>Ga0066395_10000791_pt1 | contig 11735 bp, 3 predicted proteins | sample PanSoiPlot1MoBio_FD_61218 | JGI IMG/M metagenome (GOLD analysis project Ga0066395, IMG submission 61218) | Tropical forest soil microbial communities from Panama analyzed to predict greenhouse gas emissions - Panama Soil Plot 1 MoBio | ecosystem: Environmental > Terrestrial > Soil > Tropical... | reverse complement strand
CCTGAGCCTGATCCGTTTCGGTGGACAGGTTGATCAAGCAGTAGTGGCGGCCAGGAATGCTTCCTCGTGCTGGGCCGGGCTGATGTAGCCCAGCGAGGAATGTCGACGTGCGCGGTTGTAAAAGATCTCGATGTAGTCGAACAGAGCTCGCTCAGCGTGGTCGCGGCTGTCGAAGGTATCACCTAGCTCGGACTTGAGCGTTCCGAAGAAGCTTTCGACGACGGCGTTGTCGTAGCAATCGCCGGTGCGGCTCATGCTGCAGACGAAGCCTTCCGCGCCGAGGGCGAGCTGGTAGTCGTCGCTGGCGTACTGACAGCCTTGGTCGGTGTGGTGCAGCAAGCCTGGTTCGGGCTGCCGACGGTCGTTGGCCATCTTCAACGCCGCCAAAACCAGACGGCGATCGATAGTGTCGCTGATGGCCCAGCCGACGACGTAACGAGAGAACAGATCCAGGATGACCGCCAGGTACAGCCAGCCCTTTTCTGTTCGCAGGTAGGTGATGTCGCCCACCCAGCGATGATTCGGGGCGTCTGCCCTGAAGTCCCGCATCAGGAGATTGGGGGCCACCGGGAAGCCGTGGCGGCTATCAGTCGTGCGGATACGACGACGCCTGCTGACGCCGCGGATTCCCTGGCTTCGCATCAGCCTAATTACCCGGTTGCGACCGATCCGGACGCCGTGCACTTCCCGAAGCTCGCGGTGAATGCGCGGGCTTCCGTACGTGCAACGGCCCGCTTTGTGAGCCACCGCTACCAGCATGCGTAAGCGGCCGTCATCGACGGCGCGGGGCGATTCCCGTCGCGCCTGGAACGCATAGAAGCCGCTGCGCGACACGCCGAGCTTCCGGCACATCCAGGCCACAGGCCAAGTCGCCTTCTCCGCGGCTACGAACGCAAACTTCACGCATTCTCTTTCGCGAAGAAGGCCGCCGCTTTTTTTAGCAGCTCGCGCTCCATCCTGAGGTCCGTGTTTTCCTTCCGCAGCCGCACCAGCTCCGAGCGCTCGTCCTTCGTCAACCTCAAGGCCGGTCGCGCCCTCGCTCGTCCGAGCTTCGCCTTTCGAACCCACTCGAACAGCACTGATTCGGATAGCCCCAGGTTTCGGGCCACCTGGATGACCGTCTTACCCTCGTCCAGAACGAGGCCTACCGCACCCTTCCTAAACTCTTCGGAGTGCACTCGTCGCGGCTTCGATTTCCGCCCAGGTGAATCCATGGTGTCCATCCTCATCTCCTTTCGTCGGATGTCCACCGAATCGGATCAGGCTCACGGGGTTCTCCTCGGCCGGAGCGTAGGCGGCCGCTCTGATCGTTTGCGGCCGACGGGATTCCGAGCTTGCTCGGGGAGGCCGGCCGAACAGCCGTTCCTCCCGCCCCCGCCGAAGAGTTGAGCGAGCGGAGCCTTAGGGCGCTTTGCCGCCGGCGATCACGGCGGCTGAATTGCTCGCGCCGAACAGCTTGGCCGCCGCCGCCAGCTGTTCCGGCGTGATGCTGCGAACGGCCTGGGCCAGCGCGCTGCCGTCGACGCCGAGCTGCGCGCGCCGGCCCGCCGCGAACGCGCACTCGAACGGTTGGGCCGCGCAGGCCTCGGCGCTGGTCGGCGTCATGCCGAGCGTGCTGCCGAACCGCGCCAGCACCCGATCGGATTCATCGCCGGTGGCCGGTCCGCCGACGACCGCGTCGACCTCCGTGCGCACGCGCGCCGCGGCCGGCTCGGCCGGCTCACCCGGCGCGATCTGACTCTGCACGAACAGCACCTCGGGGCGGGCGAGCGGGGCGAAATCGGCCTTCCAGGTGCGTGTGCCGGCAGGCGGATCGAGCACGCGCGCGGCGAGCGCGAGGAACGCCGCGTAGAGCGGGTCGCGCGTCGCCGGCGCCGGAACCGCGACCGCGAGGGCGCTGGGCGCGTCGCCCATGACGAGCGTTCCGGTCACCTTCGACCCCGCGGCCGGGCGTGGTTCCGCCACCTTGCCGCCCGGCACGCCGGCGAAGGCGGCCTTGATTCGTTTGGTCGCCTCCTCGAGGTCGAAGCGGCCGGCGACGATCAACCGCGCCGTGGCGCCGCCATAGTGGGCGCGGCGAAAGGCCTCCGCCTCGTCGAGGGTGATCGCCCCGACCTCCGCCGCGACGCCCTCCCGCATTCCGCCGGCGCGGCTCGGGCGCACCGCCTCGGCGGCCCGGAGCATCGCCGCCGCCGGCGCGTCCCGCTCCTGGGCCGTGGCGATCTCGTCCAGAAGGCGCGCGCGCTCGCGGGTCAAGTCACTTTCCTTCGGCGTCAGGCGCGACATTCGGAGTGCCGCGTCGTCCATCTCTTCCATGATTCGCCCGGCGGGCACTTCCATGGCGTACAGCGTGTAGTCGGACCCGGTGATTGCGTGAAAGCCGTGTCCGACCTGTTCCTGCAACTGCTTGATCGTCCGGGCGGATTTTTCGCCCACCCCGGCCGTGGAGAACAGGTGCTCGACGAGGTGCGCCATTCCCGAGCGGCCGGCCGGATCGTGGTCGGCGCCGACGTCGAACAGCAGCGCCAGCGCGGCCTTGTCGCCGCCCGGCGTCGCGAGCAGCTCGACCCGCATTCCGTTGTCGAGACGGAACGTTGCGCCCGCTGGAACCTTCTTTCGGCAACCCGCGCCGCACAGCGCAAAGGCGCAAACAACGAGCGCAACGGACCAGCGGGCCGCAAACATGGCGCCGGAATCTCGCCCCGTCTTCGTTTCCCTGTCCAGACAAATAACAGTCATGCAACAGTCTGACGATCGCCGCGCCCGACTGTCGTGCCGTCTTGTGAGCGATCAAGTGGGTGTGTTAGTTTGCGCGCCCGCGGTGACTGACTTAAGGAAGAGGGGGCGGGGCGGTGCGCGTCATACGCGCACACCTGCTTTGGCAATTCAGGCGGTAACGGTCGTGCTGGCGTTGTGCGCAGCGCGCGCAGCGTTCGCGCAGGTCGCTCCGACCGCCGCGACGACGGCGGCGAGCGGCATCACGTCGACGTCCGCGTCGCTCAACGGCTCCGGCAATCCGAACGGGTCGGCGACCACCGGCTGGTTCCGCATCAACACGGTCAGCCCCGGCACCTGCAACGATACGTTCGGCACGCGCGTCCCGGCGACCAGCGGCACCGCGCTGGGCATGGGGAATGCCAGCGTCGTCTACTCGATCACGACGACGGGCCTCAGCCCCGGCACCACCTATTACTTCTGCGCGATCACCTCCAACGCGACGGGGACCGGCGTCGGCGCGGTGCTGTCGTTCACGACGCCGGCGCCGCCCAGCGTGGTGACGACCGGCGCGACGGTGATCACCAGCAGCTCGGCGCAGCTCAACGGGTCGGTCAACCCGACCGCCGCCGCCTCGATCGGCTGGTTTCGCGTCAACACGACCGACCCCGGCGGCTGCAATGACACGTTCGGCACGCGCATCCCGATCACGGCCGGTACCGGCACCAGCCTGGGGAGCGGCACCACCCCCGTCACCTACTCGATCAACACGAATACCGTCCTCTCGCTGACGCCGGGGACGACCTATTACTACTGCGCGATCGCGAGCAATTCGCTCGGGACCTCGTTCGGCGCTGTCGTGTCGTTCACGACGCTGCCGGTGGCGCCGTCGGTCTCGACGACCGCCGCGACCGCGCTGACCGCGACGGGGGCGACGCTGAACGCGTCGGCGAACCCGGGGGGCGGGATGTCGATCGGCTGGTTCCGCTACAGCGCGACCAACCCGGGCTCGTGCAGCGATACCTTCGGCACGCGCGTCCCGTCGTCGGGCGGCGCCGATCTCGGCGCGGGCAACAGTCCGATCTCGTTCTCGCAGGCGATCACGGGCCTGACCCAGGGGACGACCTACTACTACTGCGCGCTCGCGTCGAACTCGGCGGGGACGTCGGTCGGCAACCTGCTGACGCTGTTCACGCCGACCGCGCCGACCGTGACGACGACGGCCGTGTCGACGATCAACGACACGTCCGCGACGCTGCTCGGGACAGTCAACTCCAACGGCGCGGCCACGACGGCCTGGTTTCGCTACGCGACGACCAGCCCCGGCACCTGCAACGACACCTTCGGCACGCGACTGCCGTCCTCCGGCGGCACGGACATGGGCTCGGGCAACGGCGTGAACTCGTTCTCGCTGTCGGCGACCGGCCTGTCGCCGACGACGACCTACTTCTATTGCGCGATCGCATCCAACTCGCTCGGAACGTCGTTCGGCTCCGTCCTGCAGTTCACGACCCATGACAGGCCGACGATGACGACGACGGCCGCGTCCGCGATCACCAGCAACACCGCGCAGCTGAACGGCACCGGCAACCCGAACGGCGTCTCGGCGACCGGGTGGTTCCGGATCAACACGACCGATCCGGGTTCGTGCAACGACACGTTCGGCACGCGCGTCCCGTCGAGCAGCGGGACGAACCTCGGCACCGGGGTCGCCGCGGTCAGCTACGCCTTCAACACCAGCGCCTACGTCAGCCTGACGCCGGGCACGACCTACTACTACTGCGCAATCGGATCGAACACGTTCGGCACGTCGTTCGGCAGCGTGCTGACGTTCACCACGCTGCCCGCGGTGCCGTCCGTGTCGATCGGGTCGGCGAGCTCGATCAGCTCGACCACCGCGACGCTGAACGCGACCGTGAACCCGGGCGGCGGCGCGACCACCGGCTGGTTCCGCTACAGCACCACGAACCCGGGCAGCTGCACCGACACCTTCGGCACCCGCGTTCCCGCGTCGGGCGGCTCGAGCCTCGGCTCGAGCAACAACAGCGTGCCGCTCACCCAGGCGCTGACGGGGCTGACGCAGGGGACGACGTACTACTTCTGCGCGATCGCGCAGAACTCGGCGGGCACCGGCGTCAGCGGCGTCAATGTCTTCACGACGTTCAGCGCGCCCACCGTCACCACCAACATCATCACGTCGATCACCAACGTTCAGGCCCAGCTGAACGGCACGGCGAACCCGAACGGCGACGGCACGACGGCCTGGTTCCGCCTCGCCACGACGAACCCGGGCAGCTGCGACGACATGTTCGGCACGCGCGTGCCGACCGTCGGCGGCGTCACCCTCGGCTCCGGCACCAGCGCCGCCACCTACAACCAGCCGGCCAGCGGCCTCCTGCCGAACACGACCTATTATGTCTGCGCGATCGCGCAGAATTCGCTGGGGACGTCCGTCGGCACGGTCATGACGTTCCAGACGTTCGACCAGCCGACCACCACGACCACCGCCGCAACCGCGGTGCTCAGCACCACCGCGCAGCTGAACGGCAGCGCGAACCCGAACGGCGCCACCTCGTCGGCCTGGTTCCGCATCAACACGACCAACCCCGGCACCTGCAACGACACGTTCGGCACGCGCGTCCCGTCCAGCAGCGGCGCCAACCTGGGCGCCGGCCGGACCGCCGTCACCTACGCCTTCAACACCAGCCTCTACGTCACCCTGCTGCCAGGCACGACTTACTACTACTGCGCGATCGCGAACAACACGTACGGGACGTCGTTCGGGTCGGTGCTGTCGTTCACGACGCCGCCCGTGCAGCCGGTCGTCTCCACCAACGCCGCGACGCTTGTGACGGGGGCGACCGCGACGCTCAACGGCTCGGCGGTTCCGGGCGGCGCCGGCACGACCGGCTGGTTCCGTTACAGCCCGACGAATCCGGGCGGGTGCAGCGACACGTTCGGCACCCGCGTGCCGATGTCGAGCGGAACCGATCTCGGCGCCGGCAACAACAGCGTTCCGTTCTCGCAGGCGATCACCGGGCTCAGCCAGGGGACGACCTACTACTTCTGCGCGCTCGCCTCCAACTCCGTCGGCACCGTGTTCGGCAACCTGGTGTCGTTCACGACCCAGTCGCCGCCGAACGTGACGACCAACGCCGCCTCCGCCATCGCCGACACCAGCGCGCAGCTCAACGGCTCTGCCAGTCCGGACGGCGCCCAGTCGACCGGCTGGTTCCGCTTCAGCACGACCAATCCGATGACGTGCGACGACATGTTCGGTACGCGCGTGCCGGGATCGGGCGGCACCGACCTCGGCTCCAGCTTCGGCGGGGTGGCGTTCGCGCAGGCGATCAACGGCCTGACGCCGAACACGACCTACTACTACTGCGCGATCGCCTCCAACTCGTTCGGGACGTCGTTCGGCGCGGTGGTGTCGTTCACGACGCGCGCCGCATCGACGGTCACCACCCTGGCGGCGACCAACCTGACGACCAGCACCGCCCAGCTGAACGGCACCGCGAACCCGAACGGCGCCACGACCACCGCCTGGTTCCGCATCAACACGACCGACCCGGGCTCGTGCAACGATACCTTCGGCACGCGCGTTCCGTCGAGCAGCGGCACGAACCTGGGCGCCGGAATGACCGCCGTCAGCTACGCGTTCAACACCAGCGCGTACATCGGGCTGTCGCCGGGGACGACCTACTACTACTGCGCGATCGCGAACAACTCGTTCGGGACCGGGTTCGGCGCGGTGGTGACGTTCACGACGCCGCCGGCGGTGCCGTCGGTGTCAACCAACGCGGCGACCGCCGTGACGTCGACGGCCGCGACGCTGAACGGCGCCGCGAACCCGGGCGGCGGCGCGACGACCGGCTGGTTCCGCTACAGCGCGACCTTCCCCGGCACCTGCAGCGACACGTTCGGGACGCGCGTGCCGGCGACGGGCGGCTCCGACCTCGGCTCGGGCAACGCCGGCGTCGCGTTCTCGCAGGCGATCACGGGCCTCACCCAGGGGACGACCTACTACTACTGCGCGCTCGCCTCGAACTCGGCGGGCGTCTCGTTCGGCGCGGTCACCAGCTTCGTCACGGCGACGGTGCCGACCGTGACCACCAACCCCGCCACGACGATCAACGACACCTCGGTCACGTTCAACGGCTCGGCCAATCCGAACCGTGACACGACGACCGGCTGGTTCAGGTTCAGCACGACGAACCCGGTCACCTGCGACGACATGTTCGGCACCCGCGTCCCCGCGACCAGCGGCACCGCTCTCGGCAACGGCAGCGGCGCCGTGGCGTACGCGCTGACGGCGACCGGCCTGACGCCGAACACGACCTACTACTACTGCGCAGTCGCCTCCAACTCGCTCGGGACCGGGTTCGGCGCGGTCGTGACCTTCACGACGCGCGCCGCGCCGACGGTGACCACCAACCCGGCGACGGTTCTGACCAGCACCTCCGCCCAGCTCAACATGACGGTCAATCCGAATGGCGCCGGCACGATCAGCTGGTTCCGGTTCGACACGACCAACCCGGGCACCTGCAACGACACGTTCGGCACGCGCCTGCCGCCCGCCGGCACGAACTTCAACCTGGGCAGCGGCACGACGCCCGTCGTCCAGCCCTACAACACCAACAACTACTACACGCTGCTGCCGGGCACGACCTACTACTACTGCGCGTTGGCAAACAACACCTTCGGCACCGGCTTCGGCGCGGTGGTGACGTTCACGACGCCGCCGGCCTTGCCGTCGGTCGCGACCAACGCCGCCAGCGTCATCACGTCGACGGGCGCGACGCTGAACGGGTCGGCGAATCCGGGCGGCGGCGCGACGACGGGCTGGTTCCGCTACAGCGCCACCAACCCGGGTTCGTGCAACGACACCTTCGGCACGCGCGCCCCAGCGACGAGCGGTTCGAACCTCGGTTCCGGCAACACGAGCAACCCGTTCTCGCAGGCGATCACCGGTCTCGCGCAGGGGACGACCTACTATTACTGCGCGATCGCGTCGAACTCGGCGGGGACCGGGTTCGGCGGCGTCGGCACCTTCGTCACGCTCACGTCACCGACAGTGACGACCAACGCCGCCAGCAGCGTCAGCAACCTTTCCGCGCAGCTGAACGGCACCGCCAACCCGAACGGCGACCCGGCGCTCGGCTGGTTCCGCATGAGCACGACCAACCCGGTCACCTGCGACGACATGTTCGGGACCCGCGTCCCGACCGTCGGCAACGTGACGCTGGGCGGGGGGACCAGCGGCGTGCCGTACTCGCAGCCCGCCAGTGGCCTCACCCCGAACACCACCTACTACTACTGCGCGATCGCGTCCAACTCGCTCGGGACGTCATTCGGCCAGGTGACGTCGTTCCAGACGTTCGACAAGCCGACGATGACGACGTCGCCGGCGACCTCGGTCGCCAGCACCTCGGCGTCGCTGAACGGCGCCGGCAACCCGAACGGAGCGGGGGCGACCTCGTGGTTCCGGATCAACAACAGCGATCCGGGATCGTGCAACGACACGTTCGGCACGCGCATCCCGTCGAGCGGCGCGACCACCCTGGGCAGCGGGCGATCGCTCGTCAGCTACGGGTTCAACACGAGCTCGTACTTCACGCTGCAGCCGGGCACGACCTACTGGTACTGCGCGATCGGTTCGAACGCGTACGGCACCGGCTTCGGCGCGGTCGTCACGTTCACGACGCCGCCCGTCCTGCCGCAGGTGACGACGAACCCCGCCTCCAACCTGACCAGCACGACCGCGACGATCAACGGCGGGGCGATCCCGGGCGGCGCGTCCACGACCGGCTGGTTCCGGTACAGCAACACGAACCCCGGTCTCTGCAGCGACACCTTCGGCACGCGCATCCCGGCGACCGGCGGCACCGATCTCGGCGCGGGTAACGCCAGCGTTCCGTTCTCGCAGAACCTGACCGGCCTGTCGCCGAACGTCACCTACTACTACTGCGCGATCGCCTCGAACTCGCAGGGCATCGCGTACGGATCGCTCGGCCAGTTCACGGCGCCGGCGATCCCGACCGTGCAGACGCTGGCTGCCACGCCGGTCACGTCGATGACCGCGACGCTGAACGCGTCCGCCAACCCGAACGGCATCGCGTCGACGGGGTGGTTCCGCTACGCGACCGCCAGCCCGAGCACGTGCAACGACACCTTCGGTACGCGCGTCCCGGGGACGGGCGGCACCAGCCTCGGGACCAGCACGACCCCGGTCCCGTTTTCGCAGGCGCTGACGTCGCTGCAACCGGGGCAGACGTATTACTTCTGCGCGATCGGGCAGAACGCGCAGGGGACGGCCTTCGGGCAGGTGCTGTCCTTCACGACGCCGGTCTCTGACCAGGCGCCGGGCGTCACGACGGTCGCCGCCTCTGGCCTCTCGGGCACGGCCGCCACCCTGAACGGCAACGCCAATCCGAACGGCTCGCCGACGACGGGCTGGTTCCGCTACGCGACCACCAGCCCCGGCTCGTGCAACGACACGTTCGGCACGCGCATGCCCGCAAGCGGCGGCGCCTCGATCGGTTCGGGCAACAGCCCCGTCGATTACGCGCAGGCGCTGACCGGCCTGACGCCGGGCACGACCTACTTCTACTGCGCGCTGGCCCAGAACGGCGCCGGGACCTCGGTCGGGTCGGTGCTGTCGTTCACGACGCCGGTCGCGCCCAGCGTGTCGACCGATCCCGCGTCGGGCGTCAGCAGCACGACCGCGACGCTGAACGGCTCGGCCAATCCGCACGGCGCCGCCACGACGGGCTGGTTCCGTTACGACACGACCAGCCCCGGCTCTTGCGACGACAGCTTCGGGACGCGCGTCCCGGCCACCAGCGGCGGCTCGATGCTGGGCGCGGGCACCAGCGACGTCAACTTCTCGCAGGCGATCACGGGCCTGACCGCGAACACGACCTACTACTACTGCGCCATCGCCCAGAACGGCGCCGGCACGTCGTTCGGTTCGATCCAGTCGTTCGTCACCCCGATCGCGCCGACGGTGCTGACCCTCGCGGCGACCGGCGTCGCCAGCATGACGGCCACGGTCAACGGATCGGCCAACCCGAACGGCGACATGACGACCGGCTGGTTCCGGTTCGACACGACGAGCCCGGGCGCCTGCAACGACACCTTCGGCACGCGCGCGCCCGCGACCGGCGGCTTCGCGCTCGGCACGGGCACGACCGCCGCGCCCTACGCGCAGGCGCTGACCGGCCTGACGCCGAACACCACCTACTACTTCTGCGCGCTGGCATCGAACTCGGTCGGCACCGCGGTGGGCGACGTGCTGACGTTCACCACGCCCGCGCCGGCCACCGCCACCACCGCGCCGGCCACGGCGATCACCGGCACGGGAGCCGCGCTGAACGGCTCCGGCAATCCGCACATGGCCGCGGCGATCGGTTACTTCCGCTATGCGACCACCAACCCGGGCAGCTGCAACGACAGCTTCGGCACGCGCACGCCGGCGACCGGCGGCACGGACCTCGGCGCCGGGACGGCGGACGTCGCTTTCAGCGCGATGCTGACCGGCCTGACGACGGGCACCACCTACTACTACTGCGCCATCGCCGCCAACTCCGAGGGTACCGGCCTCGGCGCCGTGTCGTCGTTCACGACGCTGGCGGTGCCGACTGTCATGACAGGCGCGGCCAGCGGCGTCACCAGCACCAGCGCGACGTTCAACGGCTCGGGCAACCCGGGCGGCGACGCCGCCATCGGCTACTTCCGCTACGCGACCACCAACCCCGGCACCTGCAACGACAGCTTTGGCACGCGCTCGCCCGCGAGCGGCGGCTCGTCGCTGGGCTCGGGGACCGCGGCGGTGCCGTTCGCGCAGACCGAATCCAGCCTGCAGCCGGGGACGACCTACTACTACTGCGCCATCGCCCAGAACTCCGTCGGCACGTCCTTCGGATCGGTGCAGAGCTTCATCACGCTGGCGGCGCCGTCGGTGACGACGCTGGCCGCCACCGCGGTCGGTTCGACGGGCGCGACCCTGAACGGCCAGGCCGCGCCGAACGGCGCGGCGACGACCGGCTACTTCCGCTACGGGACGACCGATCCGGGCGGCGTCTGCGACGCGCTGTTCGGCACGCGCGTGCCCGCGAACGGGGGCACGGCGCTCGGGTCGGGCGGCACGGCGGCGCCGTTCTCACAGACGCTGACCGGCCTGCAGCCCGGGACGACCTACTACTTCTGCGCGCTGGCCGACAACGCGGTCGGCACGTCGGCGGGCACCGTGCTGACCTTCGCGACGACGGCGGTCGCGCCGATCGTGACGACGTCGCCGGTCACCAGCACCACGCTGACGTCGGCGACGCTCAACGGCAATGCCAACCCGAACGGCGGGGCGTCCACAGGCTGGTTCCGTTACGCGACCAGCGATCCCGGCACCTGCAACGACAGCTTCGGCACGCGCGTTCCGACGGGTACGGGCGGCTCGCCGCTCGGCTCCGGGACCGCGGTCGTCGCCTTCTCGCAGAACGTCACCGGCCTCTCCGGCGGCGTCACCTACTACTTCTGCGCGATCGCCTCGAACTCCGCCGGGACCTCGTTCGGCGCGGTGCTGAACTTCCGCGTCGACACGCCGGCGCCGATCGTCTCCACCGAGGCGGCGACGGCCGTCACGGCCACGACGGCGACAGTGAACGGTTCGGCCAACCCGAACGGCACCGATACGACCGGCTGGTTCCGCTACGACACCAGCATGCCGGCCGCTTGCAACGATTCGTTCGGGACGCGCGCCCCCGCCTCCGGCGGAACCGACCTCGGCACGGGCACCACCGCGGCGCCGTTCATGGCCGCGCTGACCGGACTCGAGCCGAACCAGACCTACTACTACTGCGCGATCGCCTCGAACACGGGCGGCGCGGCGTTCGGCAACCCGATGTCGTTCACCACGGCGACGGCGGCCCCGACCGTCCGCACCCTCGCGGTGGTCACCGAGACCGACGGGCACAAGACCCTGAACGGCGCCGCGAACCCGCACGGGATCGTGGGCGCGGGTT
>Ga0066395_10000784_pt1 | contig 11771 bp, 10 predicted proteins | sample PanSoiPlot1MoBio_FD_61218 | JGI IMG/M metagenome (GOLD analysis project Ga0066395, IMG submission 61218) | Tropical forest soil microbial communities from Panama analyzed to predict greenhouse gas emissions - Panama Soil Plot 1 MoBio | ecosystem: Environmental > Terrestrial > Soil > Tropical... | reverse complement strand
CCGAATGCTCGGCAGAAAAAAGTAAGCGCCGCCGCGCACCGTCACAAATTGCGGCATGCCGGTGATGCGCCGCCGGACGCCGCTTTCCAGCGGAATGGAGAAGGTGTTCGTAACAGGGCAGCCGCCGATGAGTTCTCTATTTCCGATTAATGCATCACTCTCCTCTGTCAAGCCATCGAACTTGGTGCCCATGATCCAAGCATTCTGGACGAATTCGAATTGGCGCCCGATGTTGGCGTTGAGGGAGATGAAATAAATCCCGCGCTCTTCACCGTCGGTTTTCCCCATTTGGAGGGCTTCATCCGGGGACAATCGTTTTCCGTATCGCCGGCCCCGGCGCAGGACACGATGGAACCGGGTCGAAGCGATCAGATCATCCCGAATACTTTTGCGCCCAAATCCGGCGGTACGAATTAACCAAGACAAAAATCCCTTTGTGCCGTACGGCAGATCGGGGTTGCGCGGATTGGCGCGGCGAATATGCGCGCCAAACGGACAGCGAATGCCGTCGCTATCCGATTCGTAAGTAAACTGATTTAGCCTTATATCGTCCGGGTCCGGTCCGACACCGGCTATTGGACTGCTTGCCCGCGGCACCAGCGGTTCGCCCTCTATCGTGCGCCCGACCATCGATTCCGCCAACTTGCGCCGCTCTTTCGGATCATGGTTAGCCTGTGCGTCCATGAACTGCCAGAAGCCCGGCACGTTTTGCTCCAGCTGCCGAAGCACCAAATAGGCGCCGTTGCGGCCAAGATCTTTTTTACCGGGTTGCTCCTCTGCGAAAAGTAGTTTGTTCTCCGGGTCATCCTTCGGATCAACCAAGGGCCGGTCGGTATATTTGCCGTACTCGTTAAGATAGCCGAGCAACCATTCTCCTGCGCTCACCAAGTTCCCATATTCGAGTTGGTCTTTGCTACCCACTTTGCGCTCAAGCTTCCAATCGATCTCCGGCTGGCTCATGCCGTCTCTAAAGCCGAAGGGCTCATAACCATCCGTGACGGAGTTTCCCAGCTGTCTCAACAGTTTCACGCCGCCCTGAGGTAATTTTTCAACAACGCTTTTTTGCCAGCTTTCCAGACCGCCGGACCCGGCGTAAAGCATCAGCATCAGATGGGGCACATTGCCTGGACCGCCCCACTGCCAGCCTGACGGGGCGTTGCTTTGCACGTCGCCTAACCGGCGCGAGCGGCTTTCCTCCCCGCTCATGCCGAAAATGAACTCCGGAGAAAATCCTTGAATCGTACTTTCCGAGACACCCAGCGCTTGCAGCCCTTGTCGGGTAAAGGCGACCTGCAGGGCAGTCTTAGGCCGCTCCGCTAATCTTTCGGCAGTCGTTAAGCTTTGCGTTATTGTGGCTAGCCAAAAGCGAGTCGCCGCGCCATTTTCTATTTCGAGCAGAAGAAAGCATGCCTCAGGAAGATGCGCATAACCAAAGCGAACCAACCCTTGAACGTCACTGACATCGATTCCCGCGTTAGCCATGAGCTATCACCGTTAAAACAATCTAAGCCACTCCTGGATCTCTGCCTCCGTCGTGAACGGCTTTTCGATGCCTTGCCGGATCTTTCTGTTTCTTTCCAAATCCACCGCAGTGAGACCGGGATGAGCGTTGTACCAAACTTCCGTCGGCAGTTCGTGGCGGCGGATGAAATGTTTAAATTTCTGCTCGTCCTTAGCGCCATTCAGAACCAGCCAATTACTACGGGGATAACCTACGCCGTTACTAAAGACGAGATTCAAACCCCAGGCGACTTTGTTGATGAAGTCGTCCATGTAGCTTTCCAAGCTGCCGTCATAGTTACTCGCGAAGAACAGCCGCTTCTTGTTATCGAGAAATACCCAGCGCGCGAAATGAATACTGTTGACACGAGTAAGAAACCCGCGATTGAAAATATGCCGCGAGCCGTAGTCCAAAATCCAAACCAGAAAACTTACAGTCCAGCGGCGAAACAGACCGGGTTTTACGCTTCCCAGGGCGCTGAATTGGTTGGTAACGTCGTGGTCCTCCAAGTCCGCCAGTTTTTTTACATGTTCGGGATCGGGCGGAGGACAGATTTCCGGATCGGAGCGTTCGCGGCAGCGGAGTTGAACAAGAAAAATGGGCAGGTACAGCAACAACAAAGGCGCCAGCAGCAGCAAGACAACAGGCACGCCGACGAGGTGAAAAAAATTCCGCACTTTCCAGCCTAAAGGCGTCGGCGCCGGCGGCGTTAGGGTAAGCCGTCCGGCTTCTACTTGCCCGTTTACGAACCTGGTTAAGTCATCCCGGATTTGCACGGGATTCTTGGCCGCAATCGCGGTGCGGTTGCCATCCAGATAAGCGGTTAACGCATTCCGCAACGCGTTCTCCTCGCGGACCTGCCGCACCGTCCGGCCGATCCAGTTTACGTAAGCAGCGGCAGCCCGCTGTTGATTGTCCTGCATCCAGCGCAGCAGATCGCCGTTGGCCGCAAAACCCTCGCAATGAGAAAAAATCTGCCGCAGTCCACTGCCCGCGCGCTGCGTTAACTCGGCCAAAAACTCGTCGGCCGGTCCATCGCAATCGCCCAGGAATGCAAGGTATGTAGGCAGATTGGGGCGCGGCAAGCCGTAGACGGCAATGTCGTTTAGCGTTTGATCGTCGAAAACGATGAAGCGAGCGAAGTGGAGGCGATCAAACTCACCGAACGCGACAAGACTATTTTGCGGATCGACAACTCCTGGCTGGCGGTTCATCGAGGCAAGCAGGGTCCGTAAGGCGCTTGTCTTATCCGAAACCAGCGGTGCGATCACCATGAAGTTTGATTGCGGAGTCATAGCTGCGCACAAGCAAGGCTTAACCTAAACTTCATGTCGGAAGGGCTGTGATCGAGCCTGATGCCGCTCGCCACGACGACGATTTAGAACTTCAGAGCGAAATCAATGAGTCGCTTTTTGCCCAAGTAAACTTTTCCCAGGTAAAAGCCCGGTCCGATCTGGCGGATCTCATCGCGAATCCGTTGGGCAATCAGCGATGTCTCCGAGTAATCGAGAACGATGCATTCCTTGCCATCGAGCCAACTTGGCGCCTTGTAGACCTTGGCGATGATCGCGTTTAAGCCGAACGCAAGGATCTTGTTTTTCAGTACACCTTTTTTGGCATCGAATGTTTTGCCTTGCCATGCGAAGTGGTTGATACAGTCAGCGATCTCTTTGGTGTAGGTCGTACCCGGGGCGACGATTGCGGTGCCCTCCCCCTCGCCGTTGGGTATGTCTCCGACGGAGCTATTGGTGAAAAGCTCATCGAGTTGCGCTTGCGACATTTTGATCAGCTGCGGAACATCGTATGGCATGGGCCATCCTCCGGTTAAGTTGCGGCCTGTAAAAACCTGACTTTCGCAGAAGCAGAAACGTCGTTGCAATGGCAGGGTGATGAATCTACATCGCATACCGAAAGTGGCACTGTCAAGAATAATGCTCGGAAAATCGCTCCAGAGTTTCTCTCCCCTTGGGAGATAGATTTCTTTGCCCCATGCGCTAGAATTACGCGCAATAAACTGCGCGCAATGGCACAAGCAAAAACCGCAATCATTTCGATTGAGAATTTGAAAACTGACGATCTGCCCTCGCTGCGTCACGCGCTGCAAGCTGTCCCGGGTGTCGAAAACATAGACTTCAGCCTCGAGCGCAGCGTGGCCGTGATCGATTTCGATCCCAGCCAATCCCACATTGATGATTTCCTACGCGCGATCCTAAAGGCCGGATTCAAAGTGCTATGAAAGATCAGATTTTTTTCGAGTGCGCCGAGTTGTGGGCGAGATCTAGGGAACGAAATTTCGCCCCGCCTGCCTGCATAGAGCGGATTGCTTTTTAGCGCCCCGTCATTTAATATGAGTTAAAGTATTCCATCATTTATTCTAACCGAAATTACGCCGATCTCGATGTTTTACTTCTTTAAGCTGGCGGCGATCGGGATAGTCACGGTTCCGGCTGCTCTTGCAACAACTCTTTTTGGGCTTTTCGATCCCTACGGCAAGCGCGTTTATGGCATAAGCCGATTTTGGTCCTGGGCGATTCTTCGCATCGTCGGCGCTCCTCTTAAAGTTCATGGGCTCCACCACCTTAGCCCAAAGCAGCCATACATCTTCATGGTGAATCACCAAAGCAACATTGACATTCCCGTGCTGCTTCACGGTTTGCCAGCATTTCAGCTTCGTTGGATCGCGAAAAAGGAGCTGCTTTGGGTTCCTTTCTTCGGCTGGGCGATGTGGGCGGCGAAACATATTGCGGTGGACCGGTCTGATCGCTCCGATGCATTGGCCGTTTTGGCCAAGGCGCGGCGGCAAATTGACCAAGGAATATCGATCGTCGTTTTTCCTGAGGGTACGCGGAGCAGCGACGGCCGCTTGTTGCCGTTCAAACGCGGAGGATTTTTGCTTGCGGTCAAGACCAAGATGCCTATCGTTCCGGTTACCATCAACGGTAGTGGACGGATCTTGCCCAAGGGCGATTGGCGTATCCGGCGGGGCGAAATCGAGGTGACGGTGGGCAACCCCATCAATATGGAAAATTATCGGCCCGGAACCATTCGCCAGCTCGCGGCAGAGGTCTATGGACGCGTAGCGCAGCAGCTTTGGTCAACACCGCAAACCGCGACGGTGCAAGCGGGACCGGGCGGACCGGCTGTTGCGGCTCGCGCTTCGATCGAGAACCGCACCTTGTGAGGAAACAATGGAATCATTAAGGATCATACCGCTTGGCGGCCTCGGCGAATTCGGCCTCAACATGATGCTCCTCGAATACGGAGACTCCGCCATCGCTATTGATTGTGGTTTGATGTTTCCGGGGGCGGATCTCTTAGGAATTGACTTGGTGATTCCCGACGTGAGTTATCTTTTGGAGCATCGGGACAAGCTCAAAGCCATCGTTCTTACCCACGCCCATGAGGACCACGTCGGCGCTCTTCCTTACATCTTGAAGCATCTATCCGTCCCGATCTTCGGCACTCGGCTTACGCTTGGACTGCTCGATAACAAGCTCAACGAGCATGATCTCAGCGACGACGCCGATATTCGCGAGATCACTGCCGGCGAACCTTGGGACATCGCTCCGTTTCAGCTTGAAGGCATTCGGGTAACTCACAGCTTGATGGACTGTTTGGCCCTGGCCATCGAAACCCCCATCGGCACCGTGATCCATACCGGCGACTTTAAGATCGACAACACCCCCATGGAGGGGGAAATGTTCGACTTTCAAAGATTTGCCGCCTACGGCGAGAAGGGCGTGCTCCTGCTAATGTCAGATTCCACCAATGTTGAGCGCCCCGGCTATACCCCCTCCGAACGGGAGGTAGGAGGGAATCTCGAGCAGATCATTGAGCACAGCACCGGCAAGGTATTGGTTTCTACATTTTCGTCCAGCATCCCTCGTATTCAACAGGTCATCGATATTTCGGAGCGCTGCGGCCGGCGCATGGTGCTGAGCGGACGGAGCATGATCCGTAACAGCCAGGTCGCTTCTGAGTTGGGATATTTGCGCTTGCCCAGGAATTTCATGACCGAGAACGAGCGCTGGCAAAACCTGCCCTCCAACCATGTAACGTTCCTCACAACGGGTAGCCAAGGGGAGCCGCTATCCGTGCTTCACCGAGTCGCCTTAGATGATCATAAGACGATTAAGGTCGAGCCCGGCGATACCGTCATTCTCTCTTCTAAATTTATCCCCGGAAACGAAAAGACGATTTCCAATCTCATCAATCATCTATACCGCCGCGGCGCGGAGGTTCACTACGAGAAGGTTTCGGAGATTCACGTTTCGGGCCACGCTAGCCAGGAGGAGCTGAAAACCATGCTTCAGTTAACCCGGCCGCGCTACTTCGTTCCCATCCATGGCGAGTACCGCCATCTGGTCAAGCATCGGCGCCTCGCTCAAAACGTCGGAGTGCCGGAGGAGAATTGTTTCATTCTGGAGGATGGCGATGTGTTGGAACTGACCGCCCACGGCGCGCACAAGGTAATGCCAGTCGCGGTTGGCCGGGTTTTCGTCGACGGGAAAGGAATCGGCGACGTTGGCGATGTCGTGATCCGGGACCGCCGCCATCTTTCCGAAGATGGCATGGTGCTCGCCGTTATGGCAATCCATCAGCAGTCCGGCGAGCTTGTGGCCGGGCCGGATCTGATCTCCCGCGGCTTTATGCGTGATGAAGAGGGTGAAGAAATCCTCGAACAGGCGAGGAAGGTGGTCTTGACAACTCTTAGCGAGATTAACCGGGAAACGCGCACGGACCCAGCAGAACTTCAGGAAGAGGTGCGCAAAGCGCTGCGCCGCTACTTCCGCAAGAGACTCGAACGCCATCCGGTGGTTCTGCCTTATATTATTGAAACCTAGGACGGATCCCGTCACTTTTTTGGGAGAAGATATGGAAAGAAGCCGATTGAACCGTGAATTTTTCGGCGTGCTCGTGAGCGTCACGGCACTGCTGATTGTTATCAGTCTGCTTTCTTACGCTCCCCGAGATCCGTCTCTAAACACGTCTTCGCGGCCCATCGAAACACAGAATCGGGTCGGCATCGTAGGCGCCTACCTAGCCGACATCCTTCTTCAAGGCTTTGGATTGGCTTCGTATTTACTGCCAATTTTCCTCTGCATCGTGGCTTTTCAAATGTTTCGGTCCAATTACCAAAAAATTCCGGTGAGCAAGTTTGCCGGCGGTGGGGTTTTTCTCCTCAGCATCGCCGTAATCTTAGATCTCTTCGTGGACTCAGACATTGCGCGCGAGTCCGGCGGAATCATCGGAGGCTTCTTGAAGGAAAGCGTGCTCATCCCGCTATTCGGCCGTGTCAGCACTATCCTGATCGCGGCGACAGGTTTGCTCGCCTCTGTGATGTTGCTCAGTGAACATTCGCTCTTCGATATCGCCAAGCGCGCGAAAAGGAGCGCCGACGGATTGAGAAAAATGGTGACTCCCCCACTGGCCAGCCTTTTCAAAGAGGTGAAAGAAAAACGGGAAAAGCGCAAAGGCGAAAACACCAAGAAAGAACACCCCGACTACGTGCCGCCACCCATCCTTGTTAAAGAAGAGATCAGCCCGGACACAGCCAAGAAAACGCCTAGAAAAACCGCCACCCTCCAGGAACAATACAAGCTGCCGGCAATAAACGAAGGATATAAGCTTCCTACGCCCGATCTTTTGGACCCACCCGCAGGAGAGCAGTTCAAGATCGATAAAGAAACTCTACACGCCAATTCTCTGATTCTGCAGAAGAAGCTGGCGGATTTCGGAGTTGAGGGAGAAGTCGTCGCGGTGCGCCCGGGACCGGTGATCACGATGTATGAGTTCAAACCGGCGCCCGGTGTAAAAGTGCGGCGAATCGTATTGCTAGCGGACGACCTGGCCATGGCTCTTCGCGCCGTAAGCGTGCGAATTTTGGCTCCAATCCCTGGCGAGTCTGTGGTTGGTATCGAGATACCGAACCCCCGCCGCGAAACGGTTTTCTTGAGGGAAGTCATCGAGAGCGAGGCTTTTCAAAGCGCGGAGTCTAAACTCATTTTCGCTATGGGCAAGGATATCGGCGGAACTCCGTTCGTGACCGACTTGGCCCGGATGCCCCATCTATTGGTCGCCGGCGCCACCGGCACCGGAAAGTCCGTCTCCATCAACGCCATGATTTTGAGCATTCTCTTTAAGTCGGCGCCGCAGGACGTCAAATTCATCATGATCGATCCCAAGATGCTCGAGCTCACAGTCTATGAAGAGATCCCTCATCTGTTGGTCCCGGTCGTCACCGACCCCAAAAAGGCGGCCGCGGCGCTGTTCTGGGCCATGGACGAAATGGACCGCCGTTATCGTCTAATGAGGGAAAAGGGGGCGCGCAACATCGACAATTACAACCGGACTCTGGAAAGGGAAAGCGCGGGTAAAAAGTCGGTTATTGAACTGACAGAAACCCAGCCCGGTGAAGAAACGACCGACATTGGAGGCAAACTGGATAACGATCCCGAGCTAGTGCATGAGCGGCTTCCAAGGATCGTGATTATTGTCGACGAGTTGGCGGATCTAATGATGACGGTCGGTCGAGATATTGAAGAATACATTACCCGTCTGGCACAAAAGGCGCGCGCCGCCGGCATTCACTTGATTCTCGCGACCCAGCGGCCATCCGTGGATGTTATTACCGGTCTCATTAAAGCCAATTTCCCCGCGCGCATCTCGTTTCAGGTTACTTCCCGAGTAGACTCTCGAACCATCCTGGACTCCATCGGGTCGGAAAAGCTTCTGGGCGATGGTGATCTCCTCTATCTGCCTCCTGGCACCGCGCGGCTGACCCGCGTGCATGGAGCCTTCGTGTCTGATCAGGAAGTGCGCAAAGTAATGAAATTCATCAAACAGCAGGCACGTCCTCATTACCGGCCCGATGTCTTCGAAGTTAAAAAGGAAACCGAGGCCGCAGTGGCCGATGAAGAATACGATGAAATGTACGATCAGGCGGTTGCTATCGTCACCGAAACTCAACAAGCATCAATCTCTATGATTCAGCGGAGATTGAGGGTAGGATACAATCGTGCGGCCCGTATGATCGAGCAAATGGAACGAGACGGCGTCGTTGGGCCCGCAGACGGTGCCAAGCCACGCGAAGTCTATGCGCGAAAAATTGAACCTTAACCTTTTTCTGAAGCGCGGGCTGAGATACTGTGAACCTTCACCCGCAATCCGAATTCTGACAAAGGGCAAAGAGCAAAGGACGAAGCATTTGCGCTTGGCTCTTTGCGCTTGGCTCTTTGCGTTCTGGTATGTTGGGAACGAGCGGGGCTTGGCGGCGGACACGAAAAACGCGGATGCGGTGGTCGACAGCCTGCAAAAAAACTATGACGCCACGGTCGACTTTACCGCCGATTTTCACCAAGAGACCGAAGTGAAGACGCTCAACCGCAGGTTAAAGGCCTGGGGGAAACTCTCCTTTAAACGTCCCGGCAAGATGCTTTGGCGCTACGAGGAACCCAAGGGACAGTTCGTGCTCGCGGATGGAAAGTACCTCTACTTCTTTCAGCCGGAGCAGAATCAGATCATTAAGAGTTCGCTAAAGAATGCCTTCCGTTCTGATGTCCCGCTTTCCTTTTTGCTCGGCATTGGAAATCTTAAAAAAGATTTTAACGCCACGCTTAAAGCCACCGATGAGAAGCAATATACTTTGCGACTCGAGCCCAAGAACGATAAGGGCGGGTTCAGCGAGGTCCTGCTTGGAGTCGGCAAACCTTCCTATGACATTCTCTGGGTAAGCGTCCGCGATGCCACTGGTAATCTCACAACCATTAATTTTTCTGCAATGCGCAAAGCTGTGGGGCTGAAGGACTCCCTTTTTAACCTGCAGATTCCGGACGGAGCTGACGTAGTGGAATTAGGGCAATGAATCGCCGGCAAAAATTCAGCATTGTCAGCCTGGGTTGCGCCCGCAACCTAGTGGATTCCGAGGTTATGGCGGGGCTGTTGCAACAAAGCCGTTATGACATGGTAGAGGAGCCGGCGGATGCCGATGTGGTATTGGTCAATACCTGCGGCTTTATCGAAGCCGCTAAGGCAGAATCCATTGACACGATCCTTGAAATCGCCCGGCTAAAGGAAGAAAGAAAAATCAAGAAACTCGTCGTGGCAGGTTGCCTCGCCCAGAGATACCCAGAAGAACTGGCGAAAGAGTTGCCTGAGGTGGACCTCTTTATCGGCACGGGCGAAGTTCCCCGGATTGCTGAAATCCTCCGCGACAGCGAGGCGCTTCAAGACCCCAGGCTCTATATTGGCATTCCCAGCTATATCTATGATCACACGACTCCGCGCTTGCGAACCACCCCGTCCTACAGCGCATTTCTCAAGGTTTCCGAAGGCTGTGACCACAAATGCGCGTTTTGTATCATCCCCCAGCTGCGCGGCCCGCATCGCAGCCGCCCCATTGATTCCATTGTGGAGGAAGCCATACGGTTGGCGCGCGGAGGAGTCAAGGAGATTAACCTTATCGCCCAGGACCTGACCGCCTTCGGCAGGGATCGGAGAGACGGAACGACCCTATATGCTTTGCTTCGGGAAATGGTACAGGTTCCTGAGATCGTCTGGATACGACTCCTTTACGCATACCCTAATTTCCTGGACGAACCCTTGCTCCGCCTCATTCGAGACAGCGCCAAAATCTGCAATTATATCGACATCCCCTTTCAGCACGCCAGCCCGCGGCTTTTGCAAAGGATGAGGCGGGGAAAAAGCGGCAGCGCTGTGCGGGAGGTCGTGCAAAAGTTGCGCGCCATGATTCCGGGTATAACGGTTCGAACGTCCCTGATTGTCGGCTTTCCCGGCGAAACTCAAGAAGATTTCGATCAGCTTTTGGATTTTGTCGAAGAGACCCGGTTTGAGCGGTTGGGGGTCTTTAAATACTCGGAGGAGGAGGGGACCGCTGCAGCGACTATGGCCGAAAAGGTTCCCGAGCAGGAAAAGGAATGCCGGTGGCAGGAAATAATGGACCTCCAGGTAAAAATTTCCCATGAAAACAATAGGGCCTTGATTGGGACAGTTCAGCGGGTTATGATCGAAAAGCGCGAAGCTGACATGGAAGAATTGCACGGACGCACCCAAGCTCACGCGCCCGAGGTTGACGGTGGTGTTTACGTTCAAGGGGCGTGTGGGGAAAGGGAAAATCTTCAACCGGGAGACATGGTAAACGTAAAGATTACCGGCGCCTTAGACTACGACTTGATTAGCGAGATATCCCATGGCTAGAACCGAACCAGAAAAAGAAAAAAAACAGCGCAGAGAGTTTCTTAAGCAGGCAGCAGAGATGCTCCAGGAAACCAAAAGGCAGGCGCTGAAGGAAATGCAGGGGCGCGTCAAAGAGGAGACCGAGGGTGTCAAAGACGAAGGTCGGGACACCTACGATCTCGCAAGTGATGAGCGCGACCGGGAGATTAACTTCATTTTGAACGACCGCGAACGCGAAAAGCTTCTCGCCATTGACGAAGCGCTCCAGCGCATCAAGGACAAGACCTACGGCATTTGTGAGAGCTGCGAAGGAGAAATCCAACTAGGACGCCTAAAAATCCTTCCCTTCACTCGTCTATGTGTCAAGTGTCAGGAAGAAAACGAGAAAGAAAGCAAACGCCAAAAGACACTCGAGGACGAACGAGGATACCGCAAGCTGGTCATTAACGATTTCGAGGAAGAAGGATTCTAAAAGCCCTTTCCTAAGTCATCTGTTTCCACATTATCGGCTCCAGATAAATCACCGGCGCTGTTCCGGGAACTTTGCCGTCGCTGAACGGCGGAAAGATTCGGCGCAAAGAAAAGTGGGCTTGATATTTCATCAAGCCCACGTCTCAAAATCAGCGATTGTTCGAGAAGATTATTCGCCCTTCGCTGGCGTGAATTCCATCTTGGTGAGATTCTTTTTATCACCTTTCTCCGTGTACTCGACGACCGCAGAGGAGCCCAAGCCGACGTCAGCCATTTTTACCGTATCTTTTTGTTCACAACTACTTTCGTCTTTTGATCGAAGTCAAGAGTAATAAGTTTGCCTTCTTTAGTAACTACAATCATGTAGTTTTTCTCCATGTCGAGAAGCCCTATGTCTCCAACCACTTTCTGTGGTCCCTTTTTCTCTTCAGCCTTTTTTTCCTCTGCTTTTTGCTCCTGGGCGATCAACGGCGCTCCCAAATAAAAACCTACCAGTAGAGCCGCTGTAGCTGACACTTTAAATTTATGTCTCATGGTACCTGTCTCCTCTTAATTCGTAGGGTAGCTAGCTGTTCGTCGGGTTCTAGATTTATTTATCTCGGAT
>Ga0066395_10000780_pt1 | contig 11792 bp, 12 predicted proteins | sample PanSoiPlot1MoBio_FD_61218 | JGI IMG/M metagenome (GOLD analysis project Ga0066395, IMG submission 61218) | Tropical forest soil microbial communities from Panama analyzed to predict greenhouse gas emissions - Panama Soil Plot 1 MoBio | ecosystem: Environmental > Terrestrial > Soil > Tropical... | reverse complement strand
CCGTTCCGACAAGCGCGGTCCCATCCCCGCCGATCGCCGCGCCCCCTGGCGCGCCGGGCTTAGCGCCCACTAAGAGCGCACCATCATGGGTGGCCTGCCACGCGAGTGTTTGGGCTTCTGAGCCATCGAAAACGCCCTTTTCATGGTGTCGCAAAATTCCCTCGGGGTGGGAACAGGCGGCTTGGCGGAATGGATTGCTTCGAACTGATGGCCCTTCTATTTCGAGCCTCCCAAGAGCGACTCTGACGAGACAACGGATTATCTCCACCGCCATGGGGGGACTTGTGGGGCTTACTCATGGGCCGATCAGCCGCACTCCAGTCGGCAGCCGTGCTGCCTCTCCACCGGCAGCGGACCTCTGTTCCTATTCTTAAATCTTAGATTCCTCGTGGGGTTCACAGGTTTGGGCGTTTTGAACCCTATCGCCGGACCGCGCTTGATCCACGCCAGCCACTCGCGCGACACGATCCGCACGATGTTGGTTTTGCTCTTTCGACCTTTGACCGGGCGGTGCTCAACGGTGATGTGCGCACGCCGTTGCGCCTCCCGCATGGCATTCTGAACTGTGGTGCGGCACACGCCGGCTTCGGCGGCGATCTGGTCAATCGGGAGATCGCAAACGCCGTGGTGTTTCACTTCGCGGGCGATGATCGTGAGCGCGGAGGCCTCGCCTTCGGTGTACGAGCATCGCACGTCGGGCGGCATGTGCCCACCTCTTGCCAGCATGCGGCGCCGACGACGTGACGCTTCGCGGTCAGGCGAACGCGGCCGACGGCGCGGCAGGAACTTGCTGATCGTTGAGCCGATTGGACGGAGAACGCTAAGGACGCCCACCGACCGCATAGTCGAATTGCGTTGCGCCTCAAACAGCGCCACACGGCGCGCGACTTCGGTTTCGCCAATCCTGCCGGCAACCTGATCCTGGTAGGTTGCGATGATCGCGGCGTCGATCTGGAGGGTTTCGGGGGTGGCGAACGACGCGATCATGTCGAGCCCCACGCCGGAGCATTGACGACAAACAGCGTCAGACTTAACTCTGCAGCGTCATCAACGAATCGATGATGTCTTCTCGAAAGCCCGCGCGCTCGCCAGTTCGCCGGCTTTTGCCTATATGGCGGACCCGCGCGTGCGCGGTCACGATTTAGCTCCGAATGAAGCTGTCCGGGAAGCTGTCCGAGTCGGGATTGGGATGCTCGGAAACGTGGTCGGAGTGGCAGGATTTGAACCTGCGACCCCCTCGTCCCGAACGAGGTGCTCTACCATGAATCTGCTGCGCCGGTTTTGTGCTGACGGGCGTCCGGGCGCAATGTGCGCATGACCCAACATCAGAAACCCCGCGATTTTCGGGGAGTCCGAGACCGACTGTGCCGGTTTTTGTGCAGGCTTGTAGCCGCCTCGTTCCGGTCTTTCCGGCCCTCGCGCTTGCAGCCTCCGAACGGTCGGCCAGTACACTGGGCGCGTTTTTCTGCGAATGGATCGGCACTTTTCCGCCGCCGGAGGTCGGCCTGCGCCATCTTGGCAATTGAGAGCTATCGTCGAGCTACGCCTTCAGCGCCGCGACCTTGCTTTCCAGTTCGGCAACCGATTTCGACATTGCATCAAGTCCAGAAAGGAGGATGCGCAAATTTGCGCAACTCAGCGCGGCGCGATACCGGCGAAGCGCGAGCGCGACCCGGCGCAATTGAATGCCGCGATCGGAGATGCGAGGGCGCTTTTGCCGCCGCACTAAAAGTCCGTTTCGAAACTTGATCAAGAGTTACAAAGCTTTCGCAGCATGAGGCGGATGGAGGCAAGTTTCAACAACGCGAGGGCGTTGCGGTTGAGATTTTCCCAATCCTTGGCGAGAGACGACAACGATTGAGCCATGCAATGGTTCGTTCGACAATCCAACGCCTGGGTAATTTCACAAACCCTTTGGCTTGATCGGATCGCTTCATGATCTCGGCCTTGAGGCAAGGTAGGATTTTGGTAAGCCCGTTGGCAAATAACGGCCCTTGATAAGCCGTCGAGCAAACAGCTTTTCAAGGAATGGAAACAGGCCTTTCATCGTGGCCAGAAGCAAGATGCCGCCATCGCGGTCTTGGATGTCGGCGGAGCGCACGATGGCAAGGAGCAACAAGCCCAGCGTATCTACCAGTATATGGCGCTTCTTGCCCTTGATCTTTTTGCCCGCATCATAGCCATGCGCATCGATGCAGGCCCCCCTTTTTCGGCGCTTTTCACCCTTTGGCTATCGATGATGGCGGCGGTGGGACGGGCTTCTCGTTCCGCCTTCTCGCGGCAGGCGACGTCGAGCATATGGTGAATGCGATCCAGCACACCATCGCCGTGCCACCACACGAAGTAGTGGTGGACCGTGCTGTACGGCGGGAAGTCCTTCGGAAGGTAGCGCCATTGGCAACCGGTGCTCAGGATATATATCACCGCGTTCATGACCGCACGCATGTCGGTCCGCCGCTTGCCACCGCCTGGCTTGGGTGGCGGAACCAATGGTGCAACATACGCCCACTCGTCATCCGTGAGGTCGCTCGGGTACCCCACATGATCACGATTGTATTTTGGCCGGTTCTCAAGCGTCCACATTGGTGACCCCTCCCGAATCAGGTCACCCCCTTTGAATCCCAACCGATTCATTCGATTCAAGAACTTTCGAAACGGACACCAAGCGTGAAGCGAAAACATCGCCTGGCCGCTGCTCGGCCAGCCAAGCGCCTTCCCCGCCGAGCGCCTCGCCAGGCGCCGCCAGGGCGGCAATCGCACGAAGGCGGTGTATCGGAGTCATCTCGCCCAAAAAAAAATTTCTGGAAAAATCAGATCCCAAAATTCCGGGCGTGGGGAGCCGTGCGGTTCCGGGGGGCGGCGGGCCGAGGAATTAACCCCCCTATGACTGCCTCTCCGCCCGGCGTTCGTTGGTCTTGCGCGTATGGCATGAGCCGCAACGGAACAGGATGTTGGCCGGGTCGAGCTTCGCGCCGCGTCGGCTATCTCGATCACATGGTCTGCATACACGCGTATGCCCACGCGACCAGGCTGCTGACATGCAGGGGCCTGGCAGCGCGCCTTGGCACGCGACCCGAACCTGCGCTGTGTCAATCACTCAACGAACGCGTGCCACTCGGCCGAGAGATAGAACTGATTGGCGACCTTCTTGGCTGGCTTCGCGGTGCGCGTATCGAGACCGGTCACCCTCCCCTTGAGCATGCGCACGACCGGTCACCATCCTGTTGAGCATGCGCATTTTTGCGCACCAACGTTTGCGCATCAGCTCGGCTTGACGCGCACACCCAACAATTCGTCCAGCGCGTCAACGCCCGCGCTGCTGCTTCGCTCTCAGCCTCGCCGGACGCACGACCTGGCGCACCAGCAGCTCGCGCCGCCGGCCGCTCGAGCAGCCCGCCATCAAGCGGATCGTCGTCCGGCGCCCGCGCCTTCATGCTGAACAGCCGATAGCGATCCGTCGGACTCATGCCGAAGCGCGAAGCGAGTTCGATCACCATCGCAGCGGCCGTATCGCAGCGCTTGAGCGCCGGGTTGGCGCGCATAATGCTTCCGCCCGACGCGGTCTGCATCGGCAGCGCGAAGCCATTGCGCAAACACTCGTCATGAGCTGCGATGAAGTCGGCGACGTAGATGCAGGCGCAAACACGAGGCGATCGTTGCCGGTGAGGCAGCCGAGCCGCGCCAGGTCCGGCGCGCGATCGCGCCACACTTGCAGCGCCGCCGCGAGCCGGGCATCGGCGAGCAGTGCCGGCGGCGCCGACGCGTTGCCGTCGGCCGGCACATCGGCGAGCAGCAGCGCCAGGCGCTGCGCCTCTTGCGCCCGCCTTGTCTCCCTTGCCGCGCTTGCTTCGCGCGCCGTTGGAAGCCTTCTCAACAGTTGCGGTTGCTATGATGCTGCGGGGAAGCGCCGCCCATGGTTGCCCATGGCGTGGCAACGCTTACCCTCTCCGAGGTATTTGAGTGGATAAGCGCGCCAACGGGGAAGCCCCGTGGCCCGCATGACGACATGCGGCGACGCTTCCCCTTCTCGTGCTTTGAAACAACGCGCCCCCTGCCGGCCCCTCATCGGACAGCTTATGGCGGACGATCGAAATACGTTCGACCCGGCGCGCTTAGCGGATTGGAAAAGGAAAAGCCCGGCGCCATGGACGCCGGGCTTTGCTTTCGCTGCCGGCGCCGACGGGTGGGCGCGCCCTGAAGCTTCGCCCATCTCGCCGGCTGGCAGGAGCGACCCCTACATCCCCCGCAAGGCTACATCCCTGCGAGACTGCGGTGCCGCCGCATCGCGCCGGAAGCTGGCTCCCCAGCCCCTTCCTGCCGCAATTCTGATTCGTGACGCAACGGTGCCATTGTGGGTGCACCACGGTCAAGCCGGCCAATGCGGAAATGCACGCGCAAGATTTCGAGCGCACTCCGCAGGCGGTCGAGCGTCACCGCGTTGGCGGATTTCTGGTGTCGGTAGCCCAACACAGGAATCGCGATCGCCTCGATGCCATTCTCGGCGGTCACGACCAACTCGACAACGGTGAGGAACTGTTCGCCCGCCTGCTTGAGCGCATCCACAGCATCGCGGTATTTGCGCCGGTGCATCAGCGCGACCTCCGTCGCCGGCATGCCAACCGGCTGCGTCTCGTTCGATGCGCTGGCGCTCCCAGTTGATCGCGCCGATCGGCGACATGCCGGACAGATACCAGTGCTCGTAGAACCGCGCCGCCGCCTCGCGCCGCGCTTCGTTGAGCGGATCGGCATCCTTGCCCAAGTCCTTCCGCTCGGCTTCCGACACGAGCGACCGCCGCGCCGCCAGCCGCTCGACCGGCGAGTCCTCGCAGTGATGGGCCCGCACCGCGTCCTGGCGATGATGCTCGCCGGCGCGCGCGAGCCGCTCCGGCGTCGGCGCCCCGCGGCCTTCTCATCACCGACGGCCGGGGGGCGCAGCTTCTTGCGCGCCCTTCGGACTGGAGCCATCACGGCCTCGTGCGAGGCCGCCTCGGCCTGCTTGAGCGCTTGCCGCCGTTCCATGCGCGTCGCGACCTCATCGACCGACCGGCTCGGCCGCTCCGGTTTCGCCGGAACAAGCGTCACGGCTTCCGGCGCCACGAGGGGCCGCAGCGCCGGTTCGAGCAGTTTAAGCTCAGGCGGCCATTCGGACGGCGCCCACGTACACGGGCGGCGTTTTCGTCAGGCACGCGAGCATGCGCATCGCCTGCTTGGTGTTGCCGTAGTGCCGCAGCCATGCACTCCACCGCTCCGTTCCGGCCTCGATTTCGTGCCCCATCACAACCGCCCGTCGCTGATGTATCGCCAATCCGCATCGCTCATGAGGCTGCCCCCAGCCCCGACCCTCCCGGAAGAGGGAGCCTCTTCGGGCGGGCCGGTCGCGAGCGTGCCGTCCTTGCGCGGCGGCCAGGGCGCGGGCACCACGAGCCCGGCCGTGCGCTTCCTCGTCGTGAAGGTGCTGCCGTTCGGCATGCGGTTCACCACCGTTGCAGCCTGATCCTGCGGCACCGGCCGATCGGCGTCGTCGAGCCAGATCGTTTGCGCATCCGGCCAATGCCCGGTCCACTTCTTGGCGAGCCCGGCCCAGGCGACGAACTGCTTGGTGTCGCGCTCGATCACCACCCAGCCGCTGCGATCCGACCAGTCGAAGCCGGCGAGCTGGCGCGCATCGGGCACCGGCGGGCGCACCCGCAGCTCGGTGCCGATTTCCACCGGCCTCATGCCGATGATGTTGCGCATCAGCACGCAGGCGCGCCATTCGGCCGTCGCCGGCGTCAAGGTCGCGAACTCGACTTCGGCCGGCGCGAGCCGCGCATATTCGGCGAGCAGCTCACGGTCGCGCAGGAACTTGAGCTGATCGACCATCGGCTTGCGCGGAGTTTTCTGCCGCACCGCGCCGGCGCCGATCGCCGCCCGCACCGCCAGCCTGCGGCCGTCTTCGTCGAGCGCCGCGAACGCCGCCGCCACTTCGCCGGGCCGGTTCGACGGCTCCGGATAGGCCGAGCGAAATGCCGCGAGCTGCTTGGCGAGACGCTGTGCCAGTTCGCTCGGTTCGGGTGCCTTGCTGTGATCTTGCCCTTGTGGCGATGCCCCCTGCGAATCCCTTTGAGGGGAACCTTCGCGCTGACCGCTTGCTCCCATCGCTAAGCCGCTTGCGGCCTCTCCGTCTGCTGTGTCGTTTCTGTTTTCGACCGGCGTTCCGGCGTAAGGGGGGCTTTGGGGGGATTCTTTCTTAAGGTTCAGATCTGGTTCTTGCTGCCGCACCAGTGCGGTAGCGTGAGCCGCAGGTTGCGGCAGCGTCGAACCGTGAACGACGCAACCGCAATTTGCGGCAGCGTCGGCTGCAGGTTGTGCCGGTGGCGCCGCAATTTCTTCACCTTCCACGCTACCGCAATTTGCGGCAGCGTGCGGGGCCGGCTCATCGTGCTTTTCGACCTCCGCCATGATGTCGCAGCCGCGCGGAAGGAACGGCTCGATCTCCTCGATCGGCGCCTCGAAATAGCGCGATGGCTGCAAGATCAGGAAGTCGTGCGTGCGACGGCCGAACCGCTTGAGCTTGATGCGCCGCACCTGCCCTTCGGCCACGAACTCGCTGATGCGCCGCTGGACGCTGTCCGTCGACTGCTCGCTCTCCTCGGCCAGTGTCTCCTGCTTGGCCCAGCAGAAATACTGGTCGTTTGCATTATTGGCGATCGCATAGATGGTGGCGCGCCCGCTGCAGCCGCCCCATTTGAGGGAGGCCGCCCATGTCATGGCCTGGAAGCTCATGGCGAGGCTCCGCGCAATCGGAAGGAAATCTCGTTGACAAGGTGGGCATACAGCAGGCCGTCGCTCTCCGGCTGCTCGATCGCGGTTTCAAGCGCCCGCATGTTGGAAAACTCGGTGAGCTTCATCAGCTCGGCCCGCGTTGTCGCGCCGCCGCCGTCGTTGCGCGCCAGCGAAGCGAGCGCCACCAGCGCCAGCTTCAATTGCGCGCCGCCTGTTTTCTGCGCCCAGGCTCATTTGCGGCCAGCACTCGCTCACGGGAGCGCCCCGCGAGGACAGACCGACACATCGGCCGAATGCGCGCACAGGATCACGTCGCTGCCGTCGCGCATGAAGTAAACCTATTGCCCGTGAGCGATCACGCGCATCGCCGGCAGACCGGCAACCATGATCCGCTCGCCGATGCCAGGCGGGTCGGTCACACGCAGCACGTGCGAGATCGCCAGGAACTCGCTCGTTCAGAACGGAACGCATGGGATCATGCCGCGCCCGTGTTGGGCTTAAAGCCGGCCTGTTCAAGCATCTTGTCTAAAGCAGCGCGTGGCACCTTGAGCAGCCGGCCAAGCCGAATAGTCGGGATTTCGCCGCGCTTCGCAGCGTCATAGGACGCGTTGCGGCTTAAACCGAGCTTGGCGCCAGCCTCCGGCACATCGTACACAAGTCGTTCATCCGCTGATTTGCTCGCCAAAGCCCAATCCCTTCTCTTGTGGAGATAACACGTTCTATGTTTGGTATGGTACGATTTGTACCAGTGTCAAGAATTGCGGTGGATATTGCAATTTTATAGGCTATGCGGTACCAACTGGTCCCGCGCAGGCACAAGGGGTTAGCCAAATGTCCAAGAGAGCGGCTAAGGTCGCCAAGCCGAAAAGGGCGGTGGCCACGCAGATCAAATTTCGCATAGACGAATCACTTAAGGCTCAACTTGATCACGCGGCGAACGCGCGAGGTCTTTCGCTCAATACTGAGATCACCGAGCGCCTGGTCAAATCGCTTCAGCCGCCGCGTTATTGGGACGCCATTACCAACGCCAAGGTCAGCGCAATCGTCGACCTCATTGCGGAAGTTGCATGCTCTGCTGGCGCGAATGCCGCTTTGCTCGCGCGGTTGCCTCAAGATGGCACGACGTGGGCTGATGATCCTTACAGCTTCGATCAGGTCGGAAAGGCTGTGATTGCGGCACTCAACGCCATACGCCCCAAGGGCGCCATCACGCCCCCAGGAAGCGTGTCTATCAATAAGCTTTATAGCACCGAGTATTACAATCGAACTGGTACGTTCATCGCCGACTCCATTCTCTTTGAGGTCGCCTCAGCGAACGCAGTGCGACGGTCGGACCGTACCGAACGCCTGAGAGCCTCTCTTGGTGCCGACATTCTTGCCCGGATCGAACGAAATCTACTGGAAGGAAAACATCATGGCTGATCGCAAGCGCGCCCACGGGGACGGCGGCATCGATCAGCGCGGCGAAAACGCGTGGCGACTGCGCTACCGCGTGAATGGCAAGCGGCACCACAAAACGTTCCACGGCAGCCTCAGCGAAGCGCGCAAAGAGTTGCGCCGACTGCTCAAGTCGGCTGACGACGGTGTACATATTGCGCCCAGCAAGATCACGCTTGCACAATGGGCCGCGCAATGGCTGGCGCTGCTTGAACGAAAATCCACCGAAGAGGCAAAGGCCCCCGAAGCTGAGCAGCAATCCGCGGAAGAAAAAGCAACTGGGGACAAGAAGGCAAAGCGCAAGCGCAAACGCGGGCTCGTAAGCGCGCGGACACTGGAGAGATACGACGATCTACTGAGATTGCATGTGCTGCCTACGCTCGGTTCGCGCCCGGTGCAGAAGCTCATGGGGACCGAGATCGATGATCTCTACATCAAGCTGGAACAGGTGTTGGCACCGCGGACGGTGCACCATGTTCACGTGGTATTGAAAGCCTGTCTTGCCGGGGCGCACCGCAAGAAGATTCGACCCGACAATCCTGCCGTTGACGCCGAAGCGCCGACATTCGAGGAATGCGAAGCGCCGACATTCGACGAAGGCGAAGCCGGAACGGTACTCGACCAAGATCAATTGGCGATACTGCTAACGAGCTTCAAAGGAAGGGCGATCTTTCCGATTGTTCTGACTGCGGCGCTCACAGGCGCCCGGCTCAATGAGGTTCTCGCTCTGCAATGGCGCGACGTGAATTTCGAAGCCAAGACGCTCTCGATCGTCCGCGCGATCGAGCCGACGAAAAAGCACGGCCGCAGGATCAAGGTGCCTAAGACGGCGCGCGGAGTGCGCACGATTACGGTTGATGATGCGCTGATCAAGGCGCTCCGCGAACTGCATGACCGTCATCTGCAGTTAATCGCGGGCGTCCCTGATGGTGCCGACGTGGATCTGTCGTTGGTGCGGTTGCCCGAAGGCGCTCTTATCTTTCCCGGCGGCGATGGCACCGATTTCCTCAGAACGCGAAACCGCGACTTTCGTGAGCGCGCCGATAAGATCGGGTTTGTCAGCTTCCGGTTCCATGATTTGCGCGGCATGCACTCGACCATGCTTCTTGATGCCGGTGTCCCGGTGCACGTCGTGGCGGCACGCATCGGCGATGATCCGGCCACACTGTTACGCATTTACGCCAAGCGCACGCGCAAGGCGGATACGAGTGCCGCCAGCGTCATCGCTCAAATCGCGGCAAGCATGCTCAGCGGAACGCCGTGAGAACCGTTTGGGTCCAAGTTGGGTCCAAACAAGGCGGCGTTGACGTTATGTTCACGGCGCCTATTCTGGCAAGTTATTGATATTATTAGCTTGGAAGAGAAGCGTCCCTGGTGGGGCGTCCGGACTTCAAATCCGGGTAGGGCCGCAAGCCGGTCCTTGGTGGGTTCGACTCCCACTCTCTTCCGCCACAATACCGTCCAGCTGGCGCGCCTCTCCGTCGCGCTTGACGCAAGCCGCTAGCCACGGTGACGCGGGTCGAGCGCGTCGCGCAGCCCGTCGCCGAAGAGGTTGAAGGCGAGGACGACGGAAAAGATCGCCGCGCCCGGCCACATCGCCATCCAGGGCGCCTGGTCGAGGAAGTTCTTCGCAGTGTTGAGCATGCTGCCCCAGGAGGGCGCCGGCGGCTGCTGACCGAGGCCGAGGAAGGAGAGGCTTGCTTCGGCGATGATCGCGGCGGCGATGGCGAGCGTCGCCTGCACCATGATCGGCGCGAGGATGTTGGGCAGGATGTGGCGCAGAACAATGCGGCGATGCGGGTTGCCGACCGCGCGCGCGGCTTCGACGTAGTCCTCGACCTTGGCGTTCAGCACCTGCGCCCGCGTCAGGCGGATGAAGGCAGGCATCGCCGAGATGCCGATCGCGATCATGGCGTTGGTGAGGCTTGGGCCCAGGAAGGCGGCGAGCGCGATGGCAAGGATGAGGAAGGGACAGGCGAGGAGCGCATCGGTGATGCGCATGAGCAGTCCGTCAAGGAACCCGCCGACATAGCCCGAGATGAGGCCGATCGGTACGCCGCAAGCCAGCGAGATGCACACCGAGACGACGCCGGCAAGGAGGGAGGCCCGCGCTCCGAAGATCACCCGCGAGAGCACGTCGCGGCCGATCTCGTCGGTGCCGAACCAATGCTCGAGCGACGGCGGCTTGCGCACGGCGGACCAGCTGGTCGCGACCGGTTCGTAGGGCGCGATGAGCGGCGCCGCGACCGCGACCACAACGAAGAACAGCACGACGACGGCACCGACCATGGCGCCGCGCCGCTTGAGGAGGCGCCGAACCGCGCGCTGCCAGGGCTTGGCGTTGGCGGGCGCGGCTGCTGCCGCCGTCGTTATGCCGATCGCCGTCATGCCCGCAGCCTCGGATTGACCAGGAAATACGTGATGTCGGCGAAGAGGTTGAGAACGATGTATGCCGTCGCCGTACAGAGGACGACGCCTTGCACCACGGCGTAGTCACGGTTGAAGACGGCGTCGACGATGAGCTTGCCGAAGCCCGGAATGGTGAACACCTGTTCCGTCAGGACCGCCCCAGAGAGGAGCTGGCCGAACTCGAGCGCGCCGAGCGTCACCACCGGAATGAGGGCGTTGCGCAGTCCGTGCTTGATGACGACGATCCGCTCGGCCAGCCCCTTGGCGCGCGCCGTGCGGATATAGTCCATGCCCATCACCTGCAGCATGGCGGCGCGGGTATGACGCATCATGATGGCGGCGATGGCATTGCCGAGAACGAAGGCGGGCATGATCATCGCGCCGAGGTTCTGCCGGAGATCCTCGAAAGGACTGACATAGCCCGAGGCGGGCAGCCAGCCGAGCCGCACCGAGAACAGGAGGATCATGAGGAATCCGAGCCAGAAATTCGGCGTCGAGAGCCCCCAGAGCGCGAAGACGTTGGCAGCGTAATCCCAGACCGAGCCGTTCTTCACCGCCGAGAGCACGCCGGCCGGAATGCCGATGAGCAGCGCAAAGCACATGGCGAGCCCGGCTAGCTCCGCAGTCACCGGCAGTTTCTCGAGCACGAGATCGAGGACGGGCCGATTGATGCGGATCGACTCGCCGAGATCGCCGTGCACGACGGCCTCGACCCAAAGGCCGTAGCGCACCGGGAGCGGTTGGTCGAGATGGTACTTGGTGCGGAGGAACGCGATCACCTGCGGATCGCGCTCCTCCCCGGCCATCGCCAGCGCCGGATCGCCCGGCAGCAGCTGCTGCAGCCCGAAGACGATCATCGAAACGAACACCAGCGTCGGAATGATGATGGCGATGCGGCGCAGCAGATAAGCGAACATGACGTTATCCGACCAGAAGTATCGCTGGAGCGTGGGCGTCCGCCCCTCCCCCCGGCGCGAGCACGAGAAAGGCGCGCAGGACAGCCGCAGCCTGTCCCCTCCCCCGCTTGCGGGGGAGGGGTAGGGAGGGGGCTCTTGCAGCGAGTCTGTGCCGCGGAGTTGGCCCCCTCCCTTACCCTCCCCCGCAAGCGGGGGAGGGTAGAAGAACGGTCCCTCACTGCAGCGTCAGGCCCTTGACCCGTACGAGCCCGTCGGGGATGGGCG
>Ga0066395_10000775_pt1 | contig 11840 bp, 8 predicted proteins | sample PanSoiPlot1MoBio_FD_61218 | JGI IMG/M metagenome (GOLD analysis project Ga0066395, IMG submission 61218) | Tropical forest soil microbial communities from Panama analyzed to predict greenhouse gas emissions - Panama Soil Plot 1 MoBio | ecosystem: Environmental > Terrestrial > Soil > Tropical... | reverse complement strand
CCCCAATCTTTTGTGCTCTCCGGACGAGCCTTCTCTCCTGAGCCACCCGCGACTTCATCCGTAGATAGGTTGAGCTCGCCGATGAAGTTTTCTGCAGTCCCACCGCTTTGCCGATATCTCCCTGGTTGTGCCCACCCAACTCGCGGCTTAGATAAAACGCCATCTTGCGCGCCTCGTTTTCGTCGCCTCGTCTTCTTCGCCTCGCCGCGCTGGTGCCGCGTCCGCGCTTACATCTGATCCGCTTCCATGGCGTGCTGGCGCCGAACGCGAAGTTGCGCTCTGCAATCACACCGAGTCCGCTAGAGCCTGCAACCGAGGCCTCAACCGTTGACGCTCAGGCGCAGGGCGCGCCGGCGCAGCGCTTCGATTTATACCAAACGACCCAAGGAGCCGAAACCGGTTGCCCACGCTAGCCGACGGAACCGCTCGCTCTGAGTTTGAGCGAGTGCGATCGGGAACACTTAGTGCCCCTCCGACCACTGCATCCCCCAAGCCAGCCGAAGCAACACCGCGATTTTCATCAAACAGAAAGGAAATTGACAACTCCCCGGTCCTGCGCTATTGCTCGGGCCAGAAAAAACGTGGTTTAAATTTCCTATACATAATGCTGCCAAGCACGTCACGGTGAGAATTGCCCGCTTTTCCCCGCGCATTAGAGACGATGAATCGGCTACGGAGCGGATCTGAGAGGGTCATGCGCTGGCATGAGCATCTCTGATATCCTAAGTATAGACCTGAAGCCAGTGAAGCCATGCCAGCAACCCCACTGCTAACGTAGAAATCCTTGCCAGTTGCGTACTTACAAATTTCGCCAATTTGTTCACATATGACCTGTCTCGGTGGCTAGCTCGGCCGAAACTTACCGTGATGTCAAAGACTTAGCAGCGAAAAGCCGGATTTTTTCTTGGCATATATTTGGCGTTGTCCAATGATAGACTGCTCTGAAAACCCATTAGGAGAATGCCAATGGAAGGTTCGTTTGTCTGGATTCTGCTTTTAGGCGTTGGGGCGCTCACACTTCTCGGAGCTTTGCTCATCGCTTCGGAGCGGGAGCTTAAAACCAAGCGGCGCGAAGTCGAGGCACTGCTCTCGAAGCTCGAGGGCCTTTCCGAAGGCCTAACCCCGGCAGGCAGCGCACTGCCTGAGACTAACCATTCCGCCGAGCTAAACGAGCTGCGGGCACAGAACCGCGAACTGCAGAAGCAAATCGCCGCGTTGTCAGGTGAGCTGGACCTCAGTCGCCAACAGATGCACCAACTGACAACGGCTGAACAAACGAGCGCGCGCAACTTGGCTGAGATTCAGGACCTGCGAACCACCAATGAACGCCTACGGATGGAAATCAGTCAGCTACACACTCAGTTGGCAAACAGCGAAGCACAACTCCGCTCGTCCGCCGCGCCTGATGCAATGAGCCAAGCGCACATTGAAACGGAAGCTGAGATTAATGCGCTCAAGGAAAAACTTCACCAAAGCGACATTAGAATGCATAGCTTGGAGGCGCGGAACGCCCACCTGGAGAGAACGCTTACCGCAGCCGAACAGAGCGTTTCCGAGCTGGAGCATCTCCGGGCGCGATTGCAGCAAGCGGAGCGCGAGCAACAGGGATTTCGGGAGGAAATCCGCCAACGCGAACAGCAATTGGTTCAATTCCAGGCCCGAGCCGCCGAAGCTGAAGAACATCGACAGCGCCTCGCTGCTTTACAGACGCCCTATCTTGAGCTGCTTTCGAAGCAGGCTTCGCTGGCGGAAAAACAGCGTGAGCTGCAAGCCGATCTCGAGGCTTTCGCACGTCTGATGAATCATTCCGAAACGTAGCCGATAGCCGCTGCAACAGGGTGAGAGCTCAGCCAACACGCAAGTCGCGCATCCCAAGCACAATGCGGAAATTTGGTGTTGCTTCAACGGTCCTGGTGATTTTGACAGAGGGCGCGGTCGCTTCGGTGGACTTTGACTCTAACTAATCTCAGTGAGCCAAAGATCCGCGCGCTGCGATCTCACCTACAAAGTTTCCGTCGGATGTCGGCGAGCATTTTCAGATTCGCCGGCGTGTCGTCGACGACGAGAATTTTCGCGCCAGCGGTCATGCCGCTCTACCGAGTCCGCCAGAGCCTGCAACCGAGGCCTCAACCGTTGACGCTCAGGCGCAGGGCGCGCCGGCGCGCAAGAGTCGGGCTAGGTTACTCAAGCGGATCTTCGACATCGATATTGAACACTGCCCGAACTGCGGCGGCAGCTTAAAGATCATCGCCGCTGTCGCCCGCACTGGGTGAGGCGTGAGCTTCGAATTTGACGTCAATCAACTGCTGGAATCTACTAGTCGATGGAAAAAAACGAAATCCGGCTCCACTCCAATGCTTTGGCGGGCACGATTCCCAGATAAACCGTTCCCACAACCGCCAGGGCAATCGCTATGTAAAGATAGGGAGATTGGCCCCAGGATTTTGCCCCCGCGCCGCCCTCTTCCATATACATCGACACTATGACGCGCAGATAATAGACCACCGATAATAGACTGTTCAAAACGCCGATGATGGCCAGCGGCGTGTGTCCGGAAAGAACCGCAGAGCGAAATATGTAAAACTTTCCGGTGAAGCCTGCGAGCGGCGGGAAGCCAGCAAGCGACAGCATGAACAGCGACATGGCCATGCCTAGAAAAGGCCGTTTAAATCCCAATCCGGCAAAATCGCTGTAGTCCTCGCGCGTCCGGTTGTTTTCCGAAAGACTTGTTACCACCGCAAAGGCTCCGGCCGTCATACATGCGTACGCCAGCAAATAAAAAAGCAACGGCAATCCGCCCCATTCTTCGCCCACAACCAACGCGATAAGCAGATAGCCTGCGTGGGCAATACTCGAATAGGCAAGCATCCGCTTCACGCTGGACTGCGTGATGGCGAGAAGGTTTCCCACGGTCATCGTGAGGATACACAAAACCCATAGGGCGCTGGCCCAATCGCTGTCGAAGGGCGCCAGCTTGTGCATGAGGATGCGCGCCCAAGCGGCAAATGCCGCCGCCTTGACCGCCACCGCCATGAGACCCGTCACCGGCGTCGGCGCGCCTTCGTAAACATCCGGAATCCAAAAGTGAAACGGCACAGCGCCGGCTTTGAACGCAAACCCGATCAACACAAGAAAAGCGCCACCAACGAGATAAACCGGCCAATCGGACGCCGGCTCGAGCAGGTAAGCCGATATCTGGTTGAGGTTGGTGGAACCGGTGGCGCCATACATCAGAGCGATGCCGTAAAGAAGGAAGCCCGTCGCGAACGCGCCCATAAGAAAATATTTCATCGCCGCTTCGCTGGAGCGGCTGCTGGCACGCCACATCCCGGTCAACACATAGACCGCGATGGACATGGTTTCTAGGGCGAGAAAGAAAACAATCAGATCGTTGGCCGCCGCCATGAGAATCATGCCACCGGTGGCGAATAGAACGAGCGCGTAGAATTCGCCCTCATGGATCTTCGTTTCCTTGATGTAGTGAATGGATGAGAGGATGGTCAACGCGGCGACACCAATAAAGAGCTGGGTAAAAAACAGCGCAAAATTGTCCAGCACGATCGCGCTACGGAAGGCGGTGTCCTGACTTCCCCACAGAATCATGGTTTCGCCTGCGCAAAGCGCCAGTCCGAGCAGGCTGATCCAAGCCAGGAAACCCTTTTCCTGCTCGTTGAGAAAAAGGTCGAGGAGCATGACAACCAAAGCCGTCAACCACACCTGAGCTGCCGGAAGCAGAGGTACGAGATTAGCGTCCGTCATCCTTAGCTCCGGCCTCGCGCTTGGCAGCCACGGTTGCGGGCTGGATGGAGAAAACTTTTTTCAAAGTGCGATCCACGGAAGGCTTCATGCGATCGAGAAACGGCTGCGGATAGACGCCCATCCAGACGATCAACGCAAGGATTGGCACGAGGAGAGAAATTTCACGGCCGTTCAAATCTTGTACTTTTTGGTTCTCCGGATGCGCGAGCGGGCCGAATATGACGCGGCGGTACATCCATAGCATATAAATGGCCCCAAGAATTACGCCCGTCGCGGCGGCCGCAGTCCAACCAGGCGTGACGGCAAAAGCGCCCACCAAAATCAGGAATTCACCGACAAAACCGTTCAATCCCGGAAGACCGATGGAAGAAAACATCACCACCATAAAAACACTGGAGAAAATCGGCAACGGCTTCCACAGGCCACCGAAGTCTTCGATGAGTCGCGTGTGGCGCCGGTCATAAATCATGCCGACTAGCAGAAAGAGCGCGCCTGTGGAGAGCCCGTGATTGAGCATCTGGTAGATACCGCCCTGCACGCTTTGCATGTTCAAGGCGAAAAGCCCCAGCATGACGAAACCGAGATGGCTCACGGAAGAATAAGCGACGAGCTTTTTGATGTCGGCTTGCATCATGGCCACCACCGCGCCGTAAATAATTCCAATCACCGCGAGGACGATAAAAAAAGGAGCGGCGGCCAGAGCCGCGTCGGGAAAAAGCGGTATCGCAAAGCGCAGAAAGCCGTAGGTTCCCAGCTTTAGCAGAACGCCGGCCAGGATCACCGAGCCGGCGGTGGGTGCTTCGACGTGGGCATCCGGCAGCCAGGTATGAAATGGAAACACGGGCACTTTGATGGCGAAAGAAAGCGCGAAGGCGAAAAAAAGCCAGGACTGTTCGTTGAACGGCAGGCGAAGATCGTAAATCTGCAGCAGATCGAAAGTTAAAACCTGCGTGAGCTGCGCATGACGTGTCGCCAGATAGATGATCGCCACCAGCATGAGCAGACTACCGGCCATCGTATAGATAACGAATTTAAGCGCGGCATAGATTCTCCGCGGACCGCCCCAGACACCGACGAGAAAATACATCGGCACCAGCATGACTTCCCAAAAGACATAAAAAAGAAAAAGGTCCAGCGCGACGAACGCGCCGAGCATCCCGGTTTCCAACAGGAGCATGAAGAAAAGATATTCCTTGACCCTATCCTTCACCGACCAGGAGGCGAGAATCGCCAACGGCATAAGAAAAGTCGTGAGCAGCACCAGAAACAGGCTGATGCCATCAATGCCGACGATGTATTGGATACCGTAGTTTGGCATCCATGGCATACGCTCGACCAACTGCATTTCCCCTTTGCTGCCATCAAATTGGCTGAGGATAATCAGCGACCAAACAAAATCAGCCAGGCCAGCGATCAGCGCCAGGAAAAAAAGCGCCTGCGTCTGACGCCGGGGAACCAGCATGAGCGCCAGGGCCCCCACTACAGGGATAGCGAGCAAAAAGCTCAAATCTCCCAGGGGAAGTGCGGACATCTTTTTTTATTGTTGACCGAGATAGTACGCTAATAGCGCCAATGTCCCGGCGAGAAAACCCACTAAATAGTGCTGCACGTTGCCGCTTTGGACGCCGCGCCACAAAAAGCTCACGCCCCGGGCGCTGGCGGCGATTCCGTTAACGGCGCCATCGATGACCCACGGGTCGAAAACCTGCGCAAGAAAACGAGACACCGCGGTGAACGGGCGCACGATGAAAAAGTCATAAAGCTCGTCAACGTAATACTTATTGAGCAGCAGTCGATAAAGACCGCCTCCGGCCAGCGAAGAAAGCCGCTCGGGCAATCTCACGCCGCGGCCGTACGAAACGTAGGCGAGCAGAATACCCAATCCAACGATGGCGAGCGTGACCAGCGTTAAAGATATCTCGGTGGTAAGCGATCCAAGATGCTCTCCGTGAACGCCGAACATTTGCTCGAACCGACGCTCCCAAACGCTGCCCCACAAATATTCTGGCGCCCCTAACCAGCCCGCGAAGATCGAGCCCAGCGCCAGAATCATCAGCGGTATCGTCATCACCGGCGGTGACTCATGGATATGGGCCTTTACATGCTCGTCGGCTCGGCATTCACCGTGAAAGACCAACAATAATTGGCGAAACATGTAAAAGGCCGTCAGGCCCGCGGTGAACCAACCGACCGCCCAGAGAATCGGTCCACTCTGCGGGTTATTGTAGGCTTGCCACAGGATGAGATCTTTGGAGAAGAAGCCGGCGGTGAACGGCACCCCGGAGATGGCGACCGCTGCAATGAGGTAGGTCCAATAGGTTTTGGGAAGATAGGATTTCAAACCACCCATCTTGCGCATGTCTTGCTCGCCGCCGAGCGCATGAATCACACTGCCGGCGCCCAAGAACAAGCATGCCTTGAAGAAAGCATGGGTGAACACATGGAAGATCGCGGCGCTGAATGCGCCTACTCCGACAGCCAAAAACATATAACCAAGCTGGCTTACCGTCGAATACGCCAAGACTTTCTTGATGTCGTTTTGCGCGATCGCAATGGAGCCGGCAAAGAAAGCCGTGGCGGCGCCGATGGTGGCAATGAGCGACATCGTGTCGGGGGCCAGGGAAAACAGAAAGTGAAGACGCGCGGCCATGTAGACGCCGGCCGTCACCATGGTGGCGGCGTGGATCAGAGCGCTCACCGGTGTCGGGCCGGCCATCGCATCGGGCAACCAGACAAACAAAGGGATCTGCGCCGACTTTCCCGTGGCACCGACAAAAAGAAGCAACGTGATGAGTGTGATTTTACCCGGACTCAATAACCCGACATGTTTCTGCAGCTCCATGAAGTTCAGCGTCCAAATCCCCTGGCGGCCCAGCTCCGAAACGATAAGAAAAATAGCCAGCGTAAAACCAAAGTCGCCGATGCGGTTGACGACAAACGCCTTGTTCCCGGCGATAACATTCAGTGGCTCTTCATACCAAAAACTAATCAGCAGATAGGAACAGAGGCCCACCCCTTCCCAACCGACGAAGAGCGCCAGCAGATTGTCGGCCATCACCAGGACCAGCATGAAAAAAATAAAAAGGTTGAGGTAGACGAAAAAGCGCGCCATTCCCTCATCGTGGGCCATATAACCGAGAGAATAGATGTGGATAAGAAATCCGATGCCGGTGACGACAAGCAACATCACCGCGGTGAGGTCATCGACCTGGAACGAAAGTTGTACTTGGAAAGAACCGGACTCGATCCAGGTATAGAGGGTGTCGCGAAAAATCCCCGCAGCGGGCAGGAGCCAAAAAACGTACAGTGCGACGGCAAATGAAGCGCCAACCGCCACACACGCCAGCACTCCCGCACCCTTTTTCCCCAATCGAGCGCCGAAAAATACGTTGAAGACAGATGTCAGCAGCGGAATCAGAGGAATCCACCGCAACAGGTCAAGCGTCACAGGGCTCTGGGTGGCGGCTACCATTTGAGGAACTGCATCTCCGAAGGATCGAGTGTCTGGCGGTGGCGAAAAATCGCGATGATGATGGCAAGGCCGACCACGGCTTCCGCCGCCGCTACAGCCATGACGAAGAAAACAATCACTTGCCCTTCCATCGATCCGAGGAAGCGCGAAAAAACTATGAAGGTCAAATTCACGGCATTGAGCATTAGCTCGATGGACATAAGGATGACAATGAGATTCCGCCGGATCAGCACGCCGATGACGCCGATGGTGAAGACGATGGCGCTCAGAATGAGATAATGGTTAAGCGGCACCATAAAAACTTAGGGTTCGCGCTTGGCCAAAACCACCGCGCCCACAATTGCCACCAACAACAGGATCGAAGCGATCTCAAAGGGAAGAACGAAGTCGGTGAAAAGACTTTTCGCCAACATCTCCGGGCTGCCGAACAACGCCGTCGCCGCTGCCGGATCCGGCGGCGGTTCGGTGCCCGTCATCACGGCAACCAGGAGTCCCCCTAGGATCAGAGCCGCTACGGTGCCGAACCACCACCATACGCCGCGCCGTTGCTCAAGAGCGGCGGGATTCAGCAACATGATCACGAATAAAAAGAGAACCATAATGGCACCGGCATAAATTAAAATTTGCAGCACGCCGACCATCGGCGCATGGAGCATGATAAAAAACAGGGCGATCAAAAAGAGCGCCGCCACCAGAGACAACGCGCTATGGACCACGTTACGCTGGAACACCACCATCAACGAAGTAATCACCAGCAAAAACGCGAGCACGAAGAATGGGATCAATGGAGGAGCCATCACACCTCGGAACATTTATTGCACGGCGATGATCACAATAGCCGTAATCGCCACGTTTAGGAGCGCCAGCGGCAGCATCATCTTCCAACCGAGCCGCATGACTTGATCATAACGGAATCGCGGCACAGTCCAGCGCAGCGAGATCTGCAGCCAGCAGAAAAAAACCACTTTAACGGTGAATGCCACCACTTGAAGCAATGCGACGGCCCATTGGTGCATAAGCCAGACGCCACCCCAGGGAAAATGAAATCCGTCGCGCATTAAATAAGGAACCTGCCAGCCGCCAAAGAAAAGCGTCGTTATGAGACCCGCCGCGGTGACGATTTCGGCGAACTCGCCGGCAAAGAACATCAAAAACTTGCCGCCGGAATACTCCACGTGATAGCCCGCGACGAGCTCCGATTCTCCCTCCGGCAAGTCAAAGGGAATTCTTTTCGTTTCGGCAACCGCCGCCACGAAAAAAAGCAAGAACGCCAAGGGCTGAAGGAAAACGCCCCACCGGGGTAACCAGCCCCACAGCAACTCGCCCTGCGCTCTCGCGATTTCTTGCAGTTCGAGCGTTCCGTAAACCATGAGAATGCCGATGACCGATAGTCCCATGGCGACTTCGTAGGAGATCATCTGCGCTGAGCCGCGCACGCCACCGAGCAGAGAAAATTTATTGTTCGACGCCCAGGCACCGATGACGATGCCGTAGACCCCCAAAGAAGCCATGGCGAAAATATAAAGAATGCCAACGTTGATGTTGGCAACCTGGAGATTGATTACCCGATCTCCGATGACCAGTACGTCGCCGAAAGGAATGACTGCGAAAGTAACCAGGGCAGGGAAAAAAGCCATGCAGGGGGCCAGGGTGTGGAGAAATTTGTCTCCCGCCGGTGGAATGAAATCTTCTTTGGTAAGAAACTTGAGGGGATCGGCGATGAGTGTGTTTACAAGCCCCATGCCGGCGAAGCCAAAAATGGAAGCCCGGTTGGCGCCGATGCGGTCCTGAATCAAGGCGCTTCCCTTGCGCTCGACCCAGCCCAGGATGCCGGCCAGATTCAAAACCATGAAGAGAACGAGGAAGGCTTTGAGGGCGATAATCCCGATGTCAACGATCATTGCCGCGTCGCCTCACCGCCACCCAACGTTGTCCCCAGATCTCCAATCGCCGCATAGTCGAGGTCTCGATAGCCGGGTATCTCTTTCGCCAAAGCCGCAAAGATTTCAGACGGCGAGGAGTATGACATTTTCTCCCCAGCGGCATCCAGCAGCCGCATAAAAATCTCCACATCCTGCATCGCGCTTTCCGGCGGAACCACGGCGGCGTTGAGTTTCTGGACGCGACCCTTGCGGCTTGTGAAGGTTCCTTCTTTCTCGCCGAAATGAGTCCCGGGCAACACCACGTGTGCCAATTTCCCCGTCTCCGTCAGCCGGATATCTTGCACCACTAGGAAAGAAAGCTTTTGTAGGGCGCGGCGAACATCCTCCGGGTTACCGTCCGCACCAAAGATATCCTCTCCCACAACGTAGGCGCCGGAAAAATTACCGGCCAGCAACTTTTGCATCAATGACTCGAAGTCGCCATTGGAGCTGACTCCCATTTCTCGGGCGCCGCGAAAATTCGGCGACCGGTCCGGACTCATCAGAATCTTTTGAACCTCCGTCAGCGCGCGCTCGTGATAAAACACTTCCAGAGCCGCATCGAGCGACAAGGTTTTCATCAATTTGGCGAACAGAAACGCTTCTTCGTTGGTATTTCTTCCCGACAGGATTCCGGCCAACGGGGCCGCCGAACGCAAGCCGGTGACCACCGCCTGCAACGCCTTTTCCCAAGTCGTCGGAACTAGTCCGCCTTCCTGACGGATCATCGGCGTCGTTAAACGTTCGCCGCCGGTCAAATCATGAAAACAGTAGCGCCCTTCATCGCAAAGCCAATGGCTATTGACCGCTTCATTGACCCTCGGCTTAAAGCGCGCGATGCGGTTTTGATACTCTTCGACGCTGATGTTGCAGCCGGTGCTGCAACCGGGGCAGATAGACGGGGTTTTGTGCAAGTACCAGACCCGCACTTTGAAGCGAAAATCGCGATCCGTCAGCGCGCCCACCGGGCAGATATCGACAACATTGGCCGCGAGAGGATTGTCGAGCACGGCGTCGGGAAAAAGCGCGATGGTCGAGTGATCCCCGCGATGGATCACCGCCAGCTCGTTGGTATGGGTGACTTCCTGGAGAAAACGGACGCAGCGGGTGCATTTGATGCAGCGCTCGCCGTCGAAGACAATGTTGGGACCGAAGATTTCCCGTTTACGCTCGTGCTCCTTGCGCGCATCGAAGCGGCTGTCCTGCAGATCATGCTCCATGTAGTAATCTTGCAACCAGCACTCCCCCGCTTGATCGCAGATAGGACAATCGAGGGGGTGGTTGATGAGCAGAAACTCCATCACCGCTTTGCGCACGGCCAGCACCTTGGGACTTTGGGTCAACACGGACATGCCCTCGGCCACTTGGGTATTGCAGGCGATTTGCAGCTTGGGCATCTTCTCGATCTCGACCATGCACATGCGGCAATTTCCCGCAATCGAAAGTTTGGCATGATAACAATAATGCGGGATGTCGATTCCCACCTCCGCCGCGGCTTGAATGACGGTCGTCCCCTTCGTGGTGGTGATCTCTTGACCGTCGATGATGATCTGAACCGGATCCATAAAAACGAAAACTTGGAATACTGGAACATTGGATTGACGGAATATTGGCTTCCGATCGCCCCACCATTCCATTATTCCATCATTCCATTACTCCATTCTCACCGTGCATTTCTTTTCCTTGATGTGCGCTTCGAATTCGTCGCGATATTTCTTAATAAACGCTGCTGCGGGCATCGCCGCCGCATCACCGAATGGGCAAATCGTATTGCCCATGATGTTGCCGCTGACATTGAGAATGAGATCGAGATCGCCCTTCTCGCCCTTGCCTTGCTCGATGCCGCGAAAAATTTTTTCCATCCAGTGACAGCCTTCGCGGCAAGGAGTGCATTGCCCGCAGGACTCGTGGGCGAAAAAATGTGCCAGGTTCCATGCGGCGCGAACCATACAGGTGCTATCGTCCATGACGATCACGCCGCCGGAACCGAGGAAGCTACCCGCCGCTTGAACGGATTCGTAGTCCAGGTTTACATTTTCGATTTCTTCGCGACGCAACACCGGCATAGATCCGCCGCCGGGAATCACACCTTTGAGCTTTCGGCCATTCGGCACGCCGCCGCAATCCTCTTCAAGAAATTTTTTCAGTGGGTACCCCATCACCAGCTCATAAACGCCAGGTTTGTTGATATGGCCGCTGACGCTGAAGAGTTTGGTGCCTTTGCTTTTTTCCGTGCCCATGGACGCGTAGGCAGCAGCACCATGATCGAGAATCCAGGGCAGCGCCGCCAACGTTTCGACATTGTTGACGACAGTCGGACAGCCGAAGAGCCCGTTGGTCGCCGGAAAAGGTGGTTTGACTTTTGGCCAGCCTCTGCCGCCTTCAAGTGACGAGAGCAGCGCCGTCTCCTCGCCGCAGATATAGGCCCCCGCCCCGCGATGGACGATCACATCCAAGTCATACCCCGAGCCGAAAATGTTCTTGCCTATGTAGCCGGCAGCGATTGCCTCTTCTACCGCTTGCTCGAGGATGCCGGCGCCAAACGCTAACTCACCTCGGATATAGATGAAGGCGGTATGCGACCGAATCGCATACGCGGCGATAAGCGTGCCCTCGACGACCGCATGGGGATCTTTCTCGATGAGCAGCCGGTCCTTGAACGTGCCGGGCTCACTCTCATCCGCGTT
>Ga0066395_10000774_pt1 | contig 11843 bp, 26 predicted proteins | sample PanSoiPlot1MoBio_FD_61218 | JGI IMG/M metagenome (GOLD analysis project Ga0066395, IMG submission 61218) | Tropical forest soil microbial communities from Panama analyzed to predict greenhouse gas emissions - Panama Soil Plot 1 MoBio | ecosystem: Environmental > Terrestrial > Soil > Tropical... | reverse complement strand
GGGGTCTTCGCGCAGTGGGGGAATACCGCGTGGGCCGATCTCGAGCGCGCCGCGTTTATCGGGACCGACGGACTCGCGCCGCTCGTCATCGCGGCGGCGGATCGACCGGATGCCGACTTGGCTTTCATGCGGAGCGCCACGAGTGCCGATCGGTTTTTGCAGGGCCGCAGTTTGTTGTTCAAGCAAGGGTGGTAGCGGAGTGCAGCCGTGCCTGTTCTGCGGGGGCGACGCGAGTGAGCCGAATCATTTGCTGCACTGCGACGGGCGGCAAGGACACGCGGACGCGGGTGACCCCGAGACGCGCGCCGGGCGGGCTCGGCCACAAGCGAGTGATCGGACGCGGACGACGGCGGAAGCGATGGACGTGCTCGAGGAATTCCGGGCGGCGTTCCTCCAGCAGGCGCGTGATGTGGCGCACGACCTGATTCGACGCGAGGGGTCGACGCATACCCGCGCGGTGCGCGCGGAGATGGCGCGACGCGGGTACCTCGATGACGAACGCGTGCGCGAACACTGGCTGGGCGCGGTCTTCAACAATCGCGCATTTGTGTGGACAGGCGAGTGGCATTTACCCACCGGGCCGAGCGACGGCTATACGCACGCGTGGCGCCCGGTCAAAGTCTGGCGAGGCGTGGGTGAGCAGTAGTGGCGATATCGGCTTTGATCGGTTTTGGGTCGCGTATCCGAGACGCCAAGCGAAACGCGAGGCGTGGAAAGCGTGGTGCGCGTTGAAGCCCTCGCCTGACCTCGTGGAGACGATCGTGCGAAGTGTGGATGCGCATCGCGCGCAATGGGACGACCCTCGGTTTATTCCGCTCCCGGCCACGTTTTTGCGCGGCGAACGGTGGCTCGACGAGATCGTCACGTATGCGGAGCGGGTGGCGATCACGCGCGAAGAGCGCGAACGCGCGGTGCAGGTCTATCGATCGGCGGGTGGGTGTCGACATCAACCGGCGTGTCATTCGATGGCGGAATGTATCGGGGTGCTGGTGCGTGGCTGGCGCCGCGCGGAGCGCGGGGAATAAGAAAGGGAGTGTTATGTCCATCATCGCGAGAGCCTCGAACCCCGGCGGCGATAGCTTCGTGCCTGCGCCGGTCGGGCTCCATCGCGCCGTCTGTTGCGATGTCGTTGATCTCGGTCTGGTCGCGGGCCAATTCGGCACGAAACACAAAGTGCAATTGGTGTGGCAGTGCGAGGCGACGATGGCGGACGGAAAACCGTACATGGTGTCGCAGCGCTACACGTTGTCCCTCGATGAACGCGCCAACTTGCGGCGCGATCTCGAGAGTTGGCGCGGGAAGCCCTTTTCATTGACCGAGGCGGCGGGGTTCGATCTCGAGCGGCTTGTCACCAAGTTGTGTGGCCTCGTGATCGTGCACAAGCCCGGACGCGATAACACCAAAGTCTTCGCGAATGTGGCGAGCATTGTGCCGTGTCCGCCCGGTAAGCCGCTCACGGTCCGCGACTACACGCGCGTGACGCAGCGACCCGGTTATCAACCGCCGCCCGGCCAGCATCCGCATCCATCGGTGGGCCCGTCGTATCCGACGCAGCACGCGAGTGAGACCGAGCGCGCGGTGCAGAACACGCGGCCGCTCAAGTGGCCGGGGCAGTCCTCGACCGAGCCGCCCGCGACGATGCTGCCGCCGCAGCCTCCAGCGGACGTGTTCGATGCGGATCCGTTTGGCGAGGCGAAGGCGGTGCAGGCGCCGCCAATCATCTCGCACGAGGACATACCTTTTTGATTGGGGTATTGAGAGATGAAGAAAGGTGAGCCCAAATTGCGGCGCGTTCGTCCGAAGCGCAAATTGCGCTTCGGACGGCTCCGGCTCGTGCGGCGCAGAGCGGGATCAGTCGGCGCACGCAACAGACGCTCGACAAGCTCGCGCATGATTACAAGCCGGTATTTGAGGACCTGAAACAAGGAAAGTATCGGAGTGTCAATGCGGCAGCGAAGGCTGCGGGTTTTGTCAAGGATCCGACGCCGCTTCAGCAATTGCATCGCTGGTGGAAGAAAGCGAGTGCCGAGGAGCGCGCCGAGTTTCTGCGGACGGTGACGTAATGGCCACCCTCCTCGCATGCCTCGTCCTGCTCCTCGGCGCGTGGGTCTGGCTGTTCGTGCGGATTGATTGGATCTGCACGCGCTGTGGACGATGGCATCCCGACGAGGACGTCGTGCAGTACGTCGGGGGCTGTGTGTGTCGGAGGGTGCGATGAGCGATGCCGAGCGGCTGCGGGAATTGCGGGCGCGGGTCGGGCAGTTGGAACACGAACTCGAATGGCTGCGGGCGCGGCTCGCGTACGTGCAGGACACGCTCGGGATGTTGATCGGCTGGATGTCGCAGTCAGCGAACAGTCCGATCAATCGCGACGAGGCGCAGCGGTTATTGGAGCGGTTGTATGCCGGGAAGGAAGCGTGATGATGAGGCGCGGGCCGGGTCTGTCGCGCTGGGTGATGGTCATGGGCGTGATCGTGCTGATCGCGATGGTGCTCGGGACGCTGGACCTCGTGATCTGGCAGCTTGCAGACGGGGCGGTGTGCGGTGGGATTGAATAACGAGAATGCCTTCGTCACGATGACGCACAATCGCTTGTGGCTCGTCTTCGATATCGAGACGGTGCCGATGCCGGATTGCGCCGACTTCATCGAGGACGTGCAGGCGCCGAGCAACTACAAGGACCCGGCGAAGATCGATGCCTACGTCGCCGACAAACGCGCCCAACTCATTCAGGAGGCCGGGCTCAATTGCGATCTCTGCGAAGTGGTCGCGATCAGTTGGGGCCTCCCCGAACAGTCGCACGTGTTGACGCGCGAGCAGGCGAGTGAGGCCGATCTCCTCGATCTGTTCTGGCGTCATGTGCGCAGTGTGCAGCGCGAGTTTGGATCGCTCGTCGGCTTCAATATTCTTAATTTCGATCTGCTCGTGCTGTTGCGGCGCTCACTCTATCTCGGCCTCCCGACGCCGCGCGTGCCGATTGATCGCTACCGCCACGACGGCGTGATCGATGTGGCCGAGGTGCTGTCATTTGGGCGGTGGGAGTGCAAGCGCTCGCTCGATTTCTACTGCAAGCGCTTCCGTATTCCGCACGATGGCAGCGTGACCGGCGGTGACGTCGCGCGACTGGTGGCTGAGGGTGAATGGGCGACGCTAGCCGCGCATTGTTTCGACGACATGCAAGCGACGAAGGAACTGGCGATGCGGATCGGTGTCATCGAGCGGCCGTTGCCGCTGCCGGAGTCCGTGGCATGAGTCCGCGCCGGGCCGAAGAAATTGAGTGGCCCTCCGTCGCGGATCCGCCGGACACGACGGGCACGTGTCCCTATTGCGGATCGATCGACGGTGAGGATCACAGCGAATCGTGTCCGCGCTTTTTGCCGCTGTGTGTGTGCGGGTTTCCGGCGCGCCGGTTCTATGCGGGCGAGTGGTGGTGCCGTCGCTGTTTCGATCAGGGGAGGGCGTGATGGGCTGGTTTCTCTCAGGCGTCGTGCTCGGCGTGTTGTTGGCGATTGCGCGCACGCGCAGGCGACGACGAGCGCATGTCTCATGGGAGTGGCTCGAATATCAACAGCGGCGGGAGCGGGAACGCAAGGAGCAACCGTCATGACGATCTGGATCGCGCTCACGTTTGTGGCGGGGATGCTTGCCGGGATGGTGGTGATGGCGGCGATCGTGACCCAGCGCATCCTGCAGTACTACCGGGCGATTCTCGAGTGTCACCGGGAGATCGTGCGGATGCGTGACGCGGTGAGCGAGGCGCTCAAACCGCCCACGCCGCCCCCACAGGTCATCACGTTTGCGGCACCGGGGCGCGAGGAGATTCGCCATTGATGCCGCTCGCGCAGCTCGTGCGCGGCCGGTCCGTCACGCGTCTGCGTCGACGACGCGGGTCGGCACCGAACTACGCGTGGGTCCGTGCGGTCATGCGGAGTTATCACTTGCCAGAGCCCGTCTCCGAGTACGTGTTTCATCCGACGCGGCGCTGGCGTCTTGACTTTGCGTGGCCGGACGTGCGGCTCGGGCTCGAGATTCAGGGCGGGCTGTTTGTGCACGGTCGTCATACGCGTGGCGCAGCATTGCGACGGGAGCATGAGAAGTTGAACGAGTTAGCGGTGGCGGGGTGGCGGGTCGTGTTTGTCGTACCGGAACAATTGACGCAGGCCGCGACCTACACCTTGCTGCGCCGCGCGTTGGGGATGTGAGAGCAGGGGTAATCACTATGAGGGAGGGACTGTTTATGGCCGCAATTCCAATCACGTTAGTCGGCATTCTCGCCCACGATGATGGGTCGTCTGAAAATGTGACGTTCACCGGTATGGGCAGTCTGACCGGCTTGAGCGTCGGGGGTGGTCCGATCATTCCCACGCCGCCAACGACGCCGCCGGGCACGCCGACGTTCCCGATCTGGGGACCACCCGGTATCGATCTCCCGGACAAGCCGGGCTATCCACCGGTCGCGACGCATCCGCTCCCACCGATTCCGCCGATGCCAAGCGAACCGCCTGCGGAGGGCGGCATCAAGCCTCCCCCACCCGAAGGCGGCTGGGGCTATCACCCCGATTACGGCTGGGGCTACTTCCCCGGCGGTGGCGGTAAACCACAACCGCCTCGGTAACGATCAACACGGCGCGTGGATGGACGGATCCACCCACGCGCCGTGGAGGAATCCGGTCATGGTGATGACAACGCAAACCTGTGCGCCGCTCGTGCCGATTCGACGGCGATGACCAACGAGTACGACGCGCTCGAACTCGCGGTGCGCGCCTTTCTGCTCCGCTGGGAGGTCGTGCGTCCGCACATCAGCGGTGCCTTCCTCTTTGCGGCCGCGCATGGCTCGCGCTATGAGGGGCCAACGATTGATCGCGAACTGGAATCGCTCCGACGCGCGCTTTATGCGCTGGAGGCCGCCCGTGCAAGGTGACCGCTTTGAAGACGCGCACGCGAGTTTAGCTATACCTAAACCGGACGGCGATTTCGTCGACGTGGCGACGTGGCAGTTTGTCAATCGGTGGGTCTTCTTGGTGCATCAACGTTCGGTGGCGCTCACCGAATTACGCGCGCTCGTCGCGCAGGCGATGGCGCGTCATGCAGTACGTGGTGACGTGGGTGCTTGACTCGGGCACGTGCCTCTACTGGCGCGAGGCTGATGGGTTCTTTTGTGCGTGTGATTGCGACGCAATTTGGTGGACGGAGAGTCGCGTGCGTGCTATACGACGCGCCTCCACACTCGGTTGTGATGTCGGCGTGATTTTAACTGAGGAGGAAGAACGTCAGATCGAGCTTCGAGGTGATCAACCGAACTCGATCTGACGCGGTGTCGGCGGTATCGCAGAGCGCGCGGCGATTCAGAAAGCCAAGACGCGCCACCACACGAAGTGCGGGCATCACGCCAACCACTGTCGTGATTGTGCCGCTAGACAGCCACAATGTCTAGCACAAGTGGGGAATCAGGATTCTCGAGGACTTTTTCCTCCCCGACCTGAAGCCGTAGGGTAGGCGCAGGGCCAAGGACCTTTTTCGAACCCGTTGAAGTTTTTAGACTCCTACGGATTCAGGGAAAGAAGTCCTCGGCTGTACAGCAGTACAGAACAGTACAGATGTACAGGATCGTACAGCAGGTAAGCCCAACCATGACGCATGACGACTTGATCGCGGAGGCGGAGCGCCTCTTCAAACACAAGATCCGCTGTGATGGCCCGTACTGTCGAACGTGCGGCATCTCGCGCGAGAACCATGACACGTTCCGACTGGCGTGTTCGACTTTTGCGCCGACGCCCTGTACCTGCGGACGTGATGACTTCTTGGCGCGGTTGCGCGCGGCGTTGGAGGCGCGGCATGAAGCGCCGTCATCGATCAATTGATCAGCCGATTATCAATCTGGCGACGCATCAAGCGCGACACGTGACCGTCGCGGTGCTGTGCGACTATCTCGAAGTCGATCGCGGCACGATCATGCGGATGATCAAGCGCGGCGCCCTCGGGGCGTTCAAGGCTGGACGCGAGTGGCGCATTCCAATCGAAGATGTGCAGCAGGTCTTTGCGTCGCGGTCGACGCAGCTCGAGCAATGGCGCGACTAACCGAGTGGACCGCCGCCGACGTGATCATTGCGGCCATCTGTGCGTTTCTCTTTGGGGTCGCGGTCGGTATGTTTTGGATGCACTGAATCGTTCGTTTCCTTCGTGGCACGTTTCACGGGAAACGAATGTGTAGCACTAACGCGCAGTATGTAGCGTGATGATGCAGAGTGATGTGGTGTTATGGTGCATGAGCCTGCAGTACGTGGGTCGATGGCGAGGGTCTGTTACTCTCGCGCACGGAGGGCGCGACGATGAGTTTTAAGGAAGGCGACAAGATCCATTTGCACGGCGGCGGGATAGTCAAAGTCGGCAAACATGGCGTCGTGCCGACGATTGCGCGTGGGCCTGATGATCAGGTCAACATTCGCGGCTTCGTCCGCGCGGCGCTGATTGAGCCGGACGGCCGCGAGCACGATTCGGATTGGTACGAGAACGTGGTCACGCAGTTTGGCCACCAGCACATCGTGCGCAATTTTGTTGGGCTCGCGTTCTTGAGCAATAGCGGCTCCTCATCGATGGCCGCCAACCTGACCGATCTGGCGCTCGCACGCTACTGGGGGCTCGGCTATCACACGCAGGGGCAGTCGTCGAACTTCTCGACGCAGGCCTCGATGGACTCGAGCGAGTACGGCTTGGCGTCGACCGGGGGCACGAGTCGCGCTTCGGTGAGTGCGGGGCAGCAAGTACTCTCGGGCACGTGGACCTTGCAGCAATCGTTTGCGTACGCCAGCTCGCAGATCTCCCACGGCGTCACGGTCAATTGCATCGCGCAATATGCGAATGCCACGGTCGGGCAGGCGTCCTCGCTCGGACCGGCGCTCTCGCTCGCGACGTTTGCGAGTAGCACGAAGGGCACGACGCAGGCGCTCAACGTCACCTACAACTGGCTCTTCAGTACCTAGCGCGCATGCGAAAGTCCAAGCGGACGACGACGCGGATTCCGGCCGTGCCACTGGCGGAGGATGGCTCGTGCTCGATCGTCTTCGGCCACAACGTCGACGATCACCTTGTCTGCATGTTGCTGAATGTTCCGGCGGTCCAGCTCATTTTCACGCCGGAGCAAGCGGAAGACGTGGCGGCGAATCTGCTGACGTATGCGCGGAAGGCGCGGGGCGAGGCGGGACGGGCGGACGTCTTGCGCATGGTCTCCAAACCGTCGTGACGACGGTCAGTGTGATTGTGCCGAGCGTGGGGCGGCGGTCGCTCGCGCGCACGCTGGCGTCGATTACGTGTTGGCCCGGTGACGAGATTCTCGTGATCGGGACGTGGCCCTCGGGCGTGCCGCGTGATCCGCGAGCGCGCTTTCTGCCGTGCACAGCGGGGCAGGATACCGGCGCCACGGAACGACGGCTCGGGATGACGGCGGCGCGGGGAGACTACCTTGTGTTTCTCGATGATGACGACACGCACTATCGCACGACCCGCGCGGTGCTCGCGGCGGTGATGACCGACGCTGCCGATCGCGTCACGGTCTGTCGGGTGCGCTATCCCTCGGGGCGCACGATCTGGATCGATCCGGTACTGCGGTTCGGGAACGTGAGCGGGCAAATGGTGGTCGCGCCGAATGACCCGGCGCGACTGGGCCAGTGGACGTCGCGCTATGGACAGGATTTTGATTTCTTGGCGACGATGGCCTTTGACGGGCTGGTGTGGAATCGCCACGTGATCGCGTGTCTCGGGCACGAACCGGCGGTGCAGGTTGCGCGCTAAGCGTCGCGCGAGTGCGCTGGTGAAAGCCAAGACCGGCATCCTGCTCGACCTCTCGCTCGGGGGGACGCCGCAACCGAACAGTGTGACGTGCGCGGAGCTGCAGATGAATCCGACGGCGCCCAAGTTTCCCTTGCCGACCGGGTCCGTGCATACCTGCGTCGCCACGCACGTGCTCGAGTATGTGGCGCCGACCGAGGTGTGGCGGTGGTTCGACGAGCTGCACCGGGTGATGCGCCCCGGCGGCACGGTTTACTGCTCGGGGCCGTATGGCGGTGATGAGGGGCACGGCTGGCTCTCGGATCCGTCCCATCGGACGCGGGTGGTGGAGCAGACCTTCGCGTGGCTCGATCCGCGTTTGCCGTTTTACACGCAGCATGGCGACGTCGGCCGTGCGACCCCGAAACCGTGGCATGTGCTGCAAGCGACGCGCGTCCCCGGTACGCATGGGACCACGAGTTACAACGTGATTCTGCGATCGGTGGCTCCGGCGACGAAAGCGACACGACGATGAGTGTGGCCGTTGAGACGATTCCGGGGTACTGCGTCGATGCGCAGTGTGCCTGTCATCAACCGGGGGCCCGTGCGGTCCGCGATCTCGAGGGCTTCCCGCCCGACTGTTGCAAGCGCTGCGGGCGACGCGGGCCCAAGCCCGGCACGATTGTGCTGCCGCCCGATCCGGTTTCGATTCGGGAGATGCACGCGCGGATTGAGCAGACGCATCGCGCCCATGCCGACGTGATTGAGGCGATGCACAAGGTCTGGTACGAGTCGAATCACACGTGGGTGCTGACGCGGTTTCTCGGTGTTGGCCTGATGAAAAATCCGTTCGACTTGTGGGTGTATCAGGATCTCATTACGCAGCAGCGGCCGAAGACGATTCTTGAGACCGGCACCTATAGTGGGGGCTCGGCGTTGTGGTTTGCGTCGTTGATGGATTTGCTCGGCATCGATGGACGTGTGCTGACGATCGATCTCGACGATCACCGGGTGTGCGATCACCCGCGCATTACCTTTCTCGGCGGGGACTCGCGCGATCCGCAGCTCGCGGCGGCGGTGCTGGCGGAGGTCGAGCATCCACTCTTGATTTCGCTCGATGCCGATCACACCGAAGCCCACGTGCGTGCGGAACTCGAGCTGTATGCTTCGGCGGTCGCCGTCGGGGAGTACCTGGTGGTCGAAGACACCAACATTTCATGGCCGCACAATCGCGGTGCGGGCGGGGCGGTGGCTGATTATCTCGCGGCGCATCCGGGCGAGTGGCGACGCGATCTGCTCGCAGAGCGCTATCTGCTGACGATGTCACCGGGGGGCTGGCTGCAACGCATGGAGCCATATGGCCAAACGTCACCTGTGTCCACGCTGGACTGACGACGAGCTGCCGGTCGAGGTGTGGTGGGATCGCCTCGATGCCGGACTGTTTGTCACGCGCGAGGAAGCCGACGAACTCGTGCGCTATATCGGCCACCAATGGCTTGATCCCAACAAGTATCCGGCGCTCTCGAAGATGCTTGATCGAATGGGGGATCGATGAGGCGGCCACGTGTCAACGGGGCGGCCTCCATCGTGGTGCACCCGAAACATCCGGGCAGCGATCACATACAGGTGTTGCTGGGAATTCCGACCTTGGGGACCGTGCGGATTGAATTCATGAATGCCGTGGCGGGGATGGTCTCGCCGCCGAATTGGGCGCTGGTACGCTCGACGCCGCAAGGCTATCTCGTGCCGGATGCGCAGAACCTGCTGGTCGATACGGTTTTGCGTGGCAAGTTCCGCGCGTTGCTGCTGATTGAGGATGACACCTGTCCGCCGCCGCAGGCCTTGATCGAATTCGATCGCTGGCTCTGGAAGATGGAGCGCCAGAAGGCGCCGCCGATTGTCTCCGGGCTCTATCACATCAAAGGCTCACAGGAAGTGCGCAAGGGCAAGACCGGTGGCATCGAGCTGCTCGGCCCGGAGCCGCTCGCCTATCGCGGGAATGGCACGCGCGCCTACCGTGACTGGACGCCGGGCGATGTGATTTGGGTGTCGGGGGTGCCGACCGGTGCGTTGTTGGTGCATCGGTCGGTGCTCGAAGCGTGGGCACGCGAACCGGACGTCGAGACTTACACGCTCGCCGGGTATCCGTGGCCGCTCAAAAAGATTTTTCAGAATCCGTCGTTGGTGTGGGTCGATCCGCAGACGACGGGCGTGCACATCTCGAGTGGGACGAGCGATCTCTGGTTCTCGGAGCACACGATTACGCGGCAGATTCTGAAAAAAGCAGGCTGGCCCGCCTTTGCGAAGCGGCAATATCCGTTCATCATCGATACGTCGCTGCGCTTTGGCCATATCGATCGCGCCACGGGCGTGATCTATTGACTGCCCATGGTAGATCTCAACGTCAATTTGTCGTCGCGGAGTCCGATTATGGGCCCTACCGCCCCGAGCTTGGCGGCGCAGTATCCCGGCGATGTCGGGATCGAGAGCGATGCGCGGGTGATCTTTGTCGAGAAGTTCGATGGCGCCCTTGGGGGATTGATTGCGAAGTGGGGCGATGGTGTGCTGAATACGTCGACGATTGTCACCGATGTGCCTGCCGGGTTTCCGGGCGGATCGCACTCGCTCCAAATTCCTCGGCTCGTCGGTGATAACGGGGGCCAACTGTTTCACACCTTTACGGGGCAGGAACAGGTGTACTGCCGCTATTACGTGAAGCATGACACGGCAGGCCCGCCTGCCCACTCTGGATGTTGGATGGGCGGGGATGATCCGGTCTCGAGCTGGCCGGTGCCGGGGGCGGGGACGCAACCCGGCGGTGGCGGCAGTGCCGGGAGTCCCAGTCATTTCAGCGCCGCGTGTGAGCAAACCACCTACGGCCGTTTCGATCACTACGACTACTGGCACGACATGCACCCGGACGCGGGCGGTGGGTACTGGGGCAACTACTTGATCAACAACCCCGCCATTGATCTTAAGGTCAATCAATGGAATTGCGTCGAGCATTTCTGCAAGCTGAATAATCCCCGGACCGGCTTCACTGGAGAGCACGCGATCTGGCTCGACGGCACCAAGATTTCGCATCTCGGTTTGAACTTTCCCCATGGCTCGTGGGTGGGCGGCATCTTCACGCAGAATCCGGGGGACAGCGGGACGTTCGAAGGGTTCAAGTGGAGCTACATCACCGCGCTTGATCTGAATTGGGTGTGGATGCAGTCATGGGTGGATGCGACCGATCCGTCGCTGGTGACGACGTCATGGTTCAGCAACATCATCGTCGCGACGAGTTACATCGGGCCGATCGCGTAGAGGCACTATGGGGCAGCTCGCCTCCGACGATTTCACGCGTGCCGATAGTACCGGGCTGGGCGCCAATTGGGCGAGCGCACCTGCGGCGGAGCAGTGGGATGTGTCCTCGAATCAGGCGCGGAACACGCATACGAACGGGCCCTTTTATGGACGCTATGTGGGCGTGAGTGCTCCGGCGGATCAGTACGCGAAGCTGCGGATGAAAGCGTTCACGGCTGACTTCGGGACCGGTCCGGCGGTGCGGATGGCGAGCAGTCAGCAAACCTGTTACTACGTGCGGTGCAACACCGCGAATAGCGGGCTCTACAAATTAATCAATTCGGTGGAGACGCAAATCGGCAGTAACTTCGCGGCGGTTGCAGTGAACGACATCGTTGAGCTGTGGGCGCAGGGCACGACGTTGACGGTGCTTGTCAATGGCGCGTCGGTGCTGACGCAAACCGATAGCGCGATTAGCAGTGGCGATTTTGGGGCCTATGGCATGACGTACGTGGCGAGCACGATCGCGTGGGACGACTGGTATGGGGGCGACTTCACGACGCCGTCGCCGCCGAGCGATTCGCTCAACGTGGTGATCGGGGAAGCGCAAATCGGCGGACGGATTTTCTAATGGCGACACTCAACGTACGCGTGTGGGGCCGTGCGGATCCCCCCAGTCAGATCATGGGCCCGCCCGTGGTGGGCGGGAATCTCGCGCCGGTCTCGGTGACTGAGACCATGCGCGTGCGATCGAATACCGTCTCGGTCATTTTGGGGACAACCGGACAGAT
>Ga0066395_10000773_pt1 | contig 11853 bp, 8 predicted proteins | sample PanSoiPlot1MoBio_FD_61218 | JGI IMG/M metagenome (GOLD analysis project Ga0066395, IMG submission 61218) | Tropical forest soil microbial communities from Panama analyzed to predict greenhouse gas emissions - Panama Soil Plot 1 MoBio | ecosystem: Environmental > Terrestrial > Soil > Tropical... | reverse complement strand
CGGTGCTCCCTCGGATCGGCAGGCGTCGGTCCATCGCGTCCTGCCCATCGGAGGAAGGAATACATTCCCGACAGTTGGAGCGCCCGCGGGATTACCGTGAACGCGACGACGCCCGAGACCTCGAAGCGCCGGCCGGCGTACGGGAGCGCGCAGCTGTAATCCGTCCCCCCATTCGCGAGGCACAGATGCGACTCGTACCGCTGCCAACCCGGTGACAACGGTGACAACTGCGCGACGGCGAACCGAGCACCAGCCTTCGCGCGGCCGCGTGCGAACGACTGCACAACCTGGCCGAAGAGCCCCCAGTAGCTGGTCTCCGGCGCGAACACCGTCGGAGAGATCGGTTGCAGCGCCGGAATGTCGTGCCACCATTCGCGCCTGAAGTACCCCTCGGCTTCGATCGCGAATCCGCGGCGCGTGACCTTCGCGTCGAGCTCCACATCCAGGGTCGTGATTCCGTCGGGCAGGCCATCTCCGTTCGCATCGACGACGAGTTGGCGCGGCGGCTGCGGCGTGCCGCTCAGATATCCGTAGGCGGGCGGGGTCGGCACGTAGTTCGCTACCACGGTCCCACCGACCAGCATCGACGGCGGCCCGGTCTCGTCGGCTGGCCCCTCCACGCGTGCCGCCGCCACCGGCCCGAACGGCCGCGCCTCGATGCGCGTCACCAGCATCGGGTCGAGATTGTCGTTGTGGCCAAGTATGCTGCCACCACCGTTGTAGCCGCCCGCAATCAAGGTCACGCGATCGGTTGCGAAATGCGTCTCCACCGAGACGCCGATGTCGTAGTCGTAGCGGAATTGTTCGGTTGCAATCGATCGCTCGGGAAACACCAGCCATTCCTCGCGAACGGACCAGTTGTACGAGTAGGGAACGCGCATCTGACCGGCGCGGATCCTGGTCTGGGCTCCGACGTCGGCCCACGCGCTGTACTCGAGCAGCCGCAGGTTTCCCAGGCCGGCATCCAGCTCGGCGAAGTAGCCGAAACGAGGTGAGGCCAGGTATCCATCCACACCCAGCCTGGCGTGCCGAAGCAACAGCGTGCTCTCATCGAGAAAAGGCGTCGACTGCGAGCTGCCGGCCGACGGGAGAGGCGCCGGCGACATATCGAGGCGCCGCGCGAGGTGGTTCGCGGTCGCTCGGCCCAAGTACTCGACCTGCAAGAGTCCGTCGAGGCGCGGCTGCGCCGGAGTCCTCGGCGCGGCAGCGGGCGGTTCCGGAATGGTTGGAAGCGGCGCCGCCATATGCGCCATCTCCTTCGCGTCCGAAGGTGGGGCCGGCGCCGGAGGCACAAGCAAAGGTGCGGCATCGACCGCGCCCGCGTCCGTGCTCGCATCGGTCGCCGATGCGCTCCTACACAGGACCAATCCGGTCAGACCGACAACGAACGCCCCTCGTGTGATTTGCACGGGTGCGCACGATACACCTCAAGCGTGCGCTCGCGCGACTGAAGGACGCGGCCCGCGAACGGTCCGCGCCCCTGCTTCTATCAACCCGGGCGTCGCCCGGAACCGTCACATCTGGCAGTCGATGCAGATCTTGCAGTCGGAGCTGCAGTACTTGCCGGGGCCGTTGGCGGTCCCGAGGTCGCACTGCTCGCCTTCGGCTTCGTCCAGATTGCCGTCGCCGCAGAAGTGGGGGAACTTGCAGCCCGGGGCGCAGCCGTTCATGTTGCCGTAGGTGACGTTGTTGTTGCGGCTGCCGTTGTCGCACTCCTCGGGGCCGTTGACCATGCCGTCGCCGCAGTACGGGCCGTACTGACACTTGGTCGTGCAGCCGCCGTAGACGCCGTCCATGTTCTTCATGCCGCCGCAGGAGGCATCCGTCGGCGCGGGCGCGGTCGCGTCGCCGCAGTCGCACTCCTCGGCGCCCGTCCGCGTGCCGTCGCCACAGCGGGGCATGCAGCTGGTCTTGTTGGTCTGGAACCCGGACAGCGTCAGCTGGTAGTTCGACTCGGTCGGGTGGCGATCCGCGCCGAAGACGGCGATCTCGTACGTCTTGTTCATCGTCAGGTTCAGGTTGACCGTCCGGGTCCGGCAGTCGCAGGTCGGTATCGTGCAGTTGCTGTGGCCGTTGCCGTCGACGTTCGTCGCGGCGTTCATCGTCAGGCCGGTGTACGGATCAGCCGACGGGCAGTTCAGGATGGTCATGCCGGTCGCATCGAGCGATCCACCCTCGGTGATCGTCGCTGTGCCGGTCGCGCCGGTGACCGAGACGAGGCCGGGGAGCCGCTGGTGGACGCCGCCGAGGTCGACGACCAGGATGCCGTTGATGAAGATGAACATGTCGTCGTCGCCGTAGAACTGCAGCGAGAAGTCGCCCGTGTACGTGAACAGGTAGCGAACCTCGTCCGAGAACCACGAGTCGTGGAACCAGCCCTGCAGGTTCGTGTACCACTTGCCCTTGCAGTTCGCGCCGGTCGGACAGCCAGTCGCCGTGTCGGGCGCGATCAGGCTGGGTGGGAACAGATACTGGTCGCCCCGGCAATTGTTGCCGGCGCCGAAGCCCGTCCCGCTGTACCAGTACGGCCAGAGGTTGCAGAGGAACTGCTCGCCCGTCGCCGCGACCGTGCGGGTCGTACCAGGGGCACCGGTCGCCATGCCGTAAATCGTGAACGGCGGCGGATCGAGCGGGAAGAAGCCGCCCGTCACCGCATTGACCTGGCTCGAGTACTGGTACTTCGTTCCGCCGGCGATCTGCGCCATCTCCAGCGTCCCGACGGTGTGCGTGTTGTTCGTGTACATGCTGTCGATCCACCACTGGCCGAACGATGCCGCGCTCGTGACGATCGGCGCCGGGCCGCGGTACATCGGGTGCCCGCTCGCCCCGTCGACGTACGTCGCCAGCCCCCACGTGGGGCTCTGGTTCGTCGCGATGCCCGGCACGTGGCCGCTGTTGGTGTCGTGGCTCCAGTCGATGAACTGACAATCGCAGAGCAGCGGATTCCCGCCTGCCCCCGTCCGGCTCATGTTGAAGACCGGCTTGCCGTTGGCGAGGTTCGCCTGCGCCACGTCCCAGCAGCGGTTCACCGAGTCGTTCTGCTTGGCCGGACCACTGGAGTTCGGGACACAGTACCGCTTCGTGAACGGGGTCGCGCCGCTCTGACCCTGTACGCCGGTGATGCTCGGTCCGCCTGTGACCGTGGCGCCGAGATAGAAGAAGTCCGGGTGGCCCTTGCCGCTGACGCTCTCGTTCTGGAAGTCGCGGTAGACGATCGGCAGCTCGAGGCACTGCCCGCTGTTACCGGGCTGCGTGCACATCGTCGTGTCGGGCTGCAGCACCGAGCTGCACATGAACCCGCCCTCGATCATGCAGTCCTTCGAGCAGCCGTCGCCCGAGTCGTTGTTGCCGTCGTCGCACTGCTCACCCGTCTCGACGTTGCCGTTACCGCACTTGGCGTCGCAGGCCTGGTTCTTCCCATTCGCGTCGCGGCAGCTCGGCTCCGCCGTGCAGGTCTTCGAGCAGCCCGTGGCGTCGCCGAAGAACAGACCGTTCGGCCCCTTGCAGGCGGCGCCACCGGGACCATTGGGTGCCGCCGGGTACGGACCGGCGTTGTTGGTCCCGCAGTCGCAGCCCTCGTTGCCTTCCTTCATGCCGTTGCCGCAGATGGTGGGCGTGCACTTCCCCGGCAGCGGCATCGACCCGTTCTTCGGGCAGGCCGCGCCCGGCTCGACCTGGCACGTCGACGAGCAGCCGTCGCCGTCGGTCGTGTTGCCGTCGTCGCACTGCTCACCGCCGACGATCATGTTGTCGCCGCACGCGGCGACGCAGGGACGACCGGGCACGCGGCATTCGTAGCCGGCGCCGACGGTCTTGCAGTCGGACGAGCAGCCGTCGCCGTCGACCGTGTTGCCGTCGTCGCACGCCTCGGTCGCGCCGAGGATGCCGTCGCCGCAGACGCCCGCCATCGTGCAGACGCTGGGCCAGCCCGTGCACGTCCAGCCCGACGGAATCTGGCAGATCGCGCTGCAGCCGTCGCCGGCCTTCGTGTTGCCGTCGTCGCACTGCTCGCCGGGATCCTGCACGCCGTTTCCGCACTTCGTCGGGTCGCCGACCTCGATGGTCGGGATCTCCGGATGCGCGTCCGTGCCGATGCTACCGCCGCTGCCGGGTCCGCCGCTGGTGCCGCCGCCGTCGCCGACGGTGCCGCCCTGCTTGACGCCGGCGCAGCCGCCGATCGCAAAAAAGAATAGTGCTGCGGCTACAAAAGAAAGCGAATACCCGCTCCGCATTGGGGGACTCCTAGGTTGGGTTAGGCCGCCCTAATACTCCTCCTCCTTTCATTCCCGGACAAGTATGTAACTGATCGACACGTTACAATCCCGGCACCGTGAGTAGTGAAATCACCTACCTCGTTCTGGACATCGAGACCGTCCCGGATCGTGAGCTGTTCACGCCGCCCGACCCGGCGGCCGGCGTCGAGCGGCCCTTCCCTCCCCTCTACGCGTGCAAACCGGTCGTGATCGGCGTGATGTGGCTGGGCGCCGACCTCCTGGTGCGCCGGATCGGGACCTTCGGCGAGGGCAAAGATGAAGCCGGCACGATGTCGGATTTCGCGGAATGGATGGGGAAAACCCGCCCTCAGGTGATCACCTGGAACGGGCGCGGCTTCGACCTGCCCGTGCTGGCGCTGCGCGCGCTTCGCTTCGGCCTGGATTTCCGCTGGTACTACCGGGGCGAGGGCTACCGCTACCGATTCACCGAGGAAGGGCACCTTGATCTGTGCGACGTCATCTCCGACCACGGCGCCGCCAAGATGACGTCGCTCGACGGCGCGGCGCGGACCATCGGCCTGCCGGGCAAGGACGGCGTCGACGGCAGCCAGGTCGAGGGTCTCTACAACGCGGGACAGATCGATACGCTGCGCCGCTACTGTCTATCCGACGTCGCGCAGACGGCGTTCCTGTTCCTGCGCTACCGGCTGGTGTCGGGCGATCTCGATCGGGACGGCTACCGGCACGCCGCCAGCGCGATGCTGGCGTCGCTGGAATCCGACGGACGTTTCGGCCGCTTGCTCGACAGGCTGGACCGGCGCCGTCTTCTACTCAGTGACTGACCTCACATCGACTCATCTGCCGCCGCTGCCGCGCACGTTCTATGCGCGCCCGACGACGACCGTCGCGCGCGAGCTGCTCGGCAAGCTGCTGGTGCGACGCCACGCCAGCCAGCCTGCGCTGGTCGCGCGCATCGTCGAGGTCGAGGCCTACCTCGGTCAGCGCGACGCCGCCTCGCACGCGCGGCGCGGACCGACGCCGCGCGCCGCGATCATGTTCGGCCCGCCCGGCTTCCTCTACGTCTATCTGATCTACGGCATGCACCACTGCATGAACCTCGTCACGGAGACGGACGGCGTCGCGGGCGCCGTGCTGATCCGGGCGGCGGCGCCCATCGTCGGGTTCGGCGACGGACCGGGGCGGCGGCATCCGCTGACCGGGCCTGGCAAGCTCTGCGCGGCGCTTTCGATCACGCGCGCGCTCAACGGTCACGACGTTACGCACGCCCGTGAGTTCTACGTCGCGGACGACGGCGCCCGCGCCCCGCGACGCGCGCGATCGCCGCGGATCGGCGTCGACTACGCGGGCGCCTGGGCCGCGCGCAAGCTGCGCTTCTTCGACGCCCGCAGCCCCTACGTCAGCGGGTGACCGACGCCTGGACCTGCGCTTGGCGCCGGCGCACCTCGCGCTCGATCGACGCGAACATGTTCGGCAGCGACGCGGCGACCAGCCCGTCGGTCACCTTGCGCAGGATGAACCCGGGCAGGGGCGCCTTCACGTCCAGCGCCGCGCGATAGTCGATGGTCGTTCCGTCGCCGCTGGCGGTGAACCGCCAGCCGCCCACGGAGCCGGTCACGATCTCGCCCTCGACGAAGGTCCAGTCGACGGTCAGCGCGCCGGGGTCGCAGGTGAGGTCGAGGACGTAACGCACGGCCATCACGACCTCGGCGCGGAACTCGACGCGCACGACGTTGCCCGTCGTCGACACGACGCGCGTCTGTTTGAACTCGGAGAACAGCCGCGGATATGCCGCGAAGTCCGTGACGATGGCGTAGACCTCCGCGGGCGTCGCGCGCGGCACCAGATGCGTTCGATGGACCGGCTCGCGCGCGCTCATTCGGGCGAATGATAACGCAACATCTCCGGCGCGCGACCGATGCTATCCTGAGAGGTGACGCGATGGCGGATCCGGACATCACGATCGAGATTCTCAAGGGCATCCGCGGCGAGTTGCGCGATTTCCGGAACGAGCAGGCGGAGGTCAACAGGCGGGTGGAGCGGCGACTCGGCGGCGTCGAGCAGCGCCTCGGCGGCGTCGAGCAGCGCCTCGAGGTGCTGGATGAACGGCTGGAGCTGACAAGCGAGCGGTTGGACATCACCAACCAGCACCTCGATGTCATCGAGTCGACCTTGATGACAGTGGCGCGCCGGCAGCGCGGCATGGCGCGGGTGGTCCGCTCGACGGCCCACGACGTCTCGCGGATCGCGGCGCGCGTGACCGATCTCGAAACGCGCGTCGGCAAGCTCGAGGCGCGGTAGCAGGCGCGGCCGATCCCGCGTGCGGCCCCCGTGATAACGTCCCGGGGTTTCATGCCCCGCCCGTTCGCCGCCCCAGGAACCCGCACGCACTTCGTCGGCGATCGACCCGCCCGCCTGGAACACGTGCGCCTGGATTGGGATCTCGATCTCGCGCGCAAGAGGCTGCAAGGAACGGCGACGCTGACGCTGGTGGCGCGGCGTGAACAGCTGACCACCTTGACGTTCGACGCCGTCGAGCTGGACGTCGAATCCGTCACGGTCGACGGCCGCACCGCCGAGTTCGACAACGACGGCGAGACCTTGCGGGTGGTCTTTCCGGGGCCGCCGCCCGAGGGCGCGAAAGTGGAGGTCGCGATCCGTTACGCCTGCCAGCCGCGGCGCGGGCTCTACTTCGTCGGCCCCGACGCCGACCACCCCCAGCGCGCGATGCAGTGCTGGACGCAGGGGCAGGACGACGACTCGCGCTACTACTGGCCGTGCATCGACCACCCCATCGAGAAATTCACGACCGAGGTGGTCTGCGCGGCACCCGCCGGAAACTTCGTGCTGTCGAACGGCGTCCTGCGCGAGCGCCGCGAGCTGCCCGACGGTCGGGTCAGCTGGCACTACGCGCTGGAGTTTCCGCAGCCGGCTTACCTGGTCACGCTGGTCGCCGGACCGTTCGTCGAGATCGCGGACCGCGCGCCGCGCACCGGCGTCGACGTCTTCTACTTCGTCCCGCCGGGGCGCGAAGCGGACGCTCGCCGCAGCTTCGGCCGCACGCCCGAGATGATCGACTTCTTCTCCGAGCGCATAGGCGTCCGCTACGCCTACCCGCGCTACAGCCAGATCACGGTGGCGGAGTTCATTTTCGGCGGCATGGAGAACACGACCGCCACGACGCTGACCGACCAGGTGCTGCTGGACGAGCGCGCCGCGCTGGATCACGACGTCGAGGGGCTGGTCTCACACGAGCTGGCGCATCAGTGGTGGGGTGACCTCTTGACCTGCCGCGAGTGGTCCGAGGCGTGGCTGAACGAAGGGTTCGCGACCTACTTCGAGTACATCTGGCGCGAACACGCCCGCGGGCGCGACGAGGCCGACCTCGAGTTGCTGGTCGACGCGGACGGCTACCTGAACGAGGCCGGGCGTTATCAGCGACCGGTCGTCTGCCGTCAGTACGAGGAACCGATCCATCTCTTCGACGCGCACCTCTACGAAAAGGGCGGCCGCGTCTTGCACATGTTGCGGCACGAGCTGGGCGACACGGCGTTCTGGCGGGCGATCAAGCTCTACGCGACCAAGCACGCCCACGGATCCGTCGAGACGCGCGACCTCGCCCGCGCCATCGAGGAGGCGACGGGGCGGAACGTCGACGAACTCCTCGACCGCTGGATCGCGCGGCCCGGGCACCCCGAGCTGGAAGGGCGCTGGGACTGGGACGAGGACCGCAAGATCGGGACGCTGCGCATCGCCCAGAAGCAGCCGATGACACCCGAGGCGCCGGTCTTCAAGTTCTCGACCGCCGTCCGCTTCGAGGTCGACGGCCGCGAGCAAGACGAGCGCGTCACCGTGGCCGAGCCCAGTCACGCCTTCGAGTTCCGCCTGCCCGCGCGCCCGACGCAGGTGATCTTCGATCCGGGCGACGTCGTGCTGAAGTCGCTCCGCCTCGACAAGAACCCGGCGCTTTGGCGCCGGCAGCTGGCGGCGGCGCGGCTGGCGATCGATCGGGCCCTCGCGGCGCGCGCGCTGGCGCAGCTTCCCGATCCGGCCGGCATCGCCGCGCTGGCGGCGTCCCTGAGCGGCGACGATTTCTGGGGCGTGCGGGCCGCGGCGGCGCGCGCCCTGGGCCAGACCCGGCGCAACGACGCGCGCGACGCGCTCGTGGCGGCGGCCGACGACAAGCATCCGCGCGTCCGTCGCGCCGTCGCCGCCGCGCTGGGCGAGTTCCTGGGCGACGACGTCGCGGCCCGCGCGCTCGGGGATCGGCTCCGCCGCGGCGACGGGAGCTATTTCGTCGAGGCCGAGGCGGCGGCGGCGCTGGGGCGCACGCGGACGGCGGACGCACTGGCCTTGCTGCCCTCGCTGCTCGACCGACCGTCGTACCAGGACGTGATTCGCAGCCGCGCCATCGAAGGTCTGGGCCGCAGCGGCGACGAGCGCGCGTTCCCGATCCTTCGCGAGGCGTGGCGCGGCGGCCTGCCCTGGGTCACCCGGCGCGCGATCGTGGCGGCCGCCGCCGAGCTGGCGCGCGGGACCGGAATCGCGCGGGCGGCGCGTGAATTCGTGGAGGCGCGTCTGGCCGATCGCGACTTCCGCGTCAGGGGCGAGGCGGCCGTGGCGCTGGCGCGGCTGGGGTCGGTGGAGGCGACGGCGGCGTTGCGCGCCGCGCGCGCCGCCGAGCTGGACGGCCGGGCCCGGCGGCGGATCGAGGAAGCGATCCGCGATCTCGAGGCGGGCACGCGCCCCAGCGAGGAGATCCGGCACCTCCACGACGAGGTCGAGCGGCTGCGCGCCGAGACGGCGAAGCTGCGCGAGCGCCTGGATCGGCTGCAGCCCCAGGCGGCGCCGCCGGCGTCCGTCCCTCCCGCGCCGCCCCCTCCCAAGAACAAGCGCCCGCGCCCGATCACGCGGCGAACGCGCGGCTCACGCCCCGTGCGCCGTTGAAGCGCCCGCGGCTTGCTTATCGGCCCGGCCGACCCGTTTGAAGGTGCGCTTCGCAAACTGCGCCAGCTCGCCGTTGCCGAGATCCCACCGGAGCGCCAGGACGCGCTCGTTTCCCGACTCATCGCGGAAGTGAACCTCCATCATGTCGTCGTGTATCTCGTCCCGCACCAGGACGCAGTCCAGGCGCTCTCCCGCATTGAACGTCGCCCCGTCGTTGTCGAACGACACCAGCACACGGTACCTGCGTCCCGCCTTGAAAGGCCACCGGTTGTTGAACCGGCCGATGGTGCGCCAGCCAGAGACGACTTGTCGAAAAAGGTCCACCCAGGCATCGAAAATCATGCTGGCAGACCTATCGCCTAGGTATTCAGTTCGGCGACGATCTCTTTCGCGATCTCGCGGGCGCGCGGCAGCTCGGCACGCGGGATCGAGATCGCGCCCACCACCGGATGCCCGCCGCCCCCGTAGCGCTCGCAGATCTTGTTGATCTCGTGCGTCCGCGGCTGCTTGGCCCACGGGTTGGCGCCGATCGAAATCTTCGCGCGCGACGCGAGCGTCACGCCGACCGAATAGCGCGCCTCCGGGAACAGGTAGTACGAGATGAACTTGTTGAACGCCGCCGTCTCCTGATCCGCGAGATCGAAGAACGCGACGTTCCCTTGCAGCTTGGCCTTGCTGCGAATGGTCTCGATGTTCCGCTGATGCTGGGCCAGGAGCGGCTTCAGCGGTTCGGCGACGTATGGGTCGGCGGCGATCTCCGCCAGCGGCCGGCTGATCAGATCGCCGATGAACCGATCCGCCGTCTCGGGCTGGCGGTTGTTCTCGATGAACGTCATCAGCCGCAGCGCTGGTTCCTTCAACTCGACTGCCATCTGGGCACTCGGGAACAGCGCCCCGTCGATGATCTCGGCCCACTCGATCAGCTCGGCCAGCGGCGCGGTGTCGAATCCAAATTTCGCCGCGACGGTTGCCGCCAGAAACTTCGTGCAGCTCTTCGCGGTCGGGTCGTAGAACTTGCGGCCGGTGGCGTCGGCGCGGAAATGGTCCTCGTCGCCAGCCAGCTGAAACGCCGACGCGTGGTGATCGAACCACCAGGTCAACCGCGGATCCTGGGAATAGCGGAAGTCGACGCAGGCGTTCTCGTCGCCGTCGAAGCAATCGGCCGAGAACGGCTGCGGCGCCCCCTTGTGCTCCAGCGGCCGGTAGAGAACCTCGACCGGGCCCTTCGCGATCCGCTCGCGGTAGAACCGGGTGAACACGCCCGCGGAGCTGCAGCCGTCGAAGCAGTTGCCGTGGTAGAGGACGCGCAGGCGCATGTTTTTGGAAGGTATCAGCATAGACACCCGATCGCCATGCGGCAGACGCTGATCGGCGTCGCCAACGCACCGCCGACTCGCGAACCGGCCGTGGCCTGATAAAGTCCCCGCATGTCCGAGTTCCTGATCGACCTGAAGCGAACGCATGACTGCGGCGCGCTGCGCGCGAGCGACGCCGGCAAGCGCGCCGTCCTGTTTGGCTGGGTGTCCGCGCGCCGCGACCACGGCGGCTGCGTGTTCATCGATCTGCGCGATCGCGGCGGATTGACCCAGGTCGTGTTCGAGCCCGGCACGAACGCCCAGGCGCACGGGCTGGCGGGCGAACTGCGCGGCGAGTTCTGCGTCGGGGTGACGGGCGTCGTCGTCGAACGCGGCGGCCACAAGAACCCGAACCTGCCGACGGGCGACATCGAGCTGAAGGCCGACAAGCTGACGATCTTCTCGCGCGCCGAAACACCGCCCTTCGAGATCGTCGACGACACCGCGGCCGGCGAGACGGTGCGCCTCAAGCACCGCTATCTGGACCTGCGCCGCCCTGCCCTGCAGCGCAACTTCCTGGTGCGCTCGAAGATTTATCAGACGACGCGCCGGACGCTGGCCGACCTCGGCTTCGCCGAGATCGAGACGCCGTTCATGGTCAAGTACACGCCGGGCGGCGCGCGCAACTTCCTGGTTCCTTCGCGCCTCAACCCCGGCCAGTTCTACGCGCTGGCGGAATCGCCCCAGATCTTCAAGCAGCTGTTCATGGTGGCGGGCATGGACCGCTACTTCCAGATCGTGCGCTGCTTCCGCGACGAGGATCTGCGCCTCGACCGCCAGCCCGAGTTCACGCAGATCGATCTCGAGATGAGCTTCGTCGCCGAGGACGACGTGCAGGCCGTCATCGAAAAGCTGATGGCGGCGCTGTGGAAGGACGTCCACGGCATCGAGCTCGACCTCCCCTTCCCGCGCCTCAGCTACGCGGACGCGATGGACAGGTACGGCTCGGACAAGCCCGACATCCGATTCGAGCTGCCGCTCGTCGATCTGACGGCCGCCGTCACCCGCCACGACGGCGGCGGGGTCGGCCTGCTGCAATCCGCCGTCAAGGGGCCGGGCGGCGTGGTCAAGGGGTGGCGGCTGCCGGCGGCTCACGCCAAGGCGCTGTCGCGCGCCGACCTCGACAAGCTCGAGGAGTTCGCCAAGGGCTTCGGGGCGCGGGGCCTGGCGCGCGCGCGCGTCGGTGAGGGCGGCGCCTGGACGCAGAGCCCGATGAAGACGATGACGGAGGACCTGCGCCGCGCCATCAACGAGGCGGCGGGCCTGACCGACGGGGATCTGCTGTTCCTGCAGTTCGGCGCGAAGAAGCTGGTCAACGC
>Ga0066395_10000769_pt1 | contig 11878 bp, 8 predicted proteins | sample PanSoiPlot1MoBio_FD_61218 | JGI IMG/M metagenome (GOLD analysis project Ga0066395, IMG submission 61218) | Tropical forest soil microbial communities from Panama analyzed to predict greenhouse gas emissions - Panama Soil Plot 1 MoBio | ecosystem: Environmental > Terrestrial > Soil > Tropical... | reverse complement strand
TCCTGCGCCCGAACGGCAGGCAGCAGAACCTTCAACTGAAACTCCTTCCGCGAGCACTGCTTCGCCGTCCGACGAGACCGGGAGCGGAGAAGCAGCGCCGGCCGCTCAGCCTTCTCCCGATTCGGTTCAAGAAAATTCGAACTGAAAATTTGCGGCTGCTGGCGAAAATTCGCCTCTAAGCAGGCATTTGTGGTTTTACCTGGAGGGACCGTTTCTTGAGGTACCGAACCAGACCGCGCCAGGAAAGCCCTAATCCGCCATTGAAAATGTAAAGTTCGGCCGGCTCGGCAGGTAAGACACCACGGACCTCACCAGAGACTTCCTCGATAAAGCGCCGCTCTCCGACTTCCTGCGGTTCCCCTGAATCCAACAGTCTCTGAGTGAGACCTGCCCAATCGCGTAGTCTCTCGCGGTAGAGGCGAATGTGCTCCGCGGGATTGTCGATATAACCGAAATGCGTGAGAAAGAGGCGGTCGGGATGCAACGAAACAATAGTGTCGAGTGAAGAATTCCAGAGTTCCAGGTCAATGTCGGGCGGCGGCGTAGCCGGCAGGAGATAAGATTTTCCTTCGATTCGAATTCCGGCGCTGTCGCCGACAAATGCAACGCGCGAGGCCGGATCCCAATAGGCGACATGGTGCGAAGCGTGGCCGGGCGTGTAGAACACGTCGAGCTTGACTTCGCCGATGCGGATCGTTTCTCCGCCGACCAGCGGGTGCAGATTATTCCTGGGAACGGGTAAGCACTCGCCGTACAGTGGTTTGAGGTCTGCGCCATACAGGCGACCGGCGCTGGCGAGCAGGCGAGAAGGATCCACCAGGTGAGCCGCGCCGAAGTCATGAACAAAGACCTTGAGGCTAGGGTTTTCGCGCACGATGGAGCCGGTAGCGGCGGCGTGGTCCAAATGGATGTGCGTGAGAAGGAGGGAATCGAGCGAAGCAAAATCCAGTCCGCGGGCGCGCAGCGCCGAGCGAAGAGTTGCAAGGGTGGATTCCGGTCCCGGATCAATCACCGCGCTGACTCCCGCGGATTGAATAAGCATTGAAGCGATCGATTGTGGGCGGCCAGTCCAGTTGAGATCAGTTACGGAAAAGTTCTTCATGCCTCTTTCAGTGTAGCAACGAGCGGGGAATCACGCTCCCGGAAACTCCTGAAAAATCAAGAATTACTTGCGAAGCAAGTAGTGATTGACATAGGCTATTGCCACCGCGCTTTGTCTTTTCTTTGCAGTCCCTCCCTAGGAACAACCCAGGAATGGGCGAGGGATCGGCGAGGCGGCTTGTTTTTCCGCTCTGGAGAAGGACAAGGAAACAGGCTGCGCCGCTCCCTCTGAACGCACCTGTTTGCGGAGGGCGTGGGCTACTGAGGTTCGATCACGAGTTTAGGGGAGGATGGATATGCGTAAGTGGTGTGCAGCGGCAGCGTTGGGGGCGTTATTGGGGCTTCCGCTTTTTGCGCAGCAGAAAGACGAAACAACAAAACCCGCGGCGGAAGCCGCCGCAACTCCTGGGGCGCCAGTTGCTCCGGAAAGCGTTGCGCCGGTGGCGCGAAGTGTGTGGGCCATTCCCGCGACGCCGAGAAAGACACCGTTTCCTGGGCCGCAGGCTGCGGCGGCAGAGACCAAGGATACGCGTCCGCCCGGGCAATTGCTGCCGCGATTCGAAGTGAACGGCGGCTACAGCTATATCAATTTTAATCCGGGAGGTCCGTTTAATAATTTTAACAACCACGGTGGGACCGGCGGCTTCACGTTCAACCCAACTCGCGTGCTCGGATTGACGGCCGAAATCGGCGGATACAACGGGCATCGCGATGTAAACGGCAATCGCGTGAGTGCTGGATTGACGACCTACCTGTTTGGCCCGCGCTTGAATCTGCGGCGCTTCGATCATTTCGTGCCGTTCGCGGAATTTCTATTCGGCGGAGCCAACGGCAGCTTGGGCATAACCGGCGACCGTGGCCAGAACGCATTTGCACTAGCGGCGGGCGGCGGCGTTGACGTGGTAATCACCAAGAACGTCGCCTGGCGATTTGCGCAAATTGATTATCTGATGACGAATTTCAGCGGGCCGAGTCTGAATGCGCAAGCGCGTCAGAACAACCTGCGCCTGGGAAGCGGTCTGGTTTTGCGCTTCGGCATTCCAGCTCCGCCTCCGCCTCCGAATCACCCGCCGGTGGCGGCGTGCTCGGCAAACCCGACCTCGGTTTACGCGGGGTCGAATGAGGCGGTTACGGTTCATGTGAACGCCAGCGATCCGGATAACGACACGCTGACCTACAGCTACACGGCAAGCAGCGGCACTGTCGAGGGAACTGGGCCCGATGCCCGGTTCAACACGTCCGGTTTGGCTGAGGGTACCTACACGGTCAACGCCAAGGTAGACGACGGCAAAGGCGGTACAGCGAATTGCTCTGCGGACATTACTGTCGCTAAGAAACCGAACCAGCCGCCCACGATTTCTTGCGCGACCGATCGCAGTCCGATCATGCCGGGCGAGCGCACCGGAATTACCGCCACCGCCAGCGATCCAGACGGTGATCCGCTGACCTACAGCTACACCGCGACAGGCGGTCAGGTTACAGGTGACGGGCCGAAGGCCACGTTCGATTCGACGGGATTGTCCGCCGGAAGCTACACCGTGAAATGCTCGGTGAGCGACGGCAGGGGCGGCACCGCCGATGCGAACACCGCCGTGGACGTGCAGCAACCACCGCCACCGCCGCAACCCTCTAAGGCCGGCGATTGTGGCTACAACAAGGCCGGCGCCTCGCGCTTTGATAACGCCTGCAAGCGCGTGGGCGACGACGTTGCGCTGCGTTTGACGAACGATCCTAGCGCCAAGCTGGTGATTGTCGGCTACGCGGACGCCAAGGAACCGAAGGCTGCGAAGCTAGCACAGACCCGCGCCGATCTCGCAAAGAAGTACATCGTCGAGAAGGGCGTCGACGCTTCGCGCATTTCAACCCGCACCGGAGAAGCCTCAACCGAGAAGGGTCAGGAAAAGGCCAACCGTCGCGTGGACTTCGTCATCGTGCCGGAGGGCGCGACTTACTAATCCATGAGAGCGGATCGCGTGCCGTGTTTCGTATGCTGTGCGTGATCCTCTCCATTCAACGGATGCGCGGGCTCGGAGAGACCACCTGCTCCGGGCCCGTTTTCTTTTTGCAATCGCGGGTTAGAGCTGCCGCGAGCTTTTTGTTCGCGATCTTTGTGTTGTGCCCAGTGATGGCCGCTCCCGCGAGAGGGCAGGGGTGGACGAGGCTCGGTCCACCTGGCGGAATGGTAGTGTCTCTAGCTGCAGCTTCGGATGGAACGGTCTACCTGGGCACACCCGATGGACACGTTTTTGCTTCGAGTGACCGCGGTCTAGGTTGGCAGCTGCGCGGGCGAGCCGGCGGCCGTCCGGATAGTGTCGTGCAGCAAATCGTTCCAGATCAGCGAAACGCGCAGCGCCTGCTCGCGGCAGTGTGGTTTCGCAACGCCGCGGGCGGCGGAGTTTTTGAGAGCGTAGACGGCGCGAGGACCTGGAATCTAGCCGCCTTTGGAGAGGAGGCAGTTCGCGCCTTGGAGCAGTCTCGGTCGGACGCCAAAATGTGGATTGCGGGTACGCGCAGCGGCGTCTTTCGCTCGACTGACGATGCGAAGAGTTGGCAGCGCATTACGCGCGCGGACGACCCCGAATTGCAGAACGTTGATTCGCTGGCGTTTGACCCAAACGACGCGCAAACCATCTTCGTCGGGACCTATCATCTGCCATGGAAGACAACCGATGGCGGTAAGACGTGGAATTCGATTGGTGAAGGCATGATCGACGACTCCGATGTGATGAGCCTGCGTGTTGACGCGAACGATTCACGCCGGGTTTTCTCGAGTGCGTGTTCCGGCATTTATCGCAGCGAGAATGGTGGCGCGTCGTGGACCAAGTTACAGGGCATCCCCTACTCGAGCCGTCGCACACAGCAGATCGTTCAGGATCCGAACGATTCAAGAACACTGTATGCAGCAACAACAGAAGGATTGTGGACGACGTCCGATTATGGGGAGACATGGCGGCGTACTACCTCTCGGGAAACCGATGCCAACACAGTTGTAGTGTTGCCGGGGCAGAAAGAGAAAATCATTCTGGCCGGTACCAGCGCGCTGGGAATCTTACGTAGCGCTGACGGAGGAAGCTCATTTGCAGTCTCGAACGACGGATTCTCACACCGCGTTATTGCTTCCCTGGCCGTTAACGCGCAAGATCCGCGACTGTTGCTGGCGCGACCAGAAGGATTGGGCGGAAAATTACTGGCGAGCGAAGACGCCGGGCATACCTGGACCGAATTCGGCGGAAAGGTGCCAAAAAAGACGCTAGATCAGCTGTTTTGGTCGCCAGTTGGATGGTGGGCCTCATTGTCGGAACGAGGGCTCGCGATTTTCGATTCGAGCACAAAAACTTGGCGCTCTGTTTTGTTTCGCCAGACGCTTTCGTCACCCAAGCGACCTCCACCTGGCAGGCGGACTAATCCGCGCGAAGTCGTTCCTCGGGTAAACGCGGTGCTGGAAGCGGGTGGCAAGACTCTGGCCGCTACAGATGATGGCATGTGGGAACTCATCGCCGGCCGGATGGAATTTCGCCGGCTGCAGACGAAGAACTTGCCTTCGACGGTGGGCTATCTTGCCTCGACCGCGAATCGATCGCTGCTTGCTATTGCCGGGGGCGAGTTATGGTCAAACGTCAATAACGGCGAGTGGAACCGTGTCGCGGCCCCGACGTCCGATATGGCCGGGCTGCAATGGGTAGCGGAGGTCCCGAATGATCCGATGCAATGGCTACTGGGGACGCAGAAAGGGGTCTTCCTCGGCGGGCCAAACGGTGATTGGCGCTTGCTTGGTAACGGCTTGGCGGCCACCGCGTCAGTGCCACCGGCATTCGCCGGACCGCGATTGTTGATAGCGATGCGCAACGGCGGTCTATACGAGTCCCCAAACGGTTTAAAGAGCTGGCGGCGCGTCGACACCGATCAAGAACGGGGAAGAGTGAGCCGGGTTTTTGCGATTGAAAAGAGATTCATGATCGGTTCGGAGCAGGAAGGCATCTTGCTTAGAACAAATTCAGAAATCCAGTAGTGCGCTGCAGTTCGCAGGGAGTTGCGCGCGCTGCCAAAAGACGCACTTTTCCTTAGTTTATTTTACGGTACATATATACTTAATTTTGTACCCACCATATGTGGCGTGAACGCGCTTTTGCGGCTGCAGGAAGCCGGCTGCACCATACCAGCCGGCAACGGCGGAAAGCACTGCTGGAAAGAAGATCAGAATGATGAGAATGCGTATGAGCCGGACCATGTTTTAGATACGCGTCTGGTAACGGCAATGTTTCTCGCTGACTGCGTATGTTATGAACGGAACAGCACGGATTCCCGCTGGAACATCTTCACCGCCAGGTACAGAGCGCCTGCCGCATAGGCGCATGTCGAAGCAAAAATAATGATGATGTAGTTCCAGTGATATTCGCCGGTTGCCAGTTCCTTGCAGAGAAGGCTGACGTTCAAGAGGGGCACAATCGCCAGCTTCGGCGTAAGTTCGACGCCCGGCAGCATTGCCGATATCGCGGGAACGATCACCAGAAACATCAGCGGCGCGATATAACTTTGCGCTTCCTTGTGACTCTTGGCGAAAAGCGCGATGGTAATGAGTCCGGCCGAAAAAAGCACCGACAGAGGCACGATCATGATCATCACCGATCCGATTGCTGCCGGCCGAAGTGCGAGTTCTGGTGCTGGTTCGCCCTCATCGGCCAACTGCTGCAGGGCTCCGGATTTTTGCAGCAGGTTGGAGGAGACACTCACCGAGACGAGCAGCAACATCGCCGTTATGATAGAGGCCGTCACTACCAGAAGGAACTTTCCCAGAACCAGATGGGTACGGGAGACCGGACTGGAAAGAATCGTTTCCATTGTGCCGCGCTCTTTTTCGCCAGCGGTAAGGTCAATAGCCGGATGCATGGCTCCCTGGAGACACATCAAAATCAACATGTAGGCGATGATCCCGCCTAGAATAGCGCCGGCCGTTTTTTCGGGCGGTGCGATGCTCTGGCGCTTGACGCTGAATGGCTTGAGTAACTCCGCGGGTAGGTGACTTGCGACGAGCCGCTCGGTCGCAATCGAATCGCGGTATTCTTTCAGTGCGCTCTCCACGTTGACTGCGGCCATTTCTGACTTCAGCTCTCCTCCATAAACATTGATCTTGATCGTGCCCGCCTGCCCTTGTGCCATGTCCTCCTGAAAGTGGGGAGGTATCTCAACCGCTGCTCGGATTCTCTTTTCGACTACCAGGGTTTTCCAGTCTCTAGGTGCCGGCACTACGTTAAGTTTCGAGTTCTGTTGCAACGCCTTCACGACGGCGGGTGAGTCCTCGCCTTGAATAACCGCCACCTTCGCCTTTTCTCGTTTCGCGCTACCGATTACCGCGGACATCACCCCGGTGAATCCCGCTCCCAGAACCGGAATCATCAGAAGCGGAACTAAAAACGTAGTAAGCAGAGTGCGTCGATCGCGCAGCGCTTCCGTCAACTCTTTGCGGTAGACGATTCCAATGTTGCGAAGGCTCATTTCAAACCTCTTGGTAGTGGGGCGTGACAATTTTCACGAAAATTTCTTCCATATTGTTCAGGCCATGCCGCTGCCGCAATTGTTCGATCGTCCCTTCCGCCAGCAGTTTTCCATTTTGGATAATTCCGACAATGTCACAAAGTTTCTCTACTTCGCTCATTACATGCGTTGAAAAAATCACAGTCTTGCCTCGGTCCCGGCATTCGCGGATGAATTCAATGATCGTCCGTGCGGTCATGATGTCCAGCCCCAGCGTAGGCTCGTCGAAAATCATCACGGGTGGATCATGAACCAACGTGCGCGCGATGGAAGTCTTCTGCTTCATTCCCGTCGAGAGTTTGTCGCAACGCCGGTCCCGAAAGCCGTTCATATCCAGGCGCTCAAATATTTCATCAATCCTCTTTTTCAATGTGGCCGAATTGAGGCCGTTCAGCTGCCCAAAATACTCCACCATTTCATATGCGGTAAGGCGTGGATACAGCGCCGTCGCCGTGGAAAGGAAACCGCAATGTTGTCGCGCGCGTTCGGGGTGTTCTACGATATCGTGGCCGCAAAGCCGCGCTGTTCCGTCCGTCGGTTCCAATATCGTCGCCAGCATGCGCAACGTTGTCGTCTTGCCCGCGCCGTTCGCGCCCAGCAGCCCGTAGATCTCGCCTGGCCGGCAGACGAAGCTCACATTGTTAACTGCCCTTACATCGCCGCGCTTTTTGTCCTGGAACGTTTTGCTCAGGTTTACCGCTTCAATCAAGGTTCCTATCCTCTCTTCCATGGTTTACTGCCCACGGCAGCGTTCGCAATTTCAGGCATTCAACGCTCCAGCAGATTAACCTACTCGGCTGTTTTCCCTGTCTGTTTATTGAAGCTTCGATTCACCGGTTGCAAGCAGGTAACTCGCTTAGAGCGGCGTTTCGGTGGTACAAGCTCTGGCTGTCTTGCTAACATGGCATACTCGCGCCTGCCAGCGTTGGGAGCACGATTCACGGACATCTAGGGATTAAGGCGCGCCAAGTTGGCCTTTCTGGCCGTGTGCCGCAACGGGGAGCAGCGACCACAAAAACATGGACCGCAGACTGCGCAACCGAATCCTGCTCTTCCTTCTGGCGGCCGGCATCTCGGCTTATGTTCTGGTTCTGCTGAGCGGGCGACAGCCCGTCGCCAAGCTTTCGGCCACGGTGCCCACTCGCGAAAATATTGTCTCTTCAGTCAGCAGCAACGGTAAAGTTGAGCCCGTTTCTCCGTACGTAATTCGCGCCCAGCTCGACACTTTTGTGCAGCAGGTCTATGCGCTTGAAGGGGAACAGGTCAAGAGGGGGCAGCTCCTCGTGGAGCTCAATGTCAAGGACGCGACGGCCGGGCTGGCCCAAGCCAGAGCCCGCCTGCTGAAAGCGCGGGATGACTTTCGCGCCGCCAGTTCCGGCGGCCGAGCGGACGAGGCGGCGAAAGTGACGGGCGATCTTGGCAAAGCCATCGCTGAACGCGACCGCCTGCAGCGCAGCCATAATGCCCTGGAAAGACTCATTGCGCAGCAGGCCGCGACCAAGGACGAACTTGCCGCCAACGAAGTCGAACTCGCCAAAGCTCAGGCCGAAGTCTCCCGCCTTACCGCCGCCAAACAGGAATTCGACCGCAGCGTTCAGCTCAGCTCCGGCGTAAGCAGTCTGCAGATACAACAAGCACAGAGCGAAGTAGCGGCGCTCGAGGCAAAGGTCCGCGATGGACGCATTACCTCACCTATCGACGGAACCTTGTATTCGTTTCCGGTGCGACAGGGCGATTTCGTTAAAGCGGGCGATCTGCTCGCTGAAATGGCGGATCTGCACAAGGTGCGCGTCCGCGCCTTTGTGGACGAGCCGGAAATTGGCGCGCTTGCGCCTAATCAACCTGTTCGGATTACCTGGGATGCGCTGCCGAATCGCTCCTGGCCGGGACAGACCGAAATCGTCCCAAAGCAAGTCGTCCCGCGCGGCACGCGAAGCGTCGGTGAACTCCTGTGTTCTGTGAACAACGATAAGCTGGAGCTCCTGCCCAACGTAAATGTCAGTGTCCGCATCAATTCTAAAGAGCGCGACAATGTGCTGATTGTTCCGCGCGGCACGGTAGCCTCTGAAAACGGCAAGCACTACGTCTTCGTTGTGAAAAGCGGAGTCGGCAAGAAGATGCTGGAGAAGCGCGAAATTCAGATAGGCATTTCCGATGCCAATCACTACGAAGTGGTCAGCGGCCTGGACATTAAGGATCTCATCGCCCTGCCCGGCGACATCGAACTGCGGGACGGCATGAGCGTGAAGATTGTGAACACCGAGAGTTCCTACATTCAGGGGCACCAGGATGCCCAGTAAGGGCGCGATCGCGTTTTGTGGCGCGGTCCTGGCGCTTTGCGCCAGCGTGTCAGGCGCGGACGTACCGCAGGAGGCCAAGATACTGTTTGCGTCCGGCGACTACTCGAAGGCCATCGAGATTTTAAGCCGCGCTGCAGAAAACGCTCCGAATGATGCAGCGGTGCAGCATTTCCTCGCTCGCTCATATTTCGAAAACGAACAATTCGATCTCGCGATTTCCGCAGGCGAAAAATCCGTCAAACTGGAGCAGAAGAACTCCGCGTATCACGAATTGCTCGGCCGTGCTTACGGTGAAAAAGCGGGCCGTTCCGGCTGGTTCAGCGCGCTCTCTCTTGCGAAAAAGGCGCGCAAGGAGTTTGCGACCGCAGTACAACTTGACGAGCGGAATTTTTCCGCCATGCAAGCCATGATCGAGTTCGATTGTAGCGCCCCCGGGATTGCTGGCGGCGGCGAAGATAAGGCGCGTCCCGAGATCCAGAAGCTCAGCGAACTTGATGCTGCGGAAGGCCGCTATGCGGCAGGGAATTGCCGCCGGCAGAAGAAGGATTACGCGGCAGCTGATGCCGAATTCCAAAAGGCCCTGGAGCTCCACCCCAGATCAGTCGACTTGATCTACGACATCGGCGACTACTACATGAAACGCGATCAGTCCGACGGTCTGGCGGTTGTCGTGAAGGAAGGCGAACAAGCAGCCTCCGCAGACCCACGAGGCAATTTCTTTCGCGCCGTGATTCTCGCGCTTCAGAAACAAAAGCCGGCCGAAGCCGCCGGCTTGTTCCGCGAATACATCGCGCGTGCGCCGAAGCGCAACAATTATCCGTCGAAGGCCATGGCGCACTACTGGCTCGGCCGAATCGAAGAAAATCAAAACGACGCGGCTTCGGCGAAGAGGGAATATCGGGAAGCGCTCAACCTGGAGCCAAAAAATCGTTACGCCAACGAAGCGTTGAAACGCTTGCAGCGTGACTGATCGTCGCGCGACGTATTCTTAAAGATTTTCTATGATGGACCTCCATGAAACCTTCAGCGTCGCGCTCGACGCATTGCGTTCCAACAAGCTGCGCGCGGTGCTGACCTCACTTGGCGTCATCATAGGCAGTGCATCCATCGTTCTGGTTGTCACCGTAGCCCTTACCAGCAAAAAATTCGTCCTTCAGCAAATTGAAAGCGTTGGCTCCAACCTGGTCTGGGTCGAGATGGTCAAGACTCCCGACAAAGCTCAGCCCCTGAGCCATGAGTTGACGCTCGATGACATGGAGGCGATTCGAACTTCCGTGCCGCAGGTGGCGCAAGTCGCAGGCGTACGCGAACTTCCCATGTCCGTGGTCGCCAAAGGAGTCGAACGTTCGGTAAATTTGATTGGCGTTACCCAAGGTTACCAGGAGATTCGGCGCTTGCTGATTCTGCGCGGGCGGTATTTTGACTCGACCGACATGGAGCGCCGTGACAAGGTCTGTCTTATCACGAGGCAACTCGCGGCCCGGCTTTTCGGACAGGAGAATCCGCTCGGGCGCAGCGTTCGCATGGGCGAGCTGACGTTTTCCGTGATTGGAGTTTTCGTCGAGCGCGTTGAGACTTTTGGTCTCTCAGACATCCAGGCTGAGTCGGTGATCATTCCGTTCGGTCTTATGAAGTACTACGCCGGCGTGGAAGTTATCCGCGTGCTCGACGCGCAAGCCGCGAGCGCCGAAGACGTGCCCTCCGTGCAACGGCAGGTAGCCCAGATTCTAAGGAGCCGGCATCCGCCCGAAGCCGAGTACAATGTGCAGACGCTCACTGCGATTCTGGATGCAGCGCAAAAGATTTCTCTGGCTCTCACCATTGTTCTGATCGTGATCGCGTTTATCGCTCTGCTGATCAGCGGCATAGGCATCATGAACATCATGCTGGTCACAGTGAGAGAGCGGACGCGCGAAATCGGTATTCGTAAAGCCATCGGAGCGGCACGCCGTGAAATCATGTATCAGTTCCTGATCGAGGCCTTTTTGATTAGCGGGGGCGGCGCGGTCATTGGCATTCTCATTGGCCTGGCGATTCCGGTGACCGCGCAATTCTTTTTGCCCAGCAATCTGCGCGTCCCGATCTCCGGCATGAGCGTGGTCATCGCGTTCGTTGTGTCCTGCTCCACCGGGCTTTTCTTTGGATATTTGCCGGCCGATCAGGCCGCCCGTTTGCAGCCGATCGAATCGCTCCGTTACGAATAAACTTACGGTTCTCGAGTAACATTCTTGTGCAGTTCCAGCTTGTGATGTTCCAGGAGGAGTCATGCGCATCGTCGCGCGAGTTCTGCCTGTTTTCTTATTGACGCTGGCAATCGAGAGCGGAGTTTGCGCCCAAGAAACGCCCCCGCCGATTGCGCTCACGTTGAAACGAGCGGTTGAGCTGGCGCTGCAAAACAGCAAGGACATCCAGATTGCTAGAATTCAAGCCAGCATCGCCGACCGCGCCGCCATGATCAACAAAGCGCAGTTCCTGCCCAATCTTTATGCTGGGTCAGGAGCCGGCTACACCTACGGTATTCCGGAGACACCGGGTGGCCGCGCGCCTTCCGTTTTCAATATCACTTACACCGAACAGGTGTTCAACGAACCGCTGCGCGGTCAAGGGAAAGAACAGGTCGAACAGGCCAAAGCGCAAAAGATCGTACTGGAAGACGTGCGCAATTCCGTGATTGTGCGGACTGCATCGGCGTACCTGGAACTGGTGAAAGTGCGGCACTCGACCGAATTGCTTGCCAAGGAACAAGAGAGCGCCGAAAAGATTCTCGGTGTGGTTCAGCAGCGCGCTAGCGAAGGATTCGAGTTGCCGGTCGAAGTGACTCGCGCCCAGCTCATGAAAGCCCAGGTGGCGAAGCGATTGTTGCGGCTGCAGGGACGTCAGGATGAGTTGGAAATTTTCCTGCGCAGCCAGTGTGGCCTTGCGCCCGAGCAGGCGATCGAGGTCAC
>Ga0066395_10000767_pt1 | contig 11904 bp, 18 predicted proteins | sample PanSoiPlot1MoBio_FD_61218 | JGI IMG/M metagenome (GOLD analysis project Ga0066395, IMG submission 61218) | Tropical forest soil microbial communities from Panama analyzed to predict greenhouse gas emissions - Panama Soil Plot 1 MoBio | ecosystem: Environmental > Terrestrial > Soil > Tropical... | reverse complement strand
GGAAGCATGGCGACAGTGGCTAACTCGGCAGGAAGAAAGACCGTGTTCAACGAAGACAGAACAGAATCCACTTGACTCCGACCGGCCTTCTCATGGAAGGCGTTCACCTCGTTGACCCTAGGATCGCTTACGGATTTCTAGGGCGGGTCTTGTTGTCGCCCTCCAACTCAAAAAGTTCACCCATTCTTTCTAGTTCCGATTTCAGACGCTGAATCAGGGGCGCCATGTTCTCGACATCGGGAGGAGTGAGAGAAACCAGGCCCAATTGCGTGGCCACGCAATCGTAGACTTTGCGAGCCTGCTGTCGGTTGCGCTCTTTCTTCACACCATCGCTCGTTTGTTGTGCAACTTTTGAAAATGTGAGTCCTGCCAATAACTCAGTCCTGAGAACGTCAACCTTTATTCGTATTCGGTCCAGTTCCACAATTTGGAGCTTCATCCCCACGGGTTTTTCCGATGTTCCAGATCTCAGAACAGTTGCACATGTGGATTCACTTGTGGATCAGATAGGATTTCGGCTTCAGCTGGAAACGGGAGTGTGTGGCGACCGGCAGGGAAAAGCAGATCGCCTTGTGGCGAGCGAATGGCGCATGTTGACGCTTTCACCTCAGCGGTATGAAAAGCAGAATCAAATTGACATGGGCACTAGAGGGGGTGAGCGCCTTCCCCCAGACCGATGCGGCGGGTCTTCGCCTCCTCACTTTATCTTGCAAATAGCGCTATTGGCCTCCTGATGCTGACAACGATTCCGCGCTTGGTTCTGACGCTTGTCATCAACGGTGTGGTCAGAAGAGTCCGTTGCTCCGACTGCGGCGATGATTTGTTTCTTGGAGAAGAGATCAGCACGCCAGAACTGCGCGACGCTGAGCTAGAACAGCTTTTCCAGGAACATCTTCGAGCCCGACACCTTGAGGTCCTTTCTAACCCTACGGACGAAAACATCTGAAAGCTTAATCCTCAGGAATATCCGCTCGGGTTCTTATTGGGGGCGCAAGCACGCGCGGTTTCTTCGCCCTTTAACTTAGAGGGTTTGGTCCGCTCTCCCGCTCGCCGCCCCTGCCGTTTACTCATTAATAGCATTAACTCCGAAGGTACGGGGTTGCCCCGTTTTTCCGGTCGTATCCACTACGCCACCCCACTACGCCACCCCGCGTTTGACGGGAGAAGGGAAAGAGATGGTCTCAGAGACATGTAATTAAATGGCAAACATGGAAAAAACGTGTTTGGACATGAGTTGTTATCAGCTCAGACTGGGGTCAACGTTTGTTGTTGTCGGATGCGGGGGGGCGGGAGTGAGAAGGGAAAGAAATGGTTCCAGATACATCCTCTCTGTATTTAAACAAGAGTGAGTGCGTGTTAGTGTTCGTTCCTTGAAGGCGGTTGTTGAAGGTCTCGCTCACATTGAATCCGGTAAAGGAACGCGTTTGATATCTCTTACAATTTTGTCGATCCGGTTTCCCTCAGGAAAGCCTTGGCTCTCCCGAACCAGCAACTGCCGCTGGTGGAGCAGGAGCCAGAGGGCCGATCTCAGGATTCACAAAGCATGGACTAAATCAGGCAATCAGCCGAGACGGTGTCGGCGTATCAAATCTGGCGATCTTAGATGCTGTCAATAACCCAACGAAGGTGATCTCGCAGACTGGCGGTCGAACGATGTACGTCGGCAGAGACGCGACGGTGGTTATGAATTCACAGGGGCAAGTCATCACCACATGGGCAAACGGAAGCGCTGGACAACGTTAAAAGAGGATCAACTTTATGAATGGAAAGAATCCCAAGCTGACTCCGCTACCTGAAGAGCTGCGTCCGTTGCTCGAAGAGGTAGTTCGGAAACACAATCGCGACCTTGCTGCCATTGTGCTATCGGGCGAGTTCGCACGATTGAGCACTAGGGACAACGAGGAGATACGGCTGTCGTTGGGCAGGGAACTGTGTGAGACTGGCTTGGGCGAGGACGACGAGCCGAACAAACGAGGCCATGAGATCGAAAGTCTGATCGATTGGATAGGAGCGCGCATTCGATGGGCGGAGAACAAGCCTTCCGAGCAAGAAACTTCTCGCTGATCGCAATCGCACTCCAGACAGGGGCCACGATACGGGTCCGATTCAATAGGCTTTCCGGTTGCGATGCCGTGCTCTGAATTGGGTTGAGTTAAAACAACTTTAAGCTAGTCTGAGTCCCTGTTCAAACACGATTTCTATCTATTTACCATTTCGCCACGTGTCTCTGGATGCGTCTCTTTCCCTTCTCACCCCGCGTTTGACACTCTTTCCCGGCGCGGCCTATACTCCCCCTCCACGCCACCAAATTTCCCTCCGGAGAGTCCCCATGTCCGAGCAAAAAGCTTTCGAAAAAATCTTTCCGTCACGCGCATTGCTCGCCTTGCTCATTTGTACGTCGATCCTCGCCATCAGCGTTCCCCAGCTCGTCGCGCAGGTTCACTTCCCAAAGGTGACCCTGCAGAACAGCGGCACTACGGAAGGACTCATCGCCGTCAGCCCTGTGAATTCAAAAGTCGTCTGGGCGGCCGGACGTCACGGAACATTTCTCGTCACCACCGACGGTGGCCAAACCTGGCGATCGGGCCAAGTCAATGGCGCAAAGTTCCTTCAGTTTCGCGATGTGCAGGGTGTGAGCGACAAGGTCGCCTACCTTCAGTCGATCGGCAGCAACCCTGGCAACTTCCGCATCTACAAAACGGAAGACGGCGGCGCTACCTGGAAGGTGCTTTTCAAGAACGATCTCGCGGGTGCATTTTATGACTGCTTCGCATTCTGGACTCCCACGCGTGGCATTTCACACAGCGATTCAGTCAACGGAGTATTTCCCGACATTCGCACCACCGACGGCGAGACCTGGCAAAGCATCAGCAGCAGCATGCCGCCTGCGCTCGCCGGCGAGGCTTCATTTGCGGCAAGCGGCACTTGCGTTGCTACGCAGGGAGACTCCAACGCATGGATCGCTACCGGCGGCGCTTCGACAGCCCGAGTTTTGGCCACCACCGATGGCGGCGACAACTGGAACGCCTATGACACGCCGATCGTGAGTTCTCCCAGCGCCGGTGCGTTCACCGTCGATTTCCGCGATGCCATGAATGGCATCGTCGGCGGCGGCGATCTTGACCCGAGCGATCCCGACAACGCGCGCACGGCCCTCTCTTCCAACGGAGGAAAATCCTGGGCCCTCACCAACGCGCCTCCGGCGACTGGCGCGATCTTTGGTCTGAGTTACGTTCGCCAAATCGGCGGATGCGGCAATCGCACTCGCTGCCAGGGCTTCGCCCGTTACGTCGTCGTCACCGCCAACTCCGGCGGAGCCGCATGGACTCCCGACGAGGGCACGACCTGGTACGTTCTTCCCGGCGTGAGCGGCGGATGGGCCGTCGCCTTTGCCAGTCCCTCCGCAGGGTGGGTGGTCGGCACCAATGGCCACATCTGGAAAATCAACTTCTGATATGCAAACAAAAAGCCCCGCCCGGATTCAGCCGGGCGGGGCATACATCAACTCTCAAATCGTAACTTACCGGTGAGTTCCTCCACTACCATGGGACCCGCCGCTCATTACCGGCGCAGCGCCGCCGCCGTGGAATGCGCTAGCTCCATGGAATCCACCGCCTCCCGCTGAGTGGAAGCCGCTATGCGCGACCATCCGCGGTCCAGAATGAAAGCTGCCCGTCGATCCCGGGCCGTGGTACGTGCCACGTGCATAATCACGTCCCATGACGTAGTGCGAGCCCGGTCCCCAGTTCCGCGCGTCGGCGCTGAAATGGTGATGGAAGGGAACTCCTCCACGGAAGCCGATAATCGGTGCGCGGTACACCAACCACGGTGAATAGAATCCCCAGCCGAACGGACTGTAGAAAATTCCATCTCCAGGGATGAACGTGTACGCGCTGAACCACGGACTCCAGTACCAGCCTGCGCCCCACCATCCTGGTCCCCACGGTCCCCATCCGTTGGCGACATAGATGCGAGCCGCATCCACGTTCGCTTCCGCCAGATAGGACGACCGCAAACCGCTCCAGCGATACAGGTCTCCTTCTTCATACGACTTCTTATCGAACTTCTGTGCTTTGAGCGGGCTGTCTTCCGCGAGCGCTACCTCGCGCCCGCCTTTTACTGTCTCGTGATGCGTTCCGTTTTCGACTTCGGCTTTGCCATCAAACACGCGGAGCTGATCGCGTGCCTGGTCGAAATCGTACAGTCCAGTTTTAAGCAGCCGTGTTGTCGTTCCATCCGTGCTCACGCGGATATCGTTCTCCGGATGGATCTCGGCCACCTCGATCATCGCGTGTCCCTTATCGACCCCGATCTGGGTATCGGTCAGATCAGGCGAGATCATCTTCACCGAGCTGTTGTCACCGACTCGTAGAAATACTCCGGGCGTCAGCAGCACCTCGGCCTTTCCTTTTCCTGTCACCAGCGATTGGCCGGACTGCAGTTCGACCGATCCCACCGACTTCGAGTCCAAAGTCTGGTCGCCGATCGTCACTTGCCCTTCGATGTAATTGAGTGTGCCTGGCAGCGCTGAATTTGCGCTCGTTGTTGCAGCCCACGCGGGCGCGCTTAGAACCGCAGCCAGGAAGAGAGCAGCCAAAAGCTTCATCCTTGGCTTCATAAATCCCCACACCTCCTTCTCTATTAGATGATGCCTATCTAGTCACGATGCGACCGCCCGTGTAGCGTGCACACGGTTCCATCGCGCACGCGTAGTAGTTTTGCACTAGGGATGGAGAGGTATGCAGCCCGACGTTCGCTTGAGTGGGGTAGTTCCTGCCGCGAAGCGGCGAAAGAATGAATCCAATGTGGGTGCCCCATTCAAGCCCGATGTTGGTTTGAGTGGGGTAGTTCTTGCCGCGAAGCGGCGAAAGAATAAATCCAATGTAGGTGCCCCATTCAAGCCCGACGTTGGCTTGAGTGGGGTAGTTCTTGCCGCGAAGCTGCAAAAAAATAGAGTCCCACGGCGTGACCCGTGAATTGCATTTTCTACGGCATTTGCGGGCGACCCGTGGATAAAATCTTCGCCACCCATTCGCCGTGTGGGATACCACAGGACGCAAGCGCCTTTACTTCCTTATTAATGTCATATTCCACGCGTCGGATCATGGCACCCTGCCCGTCCAACAATAAATAAGAAGCGCGGCAGTCGCCATCATACGAAAGACTCACGCTGCCACTATTAATGATCAACCTTTCTCGATTCTCCGCACTCGGAAGCTTGCGAATGTACGGACGATGAATATGACCGTAAACAACGATCGTTTGTTGCAGCGAAGCATACGCCGATTCCAGTTCATCATCGCTCGCGTCTGGCGCCGGAGCTTGCCAGCAACTCTCAGGGCTGGCATGCACAATCGCCAAAGTGTCTTGAATCTGAATACGCGGCAGCGTACGTAGCCACGCTATTCTTTCTTCTCCCAGCGTGGTGCGAGTCCAAGCCGCCATCTCGCGGATCGCTGTCCATAGAGAAGCTGACGCCGACGATTGCAGTGCAAATTCCTCCAGAGATTCCGGCCGAAATAACATTTCATCTGTATTGCCCATCACGCCTTGCCACCCGCGGTCCCGTATGTGATCGACAATCTCCGCCGCGCTCGGACCGGCATCCGCGAGGTCGCCGCCGTGGAGAATCAAGTCCGGAGACGTCTCTTTCAAATCCTCCAGCACCGCTTCAAAAGCCGTTCGATTCCCGTGAATATCCGACAAGATGGCGACCCGCATCGCAGAATTCTAAAACCTGGCAGCCTCCAGCCCGTGATGTTGTTCCCGATTGGCAACTCGAAGCCCGGATGTCACGAAACCATACATCTGTGCCGGAAGTTGTCGTTGTTTCGCCAGCGATCGGCGAAATTGAATCACTAGTTCTCAAAACGAACTTAATAAAAATTTGAATACGATTTCATCAACGGTTCACACTCCCGTTACAAATCGGTGACCGCCCTCAACTAGCGTTCGCATTGCTCCGCAAAAAACGGAGCCAATCGGTTTTGGAGGGTAGTATGAGTGTGAAGTCGAGATTCAGGCAGTGGCGGGAGCGCGCGACAGTTGCCGCGTCTCTTGCAGCACTAGTCACGAACAGCTTCGGCGCAATCGGCGATACCGCCGGCTCAGATGCCGCGGCGAAAGCTCAGACCGCTTCGCCCATCAAGCATGTCATCGTTCTCATCGGTGAGAACCGTACCTTCGATCACTTATTTGCGACCTACGTCCCAAAAAGCAAGGATTCCGTTTCGAACCTTCTCTCCAAAGGGATCATCAATGCCGACGGCACGCCCGGGCCCAACTTCGCCCTCAGCGCGCAACACAAAGCTCTGCCGCCCTTTCCGACTGAGTACTACATCAGCCTAAGCCGCAAACAGAAGGGATCGTACGGAAAGCTGCCCGTTCCAACCTTGAACTTTGCACCCACGAAGTCGGTGTTTCCTCCGGGCACGCCGCTTACACTATTGGGTGCGGTCGAACCCTCGCTGCTGAAAAAGGATTTGAATCTGCTCACGACCGGCGCCGCTTCACAATTCAAGCAAACCTTCGTCCTGCCCGATCCGGACACACGCGTAAAGAATTTCAATAGTCTCCCCAACGGAGTGTTTCCTCTCGAAGGCGATCAACTGCCTTACGATTCGTATACCGGCGATACGACCCACCGGCTTTTTGAAATGTGGCAACAGTCGGATTGTTCTTTCGCAAATGCGACGGCCAGCAATCCTTCTGGATGCTTGAATGATCTCTATCCGTTCGTGATCACCACTTACACGAAGATTCCCGACCCCTTCAATGGAAACAAGATTGATGACAACGGCGGCGGAAACTCCATGGCGTTTTACAACGTGCAAAAAGGAGATGTCCCGGTTTTGAAGAAACTCGCTGACCAGTACACGATGAGCGACAATTTCCATCAATCGGTGTTGGGAGGAACCGGAGCGAATCACGTCATGTTGGGAACCGGCGACGCGATTTTTTGGACCGACGGCAACGGAACTCCAACCATGCCGCCATCGCACATCGCGAATCCCAATCCTCTTCCAGGAACGAACAACGTATACACCGTCGACTTGAACTTTGACGGGAACTTCACGGAATGCGGCGATGTGACCCAACCCGGAATCAAGCCGATTGTCGACTACCTCGCCACCCTTCCTTACCATCCATCTCCGAACTGCGAGAGTGGACACTTTTACATGGTGAACAACGATAACCCCGGCTTCCTGCCTGACGGAACGGTTGACACCGCGGGAATTGCGCGAGGATCTTCCGTCCCGCCGATAAAAGTCAGAACCGTTGGCGAGGCTCTGAATGAAGCAAACGTTTCCTGGGCCTACTATGGCGGAGCTTACAAGGCGGCGGTGAAACTGCAGCATGATCCGCACACCACGGACCCCGCAGTTCTGGTAGGCGCTGCATATTGCAACATTTGCAACTTCGAGTCCTACGCCACGGCGATCATGGGTGACCCGAAACAGCGCGCCGCCCATGTCAAGGACACCACGGACTTCTTTGCGGCGATCGCCAATAACCGCCTACCCTCCGTGTCCTTCGTGAAGCCAGATGGACTACTCGATGGGCACCCAGCATCGTCCAAAGTTGACCTTCTCGAAGGGATGGTGCAGAAAATTGTCTCTGCCCTTGATGCGAATCCCGATTTGAAGGCGACCACGGCTTTCATGATCACCATGGACGAAGGCGGTGGCTATTATGATTCCGGATATCAGCAGCCACTCGACTTTTTCGGTGACGGTCCGCGAATCCCCCTGATTGTTGTGTCGCCCTTCACCAAGGGCGGTCACATTAACCACTCCTACACCGATCACGTATCGATTTTGAAATTCATCGAGCGGAACTGGGGTTTGAATCCGCTCACCGCCCGCAGCAGAGACAATTTCCCAAATCCAATTTCCACGTCCGACAATCCATACGTGCCACTGAACAGTCCAGCGATTGGAGATCTGTTCGATATGTTCCAATTCTAGACACAAGCCCGCTCTTGACCAGTACAAGGGCGGGCTTTTCCGTTTTATGCCGTCATCTGTATTTCGCAAGTGACTTGTTCATGGGTCGTAGCGCTAGCGACACGCGTTACCGACCACTTCGACTTCGAAATTAGTCTCTGGTTGCATTGTTGGCGTACTTGGCGATACTAGATGCGCCGATCGGCCGCTGCAGCGTTGAAGCCGAAGCGGCATTGCCCCGGTACAATCACCAAAGAGGAAAACAACCATGAGCCAGCAAGGTCGCATCCTTGGCATCGGCGGTATCTTTTTCAAGTCCGCGAATCAGCAACAAATGAAGGAGTGGTACGCAAAGCATCTCGGCCTCGTAGATAGCGGGCATGGTGTCATGCTGCCATGGCGTGAAAAAGACAATCCTGAAAGTGAGCGGATGACAATCTGGAGCATTTTCCCCGCCAACACCAAGTACATCGAGCCCAGCCCGGCTTCCTTCATGGTGAACTACATCGTCGATGACCTTGACGCACTGCTCGACCGTCTGTCGAAAGAAGGCGTGCGCATCGACCCTAAGCGCCAGGACGAAAGCTACGGCCGCTTCGCTTGGATCTACGATCCGGACGGCAACAAAATCGAACTCTGGCAGCCACTCACATAGTCGTCTCGCTACCTCTCAGGTCCTTCGATTTGACTTTGAAAGGGGAAGAAAACAGTGAGTGTCTCACTTGGAAATGGGTGCCCCATTTCAAGCCCGGTGTTGGCTTGAGTGGGAAGTGACGTCAACTGAGCCTGTCCTTTGGGGATTGAAACGCCTGCAGACCGGACACAGCTACTTCGTTACCTTCTCCTGCTATCAGCGCCAACCTTTGTATGTTTCGTCGTCCCGAATCTTGTTCTTCTATTCCATGGCGGCTGATTGAAGACCGACCGGGATACAAACCAGCCGCGAAGCGGCAAAAGAATAAAGCCCACGGCGCAAGCCGTGGGTAGCGCGCGCAATCAGATACAGCCCCGTTAGGGGCGAAAGAATTCAATCCCAAATGTAGCGTTCGTCATAGGCATTTTGCTTTTCTTCAAGAATGCAGTTGTTCTCTCCTATCCATTTTGGGATAGGTGCCCCATTCAAGCCCGGTGTTGGCTTGAGTGGGGAAGTGACGTCAACTGAGCCTGTCCTTTGGGGATTGAAACGCCTGCAGACCCGACACAGCCACTTCATTACCTTCTCCTGCTATCAGCGCCAACTTGTGTATGTTTCGTCGTTCCGAATCTTGTTCTTCTATTCCATGGCGGCTGATTGAAGACCGACCGAACCACAAACCAGCCGCGAAGCGGCAAAAGAATGAAGCCCACGGCGCAAGCCGTGGGTATTGGGCGTAATCAGATACAGCCCCGCAGGGGCGAGAGAATTTAATCCCAAATGTAGCGTTCGTCATAGGCAATTTTGTTTTTCCTCAAGAACGCCACGAATTCCTGTTGAAAAATCTCGATCGGCACACCTCCGGAACGCTCGATTCACTGACGCTGAACGCGCCATACCCGGTCTGCCATGAAAACCTCGCATTCAATTTTTCCCGCACCCAACGGGACGAATTCGCCTTGATCGTGCGAGCGATGTCTGCCACCGACTGCGCCGGCCGAATCTGAATCAGCATGTGAACATGATCGTCGGTTCCACCAACGATAATCGCCTTCGCGTGCATCTCGCGAACAATACCGCCAAGATAGCCAAACAGATCGGAGCGAATGTGAGGCGTGATCAATGCCTGACGGCCCTTAGTGCTGAAGATCAAATGAACGACGAGATTGGCGACCGTGCGAGCCAAGTTGTTTTTCGCCCTGCCAGGGTTTCCCGATGGTTGTGAATTCACCCACAGCTCGCGCCGTAGGCTGCATTCTTGCGCCTCGATCGGTTAATTATGAGAATTCGCGAAGTTGAAAGGCGTGATCGGGGTCACACCCGTTCTGCTTGGTTTAGGCCGGCAACCGCTCCTCTTGACAGCACTGTACGGTTAAATGTACAGTATTATGTACATAGGAGGACAGCCATGGCTCGCCCAAAGGCCGCCCATCACGAACCCTCAATTCCAGAAGAGCAACTCGAGTTTTCGAATGTCACAGACCTCAGGCAGAACCTGCTGCCCGCGATCGAGCGCATCGAAAAGAACCCTGCTCTGCGCTTCCTGATCCTCAAACATGGTCGGCCGCAAGCTGTGCTTATGAGCGCCGAAACTTACGACCTGGTGAAAAAGCTCATGAATCAGTTGGTGAGTGCTCAGGCCTCCATGCCGAGAGCGGCCGCTGTCGAGGGCGCCTTTCGTCGGTTGCGCGACGAACGTGGAACCCGCGCCAACCCTGCGCCATCTGCGAACGAAGAAAGAGTCTCGCAGCAAATCGAGCTCATGACCACCATGCTGTTCGATATCAAGAAACAGCTTCGCGCCCGCAAAGTGGCGAAAGCCGAAAGCGGCGACTAAAAAAGCTGTTGAGTAAGGTTGCAGACCGGTGCTTGTAGGTTAAGATGCCTCCAGCTTAGTCCATTCGGTAGGGAATAGCTGTGATCGTCGATCTCTCGTTCGACTTCTGGGTTGAGATCCAATTCCGCTGGACCGGGCGGTTCCCACCTGCCCTGATCGACGAGATCGGCCGCCAGAAAGTCGAGATCTACAAAAGCCTTAAGCCAGATCCGGACCACGAGGGCATGTTATCCGGCTCTCGCGTCATCAACGTCGGCAAGCGGCGCTTCGATGTCCTTTTCGCCTCCGACAACTACCAGATCGACCACGCCACCGACACGCATCCCCTTCGCGTGATGATCATCGACGAACTTCATTAAGGAGGGCAGGTTGCAACCGATGGCTTCCTCGATGCCTCACTCCATGGCCGTATTGAGACTCGGCGCGTACATTCTTAGCGCCATCTTCGGCATTGCTGGAACGTGGCTGATGTCCCGGCGCTACGCGCGTAATCTGCTGGTCACGATCGTCTATGCTCTCACTTGGCCGATCGTCGTGCTAGCCGGCAAGAGCAAGAATTTCCGCGACTCCTACAACGCAGAGATCCGTGCAAACTACGACGTGCAGGACCAGCCCATCGACAGCGCCTTCGGTTTCAATCTTCTTTTCTGGGCATTCGTGCTGCAACTGCTCGCCCTGCTGATCGAGGCAAAGTACGGATAGCGGGCTTTTACTAACGACTAGAAAACTAGCAACAACCAACCGCATTCTAGTGCCCCACTCAAACCCCGCTTTTTGGCTTGAGTGGGGACTTCAGCGGAGCATGTGAATCGCTATTTTGAAAACCGAACGGCGAGTGTGTTGCCCGCGAGCGTGATGGTATCGGTTGCGACCTCTCCTCCGCCGCACAACGTGATGGTGTTCGTTCCCCTGATCAATCCGTCGCTGGGTAAGATCGTCCACTGAAAGCTGCGTGACTGAAAAGTTCCATCTGGAGGAGCAAACCCGTCGATCAGGTCGCTCGACAAGCAAGGGTGCCCATTCACGCTGATCCCGATGTTGTAAAACAAATTTGCCGTCAACCTGTAGTCGGTGCTCCAGGTCACGACCACCGGGACCACAACCTTGGGTTCCATGACCGTTACCGTTTCCCCAAAACTGAAGCAGCACGTGCCCGTGAATGTTTGGGGATTTCCGTTGAGAAGGACTTCATTGGGCGGAACCGCAAGCGCAGCAGTCGCGACGCCTAAGACCACGCAAATCACTGCAAGACAGAGATTAAATCGTGTCATGGATTCTGATCCTGTATTCATTGTTTTCTCCCTCTACTGCGACAAGCGCGCAGCGAGCGTCATTCCGAACGTATCCAGGAAGTTATTCCCGTTAAATGTCCCGCCACCACACAACGTGAGTGTGTTACTTCCGGCCTGCAGTCCTTCATCGGCGAATACGATCCACTGAAACATCCGGGGGCTGCTGTCGCTCGAGTTTGAAATCGACGCCGAGCC
>Ga0066395_10000752_pt1 | contig 12013 bp, 10 predicted proteins | sample PanSoiPlot1MoBio_FD_61218 | JGI IMG/M metagenome (GOLD analysis project Ga0066395, IMG submission 61218) | Tropical forest soil microbial communities from Panama analyzed to predict greenhouse gas emissions - Panama Soil Plot 1 MoBio | ecosystem: Environmental > Terrestrial > Soil > Tropical... | reverse complement strand
GCGGATCGTCGGGCACCGGCGGAGCGGCCGGCAGCGGTGGCACGGGCGGAGCCGGTGGCGCGGGCGGAACCACCGGCAGTGGCGGCACGACCGGCGCAGGCGGGACGACGGGAAGCGCTGGGACGACCGGGACGGGCGGGACCGGAGGCGCGGGCGGTGCGGTCGGTTCGGGCGGCAGCGGCGGAACGTTCGCGGCGCCCGCGCCGATGGGCGCCGCCGTCCTGAACAGCGACTTTTTCTCTACCAGCCTGTCGATCCTGAACACGCAGGGGAGCGTCGTGCACGGCGACTGCGTCCACACGACGACGACCGGCACGGGCGCGAAGACGATTTCCGGCGACGTGGTCCTTCCGTCGCAGCCCCAGCGCGGCGGCCAGGTCGTCCTGATCGACCGCGGCAACACGGCGCTGACCTTCGTGAACGCGTCGACCTGCGCGTTCGATCGACAGCTGTCGGTGAAGGGCGGCTTCAACCTCGCCAACCCGCACGACGTCGTCATCGTCAGCGACCGCAAGGCGTACGTCACCCGCTACGGCAAGAACGCCGCGCCCCAGAACGCGCTCGCTGGCGGCGACGACCTGCTGATCATCGACCCGCGTGACGGAACGATCAACGGGCACATCGATCTGTCGGCGTACGCCTCGGCGACGTATCCGGCCAGCCCGGATCGGGCGATCATCGCGGCGGGCAAGGTGGTCGTGACGCTGAACCGCTGGAACTCGACCGACTACACGAACGACGTCAGCAGCATCGTCATCGTCGATCCAGACACCGATCAGGTCGTCCAGAACCTGGAGCTCGGCGGCCTGATCAACTGCGAGGGCATGGACGTCGTGGCGGGGACGAAGATCGTGCTGGTGGCGTGCGGCGGCTCCTTCGGTTCGATCGAGCAGGCGCTGCAAGCCGGCATCGCCGTGGTCGACCTGTCGGTGACGCCCGCGAAGATCGTCCGCATCGTCTCGAGCCAGGTCTTTCCGACCGCGCCGCTCACCTTCGCCTGGGTGCTGGCGTATCCGTCGGCCGCCAGCCCGTCGCGGGCCTTCACGGCAACGCTCGGGTCGTTCAGCCCCAGCCTCCCGGACACGCTTTATCAGTTCGATTACGTCGGCGGCGGTCTGGCGTCGTTCGGAACCGCGAGCCCGTTCGATCTCGGGATGCCCGCCGTCGGCAACGGCCGCCTGCTGGTGCCGGACGCGAACAGCGCGATGCCGCGCGTCCACGTCTTCGACACCGACGCGCTCACCGAGTCGCTGGCGTTCGTCCCCGACACGGCGAACGGCCTGCCGCCGCGGCAGGTCGCCTGGTACTGACGGCGGCGGCGTCATGCCGGACAGCGCCCCAGATCGCAACCGCCGCCTCCTCCTCGGGGTGTGCGTGGGCGCGCCGCTGGTGGCGGCCGCGGCGCTGTCCGGCCGCGTCCGCTCGGCGCTGGTCGGCGCGCGCGGCCTGACCGACAGCTTCGCGCCGCCCGGCGCCTTTCCCAAGACGCTGCGCGGCCCGGCCGGCGACGAGCACCGGCTGGCGGCGCCGCCGCGCCGGATCGCCTCGACCTACCTCGGCGCGGACGAGCTGCTGGCCGCGCTGGTCGCGCCCGACCGGATCGTCGGTGTCTCGGCCTACGTCGACGATCCGGCCACGTCCAATTGTCACGACGTCTTCCCGGCGAGCATCCCGCGGCTGCGCGCGGATCCCGAGACCATCATCTCGCTGACGCCCGATCTGCTCTGCGTCGCCGGCTTCACGGCGTCGGACCCGCTGCGCTTGATGATCGGCGCCGGTCTGACCATCGCGCGCTGGTCCCGCTTCGACTCGTTCGCCGACGTGATGGCCGCCATCCGGATGATGGGAGCGGCGGTCGGCGCCGAGGACCGGGCCGACGCGCTGGCGGGCGGCATCGCGGCGCTGCTCGGCGATCTGGAGGGCCGGATGTCGCGCGTCCGCCCGGTGCGGGTGCTTTACTACGACCCGCTCGGCTACACGATGGGCCGCGGCACGCTGGTGGGCGAGATCCTGGCCCGGGCCGGCGGCCTCAACGTCGTCGACGAGCTCGGCATCACCGGGCCGGGCCAGATCGGGATGGAGACGGTGTTCGCGCTGGAGCCGGAAGCGATCGTCATGCCGAATTACGCGGACAATGCGTCGACCGTGCGCGCGCTGGGGAGCGACGCGATCTGGCGGCGGGTGCCGGCGGTGCGCGCGGGCCGCGTCTACGAGGTGCCCGGCGCCTGGATCGCCACCGTGTCACATCACGCCGCCCAGGGCCTGACGCGCGTGGCGCGCGTCCTCCACCCCGAAGCGTTCTGACCTGACTCGAAGCGGCTAGCTGAGCTTGCGCTCGCTGTCGGTGTTGTCCGGCAGCACGCCCTGGTCCAGGTCTTCCTCGGCGATCGGCGCGCTGATCCGGTAGGCGCCGTCCAGCCATTTGCCGAGGTCGGCCACGCGGCAGCGTTCGGAGCAGAACGGACGGAAGGCGTCGGGCGGCGTCACCTCCGTCACACGGCCGCAGCTCGGGCATTTCCGGCGCACGAGAAAACCATAATCCATCCTGGCGGCTTCGTCAGCCGGGGGCGCGATAGAACTACGCACGCCGGGCCATTGTCTGTAAGAATCGGCCTGTGAAAAGCGAGTCCGAGCCGCGCGGCGACGACCCGCTCAGCCGTCGCCGCCGGCCCACGGGAAACTTCGCCGATGGGCTGCGATCGATGCGTGGCCTGCCGCGCGTCGTCTGGGTCCTGGGCGTCGCCAGCCTGCTCAACGACGTGTCGAGCGAGGCGATCTTTCCGCTGCTGCCGGGCTTTCTCACCTCGCTGGGTGCGCCGATGGGCTTCATCGGCCTCATCGAGGGGAGCGCCGACGCGCTGTCGAGCATCCTCAAGGTCGTCGCGGGGCGGCTGTCCGACAAGGGGCCCCGGCGGCTGTTCGTCGCGGGCGGCTACACGATTCCGGCCCTGGCGCGGGCGGCGATCGCCGCGGCGACGGCGCCCGTGCACGTGCTGGCGGCGCGCCTGCTGGACCGCACGGGCAAGGGGATCCGCTCCGGCCCGCGCGACGCGATGATCGCCGATTCCGTCCGGCCGACGCAGCGCGGGCGCGCCTTCGGTCTCAACCGATCGATGGACCACTTCGGCGCCGCGGTGGGCCCGCTGCTCGCCTCGCTGTTGCTGTACGTCGGCCTCGGCACGCGCACCGTCTTCCTGGTCGCGGCCGCGATCGGGATGATGGCGCCGCTGATGCTGTTCTTCCGGCTGCGCGAGCAGCCGCGTGACGCCGTCGATCTGAGCGGGCCGATCGGGATGCCCGAGGCCGGGGCGCTCCGGCGCGGCTATTCCTCGTATCTTGTGGCGTGCGTGCTGTTCGCGCTCGGGAACTCGTCCGACGCGTTCCTCCTGATCCGCGCCCACGAGGTCGGATGGGCCAACACCCAGCTGCCGCTCTTGTGGGCGTTCCACCATCTCGTCAAGTCGATGGCGGCTCTGCCGGGCGGCACGCTGTCCGATCGACACTCGCGCGGGACGGTCGTGTCGTTCGGCTGGGCCGCGTATGCGCTGACCTACGTCGGCTTCGGGTTCGCGCGGGAGCGCTGGCAGATCCTGGGGCTGTTCCTTGTCTACGCGCTCTATCACGGCCTCGCCGAAGGGGCCGAGCGCGCCATCGTCGCGGACCTCTCCGATCGGGGCGCGCGCGGGCGCGCCTACGGCCTCTATCACGGCCTGATCGGCGCGGCGGCGCTGCCGGCCGGCATCGGCACCGGCCTCATCTGGGACCGCTGGGGCCCGGCCTGGGCGCTGAGCGCGAACGCCGCGTTCGCGGCGGGCGCGGCGGTCTTCCTGTTCATGATGACGTTCGCGGGCCCGCTGCGCCGCGCGCCGGCGTCGGCGCGGTAGCAGACGGCCCCTCTCCCTAACCCTCTCCCCGCTTCGCGGGGCGAGGGGATCGGATTCCGCTAGCTGGCTTCGCGCGCGAGGTTGAGGCGCTCGCGGCGGATTCGTAGCACCTCGCGGAGGATGATCTGCAGCGTTGCGACGACCGGGACCGCGATGATCGCCCCCATGATCCCGGCGATCTCGCCGAAAAACAGGATCGACAGCGTCACGATCAGCGGGTTGACGTGGACGGTGCGGCGGAAGATCAGCGGCGCGAACACGTTGCCCTCCAGCAGACCGTAGACGATGAAATAGATCGCCGACGCGACGCCGTGCCCGATCCCCTTGGTGAACAGCGCGATCAGCGAGATGCCGGTCCCCGCGACGATCGGCCCGGCGTACGGGATCATGCTGGAGGCGCCCGCAACGATGCCGAGCGGTAGGAAGAACGGCACGCTGTCGATCGCGAGAAAGGTCGTGGTGAGCGTGGCGTTGGTCATGCAGACCAGCGTCAGGCCGCCGAGATAGCCGCCGATCGACCGGTAGATCTTGTGCAGCACGTCCTCGTACGTCGCACGGTGCTCCGGGCGGGCCTCGGCGACGATGGCGTTGATCACCCGGCCCCCGAAGATCAGCATGAACACCATCAGGAAGGCGATGGTGATCGCCGCCGCGACGCCGCTCAGCAGGTTGCCGAGCGCGTTCAGGATCGGCGTCGCCGCGCCCTCCAGCATCTCGGGCAGGCGGCGTTCGCCCTCCACGACGTAGTCGCCGAGGTGAAAGCGCGCATCCAGTGTCCGGAACAGGGCGCTGGAGCGCGCGCTGCGCACGAACTGAGGCGCGTCGTGCACCAGTTGCTTGCCCTGCTCGATCGCCGGCGGGATCAGCGTGAAGCCGAAGCCGACGATGAGGCCGATACCCGCCAGCGTCACGATCGCGATCGCCAGCGGCCGCTTGAGGCCGCGGCGCTCGAGGATCCGCACCGGGTGGTCCAGCGCGACCGCGATCAGCAGCGCCGCGCCGGTCAGGGCGACGGCCAGCATCGCGTTCCTCACCGCCTCGACGAGGGCGATCACGACGAGGACACCGAACGCGACGGTGAAGACCGTCTTCAGCGTCACCTGCGATGGGCGGACCTCGTTGTCGAGCGCGGACAAGCGGCCGGATGCTACCCCGAATGCGACGGAGCGAGCAGCACCTTCTTCGTCGGACAGCCGCGCGCCTCGGAGGCCTCCACAGCTGCCTGGCAACGGGCCTTGCCGTCGGTGCAGTGGTCCGCCGCCGGCGTTCCAGGCGGCTGGCGATCCGCGAGCTGGCAGATGCGGGCGGCGAGCGCGCAGATGTTGTCGCGGAGCGGAGCGATGCGCGCGCAATCCGGCGGTGTCGCTTGAGCTTGGACAGTGCGAAATTCGCCGTCGGCACGGCGGAGGTCGTCGTAGGCGCGGGCCAATTCCTGCTCGTCGGCGGTCGCCGCCGGGGTGGTGGGCCCGGGGCGTTCGGCAACCGCGCAGGCCCCGACCAGCAGCAATGCGATGGCGAGGCGTTTCACGGCGTCGCTCCCGGGGCGGGTCGCGCGTCCCTCGATTCCTGCAACGTCTCCGCGAGCAGCTTGTCGTTTATCACCAGCGCCGCATGATAATCGGCCGCCGCCGCCGCGCCGTCGTCCATCGCCTCGTGGGCGGCGCCGCGCACGACCAGCAGGTTCGCGACGAACAGGTCGTCGGCGCCGCCGAGACCGAGCCCGCGCTGGACGTCCGTCAGGGCGGCGCGCGGATCACCGGCCTTCAGATCCAGCTCGGCCAGCCGGAAGTAGGTGTCCTGCAGGACGCCGCGCCGATCGCCCGCCGGCAGGTCGGCAGGGGTGCGCCCGTCGACGATGCCGAGCAGCGCTTCCCGCGCCGCCGCGACGTTGCCCGCCTGCAACTGCTGATCGGCGAGGGCGTGGCGGCGCTCGGCGTCGGCGATCCAGCGGGCGTCGCCGTCGTGCCGCGCCCGCGCGCAGCCGCCCGCCAGCGCGCCGAGCAGCGCCACGACGCCGAGCCATCGCGTCGGCCCGCGCGCGATCACGGCGTCTCCTCCAGCCGCTGCCGCAGCCCCGCGTGATACTGGCGCCGGTACGCGCGCATCTCGACGTCGAGGCGCGCGAGCGCGACGCTGCCGGGGCCGCCCCGCGCGGCCTGGGCCTGCGCGGCCAGCAGGTCGGCGGTCGGCGCGGGCGGCGCGGCCGAACCGCGCGACTGCGGCGCGTGCGTCATCGTGGACGTCAGGAGCCAGACGGCCGCCGCGGCCGGGGCCAACAGCGACGTCGCGATCCAGAGGCGCGCGCGCCGCCGCCCGCGCGTCCGGAGGGCTTCCAGCGCGGGCGCCGCCTGCGCGGCGACGATCGGCTCTGCGGCGGCTGGGACGGCGATCGGCGCGCGGGCCTGGCGCAAGAGCGCCGCGGCCTCGAGAGCATCGTTCGGTGCGTCGTGAGCGGACGGATCCGCCGCCTGGTCTTTTTCAAGCGCTGCCGCCAACGCCGCGGCCTCGCGCAGCTCTTCTTCCGAGGGCTGTTCTTCGTCTTCTTTCATGCCGTCACCGGAACCCTGTCGGGAGCAGGGGAATCGGAGGCGGTCGCCGCCTGCCACCGCTCGCGGAACGCGCGCAGCGCGCGCAACAAAAGAACGTCGAACGTCGCGATCTTGACCTCCAGCAGATCGGCGCACTCGGCCCGGGGGCGGTCCTCGATGAACCTCAGCGTCAGCGCGCGACGGTAGCGCGGGTTGATCTCGTCCAGCACCCGCGCCACCGCCGCCTGCAGGCGGGCGGCGTCGCCCGCGTCGTCGCCCGGTCCGGGCGCCTGGCCCTCGAACAGCGGCGCGGAGAGCATCGCGAAGCCGCGCAACGCCTTCCCCTGCCGCGCGCGCTCGCGCTCCAGATCGCGCGCCCTGTTGGCGGCGATCGTGGCCAGCCAGGACCAGATGCTGCCGCCGCGGTCGTCGTACTGGCCTAGTTTCTCCAGCATGATCCGGAAGGTCTCCGCCAGCACGTCCTCGGCGGCTTGCCTGTCGCCCAGCCGGGGCAGGAGCACGCGCGCGTAGAGCGGCTGCGCGAACGCGCCATAAAGGCGCGAGAACGCGGCGCGATCGCCCCGCCGAAGCTCGCGCAGGCATCGCCGTTCTTCGTCCAGCCAGGCGGGGTCATTGAAGGTCACGGAAGCCGGAAGCCCATGCTACTCCCTAGAACGCCGATGCCGCGCGGACCTTACACCGCGCTGACGGCCTAACTGCGCGCTTCTTCGAGGGCGATCTTGGCGGCGTCGTGGTTGCCGAGGCCGCGCTCGGCCGTCGCGAGGGCCGTCAGGACGGCGGCCCGGTCCTCCGCGCCGTCGACCGCGCGCAGCAGGTGCACGCGCGCCTGGTGGTAGCGGTGCAGCTCGACGTACACCCGCCCGACCAGGAAGTTGGTCAGCGACAGGTCCGGATCGTCGGCGAGGATCCGCTCCAGCAGGCCGACCGCCTTGTCGATCTTGCCGCCGCGCTGGGCGATCTCCGCCAGCCGCGCGATCGGCAGCGCGAACGCCGGATTCTGCAGGGCGGCCTCCTCGAACAGCCGGCAGGCGTCGTCGATGCGGCCCGCCCCCTCCGCCAGCGTCCCCAGGCGCTCCTGCGGGGCCCCGAACGCCGGCGCGATCCGGCGCGCCCGCTCGAACGACTCCGCCGCGTCGGCAGCGTCGCCGACCTCCAGCAGGCGAACCCCGCGCAGGTACGCCGCGTGGCACGACAGCGGATTCAACGCCTCCGCGCGCGACAGCGCCTCGATGGCGGCGGCGGGCGCCTCGACGGTCCCGAGCAGCAGCGGCGGCAGGTGGCTGCGCGGCGCCAGCCGCGACGCGGCCATGAACGCGCGGCGCGCCTCCGCGAGCTCGCCCGCCTGCTTCTGCCGCAGGCCGTCCTCCAGCAGCCGCTCGACCTCGCCGGCGCCCAGCATGGTGTAGCGCGACTCCGGGAAGGTCATCGCCGCATGCCGTTCATCGCGCAGCTCGGGCGGCGGAAATTCCTGGCGCCGCCGGCCCTTGATCTCGAACCCCATCTGCGCGGCGACGGCCAGGTAGAAGCCGAGGCGGTCCTTCGCGTGCCGCCGCTCGTTTCGCTCGCTGGCGGCGTAGCGCGCCGCGCGCGCCGGGATCGCCGCCCGCACCTCTCCCTCGGCGAGGGCACGTTCGAGGACGGTCTCCAGTTCCGCCGCGTCGGCGAACAGGTAACCGGTCTCGCCCGCCCGGCAGACGTCCCGGTAGGGCTCGAGGTCCGCGCAGACCGCCAGCACGCCGTGCGCGGCATACTCCATGAAGCGCGTGTCGCCGAGGCAGCGGTTGTACGCCGTCGGCGCGAGCGGCGCGATCCCGATGTCGACGCTCTCGAGGAAGCGGTAGTAGCTGGCCAGCGATCCCCACGGCGTGAACTTCGTCCGTCCCGCCGGAAGCAGATCCAGCAGCGACCGGACGGTCGCGTCGCTCATGATCGCCAGCTCGACCTCGGGGTGGCGTTCCAGCACGCCCGCCAGCGCCGGGATGACCGCCCGCAGATCCTCGCGGTGCGCGCGCGTGCCGCCCCAGCCGATGACGACCCGATCGGGGCGCCGCGCCGGCGTCGGAGGCGGCGCGTCCCACAGCTGATTGGGGAACACCGCCCGCCGCGGGTTCAGCGCGGCGCAGTGGGCGTCGAGGGCGGCCGTCGGCACCTGCAAGCAGTCGGCCTGCCGCGCCAGCAGCGGCCGCAGGCTGCGCTGGACCAGATCCGGCGATCGGGTCGCGGTGGAGACACCCGGCGGGGCGGCGAACAGGTGGCGGGTGATCTCGAAGACCGAAAGCTTGCGGAGTTTGCGGCGCGCTGCGACGATCGGCAGCAGATCCGGGTCGGCGACGTCGTGAATCACCAGGACGTCGGCGTTCAGCAGCACGCGCGAATCGAACAGCGCCGGTGAAAGAATCGATCCGCTGACGACGGCGACGTCGGGAAGCTCACCGAGCGCGCGGCAGGGCTGGCGGGTGCGATAGACGGCGGCGCCTTCGTCGATCGCTTCGGCGGGCCCGATGTGGGCGATCAGCAGTCCGGGACGATCGCCGACGGGCGCGGACGACGAAGGGGTCGACGGGGGCGGGCTCACGACGGTCGTCGGTTCTGGAAGTCGCGGGTGTGGCGCGCGTCGATGGCGCGCTCGCTGGGCGGGATCGCGGCCGCGAAGCGGGCCTCCTCGGCGCGGAAGTCTTCGCTGAACAGGGTGGTCATCAGCGCGCCGGCCTCCGCGGCGCCGCCCACGACGTGCGGCGCCAGCGCCGCTCCGAACTCCGCCGCGGTCTGATAGCGCTTGGTCGGGTCGATCTCCAGCGCCTTGCGCACGATCTCCGCGCAGGGAGCGGGCAGGGCGGCGATGCGAGCCAGCTCTTCGAGGCCCGGACCGGTGGCCGCCTTCACCAGCAGGTCGTAGGTGGTCTGCCCCTTGTAGAGGATGTCCCCCGTCAGGCAATAGAACATCACCAGCCCGAGCGAGAACAGGTCGGCGCGCCCGTCGATGGCGATGCCGCGGGCCTGCTCCGGCGACATGAAGCTGACGTTCCCCTTGACCACGCCGTGCTGGGTCTTGGTGACGCGCCCCTCGGCCTTGACGATGCCGAAGTCGAACAGCTTCACCTCGCCGCGCGCCGACACCAGGATGTTGCTGGGCGACACGTCGCGGTGGACGATGCCCAGCGGCCGGCTGCCTTCGCCCAGCTTCGTGTGCGCGTATTCGAGCGCGCGCAATGTCTCGGCCGCCGCGTAGACCGTCGTGGTCGGCGGCAGGGCGCGCTGCAGCTTCTCGATCGATCGCGCCGCCAGCCGGCCGAGATCGCGCCCGAGGATGTATTCCTGCGCGAGGAAGTACTCGTCACCGACCTTGCCGAAGTCGAACACCGGGATGATGTTCGAGTGCACCAGCGTCGACCCGAGGTTCGCCTCGTCGACGAACTGCGCGACGACCGCCGCGTCGCGCGCCAGCTCGGCCCGGAGGCGCTTGACGACGAACGTGCGCCGGAAACCCTCCGCGCCGAACGTGACCGCGGTGTAGACCTGCGCCATGCCGCCCTCGCCGAGCAGATCGACCAGCCGGTAGCGGCCGAAGGTGACGGCGCCGACGCCGGCGGTGGTGCCGCGCCCGCGGGCGTCCGCCTGGTGCATCTCGGTCGCCGCCAGCTCTTCACCCGTCCGCGGCGTCCGTTGCGATCCCGTGCCCGGCGGCGCTCCCAGCTTGGGCCGACTGCGAAACGCACCGCCCACGGCGCGCGGGTCGACCTCTTCGGAGGCCATCTCGGCGCCCGCGTCAATCGCCCCGGCGACCGGTTTACCCCGCAGGCCGAAAAAGAGGGCGATGATCGCGACCAGCGACGCGGCCACCCACAGCGCCGTCTTCTGCGCGGCCGCTGCGCTCTCCGCGTCGTGCGCGGCCGCCGCGCCGCTCGCGTAGGTCCAGAGCCACAGCCCCGGCACCAGCTGGCTGCTGGCCGCCGCCCAGGTGCCGTCCTTGCTCTCGTAGATCGGCCCGCGCGTCTCCGATCCGACGGCGGCGCGCAAGAGCTCGCGTTCCGGCTCCGGGCCCGCTTCGATGACGGCGCGCTGCCCGTCGGACAGCAGCACGCCCCCGCGCGCCTTCTCCGCCAGCTTGCGGACGGCCGCGTCGTCGATCGGCCGCGCCAGCACCAGCACGGCCGGGATCGGCCGGCCCGGCAGCTCCACGCCCGCCGCCGCGGCCGCGTACGGCCAGCCCTTGCCCATCACCAGCTCGGCCACCGCCTCCTTGCGCTCGCGCGCCTCGCGGATGATCAGGTCCGAGGCGAACTCCGCTGTCTTCATCCCCTCGATGACGTCCAGCTTGTCGCCCTCGAACGCCACCGCGTAGACGCGGAACTGGTTGCGGTACGGCTCCCACCATTCTTCGGTGCGAAACAGGTCCTGCAGGGTGGCGGCGTCGGCGTTGCCGCGCAGCGCGGCAACCAGGCGCGGGTTGGCGGCGGCGTTCTGCGCCTCCAACTTCAGCTCGCGCACGTGCGTCGTCAGGGCGTCCGCGGCGCGCATCCCCGCCGTCTCGGCCCCGCGCGCGGCCTCGCGCTTCACGGTCAGCGCGCGGTTCGACTCGACGAAGCGCGACCCGAGCCACGCCACGACCAGCACGACCACTGCGGTGAGCAAGGCGACGGGACGCTTCACCGTCCCGATTCTTTCTCGGCGACCGTGCGACGTCAACAAGTCCCGAAAATTATTGCGGGATTGTTTTATGTCGGGACTAGGCGGGGGCGCGGAGACACTAAGGCGCGGCGACCAGCTTCTGGGCGTCGGTCAGGACCGTACCGCCGGTCGGGACCTTGACCCAGCTTGCCGTGTGCTCGGTACGGGCATAGAGGTCGCCCGTCGCCGCCGCGTCCTCGGACAGGCCGCTGCCCGTCTCGACCCGGCCGATCTCGATCCAGCCGATGCTCTTCTTGCCGTCCGAGTAATCCACGCGCATCAGCACCCCGACCTTGCCACCGGTCGGCTGCTCGCCCTTGCCGAGGATGTCGCTCGGCCACAGGCGCCAGACCGCGTCGTTCCAGGTCTTGGCCGTCTGATCGCGCTTGTCGGGCGTCTTCGCCGGCGCCAGCCCGGCGGTCTTCGGGGATTCGCGGCCGATGACCACGAACTCCTTCTCTTTTCCGCCGGAGGTCAGCTTGACGCGATCGTAGTCGGCCGGCTCGAAGACGTGCAGCCGGCGATCGATCAGGTGGTCGGCGTTCTGCAACTCGCTCAGCATGTTGCGTGGCATGAGGTACACGCGCCCGTCGGCCGTGTCGCGCAGGAAGGCCTCGCCCCCCGCGTTCTGGGCGGGCTGGCCGACCTCGTACCGGCGGACCGCGCCCTTGGCGGTCACCTCGAGCTTGCGCTTGGGGTTGTCGAGCCCAATTTCCTTGAGCTTGGCCGCGTCCAGCACGCCGAACGCGCGCATCGACACCAGCGGCGTGAACTGTTCGTAGAGGTGCTTGGCGGACTCCCCGGCCATCACGTCGCGGGGCGGGGGCGGCGGTTTGACCTCGGCCTTGGCGTCGGTCTTGCCGTCCGTCTTGCCGTCCGTCTTGCCGTCCGTCTTGGCCGGCGGCTTCGGCT
>Ga0066395_10000747_pt1 | contig 12028 bp, 12 predicted proteins | sample PanSoiPlot1MoBio_FD_61218 | JGI IMG/M metagenome (GOLD analysis project Ga0066395, IMG submission 61218) | Tropical forest soil microbial communities from Panama analyzed to predict greenhouse gas emissions - Panama Soil Plot 1 MoBio | ecosystem: Environmental > Terrestrial > Soil > Tropical... | reverse complement strand
GACGCCGTCCTTGGTTGTGATCGTGCTCATGATCTCAGCTCCTTAGGGCTCTCTAGTCATGTGCTTCATCAAAATTAAAGGGGAAGTGCGCTGCGTAGGGGCGGGCCTTGTGCCCGCCCGCGCGCTGCCGGCAGGCTGTGGCCTGCCGGGCGGCCACAAGGGCCGCCCCTACGACCGTTCAATTCGGTTGACGCGCTCCACTAGTCTCATACTTGAAGCTCATGGGTATCCGACGATCGTCCGTTTACGTCGGCTGCTTCAAAGCAGTGCTATCGACCGGCATCTTGCGCAAACGCTTGCCGGTGGCGGCAAAGATCGCGTTGGCCACCGCCGGGACGATGAGCGAAGTTCCGCACTCGCCCATTCCGCCCGGGGGTTCGGAACTTTGAACGATGTGGACTTCGATAGCCGGAGCTTCGTTCATCCGCAGCATCTGGTACGTATCGAAGTTGGTTTGCGCGACACGTCCGTTCTTGAGCGTGATCTCGCCGTGCAGCGCCGCGGTGATGCCGAAGATGATTGCGCTCTGTATCTGCGCCTGGACGGTATCGGGATTGACGGCGGTGCCGCAGTCCACCGCACAGACGACGCGGCGGACGCGAACGTTCCCGTCCTTCGACACCTCGACTTCGGCAACGTGGGCCATATAGGTCGCGAACACGTTCTGGAGCGACACCCCGCGGCCTACCCTTGCGGGCAAGGGCTGTCCCCAACCAGCCTTTTCGGCGGCGAGACCAAGAACCGCCTTGGCGCGGGGGGCTTTGTCGAGAAGAGCGCGCCGATAAGCGACCGCATCCTGCTTCGCCGCCGCCGCCAATTCGTCGATGAAGCTTTCGGTCACGAACACGTTGTGCGATGGCCCGACGCTGCGCCAGAAGGCCGTCGGAATGCCTGGAGGTTCCACCCGCACATACTCAACGTGCATATTGGGAAGGTCATAGACGAGATCGATCGCGCCTTCGGTGCTGTCGGGGTCGAGACCATCCTTGAATCCCGGAGGGAGCCATCTGGCGATGACCGAAGAGCCCGCAAAGCGGTTACTCCAGGCGATCGGCATCCCTTTTTCATTTAGGCCGGCTGACAACCGATCGAACCAATAAGGCCGGTACATGTCGTGCTGGATATCTTCCTCGCGGGTCCACACGACTTTCACCGGGCCGTCCACGTGCCGCGCGATCTCGACGGCGCGGCCGACGCCATCGGATTCGAGCCGGCGGCCGAATCCACCGCCGATCAAGTGATTGTGGGCGATGACCTTGTCCAACGGCAGGCCGGTAACTTTCGCCGCCGCTGCCTGGCATCGGGCGATGGCCTGGTTGCCGACCCAGATTTCGCAGCCGTCGCTGCGGACGTGCACTGTGCAGTTCATCGGCTCCATCGTGGCGTGCGCGAGGAATGGCACTTCATAGTTCGCATCGACCTTGGTGATTGCTTTTGCCATGGCCGCGCCCACATCGCCGACATTCTGTGCGACCGCGCCCGGTTTGAGCGTCGCTTGCTCGAGCTCGCTCGCGATGTCTGCTGTGTTGAGCTTGGCATGCGGACCGTCGTCCCATTGGATTTTAAGCGCTGCGAGACCTTTCTTCGCGGCGCCCATGTGATCGGCAACCACTGCGACTGCATCTTCGAGGCGAACGATTTGGCGGACGCCCTTGACGGCCTTGGCCGCGGTGTCGTCGACGCTCTTCACGCGCCCGCCGAAAACCGGCGATTGGGCAAGCGTCGCGATCTTCAACCCCGGCGGCCGAGCGTCGATGCCGTAAACGGCGGTTCCGTTGACTTTGGCAGGCGTGTCCAGACGCTTGGCCGGGGTACCGATGACCTTGAAGTCCTTGTGCTGCTTGAGCGCCACATTTTGGGGGACAGGTATCTGGGCCGCGTCGCCAGCAAGCTCACCATATTTGAAGCTTCTCCCGGTCGCGACGTGATGCACTTCACCGCTCTGCGCGCGGCAGGATGAGGAGTCGACATTCCAGCGCTTTGCCGCAGCGGCCACGAGCATGGTCCGCGCTGTAGCACCGGCCTGGCGGAGCGGCTGCCACGCTCCGCGTATCGCATTCGAGTTGCCGGTTGCCTGCACGCCGATCAACGGGTTGGCGTAGAGCTTTTCGTTGGGCGGCGCATGTTCCAAGTGCACCTGCTTCAGGTCCACTTCCAACTCTTCGGCGATCAACATCGGGATCGATGTATAGGTGCCCTGGCCCATTTCGACATAGGGCATGGTCAGGACGATCTGGCCATCGCGGTCGATGCGCACAAAGGCGTTGGGCACGAAGCCATCGGAGGCGGCCGCTTGAGCTTCGCCTTTGGCGAACGGCAAGCGCAGGCTCAGCATCAGGCCGCCACCGGCGGCCGCTCCGGCCTGAAGGAATCCGCGTCGTGTGAGGCCGTTTGCTGACTCGAATTGCTCCGGACCAGCCGTGCGCGAAACGATTTGATCGATGATCATGGTCGGCCTCCCTACCGGCTCGATTGTGCGGCTTGCTTGATCGCTTCACGAATGCGGATATAGGTCCCGCAGCGGCAGATGTTGCCGGACATGGCCTCATCGATGTCGGAATCCGTCGGATGCGGGTTGCCCGCCAGCAGCGCGGAGGCCGACATGATCTGGCCCGACTGGCAGTAGCCGCACTGAACGACCTCGAGGTCGAGCCAGGCCTTCTGGATCTTGGCGCCGGCGGGGGTTGCGCCGATCGCCTCGATCGTAGTGATCTCGGCGGTGCCAACGCTGTCGACAGGGGTTATGCACGAGCGAGTCGGGGCGCCGTCGATATGCACGGTGCAGGCGCCGCAGAGTGCCATCCCGCAGCCGAACTTGGTGCCCGTCATGCCTAGCACGTCGCGCAAGACCCAGAGAAGCGGCGTGTCGCCGTCGGCATCAACGCTGTGTGTGCTCCCATTAACTTTGATCATGAACGCCATGGCGTCTGCTCCTTTTCCGTTACCTCGATGGGCCGCGCGACCTACCACTGCGTGTCAAGCAATGCACATGCGGGCACTTCAGCGTTCGGCGGTCAGCGTGCGTACCGTGCAAAAAACGAAGTCGTGCTTCTTCGCGTAGGCTGGTGGCCAGGGAATCATATTTATGCTGCGCCAACGCGGCCGCAAGTTGCGACGTCTATTTGCGATCCGCCATCAGCCCGCGCCTGAAGGCGATCAGCCCCGAGCAATCTCCACGACTGCCTCCGCAAATGCCTGCGGAGCTTCCTGCGGCAGATTGTGTCCGATGCCGCCCGTTATGGTTCGGTGCAAATATCGGCCGGAGAATTTCTTCGCATAGGCAGCGGGCTCCAGATGCGGGGCGCCGTTGGCATCGCCTTCAAGCGTAATGGTCGGCACGGTGATGACCGGGAACTCGGCAAGTCGTTTTTCCAGGTCGTCATATTTGGACTCACCATCAGCGAGACCGAGCCGCCAGCGGTAGTTATGGATCACGATGGCGACATGGTCCGGGTTGTCGAAGGACGCTGCGGTGCGATTGAACGTGGTATCATCGAAGTTCCACTTCGGCGAAGCGAGCTGCCAAATGAGCTTCGAGAAATCGCGCCGATATTTGTCGTAGCCGGCTCGGCCGCGTTCGGTGGCAAAGTAGTATTGGTACCACCATTGGAACTCCGCCGCGGGTGGCAGCGGCACCTTGCCGGCTTCCTGGCTGCCGATCAGATAGCCGCTCACCGACACCATGCCCTTGCAGCGCTGCGGCCAGACGGCAGCAATGATGTTGGCGGTCCGCGCTCCCCAATCAAAACCCGCAATGGTCGCGCTATCGATCTTGAGCGCATCCATCAAGGCAACGATATCGGCGGCAACCGCCAACGGCTGGCCGTTGCGGGGCGTGTCGCCCGCAAGAAATCGGGTCGTTCCATAGCCGCGCAGATGCGGAACAATGACCCGGTAGCCCGCCGACGCCAGCAAGGGCGCGACGTCGACAAAGCTGTGAATGTCGTACGGCCAGCCATGCAGTAGAATGACCGCACGCCCATCGGCAGGACCGGTCTCAGCGTACCCGACGTTCAAGACACCGGCATCGATCTGCTTGAGTGAGCCGAACGACGTGTTGGCCCCGGGCCTCATCGTTGGCAAACCTCCGGGCCTTGCGTTGTTTGGCTGTGCGGCCGCCGAGACAATCATGCCAAACTGGGTCGCGGCAAGCGTCATGGCGGCTGTTCCAAGAAAACTTCGACGCTGCTTGCTGATTTCGTCAAACGCTTGGACTTCGTCCACGGTGAGCCTCCTTGGTTTCACGGTCATGATCCGCCGCTGTGCGAAAACACGCAACGAATCTCATTCGGACGTTCCGGTTCTTGGTGATATCTCTTGCCGGCCATCTTACACGCGCGGCGCTCACGCCGCCATCGCACCTTCGGAAGAGGTCCTAACCTCTACGTATGATTAGCTCACGGCTTCGACGCGGCCGCTCGTGCGCACACTTCCGCGTAGCCCGAACGAAGCCGCCGAAATTCCCGGCATTTCGGCAAAGGGGAGGAGCTGAAGGAGGATGACCGTACCTGCACCGACACACGTCCGCAGAGCTCCGTGCTTGAACAAATCCGCTAAGCTCCGCCTTCGTTGGGGTTGGAGCCAACTCAAACATACGATGTGTTACGCGCCCTGCTGATCCAGACTATGCGGGTCGCGGAATGCAAGGAGCTCGCCCTCATTGCGATCGCGCCGGGCGCTGAAAAACCACCCTTTCTTTGCTTCGGCAAGGACCCGGTATGTGAAAGCGGATCCCGACCTTAAGGCGCATTACGATCGGATCGTCGCCTTCTCACAAACCGATTTCACCGACGACCTCAAAAAAATTACCGTGCCAGTGCTGGTGATGCACGTCGTCCGACGATCAGATTGTGCCATACGCAGATTCTGCTCCGTCGTCAGCGAAACAGCTGAAGAAGGGCACTTTGAAGATCTACGGGGTTTCCCTCACCGGAGCCAACCACGCAGGTGGCGACGCTCAATACCGATCTGTTGGGTTTTCTGAAGGCTGGAACCTGAGAGCACTGCAAAACAATCCAATCATTCCAACCGAGAGAGTCAGAATGATCCCATTGCGCCAAGAGAGCTTTCTGTCTTCGCTGTGCAACTTCCAGGGACCTCTGGAACACCGCGGCGATCACGGACGGGTTGACGATTCAGTCGCTCGCGTAGCCTCGAACAGGAACCAAGTGCGCCGCTCCGCCTCGTCAATCCAGACCTCGAGCAAGCTTGCCGTGGCCACATCGTCATGCTCGTCGCACAGGCCGTGCGCCTCGCGCAGCCCCGCCGCCAGTTGCCTGTTGTCGTCACGCAACTCGGCCAGCATGTCCAATGGCGTGACGAAATCGGCGTCATTGTCGAGCACGCGTTTCAGCCGGCTGATGTGGCCGATCGAACGCAGCGTCGTCCCGCCGATCTTGCGAACACGCTCGGCAAATGCGTCCGTGGTGGCGAAAATCTGGTCGGCCTGCTCGTCAAGCAGAAGATGGTAATCGCGAAAGTGCGGCCCCGACATGTGCCAGTGGAAGTTCTTCGTTTTCAAGTACAGGGCGAACATGTCCGCGAGCAGGGCATTGAGCGCGCCGGATATGTCCCTGACAGCGTTCGATTTCAAGTCGGTACGACCTTCGAGCGGAGCCATCCGCGTTGCCTTCGGATCTCGAACATCCATGATGCACCTCCTTCTGAGAAATTGAGGCGAGATTGCCATTAATGGCTGCGACATTCAAACGGCGGCTGGCAATCGGGACCTCTCTCGGCCCTGCCGAAATATTGCGATGAAAATCTGATCGCCGCCAAGATTCCGGGTATGACGAAAATCGCGAGCACGACGACTCCTCGTCCGCGCAGGCGGGCAACGAAGGCGGCACGGCCGGTTCGGTGCAGTTCCAGAGCACGGTCGGTGAAGGATCATCTGTCAATTTCCTCCGGTCGGAGAACGGTAATTACGGAACAGGAAATAAACCGGGATTCCTGCCGCGATGAGGCATAATCCGGCCAAACTTTCTTTCGGAGTTGTCCAAAGCGTGTTGACGATCAGCAGGATCGCGCAGCCGATGAAGATCACAGGCGGCCAAGGGAACGCCGGCGTCCGATAGGCAGGCGCCGGAAGTTTGCGCCGGAAATAGAATAAACTGAATGTGTTGAGTGCGTAGAAGATCCACGACGCAAACACGATACTATCCGTGAGTTGATCGAAGCTGCCCGAGGCGGCGAGCACGCACGCCCACAAGCCTTGAACGACCGTGCTCACGACAGGTGAATGCGTGCGCGCGTTCGCTTCACCAAGCCACGACCACATCAAGCCGTCCCGGGCCATCGCGTATGGAACGCGGGCGCCGGTCAAGATCGTTCCGTTCATCGCGCCCAACGCAGAAAAGACGAAGGCGAGGGAAAGTATCACAACCGCGCCACCGCCGAAACTTTGCAAGGCGGCCTTTGTCGCGACCGGCAATGCGTCGGGATAAAGCGTGGAGTGCGAATTTACGACTTCCTCAAACGGCAAAGCGTAAAAATAAGCGAGATTGGCGCCCGCATACAAAAAGAGCACGGCTATGAGTCCCCATGTGAGCGATTGCGGAATCACGCGATCCGGGTCGCGAATTTCGCCCGCCGCCATCGGTAGATTGTTCCAGCCGTCGAAAGCCCAAAGTGCCGCGAGAACCGCCGACCCGAAGCCGGACCAGCTCTTCCATCCCGCTGATGAGGCAGCGTCGCTTAGATGATCCCAATTCGTGCCCGCTCCGAACGCCAATATCGACGCCGCCAGCCCGAAGATCATGAGAATCTTCACGGCGGTCATCACGGCTTGCAACCCTCCGCCGAAGTGAACGGAGAAGCAATTGAGCACGGTGAAAAAGACGATGATCGCAATCGCTATCTCGAGCCGGTGATTCGCCATTGGCAGAAAACTTTCGAGAAACGTCACGGAGGCGATCGCATATGCGGCGATCGAACCGGGCGAGGCGATCCAGAATCTCGTCCATCCAAAGAGAAAGCCGGTGAGCGGGCCGTACGCCTCGCGCAAAAAGACGTATTCGCCTCCAGCCGCGGGAAACAGGCAACTCAGCTCCGCGTATGTCAGCGCTCCCATGAACGAGAGCACGCCGGCCACCAGCCACGCGAGTAAGACATAGAGCGGGGGGCCCGCGTCTTGAGCCATCACCGCCGTCTTCAGGAATACGCCGGTTCCGATGATGGACCCGACCACGATCGCGAAGGACTCTGTGAAACCCAGCCGCCGCAACAAAGGCACCTTTGTCATATCTTCATCATCCTTCAACAGATCACAAATGCAACCGTAAGACATCGACCGCGCCCGCAAGAGCGATGCGACGGCAGCCTGTAGCTGGGCCGCAATCGATCCCAGCCTAGTCCATATTCTCTTTCGCTGTCCTGCCATTGGCGGGACCACATAAGCGTTACGCTCGTGGAGGACAATGTCCTTGCAAGGGCGCCCTTATCGTGGCCCGTCATCGATCTGGAAAACTTGCCGAGATCACGCGCTGTCGTGAAAAATTCCGGCGTAGCCAGCATCACGGTCATCCCTATTCGTCGCGATGCGCCATGATCGGTCATCAATCACGGTGACACGATGCCGACAGATGTTGCGCCTCGGTGTGGCTGGCAATGCTATCTGCCAGCTTCTTGACCTGCGGGCCGAGATCCTGAGCGGAGCCAAAGCGGTTCAACGCGAAAGAAGCAAAAATCGCCAATATTCCTGTCTCAATTTCGCGGCTCATTTTACCTCCTTCCGCGGTTCCTGGATTGCAGCAGCATTTGCCGCCTGATTCCTGGATTGCAGCTGGATTTGCCGCGCTCCGGTGCGAACGGCCGTCATTAATAGCTTATTCCTATCACATTCCGGCCGACGCAACGCCCGTGACCGCCAACGGCGCTCGATTCGCTGCGTTGGCGGACCGCAGTGCGAACTATGTTCCAAGACGAATTGCTGCCGAGCGCAGTATTCGTGCGCGTTGCCGGAATCTGTGATGAACTTGGACGCTAGCGGACTCGTATGCGTAACCGTCGCGGACCTTATGCGTAATCGTTATAGTTTTGGAGGAAACCTTGAGCCAGGTGCAATTTCGTCATCGAAAATTCAAAATCTAGCAGTTGAGTTAAAATAGTAATGCAACGAAAAGAGGGGAGTTCTTCCAGTCGCAGCTGGCAGCGGCTACATCGATGGTGCTCGCGTACGAGCTGATCGGGGCACGTCGCGCCCTTTCAGACACGATCTCCGCAGGTGCCGGTCGAGCTTCTCGTGCTCGTTGCCGGCGAGGCGGTGTTCGGCTCTATCGCATATAGGCATTCACGTATGTCCACGCGGCCCGCGTCGATGGCTGCTCGGCACTGAGATCGCTCGGTCGTGATCCATGCACCGCGGCTCGGCGCGCACTCGCTACGCCGTTTCGTGTCGTATTTTCACGGCGTTCGGCACGCCGGCACCTCGAACCGTGGTTGACGGGCACAAGAACCGGTGCCTGAGTTCAGCCGGTTAGTCGGTCCGGGACGTCGGAATGAATCTCAGCGCCAGCAAGATGCGGTCAATTTTAGCATCAAGAATGCGACGAAGGTCTCTCCGAAAGGAAGACGAGAAGGTGTCGCCGGTGACCCAATGGCTAGAGGACAATTCGGATCATAGCGTCTACGGGCAGCTCAAGGCAATGACCGTCAATTATTGCTTTCGGCCGCACGAGCAGCTTATGATCGGCGAATTGGCGGATCGGCTGCACGTCAGCTCGACTCCGGTGCGCGAAGCCTTGATCCGATTGCAGACCGAGGCCTTGCTCGACACAACGCCGCGGCGCGGCTTTTTTGCCAAAACGCTCAATCTGAAGGAAATGATCGATCTCGTCCGGTTCCAGTTCGTGATCCTCAGCAGTTCCGTCGAACACGCGGTGCATCGGCTCGATGGCGCCACAGGCGTGATGCCTTCGCTGGTGCCGACCGCCGATGGCGAAATCGATATTGCATCAATGATCGACACGCTAGCCGAAAGACCGCTCGATCAGCCAAACGACGACGTCCGTTGGGTCGAGCAGGTGTCGGTCCGCATCGCAGCCCTGTCGGAAAACGATGTAATGATGCGCGCAGTCGACAATGTAAACGACCGCACGCATTATGTACGCACGATCGATCTGGGAGATCCCGAGCGCTTCGGCGAAGTCCGAAGAAGCATCGACGCATTGTCCTCGGCACTGGGGAAAAAAGACACGGCAGCCGCCCTTGACGTTCTGAAAAGAGATCTCGACGGGCAGATCGACAGGATGCCGACCCTGGTCAAGGAGGGCATCAATCGCGCATATAGCTCTTTATCCTAGTGTCGTCGCTTTGAAGCTCGCATAGGAGAGGAGCACGGCGAGGCGGAGATTCTCGCCATGAACGGCATTTCGGCATTCTCGAAACAGCAAAACTCCGGCACCGTTTGCAACGTCCTGGTCTCGCAGTGATTTCTTGCACCCGCACTAACATATTTGTCATCAAATGATATACGATATCGACGCACATATATTCACATATATAATTTTAACTATATGTTTGCCTACCAATATATATGCCCAATATATCCCGACTATTGGGTCCCGTCGAATTGGATTTCGAAGGCGATGGTCGTTCCTCCTACTGAGGAATCCCTGACGGCGTGGGTGCACGGCGTCGTCGTCGTGTTTGGTGAAACCAGCTGACAGCGCGTCACGCGGCAGTCGGATTGAGCTGTGTGATTTCAGATTTCTTGGTTTCGATAGATCGTGCCGTGCAACGCGCGCAACGAGATATGCGGTGCCAAAGGAGTGCTTGACGTGCTCGCAACGGGTCAGAACGTCACTCGTGATTGGTCATTTAATGCGTTCGAGCTTGCTAAGCCGATCGTGCTGCTTGCCGGCGAAGAGAGTTTCGTCGGTCTCCTGAAGTACATCCTTGAGCTTGACGACTTCGTTTGTCACACTACCACGAATGGTATCGCTGTTGTGAATTTGGCCGAAAGGTGCAGGCCCGATCTCGTCGCACTTGACTCGGCACTCGGCCAAGGCGTCGCGCTCGCCCGGCAACAGCTCGGCAGCAATATCAGAACCCGCGACATCCCGATCGTCATGCTGATTTCTGCCGCCGAGGATATCGAGCGGCTCAAGGTGCGAAGTCTGAGTCCGATCGATTATCTTCTAAAACCATTCGCTCCCGGCAAACTTATCGCGAGGTTCCGCACCATACTTCAGCCACCGCAAACTCCCGGTGCCAATGGCACCATCAGCTTTTTCGACATTCGGATGGATGTGAAGGCGCATCGACTCTTTCGCAACAACCGAGAGGTTCATGTCAGTGCCATCGAATTTCAGCTTTTGCGGCACCTCATGAATCACCCTTGCCAAGTCTTCTCACGTCGGCAACTCCTGCAATGCGTGTGGGGGAAAGACATTCACGTCATCCTTCGTACGGTCGACGTACATATGAGCCGCCTTCGCAAGGCACTCAACGAGGGCAACACGCCAAACTACATTCGAACTGTTCGAGCGGTCGGCTATTCGTTGGATGCTCGGCCCAATTCGGAGGCTATCAAGCGACGGCGGATGCCGGGCCGCAGCGCAAATTCCGATCAACGATGAAACGAGTCGACCGACTCGGTAGCGTGACGGGTAGGGAGAATCATGTCTCCTGATCTGCTGCCGTGTCTCGCCTTTATCCTGAAGATCACTGTAACCGCGGGCTTCGTGGTGGTTTGCTCGCTGATCGCCGAGCGAGCCGGCGCGCTGGTTGGCGCGCTCGTGGTCACCTTGCCGGCTTCGGCGGGTCCTGCCTACGTTCTCCTGGCAATAGATCACGATGCCTCCTTTGTGGCAGGGGCCGCGGTTGGAGGCCTTGCCATGGTGTCCGTCAATACGGTGTTTTGCTTGGCTTACGCTGCGGTCGCTCAGCGGCACGGGATCGCTGCCAGCTTCGCCGCAGCTTTTGCGACATGGATTGTACTTGCGGTCCTCGCCGGATCGCTGACCTGGACATTTGCCGGCGTCATCATGCTCACTCTCGTGACGTTTGGCCTGTGCGTGCCACTAGCCGAGCGCTTCTGCCATGGCACGATGCCTCCAAGTGAGCATCGCTGGTATGACGTCTTATTGCGCGTGCTGCTGGCGTGTATCCTTGTGGCAGCGGTTGTCGGTCTGAGCGCCAAACTCGGGCCGGTACTCTCTGGCAGTCTCGCCCTGTTCCCGATTGCGCTATCGGGCACGGGCCTCATCCTCCATCGTCGCATCAGCGGTGTTGCAACGGCTGCAGTGATGGCAAACGCCATACCGGCGTCAGCCGGTTTCGCAACCGGGCTGGCATTGCTGCACTTCACCGCCGTGCTGCTCGGCACAGCGCCAGCGCTCTGTCTCACATTGCTGGTAAGCGTTGTATGGAACATTGTCTTGTGGAGCGTGCGACGCCACGGGGGTTTATGCCGGAGTTTGACGCATCGGCGAATGGCGTCGACGCAGGGGGTCACCCGAACTCCACCTTCAGGCAACTGCTTTTTGCCAGCTCGCGTCAACCGTCACATATTCGCCACCCAATCTGGCCGCAGCGTCCGCAACAGCGTACATTACGCGCGAGATTTGACCGATACTCTCACTGCCCCTGGGAATCAGGTAGCCATAGGTCAGACGCAGGTTCGTCGACATGCGCTTGACGGAAACGCCCGCCGAGCGAAAAGAAGCTGCGACGATGGGATCGGCCAGGGTGACACCAAGACCGCGAGCGACTAACTCGCAAGCCGCGGCTCCCGATGCTGCCTCGAGGACCGGATTGATCGACACGCCGGCCTGGGCCGCTGCAATGTCGATCTGTGCGCGAAGGAGTGTGCTCGGTCGCAGCGCCACGAATCGCTCATGACGCAAATCCGGAAAGTCAACAATCTCGCGTGCCGCCAACGCATGGCCGGGTGGTAGGACGAGGACAACCTCCGCTTCGGCGAAGATGAGGCGATCCATGTCGGTCTGCGAGAACGGCAAGGCGACGACCGCAAGATCCGCATTGCTGCGGGACATCCATAAACCGAGACCGCGGACGCAAATGT
>Ga0066395_10000745_pt1 | contig 12043 bp, 10 predicted proteins | sample PanSoiPlot1MoBio_FD_61218 | JGI IMG/M metagenome (GOLD analysis project Ga0066395, IMG submission 61218) | Tropical forest soil microbial communities from Panama analyzed to predict greenhouse gas emissions - Panama Soil Plot 1 MoBio | ecosystem: Environmental > Terrestrial > Soil > Tropical... | reverse complement strand
TTTGGGTACTCCAGGTCGCAGGTTCAAATCCTGCTGCCCCGACCAACTAAAATGAGTTAACATTGAAGCAAAAGCCGAGGCAGGTCCTGCGCTGCGTCCCACGGCAGCACGCGCCTTAGCTTTCCTCGCGCGCCATGAAGGGAGGCTTACATGCATTGTTGCAATGTGGTCGGTGCGATCGTGGTGACAACGCTGACGATGACAATCGGCGGAGTCCAGGCGGCTGACAGCCCGAAGTATCCCGACTGGAGAGGCGCATGGGCACGGTTCGTGGTTCCCGGGCTTGGCGGGCAGCCCTCGTTCGATCAAACCAAGCCTTGGGGATTCGGACAACAGGCACCGCTGACTCCGGAGTATCAAAGGGTCCTGGAGGAGAGCATCGCGGATCAGGCCAATGGCGGGGAGGGTAATTTTTTTGACCACGCCGTCCGGTGCTACCCCGGGGGCATGCCGCTCAACATGATTGCATTTCGCCCCTTGGAATTCGTCATCAGTCCGGAAACCACCTATGTCCTGATCGGCGGCGCAGAGCACTTTCGCCGGATTTTCACCGACGGACGCGAGTGGCCCAAGGACATCGAGCCGACCTATGTGGGCTACTCGATCGGCAAATGGATGGATACCGATGGCGACGGCATTTACGATACGCTGGAGGTCGAAACGCGCGGGCCGTTCAAAGGCCCTCGCGCCTATGACGCAACGGGACTGCCTCTCCACTTCGACAATCAGTCTGTTTTCAAGGAGCGGATCTACCGCGACAAGGCCGATCCAAACATGCTTCACGATCAGATCACCGTTTTCGACCATGCGCTGACCCGGCCCTGGATCGTGGATAAAAAATACGTGCTCGATCCGAATCCCCGTCCTGAATGGGCCGAGGCCTATTGCACCGAGAACCCGTCAATGATCGCCATTGGCAAGGAGAGCTATTTCCTGAGCGGCGACGGCACGCTGATGCCGGTCCGCAAGGACCAGCCGCCGCCGGACTTGCGTTATTTCAAGCAAACGCAGAGGTGACGGCCGCTGCTGACGCAACCGCCTGCACGTCAAACGGCACCAACTCATTGGTGGCGAACGCAGCCAGGTGACTCAATTTGTCGGCCGCCCGGTCGAAAAAGCGCCCCTTCATGCATGCTTCCGCTTTGGGCCGGGAGACGCCCGCAAGAAGACGGGCAGTCATCCGCTCAACAGCAGACGTTGCCGCGCCACGATCATTGATCAGCGCGGTGCACCGTATCAGGGCAGCGCCGTCAAGATGGTAAAGCACGACTGGGTAGCTTTGCAGCTGAAGCTGAAAGAGCTGCATCAATGCCCAACATGTTGCCAGTAGCGGCTCGTCGGCGGCGCGATCGAGGAAATAGCTCTCGCTGGCCGGAAACAGGCTTTTCACACCATGGCGGACGTCAACTTTCAGCATATAGCCGCCGACCAAACCCTGAGGGTGCGCCGTTGTCCGATGCTGAGCGCAGTGGCCAAGATATTGTCAATAGAGCCGAAATGGGCGCGGATCCGGCGCCGCTTGGTGCGAAACTGCTTCAATTGATGCGCTGAAAGGAAACCGTGGAGACATTCCATAAGGGCGCGCGCTTCGGGGGCTGGCTGATGCCGGTAGCTGCCCCGTAAGGCGCCAGTGGCGAGGGGAAGACGTTTGTCCGGTGCCGATACATGCGCCAGACGACGGTCGGTCAGGCCGGCTTTCGGGGTATGGACGAATGACCGGAAACCACGGCCGATGGCGAGATTGTGCAGCACCCGATCAGTCGTCAGCAGCGCGGAGCGCGTATCCAACAGCTTGTCTAGGATCTCGATATCAGGAATTCCCGGATGCTCGATTGCCACAAATACCAATTTGATCGGCCGGTCGCCCAAGCGCCCGCGGAGCTGTCCCAAAAGTGGGGAGTTTGACCCGACGCATTCGTCGACCACGATCCGTTCGATGCGGCTCATAAGTGCTTGCTTGGTGCTGCGCCAGAATCCCGGGGCTTCAAATTGCGGTCAGTCTCTGACTCAGGGACATAATGCTATGACATAAAAATCGGGTCCGGTCTGCTTCAGGGTGGTGACAATAAACACATTGTCCAGGCCCATGATCTGATTCGAGCCATTTGCGACCGCCACAAAGAAACTGTCGTGGGCCCGACCAGCTACGACGTGGTCGAAATTGGTTGCGGTGAAACAGGCCGGCGCCATCTGCGTCTTGGCACTGACTTCCGAAGAGGGGGCGCTCAATCCCCCTGCAGGGTCGACGGATTTAACGACATAAAAATACGTCGTATTTGCGGTCAGACCTGCATCCGTGAAGCTTGGATCTGTAACCAAATCTGCGTTGACTTTCGAATAGGGACCTCCCGAACTGGCCCCGCGGAAAACGTCAAAGCCAGCTACACCCGCAGGCGCTTTCCACGACAACGCTACCGAAGAGTCGCTGACTGCATCTATCCTCGGGTCCGTGGGCGCGAGGACTACCGAGGTCCCTGTCGTCGTAACCTCCAGCGGGTTGGACGCTGCGCCTTCGACGCCGGCGAAATCGATCGCCGCTACCGTATACCGATACGTGTTGCCGGGCGACAGGCCCGCGTCCGTGAAGGACGTGGCGGTGACCGGGCTACCCGCCGCCTTGTTCCGATCTCGGTAGACGTTGAACCCGCTCGCGCTTGCCACCGGGCTCCACGACAGCGAGACCGACGCGTCGGTGACAGCCGTCGTTTGCAAATCGGCCGGTGCCGGCAACCCCGAATGACCACTGACGATCCGGTCGATCATCCGCTTCACGGCAGCCATTTGCCGACCGCTCTTGGCGGCATAGTCCGGATCATCGTAGCCCCACCAGTCCCAGCAGCCATTCGGGTTCTGGCTGCTGGCGGTCGCCTGTGGATAGAGCATGATGATATTGTTGGTGTCGGCCCATTTGTTGTAGCCGGTGTTGCGAACGTAAGTCGTGCCGAAGGTTACGAGCCCGGCTCCCCCCGCGGAATACCGGTACGTCTCGTACTGCTTGCAGCCGTGAAATACGACGTGCAGCGTACAGATTTGTCGGTTGCTGCAATTCACCGGAACATACAGCCATCCGTCAGACGCCATGCCGTGATCATTCGGCTGATCAATGAACTCGCCCTGATTGAAGTTGATGAACGCACCGCCGAGCTGGCCTGTGTTCTTTGGATTCAAGTTTCCATAAATCCATCGCAGCAATTGGCCGGCGCCGTCGTAGTTGCAGTTATTGATGAACGGATCATCGCGCGTCATGCACGGATTACCGAAATAGTCGGTAGGCATCGCGTGTTCGGCCGCGATATCGTTCTTGTAGGATATGTTTGCGGCGTCAATGTAATGACGGTAGTAGGTGAAGAGATCATTCATGATGCGTTGGGGCACCACAGTGTCGCTGGTGCCAGAGAACATCCAGATGCGATGATTGGCCAAATTCCTGGTGCCGTCGATGAGGCCCCGCCCGGCGTTCCGATCCGTTATCGTGATGAGTTGAGCGACGTTGGTGGAACTCTGCCCGAAGCATCCGAAAACACAGCTGCAGGTCGATGTCGCCGCCATGAGACTGCCTTGCGCGCAGTAATACGGTCCACCCGCGACGACCCCAGCGCCGCGTAATATAGAGGAGAACGCGACATCGAATTGGACCGCCATGTATCCGCCCGACGATAGACCGGAAACCGAGGTCTGGTTGATATCCACATTGTAGCTCTGGAGACTGACCACCTGCGCGGCGGCCGTTGAGCAGGCGGCGGCCGCAGCCGCAATTCCGGCGGCGCCGAACGATGCAAGCAGGCTCTTGCTCCACGACATATCACAACTCCTTGTCTGTTTACCCCATGTGTTGGACGCGCCTTTGCGGATGCGGAAGGATCGCGCACCGGGCAGTTCAAGGGACGCTTTATTCGAGCCGGATATTTTTGGACGTAAGATAATAATTGAACGTGAGGCGCGCGGGTGTGAGGCAGATCACACAAAGAACATCGCTGGGAGAACAAGGCTCATCACTGCTCGGTCGCCATCAACGGCTCGCGGCCGATGAGGCGGGCAAGTTGCCGCAACCGCGCGAACAAACGCTCACCGGCGAGATTGCGGTATTTGCTAGTCAGCTTGAGTTTCAGCTTGCCTCGCTCCACCACGAGCGGCGTGTTGGGCAGCACACCCGGCATGGCGCCTGACACCAGATAGGCGACCCGCATGGCGGCACCGAGTATGCGGGCGTGGTCGATCATGCGCGACGTGGCCAGTTCGCGCACATGCGGCGACAACTCGTCGTCGGCAAGACCGGCAAGACCGACGTGACGGAAGAACACGGTGAGCGCAATGAACGCGCGTCCCGGATGATCGACGCCAACGAAGGCCGCATGGGAGATGATGTTGAGCGATTGCTCGCCGCGATAGTCGGGATGCGCCCGCCAACCGATGTCGGCGAGGAGGCAGGCGGCACGCCGCAGGCGTTTTTCATCGCGAGTCTCGTCGATGCCAGAGGTCGCCATGAACTTGTCAGTCCAATCCGCAAGTTCCTCGCCGTGGCGGGGCGACCGTGAACGCAGCACATTGAGTTCTTGCGCCGCCGCAATCAGGGGGTCGCGTTTCTTCTCCGCGTCGCCGAACATGGTGAACAGCAAGCCTTCGCGCACTCCGAGCGCCGATACGACGACTCGCTGCGGCCGTGCGATGCGCACCACGTGCTCCATCACCAACGCCGCATAAGCGAGCAGCGGCCGGCGCGCCATTGTTACGGTTTCGATCTTGGAAAGCGTTTCCGGGTCGACGCGGCGCACCAGGCGCGAGAATTCCAATGCTTCGGCTGCCGGGATCACATAGCCGTGCATCACGTGAAGGGGATAGCCGATCTGCCACATATGCAGCCGCGTCAGCGAGCGCCACGTGCCGCCGACCGCGTAGAAGTCACGGCCGCGGCCGCCCTTCAAAATCGCTACACGGCCGAGCGCATCGCGGACGATCTTTTCCGCCTTGGCGAGCGATTTTGACGATAAATCCTGCAAGGCGAGGCCGCCGAGCGGAAGCGTCATACCAGATTTGAGCCTGTGGCCGCGCACATCGGTCAGTTCCAGCGAGCCGCCGCCGAGGTCGCCGACGATGCCGTCGGGCCGGTGGAATCCGGAGATGATACCGAGCGCCGACAGCTGTGCTTCACGCCGGCCCGACAGTACATCGATCGATACACCGCAGGCTTTTTCGGCGCGCACGATGAAGGCCGGACCGTTCCTGGCATCCCGACACGCCGCAGTGGCAATCGCCCACACGTCGCCAACCCGCATGGCATCGCACAAGGCGCGAAACCGTATCAGCGCAGCCAACGCTTTGCCGACCGCGTCCGCGGCCAGCAAGCCGGTGGTCGCCACCTCGCGACCGAGCCCGGCCAGAACCTTTTCGTTGAAGATCGGCGTCAGGCTGCGGGTAAGCCCCTCGTAGACCACCAGGCGAACCGAATTCGACCCGATGTCGATGACGGCGATGGGCGGACCGTTGTCGATCCGACCCTGCGCCGCGAGTTTGGGCGCAATCTTTGCGATCCGCCCTGCGCCGCGATAGATTTCATTCAAGATTACGCCGCTGGGTGAGCCTGCGGGGCGAGGATTTCTTGAGGGATTCGCCACGGCCCGACAGGCTTGGGTTGGTCATGAAATATTTGTGCGCATTGAACGTCTCCTCGCCGGAGGCCGCTTTCATACGCATAGACGTGCCGTCAGGCAATAGTATCCAGCTTTGGTCGTTGTCCTTGAAATTGGCAATCATGATCTGGTCGAGCACCTGCTGATGCACCGTAGGGTTGATGATCGGGCACAGCGCCTCGACGCGGCGATCGAGATTGCGGGGCATCAAATCGGCCGAGGAAATGTAGACGGCGGCCTTCGGATGCGGCAAACCGTAGCCGTCGCCGAAACAATAAATGCGCCCGTGCTCAAGAAAGCGGCCGATAATCGATTTGACACGAATGTTCTCGGAAAGTCCAGGAACGCCCGGCCGCAAGCAGCAGATGCCGCGCACCACCAGGTCGACAGGCACGCCCGAGGCTGACGCTTGGTAGAGCGCTTCGATCATGACCGGGTCCACGAGTGCATTCATCTTCATCCAGATTGCGGCAGGCCGACCTGCTTTGACATGCGCAATCTCCGCCGCAATGTGTTCGAGGATGCGTTTCTTGATATTGATAGGAGATACCGACATGCGTTCCAGGTCGGCCGGTTCTGCATAGCCTGTGATGAAATTGAAGATACGGGCAACATCGCGCGCAATCGCGGGCTCTGCGGTGAAGAACGACAGATCGGTGTAGATGCGCGCGGTCACCGGGTGATAGTTGCCGGTGCCGACATGGACATATGAAGTAAGCGATCGCCGCTCCCGCCGTACCACCAGTGACAGCTTGGCGTGAGTTTTGAGCTCGATGAATCCGTAGACGACCTGGGCGCCCGCACGCTCGAGGTCGCGCGCCCAACGGATATTGGCCTCCTCGTCGAACCGTGCCTTGAGTTCGACCAGCGCGGTCACCGATTTGCCGGCTTCAGCGGCCTCGGCCAGCGCTTTCACGATTGGGCTGTCCTTGGAGGTACGATAGAGCGTCTGCTTGATGGCGACCACGTCCGGATCACGCGCCGCTTGCTGGAGGAATTGCACCACCACGTCGAACGATTCATAGGGGTGGTGGACAATCAGGTCCTTCTGGCGGATTGCCGCGAAACAATCGCCGGCTTGCTCGCGGATGCGCTCGGGAAACCTCGGATTATAGGGTACAAATTCGAGGTCCGGGCGATCAAGATTGGTGAGCTGCGATAGTTCGGCCAGCGCCAGCGTGCCGTCAACCAGAACCACCTCGTCATCGGCTGCCGACAAAGCGCGCTGCACAAAGCGCCGCAGTTCCGTCGGCATCGCGGCCTCCATCTCCAATCGGATGACCGACCCACGCCGCCGCCGTTTGAGAACACTTTCGAACAGCCGGACAAGATCTTCCGCTTCTTCCTCGATTTCGATGTCGGAATCACGGATGACCCGGAAAGCGCCATGCCCCTTCACGACATAGCCTGGGAACAAACGTTCAATGAACAGCGATGTCACCTGCTGCAGTGTAATCAGCCGCACCGCGGCGCTTCCTGGCGGCGATGGCAGCCTGATGAAGCGTTCGATCATTGATGGTACCCGGATCAGAGCGTTCATCGGTTTGCCGTCGCTCGCGCGGTCGAGTTGCAGCGCCAGCGAGAAACCAAGGTTGGGAATGAACGGGAACGGATGAGCGGGGTCGATGGCGAGCGGCGTCAGCAGCGGGAAGATGTTGTGGAGAAAATGATCGGCAAGCCAAGTGCGGTCTGCCTTCTTGAGCGAATCGATTTCAACCAGAAAGATATCCTTGGCGGCAAGCTCGCGGCGCAATTCGCTCCAGCACCTCTGCTGGTCGATGACGAGGGTCGATACCGCTTCCGCGATGCGGCTAAGCTGTTCGGCCGGCGTTAAACCGTCAGGACTGCGTGTAAGGATACCGGCGCGCATCTGACCTTTGAGGCCGCCGACGCGCACCATGAAGAATTCATCAAGATTACTGGCGGAAATCGATAGAAACCGTACCCGCTCCAGCAGTGGGTGGTTGGAATTACCAGCTTCTTCCAGGACACGGCGGTTGAAATGGAGCCAGGACAACTCTCTATTGATATAGCGGCTGCCTGCATCGGCCGATACCAGCGCCTCGGATGCGGCGTCGTTGTGATTTAATTCCGGCGCAGATTCGAACGGCAAAACAAAGGCTTGGGCGGCGTCAACCATAAATGCCTCAGGTTTATGGGCAGAATTTTGATCCTGCACCAAGACAATCCTATGACATAAGGGCTTCAATTCATATAAGCCTTGCTCGGCAGCGAATGTCAGGGGTTGCGACCGCGCAACATCTCGGCGGCCAATGCCCGGTTAACGGGACGCTTGAGCCGCATCGCCTCCTGGTCAAGTTCCGCCACTACGGCCTGCGCTGCCGCGAAGCTGCGTTCGATCCGGTGCACCAGAAATTCGATGAGCCGTTCGTCGACAACAAGCTGGCGATCGGTAAACAATTTGACCAGTATCGCCGCCAACAGGGCGTCGTCGGGCGGTTCGAGCGCCACCACCGGTAGCGCGCGCAGCCGTGATGCGAGGTCGGGAAGACTGATCGGCCACGTCACCGGCGCTTGCCGCGCCGTCAATAGAATATAGGCCGACTGTTCCTGGGCAAGATTGAGCAGGTGAAACAGCGCCGCTTCATTGAGTTCGCTGCGATCTGCATCCTCGATCGCCAACGCAGCACTCGAGAGTGCCTGCGGTACCGAGAAAGCATCGATGGCGTGGCTCGCAATCACGCGTCCACCGGCGGCCTTCGCCCAGATTGCCGCCAAATGGGTCTTGCCGGAGCCCTCTGGTCCGATCAACGCAATCGCGCGCGCTGGCCAATCGGTCCAGCGGTCGATCAACGCGAGCGCCGATTCGTTACCGCGTCCGCAGAGAAAATCCGCGCGATCGAAGCTCTCGCGATAGCCGAGCGCAAGGTTGAGCTGGCGCGGTGAAGCCGGATCGGAAGAGCTCATCATGAGTCCAGGCCGGAATAGAGCGAGATCGCAAGCACGCCTGCTGCCGCTAGGGTTTCAGTTCTGGCGCGCTCATATGCAGCACCCACTCGCGCACATAGAATCCGACCGAGGCAAGCGTCAAGGCCGCCACGATCGACATCACGATGTATTCGACCAGATTGAAAGCCACGCCGAACGCAAGTGACGCCAGTACAAGGCACGCGAACACAATCTGCGCAACCGTGTTGAGCTTGGAAACCAGCACCGGTCTGACTCGCATCGGCTTGCCGAGAAACCATGCCAGCATAATGCCGCCAATGATCAAAATATCCCGCGATACCACCAGGATGACGATCCAGCGCGGGATCGCCTCGGTTATACCCAGGGCAACGTAAATTGATACGATCAGCACCTTGTCGGCGAGCGGATCGAGATGGGCACCGAGGTCGCTGGTCATGCCTAGACGCTTGGCAAGAAAACCGTCGATCGCATCGCTCAAACCGGCGATAAGAAAGACCAGAAACGCGATCTGCATCTGGCGGGACGCGATCGCCCACACGACGACCGGCACCAGTAAAATGCGGCCAATGGTAATAAGATTGGGAAGGTTCAAGATGGCGACCCCGGATCTTCGGGCGCAGCAACTTTAATCAGCTCGACGGCATTGCCAAGGTAGGTTTTGCGAAATGGTTTTATACGGATTGCAGGGTGGGCAACGGCGCGAGCCATGCCCACCTGAAAAGTCCTGACGTGGACACGCGGAGTCTGCCATCGGGCTCGCCGAAGTCCGGACCCCGTTCGCTTGGCCCACCCTACCTCACCAACACCTCCCGATCACGGATTGAGAAGCGGAATGCTCTTGGGGTCCGGACTCTTCGGGATCGAATCGAGATAGGCGTAGATGTCCGCCAAATCGCCGTTCGACAGAATTTCTTCCCGATAGGGCGGCATCGCGCGATTGGTTGTTCGCACGAAGTTGGATAAGGCCTCAAACGGTATCGGATTGGGGGCGAGCTTCGGGCCGGTGATTCCCCCCTGTCCTTGATAGCCGTGGCATTGCCAGCAGCCGTGCTGAAGAAATGCCACCTTGCCCTTCTCCGCCGAGGCCGCAACTGCGCTTGCCTGGGTGAGTGCGAGGCCAGCGGCGAAAATCGCCAGCGCCGCGACAACGTTACGCGATTTCATCGCAAGTTCCTTACCGAGGTTGCGTCCACACGTCCACCAATGCGGGCTGACCCGATTTGACCACCTCGACGGCCTTCTTGAGCGTCGGGCCGAGCTCTGCCGGGTCCTTGATCGGGCCGGCGCTCCAGTAGCCCATCGATTTTGCGAGCGATGCATAATCGATGTCCGGGTTTTCGATGCTTGTGCCAATTGGGCTGCGATCCATGCCGAGCGCAGCGACGCGGTTGCGCCGGTTGGCGAGGCGCTGCACGTGCATAACTTCCTGATGGTAGCCGCGGTTGTTGTGCATGACGCTGAGGATCGGGATCTTGTGTCGCGCCGCGGTCCACAACACGCCCGGCGCGTACATCAGATCGCCGTCCGACTGGATATTGACCGAGAAACGCCCGCCGGTGTCGCGGTTGCCAAGCGCCGCGCCGATAGCGGCCGGCGCGCCGTAACCGACGCCGTAGCCGCCAGATGCACCGAGCCAGTTGTGATGCTTGTCCATCTTCCAGAGCCGGTTCGGCCAACCGCTGACATTGCCGGAGCTGGAAACCAGCGAATAATCGAGATCCTTGATTTGAGCGTAGATCTCCATCGACAGACGTGCGGTTGAGATTGGGCTCGCGTCCCACGCTAGCGCAGCAGCGGCCCTGGTGCGCTCGTGGGCCTCTCCCCACGCCTTCTTGAGATCAGCGCCGCGCTTTTCCAGCGCCGCCTTCCGGTCGCTGGGAACTGCGGCTTTCACGGCTTCTATCAGCGCCGGCAAGCTTGCTTCGGCGTCGCCGGCCATATCGACGTCGAGCGACTGGAAGCGCTGGAAATCCTGATAGTTCGACTTGGTGACGAGTCCCACCGAGCTGATGCCGATCAGCTTGGTTCCCGGCTTGATGACGGTCTCGTTGACGCCAACGCCGTCGAGTCCGTTGTCAACGAACCGGTTTACTGTCGCCCAGTAATCGGAAAGCTCGAGGCCGATGATGACATCGGCATTCGAGATCAGCGCTGCGCCACGCGCGTTTTGCTTGAGATAATGCGAGTTAGGGAAGTTCATGCGGCCGCCCTGGTCGATCACCGGCGCCTGGAGCGCCTCGGCGAGCTCGACCAGGAGCTTCACTCCGGCCGGCGTGCGGGCAGCGCGGTCGGCCACAATGACGGGACGCTCGGCATTGGCGAGCAAACGCGCCGCCTCTCTTATGGCATTGGCATCGGCCTGCGCGGGCGCCGTCGGTACATACTTCGGAATGTACAGGCTCTCACGCTCGTGCGCCTTGATCGGTTCCTGCTGGAGGCCAAGGTCGAGTGCAATCATCACCGGCTCATGCGGCGGCGTCATTGCAATCTTGTAGGCGCGGACCATCGACTGCGCAAAATGCTGCAGCGACACCGGTTGATCGTCCCATTTGGTGAAGTCGCGCACCAGGGCATTGATGTCCTGCGCCGAATGGAAGGTCGGCACGCCGGGTGCCCGATGAGCTGCATCGATGTCGTTACCGCCGATGCAAATGACGGGAACGCGGTCGCACCAGGCATTGTAGATAGCCATGGTGGCGTGTTGCAGGCCGACGGTGCCGTGACACAGCATCATCAGCGGCTTGCCCGTGACCTTGAAATAGCCGTGGCCCATGGCGACCGAGGACTCTTCATGGGTACAGGTGATGAATTCGGGCTTCGTATTGCCACCGTAATCGATCAGCGATTCATGAAGCGCGCGGAAGCTCGAAGCCGGGTTTGAGCAGACATAGGCGATGTCGAGCGTTTTGATAACGTCGACCATGAAATCCGATCCGTCGGGTCCTGTTGCCTTCGCCAGCTCCTTTGGGGTTCCGGTTTCGGCTGCTGCCATACGGATATCGGGCCGCAACGCAGACCGGGGCTGCGCCGGCGATCGGGTGGGCATGGCCGCAGCTTGCGCAGTGTCATGCGGCGATACAGCGGTCGCGGCACCCGTCAGAGCGACTCCTGCCATGAATCTGCGCCGGCTTACATCGGGCCCCTGTGCCGCCGAACCTTGTGGACGTTTGTCCCTTCGAGCCATGAGTTCCTCCTTCTGCGGGCCCCGTGCGGGGCCCGTGCGATCGATTCGTGCGCCGCTATACGCATCTTATGAAATACGCGGAATTCTACGTTACCATGACGGGCAGCTATGTCATCCGGGAATTTGGCCCGTTAGTCCAAGTCGTTAAGACCTCTTTGCGCCGGCCATCCGTCGCGTGCTCAGACGTCCATGTGACAATGCTGGATGCAGCCTGTGGCTCCGGGTATCACATCACTTCCGCGACGCATAGGCAGCGGCTCGACCCCGGAGAGGAACGACATGAACTTGCAAATTCGGCGTG
>Ga0066395_10000743_pt1 | contig 12068 bp, 8 predicted proteins | sample PanSoiPlot1MoBio_FD_61218 | JGI IMG/M metagenome (GOLD analysis project Ga0066395, IMG submission 61218) | Tropical forest soil microbial communities from Panama analyzed to predict greenhouse gas emissions - Panama Soil Plot 1 MoBio | ecosystem: Environmental > Terrestrial > Soil > Tropical... | reverse complement strand
GGAGCGTGTGCGGGACTGCCCGTGAACGGGACGGTGGGTGGGCAAGTGATTCAAACCAGGGTAGATTCAGAAGTGGCGCGTTACTACGTGGAAAACTACCTCGCAGGCAAACGCAGCGATGCTCTCCTCGACGAGCGTATCGACCGCGTATATCAGAACGCCAATAGCGATCTTCCCGATCGCGACGATCTCAAAAAGTTAAGTGATGATTTTTCCGTTGACTTTGCAGCCTTATACCTGGCCGACCAGATCGCTCATGACCCGGTCAATCGTCGCTTTCGGAGCGCTTTCGATCAAGCCTACGAGTATACCCGCAAAGCTTTCCCGCTAGGTCACATGGAGGTACCTGCAGCCGCCAAGTATGATGTGCTGTTTGTGCCTACCTATCTCTACAAGCGGATTACTTTCACAGGCGCCGATATGGCTGTTCCGCGCGCTGCTCTGCAAAAGGTGGGATTTGCCTGCTACTTTGTTGAAACCCAAGACGACGGCGCGATTGAGGCGAATGCGGATCTCGTGATCGACGCCATTCGGGCTCGCGCTCAGAGTGGCCGCCGGTTGATCATCGTCAGCGCCAGCAAATCCGGTCCGGAAGTCGCCCTCGCGCTGACGAGGATGGCGCCCGCTGAGACCCAGCATGTCGCAGCGTGGATCAATACGGTGGGCGCACTTCAGGGCACCCCGATGGTGGATGAACGCCTTTTGCCGGAGATTGAATTCATAGTTGGAAAAGTGGACCCTGCAGGCATGGAGAGCTTGACTGTCGCGCGCAGTCGTGAGCGGTTCGACTCGTTCCGCATCCCCAAGCATATCCTCGTAGTCAACTACTTTGGCATTCCCACGGTCGGCAGCGTTTCCTTCTTGGCCCGCAGAGGCTTTTTTCTGCTGCGCAAGCACGGACCCAATGATGGTTTGATGCTGTTACCGGACATGATTTTCCCAGGCGGTGTGACGCTAACTCAGGTGGGCAGTGATCACATTCGACTTAGCGACCGCCTTGATATTAGCGGCGTGGCCTTGGCGATTACAGTTCTCGGATGGCTAGAGAACGAAAACCATGTGTCGCCCGTGCCAGGGAGTCCGCCTTAGCGCAGCTCGACTCCAGTTCACGCGATCCCTGCCAATAAGGCTAAAGCGCGTTTCGGTCTTCAGAGATGATGCTTGACCTACACGATTATCTCGCCGAGACCTTTGAGCGCGGCGGCGATCTCGTCGGGCAAAACAGGAGGAGTCTTTCCGAGCGCCTGGCACGTGATGAGCTTGTCGGCGGTCTGCTCGATGATCAGTGTTATGTCGATGGCATGACGCAGGTTTGATCCGCCGACGATGAGGCCGTGATTCTGCATGATCACGGCGGGAGCGTTCTTTGCAGCGGCGCCAACCGCGTCGGCCAGCTCGATGGTTCCGGGCATGATGAATGGGACCCGCGGAATCTCGCCGATGAATGCGGCCTCCGTCGAGATCGGCAGAAACGGGAGACCGGCTAGACCCAAAGTTGTTGCCTTAGGCGCGTGGGAGTGGATCACGGCACCCACCCTCGGGTTGTTGCGATAAACAGCGCAGTGCAGCAGACGCTCACTGGATGGCGCATAGGGAAAATCACCGATCGGGTTTCCCTCGAGGTCAACTCGCACCAACATGTTGGGATGCAGCGCGCCCTTGAAAGACGAATTGGGTGTGATCCACATTTCTTCTCTTCCCGGAATTCGCATGCTCACGTTGCCGCCCGTGGAGGTGATGAGTCCGTAGGTGTACATTTCGGCGACCGTGGAAATCACCTCGTCGCGAATATCGCCGACGAGGATTCGAGGCACGCGGGCGACCGGGGTGCTTGAAGCGTCTGCTGCAAGCGCTTCTTCCGGCGTGGGATAGTTCGCCTGCAGTCTATTGTCCGCGGCGCGACGGAAAGCCGCGTCGAGATCTCTAACATAGGCGCGGGCTTCAGCGTAGAGACGATTGAAATCTTTCTGAATTCGCTGCAGTGACATTGCCTTAATGGTATCGCCAGTGAACGACAACTTACCGCTCATGGCCGCCCTTGGACCATTCTCTCGTCCGGTAAATAGCTTGTCGAGAATGTCGGCCTTCATCTTTAGCGTGACTTGGGGTTTTTCCGGCGGATCACCAACGCCACAACACACGGCGCCATTATCGAAGCTCATATAGAAAGATAGGTTCACATCGTTTAGCTCGTAGCGTACCGTTACCTGCCGTCCTTCGGAGAATGAGAGGATCTTTTCATCGCGATTTAGCCGCTGGGCAAACATATCCAAGAGCTGCTCCATTTGCGCGCGTACTTCCTCAATACTGCCTAATCTCCCAGGGTATTCGGATCCAATGGGTTGGCCGTTTCGCGGTTGAGTGGCAGACATGTCAGGGTTCTCCACGCTATCTGATCGGCGACCGAGAAAAACGTTTTTTAATCCGGACAGCAGTCCCTCCTTCTTCGCTGCACGGGGCGCCTCGACGCTCAAAGCCGGCGCCGCCTTGGAAACCGGAGAGGCTTTCTCATTGTTGATGGGAAGGTCGGTCAGCGACGGCCGCGAGTTTTGCCGCAACCGCTCGAGCAACTCGGGCGAAGGCACCGGCCGCGGCGCGGTCCAGCTAAAATGCTCAAGGATCTCGTGATTGGCGACGTTATGCGGCCGCTCACCGTGGAGAAGCGCGGCCAGATCAGCAGCCACGATGGCGCCTTGACGCGAGGAAACTTCGAATGTGTTGCCCCCGACATGCGGTGTGGCGATTACATTCGCAAGACCCAGCAGAGGATGATCAGGGCCGGGCGGTTCAACAGGAAACACGTCAACAGCCGCGCCTGCAAGGTGTCCTTCCTTGAGCGCTGAGATCAGCGCCGTCTGGTCGACTAGGGCGGCACGGGCGGTGTTGATCAAGTAAGCGCCCTTTTTCATCTGAGCAATCTCGGCGGACCCGAGCAGCGCCCGCGATTCGTCGGTGACGGCCGCGTGGAGAGTGACGAAATCGCTTTCTTTAAGTAGCTGTTCCAGCGATACCGACTCGACATCGAGAAGCACTGCCTTCTCGTACAAAAGAAACGGGTCGTAAGCGATAACGCGCGCGCCAAACGGCTGAAGACGCTTGGCGACGCGCTGCCCTACGGCACCTAAACCGATGATGCCGATCGTCTTACGCCACAATTCGTGTCCCTTCAATCCTTCGAAGGCGCGCCCCATGCGACCGACATCACCTTCTTCACCTGGTTGGTAGAGGAACTGGATCGCTTGCGGCAGCTTGCGCGCCAACATCAGCATGAAAGAGAGGGTGAGATCAGCCACCGCGTCGGCGTTGCGAGCCGGCGTCGTGAGCACTAAAACGCCATGCGCTGTGCATGCGTCAATGTCGAGGTTGATCGCGTTACTGCGACAGGACACCACCACACGAAGATCCCGCGCTTTGTTCAACACGTCGGCGTCTACCGCGTCCACCTCGGTGACGAACACCTGCACTCCAGCGAGCGCCTCAACGAGATCCTCGCCGGCGAGCAAGCGCAATTTTTCGCGAAAGCTCTCATAGCGCACTTCTCCAAGCTGGCGCAGTTCGGCCAAGGCTTCCTCGTCCATCGATGCGGTGACCAGGATATTGGGCCGTAGCGTGTCAGTCTTGGATGCGTAGCGTTTAGTATGCCTGGCCGCTTGTCGCATGAGTGTCTGAATCGCGCTGGATTCGGCCAGCTCGTCGGCCTTCTCACGCGCCGCGCGTACCTCGAGCCAGTGATCATAGTGCGACTGATAGGCTGAACGCCGGGACGGATCAGGCGAAAAACTTCGCCGTCCGCTGGCAAAACGCTTGGCACCATCAATGATGTTGGAATAAAGGTTCGCTCCGACGCCGGCGCAAATAGCGGCGCCAAGCGACGAGCACTCCGGCACCTGGACCGCTTCGACCGGCACGCCGATCACGTCCGAGAGGAGCTGGGCGAAGAATGGGCTTTGTGACATCCCGCCTGCTAATCGGATCGCTTGGATCGGTCCGTTCTGCGCCGCTTTCAGCAGAAGCTCGATATTGCCCCTAGCCGCGAAGGCTAACCCTTCGACCATCGCTCGCGACACATGGCGCCGCCGCGACGGATCATCGGCCACCAACATTGGCGACAATGTCAGATGACCAACGGACAGCCGCAGATGGCTGGCGTTAAATATGTCGGCTCCCAGGGTTGAAATGATCCCTTCGGCGCCCACTACACTTTGGGATGCTTCGACGAACAGGGCCGCCGTAGGATTACTCAAACCCGGATAGATCACGCCAGCCAGCCAATCGGTCATGTCGCCGCTCGGCCCGCCATTGGACTCGAGTGTCCAGCGCCCTTCGACGATATGATGCGACGTCCACGTGCGCGCCGCAGGGTCGATGAACTCATTGTCGAGCACCCATTGGAGGGGCATCGTCGAGCCGGCGATGATGCCTATCTGACCTGGCTCAAACACACCCGCGCCAAGCAGGCCGCACTGTGTATCGCCGCCGCCTATGACCACGGGAATGCCCGGCAGCAAACCGAGATGCGCAGCCGCATCGTTGACGAGCGGTCCAAGGACGGTGCCCGAAGATGCCACCTCGGGAAACAGATATCGTGGCAATCCAAGCGAGCGAATGAGGTCGTCCGCCCATCGCCTCGCGTCCAGCTCGAACAGGCCGCTTTCGCTTGCCACCGACGGTTCGGCGACCATCTTTCCCGACAGCCGGTATGCCAACCAATCGCTTAGTCCCAAAACCGCATGTGCCCGAAGCAGAAGCTCCGGCTTTGCGTCGGCCATCCACAATAATCGGGAAGCCGTAAACAACGGTGCCGGAAAGTGCCCAGTGCGCTCGTGGAACTCGCGCCCACGTTCGCCAGCCAGTTGAAGGCCGTGCATCGCGCCGCGCGCGTCTCGTGTGGGTGTTGCGAGCAGCACGTCTCCGCTGGCATCAACCACAACCGACCCGTGGCGCATGCCGGTAGTTGAAACTGCCAAGATATCTTGCGATCGTGCGCCGATCTTGGATGTCGCCTCATGCACCACGTCACCGAATAGGCGCCACACTTCGACGGTGTCGAGGTCGTAACCGAATTCGGCGGTCATCCGATGATGCAATGGCCGACACACGCTCACGGCCGCGCCAGAATCCACGTCAAGAAGCAAACCGCGGATTCTTTTGCCGCCGAGGTCGAGCCCCATCAGGTACTGGCCCACCTATTTCCTCCCATTAAGAAAGACCGATGAATTCAAACGGGGTCTTACCGCAATCGGGTCGCAGCTGTCTAGTAGCCTAACGAGTTATGTGACATAAGACTAGGGGAATTGAAGATGAAAGCGCAATTATCTCATTTTGATTTGAAGGGCGGACGAAGCTAAAAATACAAAGGGCGGAGTAGCTTACCGAATGCAATCAAGGAGTACTGGTACCGCAGGCCGAGCCGGAAGTTTCTTTCAGAAATGCGGCGGCTTTTCTTCTGACATCTTCCGGTGGCAGGCGATGCCCGTTGTTGGGATAGAGAACGAAGCGATAGGGTTTCTTGGCGGCCTCGAGAGAGTCGCGTAACAGGTTCGCCTGTTGGACGGAAACCAGAGAATCTTTTTCCCCATGCAAAACCAGGGTTGGAGCGTACCACGTAGGGACTTCTGGGAGGATGCTCATCAGCTTGGGATTCCGTTCGCCGCTAGGATTTAACAAAGAGCGAAACCAAGGCGTTTCCTGATACAGGCGATTTAGATCATACGCCCCGGAATGCAAGACTATTCCTTCGATTCCATCGATCTGGTTCGCCAGCAGTGAGGTGAAAAACGCGCCCCGGGAGAAACCATAAAGGTAAAGTCGTTTAGAATCTATCCACGGGAGCTTCTCGACTAGCGAGGCAGCGTCTAGAACGACATTCAAGGTAATTTTGGGATCTGTTCCCGGCCGGACTTCCGTTTCACCATAACCTGGTAGTGAAACGGCCAAACCGGCATAGCAAAGATCGCTGGCAAAAGCTTCCGCCTCTGGTACGACGGTTTCAGCACCGCCCATGAATCCAAAAGTGTGACCGTGGAGCAAGATCATAAGCGGGAACGGCCCGGGGCCGGCGGGTCTAGTAAGATAAGCTTCGGCGCTTGAACCGGAAGTCGGAAAGAGAAAATGGCTGGTGACGCCGGCAGGAGCGTCAACTAGCGATTCGATGGATACTAACTTTGTGGTGTTGCAAGCAACGAACGAGAAAAGGCAAAGAGCAGCGCAGATGAATATCGAGAATCGGCGTGGATGAGGCGTTCTTTCGGCGTCATGAAGGACGGCTTGCGATGGCCGGTGTTCCATAGGCAGAACAGCGGTGAGCAATTCTCAAGCCACGCGGCTGGTTGGAGTAGTTGGGCGGATGAGGGAGTTTCTATTCCTAACGGAGAACTATCGCGATGCGTTTGTGAACTCGAAAAATGTTCTGTTGGCTGCAATTCTTACCCAATTGAACCTGGTTGACACAATGCATGGTTATCTAATACTGTTTTTCGTGAGATGGGCGTGAAGGACTACACTTCTTGTCTGACTTGCTATCGAGCTACTGCTAGCTGACTCGCACTTGGCTGGCGAAGCCGACGATCCGCGTCCGGGCTCTGAAAGATGAATTTCTATCATTGTCGTGTGTCTGATGGCATCGCGGCGGCACCTGCTGACGCGAGCGTGGAAAGGAGAGGCTGAAATGCGTTCTCGGGTGATTCATCTCATCAATCCCAAGACGGAATCGCTGACGACAAGGCCGTTGTATCTCAATCGTGCGCTCTACTCGCCCCTCGCGGGCTTGATAGCCGTGGCCGCCGCCATTCCGCGCGACCGTTATGAAGTGGTGCTGACCGACGAGAACATCGAGTCCATCGACTTCAACTTGAAGGCGGATGTTGTCGGCATTTCCGCAATGACAGCCTACGTGAATCGCGGCTACGAGATCGCCGATGCATTCCGGGCGCGCGGGGTGCCTGTGGTAATGGGCGGCGTGCACCCCAGCTTTATGCCGCAGGAAGCGCTCAAGCATTGCGATGCGGTGGTGATCGGAGAAGTGGAGCTTATCATGGATAAGGTCCTGGACGATCTCGAGCGCGGCGAGATGCGCGGCACTTACAAGTCGGAGAAGTTGCATCCTATGGTAGGCTTGCCGATGCCGCGATATGACCTGATCAAAAAAGACCGTTACGTAAACCGCACGTTTGTCCAAACCTCCCGCGGGTGCCACCAGGGCTGCACGTTTTGCTGCGAGCCGCTGATGAACGGGCTCAAGTTTCGCTACCGTCCAGTCGATGAGGTGATGCGCGAAGTGGATAATTGCGATGCGCGCATGATTTCGATCAACGATTCCGACTTTTTTGGTACGCCCGAGCGTCCGAAGGAGGTCATGCGTGCGCTCAAGGGTCGAGGGGTCCGCTGGCAAGCCGGGGTCACCTCAAAGCTCGCGCAGGATGACCGAATGCTGGAGCTCGCCGCCGCAAGCGGCTGTACCTTGATGAGCATCGGCTTCGAGTCGATCACGCGTTCCACTCTCACCAGCGTGCACAAGCACGTGAACCGCCCCGAGACGTTTGTGTCGCTGGTGGAAAAAGTTCACTCCTACGGAATCATGGTTTTCGGCCTCTTCATGTTCGGGTTCGACGGCGACGATCCTTCGGTATTTGAGGAAACGGTAAAGTTCTGCATCGGCGCCAACTATGACGCCTGCGCTTTTTCCGTTCTGACGCCTTACCCCGGCACACTAACGTGGTATGATTTAAAGAAGGCCGAGCGCATTGTATCCTTCGACTGGTCGAAGTACGACCAGTCCAACGTGGTCTTCCGGCCCATACACATGACGGGCGACGAACTCCGGCTGGGTCAAGAATTCGCTTACGAGACTTTCTACGCGTCATCGTCGATTGCGCGTCGCTTCCCGTTTCGCGGCCGCCGAAATCGGCTGCAGTGGGCCATCTACAATTTATTCATGAAGAAGGGCGCAGCGACCGATCGCAAGGCTGCGGTGGCAGCCCCCACGGAGGCTCCCGCCACCGCGCCGGTTCCGCCGGTCCTACCCCTCAAGCGAGAGTGGCGTGAAGCTGTCCTTGAGGGGATAGCGACTCAGGAGTCTCGAGCCGCGAACTTCTAGTGGACTGTAACAACCGATTCGCGTCCAGATCGGAAGAACCCTTCGACAAGTGTCAGTGCCCGTCCCGAGCTTGCCGAAGGAGTGAACGGTCAAGGCACGGCCATTCATGCACAGCCTGCTGATTGTCGAAGGGAAGCATGAACGGCGAACGCTGATTGCTGTTACAGTTCAGCCTAAAACAGCGGTTTCCAAAAAAGCGATAGAGGGAACATTAAGGCAGGATACGGCATAATGCTTTGGCAAGCGTCGGAACCAGGCGGGGTCGGACCAAGCGCCCATCGTAGCGATCTAATCGTCGAGCATTCTCCGCCAGGCACAGTTCGAGAAAACGGCGTGGTGTAATTTCCGTATTGATTTTCTGATGCGCTTTCATGGTGAAATCTTTGTTAGTTCGTGCCCCAAGCGCAATCTTCAGGCGCTTGTACGCCTGTAAAACTCTTTCCAATGCTCCGCGTCCCAGTCGCTTCGGGCGCTGCCACAGAGGGCTTCGAGCCTGGTGGTAGGCTTCCCAGTTCACGAAAAAAAGAACGTGACGCGCCTCCTCCTGTATGACCGGCTCAAAGGTCTCGACTAAGGGCCGGGGGACCAACCCTGAATCCCGTGCAATGGCAAAGAGCGCGCAGGTGAAAAAGGCATCGAAACACTCGCTATAGCCGAAACGCAGGAATTCCCATTCGGCATCCACCGGGGGTTGCGGCGGCGGTAAATCAGGCAGCGGAATCCCATAGCGCGTCGTTAGACCTCGGATAATGGCGGCATGCCGCGCTTCTTCCTGCGCTAGGAGCATCACAGCCTCGCGTATCAAAGGGTCGGTCTCCAGAGCCGCGCAGCTCTGAATCGTGCACGTCCCTATGCATTCGGTCTCCATCGCTTGGGTCCATACGGGCAAACTATGGAGCAGTTTGAGGCTGCCCTCGTCGAGCTCAGGCCATTCGATCGCGGTAGGATCAAACGTGATATGTGTATCTATAAAGAATCTACAGAATAGTTGTTTGTGTTCCTTCGAACCGATCACAGGGGAGCTCGGTCGGTTATTCTCAGGCACAAGCAGGTGTGTTTGTAACGCCATCGTTCGGGATCACCTCGTTGATAGAGTGTTGATTGTCTTTTGTTCTTTTGAGTTTCCCTTTTTTGGGTTCAACTTTCTTTTCTATGCTAAATTTCACGGAATTAAAAGACAATTTGTCGCTACGGATAAAATAGCGCTCAATGGAGGCATTTTGCATATTTCTCGCAGCGCTTGCGGCGCTGTTGTGGATCGGTTTCGCCTTGATTCCCTGGCGGCCTTGGTCCAATCAAGAAGTTTTTGATGTGAAGGAGGAAAGTTACGGTGACGAGGTTCTTAACGAAATCACAGTGGTGATGCCTGCTCGCAATGAAGCCGAAGTGATCGCGCAAAGTCTAAAATCACTCAGGGAGCAGCGGCCAAGTGTGAAAATTATCTTGATCGATGACCGCTCTGACGATGCGACCGTTGAAAAGGCTTATCAAGTGCGGAGTGCTAATCTTCGCGTTATCCAAAGCCAGCCGCTTCCGCCAGGCTGGAACGGCAAGCTCTGGGCGCTTGAGCAAGGCCGCCAGCTGGTCGGAACTCCTTACACGTTATTGCTAGACGCCGATATCGAGTTGGATCGAGGCGTCCTCAAAGCTCTTAAAGAAAAGATGCATCAGGAAGCGGTTCCATTCATCTCGCTTATGGCCGCGCCGTCGATGTCCGTTAGCTGGGAAAAACTTCTGATGCCGGCCTTTGTTTATTTCTTCAAGGTTCTCTACCCATTCCGGTTGGTGAACTCCCGTCGCGCAAAAATAGCCGCAGCAGCGGGTGGATGCATCCTTATGGAGAGTAAGCTGCTGCATCAAATCGGTGGTTTTGCGTCAATCAAGTCGGCTGTGATCGACGATTGCGCCTTGGCGCGACGAGTCAAGTCGCACGGCATTAGGATCTGGTTGGGCTTGACCCATTCGGTGAAGAGCGTTCGACGCTACCAATGCTTTAAAGAAATATGGGACATGGTGGCGCGTTCGGCGTTTGCCCAGCTCCGTTATTCGGTGGTTCTGTTGATTCTATGCACACTGTCAATGTTGCTAGTCTATGAAGTTCCGGTAATTTTGGTTGCCGTGCAAAATATTCTAATCCGGTCTCTTGCGCTGGTTTCGTTGGCGATTATGTTCCTCACCTATATTCCGATCCTGCGATTCTATCGTCGGTCATGGGTGTGGGGGCTCGGGTTGCCGTTGGTCGCCGCGGTCTTTCTTGCCATGACCTGGACCTCCGCCATTCGCTACTGGGGCGGCGAACATACGCGCTGGAAAGGAAGAGTCTATCGACGTTAGACAGTTTCTCAAAAGCGGGTTAAGGCGCATTAGAACTGTGGCGTCTCCAATACAAGTTCTCTAGCCCGCGTTAGAGTCCGTTGCGCAGCATTAAACTGGATACCAATTCGCATAATCTTGATCCAATCCCATGGACAGAGATAGGCGCTAGCGAGAAGTCTCCAGACGCTGACGTCGCCTTGCGGACTGAGAGCTTCCAGGACGCTTTCTGGAATATCGGTTGACGCGGTGTCGGTAATGGCCCGGACCGCTAGAAAGGGAAGTCGACGCTCCTTGGCAAGCCGAGCATAGGCCGCGCTCTCCATATCGGTGGCCGCTGCCCGAGTGCGTCTGGCGAGGTCGCGTTTTTCGATTGAAGTTTTGACGATAGCCTCGCTTTCAACCAGAGCATCCGTCCGAACCGAATACTTCGGTTGCAATATTTGATATAAACGCCGATGCCATCCTGCGCTTACCGGATGAATTTCGCCGGTCGCGCTAATAATACGCTCTGGAAGCAGCAGGCATCCGGCGTTTAGACGATCGTCGAGCGCGGCCGCATAACCCCAGCTCAGCAGGGCTGTCGCTCCCCCCGAAACTAAAAGCGATCCGGCAGCGTATGCACGCTTCCCTCCTATCCCCGACATGGCGACTAAGGCATTCGCCGAAATCGCTTTCCATCCTCCTATTGGGATTGTTTCACGGGTTAGGGTTTTTAGTTCCCGGGGAAGAGAGACAACAACTCCGAGCATAAGCTTTCCGCGGCGGTTCTTACCCTGTGGACAGGTTAGACCGAGACCTGGGGTGACTTCTACTGTTTGGACCTAAAAGAGACCATCACGTTCGTGTACCCGCGCTCTCCATGACCCGCCCCACGGTCGATTCTTGATCACTTGCTGATAAATTACTTAGTAAGCTGCGAAAACGCGCCAAAGCCAGCAGGGGAAAGTATTTGTCATAGCCGTGATACTTTAAGTAGAAGACGCGCGGAAAGCCGGGTGCATTGAAGTCAGGATCGCTCCAAAACCCGTCAGTCTGCTGTGTGCGCAGGAGAAAATCGATTCCGCGGCGGACCGAATCAGAGTGACCCTCCCCGCTGCTCATCAGGCCCAGCACAGCCCATGCGGTGTGGAATGAGGTGCTGCGTTCCCCATAGCCCCGTTTAGACGGCTCAAAATAGGTATCGCATCCTTCGCCCCATCCGCCATCGTCGCGCTGAACACGTTTAAGCCAAGCGGCGGCTCGTCGTACCGATTCGTGTTGTTTACCTAACCCCGCCTCTTCCAGTCCCATAAGAACCGACCAGGTGCCGTAGATATAGTTTGTGCCCCAGCGCCCGAACCATGAGCCGTCTGCTTCTTGAGAACGGAAAAGATAGTCGAGACATTTTTTTTTAGCGGATTGATGTTTCGGTGCGAGCTGCGCAAGCAGCATTGCACAACGTCCGCTGACGTCCTCGGTGGAGGGATCGAGCAGGGCGCCATGATCGGCGAAGGGAATTTCGTTGAGGTAGGTGTGGTCATTGTCGGCATCAAACGATGCAAAGCCCCCGTTACGTGACTGCATACCGCGAATCCATTCGGCCGCGCGCTGCACCGCGTCACTGAAAGTTTTGTCGCCGCTCTTATGCATCGCATAGGCGACCGCCGCTGTGTCGTCC
>Ga0066395_10000739_pt1 | contig 12100 bp, 17 predicted proteins | sample PanSoiPlot1MoBio_FD_61218 | JGI IMG/M metagenome (GOLD analysis project Ga0066395, IMG submission 61218) | Tropical forest soil microbial communities from Panama analyzed to predict greenhouse gas emissions - Panama Soil Plot 1 MoBio | ecosystem: Environmental > Terrestrial > Soil > Tropical... | reverse complement strand
TGGAAATCGCGAACAGCTACGACAAGATTGCCGCGCGCGCCGAAGAGCGACGTCTGATGGATTCAAAGTAAGACACCACCCCAGCAGGATCACTCTCACTACGGCGGATGAGAAGCAGAACCCCTAGCAAGCCGCCGACACGGGCCGCCGGCCTCACCAGCGCGGGACATCCTGGTTCAGTCCCATGATGTCGCGTACGAAGCTCGAAGTAGCGGTAAGGTCGACAAGATCAACTACGGCCATTTCCATCGCTGCCGCTACCGCCTCGTCCTTGGGGACTGACTCGTCCCGGATCAGACGGTGCGCAAGCGTCTCGATGGCATTCCAGTTCGTTTCGAGGAAGTCATCCATGCGGATGTTTGTGTACCGCCAGAACGACGAGATAGCCGTGGCCCTGGCCGACGTGCCGCAGTGCTTATGCAGGCTGTAGACCAGATCCGATGCTCCTTGAGGTCGTTGCCGCGCCTCCACTTGGAAGAAGGGTCATGCCGACGCTGTGCATAGGGGCCGGCGAGCGAGACGTAGATCGCGTCCTCGATGCGGCTCCGATTTCGGCGGATTTCGTCCTCGGGTTCGTATTCCAAGACGAGCTCGTCAAGCAGGTGATCGCGGACCAGGGCGCCGATGGAGGTGTTGTCAGGAGCGATCGTCACGGTGTCGATGGGGCAGTCCATCAGCAGCCAGGCCGCGATGGCATGGCCAGCTTCGCGGTAGGCTATTGGGTTAGGGGGAAAGCGGAGTCCATGAGGTTGCTCCAAAATCATCAGATAACGCTGTTCACCTTCTCTCTGCGCATCCGCCGCCGCACGACGAGCAGGGAGGTATAGTTGAGTTTGGAGTGGCCAAAGAAAGGTCCAGGACCGTCCACAGCACTAATCCTTGGTCCGTGGCAAGGCTCTCGTTTGCATTGGTAAGATTTGCGTCGCGTGACGAAGCCGATTGCCTTCGGCGGCAATACCCGATCCAGCCTGCTACCGCCTTGCCGAAGCTGCTGAGGTCAAGGCAATCGCCAAGGGATCACAGCACAGCACCATCAGGGCGATCAGCCATCTGATGGCGCGCTCGCTGTCGGCCTCCATCCCGAAGAGCTCGCCCACATACCGGATCGGCGTTGCCTCGGTTTCGATCTGCTTCCCGCGGGCGCTCAAGGAAGCGCGTTCCGCCTTCATGGCCGCCAGGGTACCGGCCTCGCGGTTTCGCTCATCCACGAGCGCACCGCGCAACTTTTTTTGGCTTTCTATGGCGGACAGAGCGGAATTGGTCCTGCCGCGCCTAGCCGCCCCCTCGATCGTGGTATCGATCTGGGCAAGACGCCGGTCGAGATCGGTGACCTTGTGGGTTTGGACGTCGATCCTCGCATCGAGATCCGCAGTTCGCTCCTCGAGGCGGGAAGTGGCAGCCCCCCTCTCTCCCACATGGGCCGAGACAAGTTGGGCATAGACGCCCGCGGCGTTGATGACGGCGAGCCCGAAGACGAAAGCTATGAGGGCAAGGCGCCACACCACCGCAGTTGCATGCCACCGCCTCGCCAGCCATCCCGCGGTAATGAGCTTGGCGCCCTCCATCGAGACGGCCATCCCGATGATGGCGAGTGGCGCGCCGGGGAACAGGACGGTCATACCCCGGATGCTGAAGTAGGCCGCAGCGCCTGCAAGGATAACCGCAGCACCATAGGCGGCGACATCAATGGCCGTACCGCGACGCTCGGTCAGCACCTGCACGCCTGCATCCGGCACCAGTGGAGGAGCCTCGCGCACCGTGACGCCGGCTTTGATTTCGTTCTGCTTTTCGGACTGAGGAGCTTGTCGTACGGGAGCGCGCTTACCGTCACGCTTGCGGGACCGACGATACCGCTTCGATCGGAGCGCGCTGGTTGGATCTTTGCGGCGCGGCTGCGGTTCCGGTGCCGCGCCTGAGAATGGGCGCACGTTGTCGGTGGCCGCGGTATCACCCTCGGTTGCTTGAACCATCGTCTCCCCTCCGGGACGTGCGCCTGAAAAGTCAGCGAGGTGCAGTAGCGGCCGCGTTTTCGGCCCGCTCCTGGTAGATGCGCAGCAACATGCCGATGAGCTCAGGAGACCAGCCGGCTTCGATGCGCCGACGCAGCTTATCGGGATCGATACTCGCCTCACGGGACCATTGAGCGAGGGTCTGGGTACGACCGTCGATCGTGAAAAGGTAGTTGTCCCTCTTGTTGTTTTGCTGCTCGACAGGAGTGGCCCAACGACAATTCCACGGCTCATAATTGCCATCGTTATCGATGCGGTCGAGTTCGTGGTTCGGAGAAGGCTTTAGCCCCATGTCGGCGAGAAAGTTTTCGAACTCATTCCAGCGCTCGCAGACCGTGATCCCGCGACCGCCGTAGTCCATGTAAAATTTGTTGTTGGGATTGCCACAGCGATGACGCATTGCGTGCCAAGCCGCATATTCTGGAGAATGCTTCCCACCAACGCGGTGTCCGTGGGTGGATCTTTGCTTGCAGTTCCGCGTTGCGGCCTCTGCGTGCAGGCAGCCGCACGATTTTGTTCTTCCGGACAGTACGTGGTACTTGCTGGCCTCGATCTAGTTCCCATCCACGCAGCGGAAAAGCCATCGTTCGTGGCGTCTTCTGCGGCCCTTTTCCACGATCCGGACCGCGGTTAATCTGCCGTATGTCTGACCGGCTATAAGGGTCTCGGGCATTTGTCATCTCCAGAAGTTATCGAAGCGAGTCGAGCACAGTTCGCTGTATTTCACAGTTTGCTGTATGTTGACATGACCGAGATAGGCCTGCAGGCTGCGAGTATCTACGCCGTCATTGGCGAGTTTGTATCCCGTACTATGTCTCAACATGTGCGGGTGAATTTTCATGGAAAACCCCGCCTTCACCCCGGCCCTGCTCACCAGGAAGGCAAAGCCCACGCCCGAAAACGGCCCCTTGCGTTCGCTCAGGAAAACGTACGCGCTGTTCGGATTTTCTCTTCGCAACCGTCGCAACATGCGCAGTTCATCGCCCATAATCGGATGAGTGCTCGGCGTGCCCCTTTTGACGCGCTTCACGTGCATACGGGCTTCATCAAAGCTGATCTGCGACCATTGGAGGCCGCACACTTCGGAGGCGCGTAGTCCGTGCCTGTAGGTGATCAGGATCATGGCGGCATCGCGGTGGCCGTTGCGGTTGCCCTTGGCCGCGGCAATGAGTTGATCGACCTCGGTAGGCGTGAGGTACTCGCGAGGGCGCAGTTCATTGTTGGGCGGGCGCCGCGGCATGGTGCGCACGACTGCATCGGTATCGGCACTTGGCGTTACGAGCTTGAGATTGGTTCTACGCATTGAAATCGGTCCTTGGTGTTGCCATCGGCATCGAGATGGCGCGTTCTCTGTGCAATTGGGATGAGAGAGGCCGGCCCCGGAAAGGGTCGGCCTGGAACTCTTAATTCGCCATCCAGGTTCGGCCGCACTTCGTGCATGTCACTTCGCAGTCCATTAGGCCAACCATGCGCACAACCCAGTGCTTCCGATGAAAAAGCGTGCACTGGATGATGGCGAGGGCGCGGGACAGTCGCGCCCTCAATGTCATCGCGGCGCAAAGCCTGCTTCGGCGAGCGCGCGTTGCAACTTGTCGATGCCCGCGAGCATCGCGTCGCGTTCGGTGCCGCCGTCGTATCGAGACGAAAGGCGTTCAGCATCGTCATAGCGCAGGCGCTTCACCATCTGAGCAAGCGCCATGGCCTCAGCCGGGGGAAGCTCGACAACGACCTTCGTCATTGCGGCGGCTCCCCGTTGCCTGCGGCGGCACCATCGTCGCAGATCATGAAGACGTCGCTCGGACTGACGTGCCGTAGCAGGGCTCGGATGACACTCGCTGCAAGCCTCGACTCCGCTTGGATCGCGGCGACTTGTTCAACCAAGTTGTTCGTCGCGCTGGAGGTGAGCCGATCGGCAAGCCGCTTAATATCGGCGGCCTTCATTGAGGTGGGTGCGACCGGCATCAGGCGCCTCCCGCCAGCGCGTCGAGGTAGCGGATCACGTAGCCGGTGCCCGGCGGGAAGCCGGTGACCGCCACGACTGTGCCGCGCTGCACGTCGATCAGGATGAAGTCACCGACCAGTTCAAGGAAGTAGACCGGCGTCGCGCCGCCGCCCATAGTGCAGTTACCATCGGCCAGGAGGGTCGCGCGGCAATCCTGGTACTCGACTTCATCGTCTCCGATTGATCGGTTGACCTTGCCATTGGTGTCGGTGATGTCGACCAGCAAGTCGGATGAACGGGCCATTTTCTCGATCAGGACGGCCGCGGTCCGCGTGTCTCGTCGCATTTCCGGCCGATCGCGTAGAACGACGCTGTCGGCCCAGTTCCGGAGCCGGGACGCCAGCGCGGATAACTCCGGCGGGCGCATTTGAGATACAGGTGTAGCGTTGCTAGAATCGTTGCTAGCCATGGTGACCCTCCGTAACAGGGTTGCTGCGGTTAGGGCCGCTTTGGTGTTCGCTGCACCTTGGCGGCCCGACTTTTCCGTGATAACACGGTTTGCAATGGCACGTCAAACTGTGTTATCACGGAAATTAAAAAAGAAAGGAAGAAAGCGCGGCCCCCCTGCCACTGGCAAGGGCACGCTCATCGGCGTGCGTCTTCAGGCGCTGGAGTTGGCACGACTGGATCATTGGATTGCGGCGCAAGAGGATAACCCTTCGCGCCCCGAGGCGATTCGCCGGCATCTGGTACGCAGCCTCTCGGCCGAGCCGAACCCGGAACGTATCACGGGTTAATTGGCGAAGCCCCTCGCGCCGTTCAGAACCGTCCATGGCATCGTCACCGACGCGAAACGGTGCCGCAATCGGTGCCGGTACGTATCTTGATTTTGGCTAAGTGCTGGTCGGAGTGGCAGGATTTGAACCTGCGACCCCCTCGTCCCGAACGAGTGGCGCTGCCGATTTGGGCGGAAAAATTCAACGTTTTCCGCGAAGGCCGACGACATTCGATGTCCTCCGTTCACGTTTGGTTGCCTCGAAGCTGTCCGGAAGCTGTCCGACCCGCTTCGAGAAGGCGTTGACCGCATTGGCCTGATAGTCGGGATGATGGTGCCCGTAGACGCGCTCGAACGTCTCGCGCGTCATTCCCAGGAACCCACAGATTTCGTGGATTGGCACGCGGCGCTGGGCCATCCAGGTGGCGCATGTGTGCCGCAACGTGTGCGGCGTCACATCGTCGCCGAGTCCGGCCAACCGCCGCGCGTGACGGAAACCCTTATTGATGCGTTTGACCGGCTTGCCGTTCCACTCGACTACGTAGTGTTTGGAAATCCCGAGCCGCTTCCATCGTCGCAGATGGCGCGTCAACTCTTTCGGAAGCCTGATCGGTGTCTGGCGCTTCTTCGTTTCGCGAGCACCGGCGGCACGACGATAGAACACGCCGTCCGTACAATCGTCCCACGTTCCTAGATCGACCCAGCCTTTGCCCGCGGTCGGCTCCAGGGCGGCGCCGCAGATGGCACTGGCGCGCGTGCCGGTGTAGAGGCCCACCAATATGAAACGTGCGATGTGGCGAAGCGCGCGCCGGCCGGTGGCGAAACCCTTTTGCACCTCGCGATAGCGATAGGCACCAAGCAGCAATCGGGCGGCCTGGCCTCGCTTCAACCAGGTCGGGCGCGGCTCGCCTCGACCCCGCAACACCACTGGCGTCTCCGCGATGCACAAGCCAGCCTTCCAGTGATGGCGCACCGCCGCCCGCAAGTCCTCCAGCTCGCGCCGTGCAGAGGGCTCGCGACCGCGCCACGTGACGTATTGGTCGCACAGCTTGGCATTGAGATCGCTAAGCCGCTTCTCTTTTATCCCGAAGAAATCCAGCAGCTTGCCCAGCCGGGCCGCAACCTCTTTAGGCCTCGCCTGCTTGGGGGCGACGTCTTCGGCATAGATCGAGATCACGTCGGCGATCATGATTTCAGATGGACTACGGTCGCGGTCGCGCGGGATTTTCCGTTTGGCCCTGATGTGGGCGGCGAGGGCGTCTTGGAGTTCGGGGCTTGCGATTGCCGCAGCGCTGTGACCCGTGCTCTCGCCGAATCCAGTGCGCTTTTTGCTGCGTCCATCTCGGATGCACCACACGCCGCGTTCGATGAGTCGGCCGCTCTTGTCTCGCCTAGCTCGCTGGAAGTAGAGGCGGGCGCCTTTTCCTGGATACGGCATAGTTCCTTCATCCGCTCAACATCGGCCAGCGTAGTGCAATCCTTGCCTGCAACGCGGTAGATCGCGAGCCGTCCTTTCTTGTGCTCCCGCCGCAAGCTGCTCCCCTTCACCCGGGGATCGTGCGGGAAGCCGAGCCTGGCGGCTTCGTCGAGAGGCAAGAAATCGTCCGGTTTGACCTTGTTCATCGTTCGCACTAGGGTAGCGGCAGCGGGGAAAGTTTCCCCCAAGCCGGCGGGAATTGCAAGTCGTGAATCGAAAATCCCAACCTTATGTGGAAATAGGCGTTCGCCTGCGACACGCCCGCGAAGCGCGCAATCTCACGATTGAGCAACTGTCGCAGCGAATAGGCATCACCAAGGCGACGCTCCGCAATTACGAGCGAGGCACGCAGATGCCAGATCCCGCGGGGCAAGATTCGGACGGCTCGAAGCTGTGCAATACCCTCGACCTCGAATTTAACTGGCTCTACCGCGGCGACGAGCGGTGGCGGAAAGGAACGCTTTCCGAAAAAGTGGCGCTATGGCGCAAAGTCGAACCCATGCTCAAAGAAGCGGCGCGCCAGCGCCAGCTCGCCGGCCACGCCGCAGAAAGCGAGAAAGGCCGCGTCCGTGAGCACATGCAGCGGGTGACGGGGTCAAGCGAGAAGACGATCGAAAGAGCCCTCGCGATCGTCAAGGCCGCGGAAGCGGATCCCGCCAAGTACGGCCATCTCGTTGAAGAGATGGACCGCAACGGCGCGCAGGGCACGTATAAGAAGCTTAGGGAAATGCAAGCCGCCAAGCGCAGGTGAGCTGCGCGGCAGATTCCGGCCTTGTTGCCCAGAGACCCTCGGCTGAGCGGACCCTGAGGAGATTCTTATTCCGGCGAGTCGAAGCGACTTCGCTAAAGCGGTCTCGGCGAGATGCTTCAAGCATCCCGGCGCACACTAAACCGCCAGCCGACGGCGGCTCGTGATCTGGAATCTGTTTGGCGGATTCGGTCCGCGTGTTCAAGCCGTTGCTGGACAGTGTAGCGCCGCCCGGCGCCGCGCCGGGGTCTGCTCCCTGGGTTTCACGTCGATAGGGCTCCTCCCGCAAGCGTGTGAACAACTGCGGCGACGTGCCGACATCAGCGCTATTTCGTTTCAACTCGTCGGCCGTGCTGTCGATAGCGCAGCGCCGCTACGTCTAGGAATAGCGCCATTTCAGATCCAGGAACAAACATTATCGGAAGTGATCGGGGTAGCATGAGCGCCGTGCGAAGCGCCGGGCGCCCGCAGATAGGGCTTGCCGAACTCGGCCTCTTCGACATAGCCCCAATCCCCCAAACATTCCGGATGGTCAGCTGTTTGTTTCGGACGCCTGAGCTGTGAATCCTGATGCGCTCTGTGAGGTCGAGGCCCAGGCGCTTACCGGTTGCGTGGTTGAGTGGCTGGACAGCAGCTTCGGTCCCCTCGCAAAGATCGGTTGCGACAGAAATCCTCGCCGCCTTGGCGCCGATAGGGGATCACCGTCATGAGTGAATTTCCAATCGATTTCGAAAAAAATGGAGGCGCGTAATGGGCGGGTTCGGATCGGGGCGACGCAGCGGATCGGGGCGCGACACGGTGGAAGCCAGCCGTTCGATCGACGTGAACAGCCTGCGTCGTGCGGGCTATCTGCGCGCTGGATTCGTAGGCGGCTGGCAATGGACACGCGAGGGCGAGAAAGTGGCCTCGATAAATTTACGCGCCGAGCACGAATGGCTACACCTCACCTATCGCGTACGCTTCGGCGGTGGTGACTGGGAGGACGTGGCAGAAGTCGTCCGTATTGTCCGCGTCGCCTGTCGGTTTGGAGGAACGCGGCCGTACTTTATCTGTCCCGGAGTCGTAAACGGGATCGCCTGCCGCTGGCGCGTCGTCATGCTGTACGGACCTGGGCGTTATTTTCTGTGCCGCGTATTTCACTGCAATGGAGGGCCTCGCTGCGCGCGCGTTCGTTATCCGCTGGCTGGGTAAGGTGCCCGCGGGCGGCGTCAACAACGAGATTGTTCACATCGTAGACCTTTACACGACGCTCGCGCATCTCGGCGGTGCAGAAATTCCGGAGGATCGCGCGATTGATGGGGTCGATCAGTTGGACTTTTTCCTTGGCGAGGTCAGGGCCAAGAAGAGATATTTCATGTTGATCCGCCGTCGAGTCCTTCGCATTGACTTTTATCAATGCACAGAGGCCAACAACCCGGCTCTGTTAAGCGTGTTTGCGCCAGTCACGTCCACTCTCGGCGCCGAGGCGTTCTGTCGCGGGATGCTTTCAACGCGTTTCGCTCAGTCAGGCGAGTAACTAGCGCCGACACCAAGGGGCGACGCGAAGGTCGGCAGGAAATCCATGATCGAGAACATAGCGGACCGTGAACGGTCCGGCAGCGCGAGGCGCCATCTTCCGTGGGGCAGTACCCTGGTTTTCACTCTATTGTTCGGCGGGACGCAGATCTTTGCGCAAACCGTACCGCGCGAGGCGTCATACGATACGCTGCAATTCCAGAGCAAGATCAAGGAATCTGCGCGCGCTCTCGGTAATCATCCGCGGCTCAACAATGACCAGCTGAAGGGCCTTTCGGACGAGCAGCGCGAGAACCTGATGGAATTCCTTGCCGGCAACATGCTGTTTGTTACGATGCACGAGCTCGGCCACGCCGCCATCCAGGAATTGGGGCTACCCGTCCTCGGACGGGAGGAGGACGCAGCCGACCAATTTGCCACCCTAAAGCTGCTGAACGTAAATAACCTGTCTCATCAGGTCCTTCACGAAGCATCGAAGGGCTGGTTCTTGAGCGACCGCCGCGATCGACGGGATGGAGAAGAGCAGATCTATTATGACGAGCACGGCCTTGATGAGCAGCGCGCCTATCAAATCGTGTGCCTCATGGTCGGATCCGACCCCGACAAGATGGCTGCGCTCGCCAAGGAGACGGAGCTGCCCCAAGACCGGCAGGACACCTGTGTGGGGCAAGACTATCCGCGGGCATCAATGTCCTGGGACATGGTGCTCAGGCCGCATTATCGCGCCGCCGATCGACCGAAGACCAAGATTGATGTGGTTTATGGTGACGGCAAAGGCGATTTTGACGTTCTTGCCGAGATATTTCGTTCGACCCGTTTGCTGGAGATAGTAGCTGATCATACGTCCGACTTGCTGGCATGGCCGGAGCCATTCGTGCTGGAAACGCAAAGCTGCGGCGTCATCAATGCCCATTGGGACACGCGAACTCGCAGGCTGACGCTGTGCTACGAGCTGGCGCAGGATTTTGCCGAGCTCTACCGCGACTTCAATCACGTGCCGCAACCCCCGAGACACAGCAAGAAGCTGCGGTAGGCCAAGGGGAGAAAAGTTGCCGCTCAAGCGCTTGCAACTCAGCGCCTCGTCGAATGTCAGCAGCGGGTCGTGTGTCACGAGCATCGCCGGTCCACGGTAATGCGCAACTGTTCGAGAGATGAAGCAGGGCCCTTCGGGTTCGGTGATCAGGAGCCGATCCCAAGCCACCGCAAGCTGCTGCGGTCAAAAGCCGTGGTGTTGAGCGTTGCATGACATTCACGCAGGGTGATTGACAAAAATCAATGCGGCAAGTTTCTCGTTAAAAACAATTTGTTGCGCTGCGCAAACCAGAAGGACCTTTTTGATATTGATCAATACGCCCAAGCAAGTCGGCGCTTACAATAAACCTTTGCGACGCAACGATGGTCCATCCGGCTGAAAACTCTCAGGAGGTTTGACCATGCGACCAAAGATAACGACAAGACGCGGCTTTGTCGCCGTATCCGCGCTGGCTTTATCGCCGCTGGCATTCCTCAAACCGGCAACAGCGCAAACCGCAGAAAAAGCTGATTTCCTGTTCGTCCAGAGCGCAAACGGCTTAGCTTTCGACAAGGCAACAAACAAGCTGACGCTGACGGGGGTCAGCCCGGTTACGATTTATTTCACTGACCGTCCAGAACGTATCGCCGGCAAGATGAAGACAACTGCATTCATTCCGTTCTGGAGCGAGGGCACGGGCAGCTTCAAGTCAGATCCGCCGAACGCAGACATTTCGCTTATTGAGACGGCAAGCTCAGACAGGTCGTCGTCGAGCTGCTGGATCCGGTGCTGGTAAGCGATGACCTCACCTATGGGGTCAAGATCCTGCAGGGAGACGTGCCGACGAAAGCTACCGACGTGTCCGTGTTCATCGACACCATCGGCCGGCCGCTGACGCCTTTTTCCTGTGCGGGCGTTGCGCGGCGGACCTACCGGCGCTCGTTCTACTGGCGCTGAATTTCAAAGTTGATGCGGGGCAAATTGAAAGGAGAGGAAGAATGATAAGACCATTGAAATACCTTATTCCGGCGCCCTATTGCGGCGCTGTGGGCACCGCGTTGTTTTTTGCGCTGGGGCTCGTCACGGGCCACGCGCAGCAGGTCACCGGCACGGCGGGGTCGCCAAGCGCTACCACAACGATTGATGGGCGCCAGCTTCCGCCGCCTCCGCAACAGTTTCGGGGCAGCATCGAGCGTGAAGCGACGAGATCGACCCCTTACTGGCCCGCGCGCGTCGTTCCGCCAAACGGGGCGCCGAATGTCCTTCTCATCATAACCGACGACTCCGGCTATGGCGTCCCCAGCACATTTGGCGGCGTTGTCCCGACGCCGGCGCTCGACCGGATCGCGCGCGACGGCCTGCGTTACACCAACTTCCACTCGACTGCGCTGTGCTCGCCGACGCGCGCGGCGCTGATCACCGGGCGCAACCATCACTCGGTCGGCTATGGCGTGATCGCCGAGCAGGCCACCGGTTACCCAGGCTACGATAGCGTCATCACCAGAGACAAGGCCACGATCGGCCGCATTCTTACCGACAACGGTTACCACACCGCCTGGTTCGGCAAGAACCACAACACGCCAGAGTATCAGTCCAGTCAGGCTGGACCGTTTGATCAATGGCCGACCGGCATGGGCTTTGAATATTTCTACGGCTTCATGGGAGGCGATACCAACCAGTGGGAGCCGGGCAATCTGGTCCGCAATACGACGCCGATCTACCCGTATGAAGGCAAGCCGGGCTGGAACCTGATGACCGCCATGGCGGACGAAGCGATCGAATACATGAATCGCATCAATGCGCTCTCGCCCGACACGCCCTTCCTCATCAAGTTCGCGCCCGGCGCAACCCACGCGCCGCACCACCCGACACCCGAGTGGATCAAGAAGATCAGCGACATGCACCTGTTCGACCAGGGCTGGAACAAGCTGCGCGAAACGATCTTCGAGAACCAGAAAAGGCTCGGTGTCATCCCGCAGAACGCCAAGCTGACCCCATGGCCGAGCGATCTGCTGAAGAATTGGGACCAGCTTTCCGACGACGAGAAGAAGCTCTTCATCCGCCAAGTCGATGTCTTCGCCGCTTATACGGCTTATGCCGATCACGAGATCGGGCGCGTCATCCAAGCGATCGAGGACATGGGCAAGCTCGACAATACGCTGATCATCTATATCAACGGTGACAACGGCACGAGCTCCGAAGGTCAGCCGAACGGCACGCCGAATGAAGTAGCCATGTTCAACCAGGTCAACCCTTCGGTCGAGGATCAGCTCAAGTACTTCTACGACGTCTGGGGTACTGATCGCACCTATAATCACATGGCAGTAGGTTGGGCCTGGGCGTTTGACACGCCGTTCTCCTGGACCAAGCAGATCGTGTCGCACTTTGGCGGCACACGCCAAGGCATGGCGATCTCCTGGCCGAAGGTAATCAAAGACAAAGGCGGCATCCGACATCAGTTCCACCACGTCATCGATATCGTGCCAACCATTCTTGAGGCGGCTGGGATTCGCCAACCCGAGTTCGTGGACGGCATCAAGCAGAGCCCGATCGAAGGCGTCAGCATGATGTACACCTTCGACAAGGCGAACGAGAACGCGCCAACGACGCATACCACCCAGT
>Ga0066395_10000738_pt1 | contig 12111 bp, 13 predicted proteins | sample PanSoiPlot1MoBio_FD_61218 | JGI IMG/M metagenome (GOLD analysis project Ga0066395, IMG submission 61218) | Tropical forest soil microbial communities from Panama analyzed to predict greenhouse gas emissions - Panama Soil Plot 1 MoBio | ecosystem: Environmental > Terrestrial > Soil > Tropical... | reverse complement strand
ACTGACGGACTGCTGGCGTTCTACAAAGGACTGATCGCGCATGGCATCTCCGAGGCGGACATTGTGCAGATGTCCCAGACCAATCCGGCGAAGCTGTTGGGGCTGAAACCCTAATCGCTCGACCGGGCGATCTTTCAGCCATTAATCCCTGGAACTCGACGAGGCCACCGCCAGTAGTTCAGCGGGCTACTGACCCACAGGGATGCGACCCGCTGAATGCTTTGCATATTGAGGAGGAAACAATGCACAAGGGGCCTCTAGTCAGCAGATTGGCAATTTCAACTGTCTTGTTGCTGGGTCTTTTGTCCAGCAATTCGGCCTTCGCCGACGCCGGAGGCAAATGGGCCAACGAGATCGGATCGATGGGACCGGTGCCCAAGGCCCAATGCGGCCCTTCGGATCGCACCGAAAGCGGTTTGCAGGGCCAGACCACTTCGGAGGAACGCGCGAGCGGCGACTCGGGACTCGGCTACAACTGCAATCTCGAGTTCGTCGGCCAGTTCCGGGGGGAGGGGGCCTTTTCGCAGGACGGGCCGTCATACTTTGGTCACTGCGTCTACATGGCAACGGAAAATAACCCGCTGCAGGCGCACCCCGGTATCGTGGTGATCGATGTTTCGGATCCCACGAATCCACAGGCGACCGCGTACCTCGCCGACACTCCGGCGGGGCTCAGCCCGCACGAAACCAACAAGGTGAACGAAGAGCGCGGACTCCTCGGGCTGGCGCAAAGTAACGGGCCGAATTTCGCTGTCTATGACATAAGCGGGGACTGCGCCCACCCGAGGCTGGCGTCTAGCATCACGGTGCCCAATAGCTTTGGCCACATGGGTGGCTGGGCCGACGACGGAAAGACGTACTACATTGGCCAGCGGTTTCGAGGCGACGGCGGCATCCTGGCGGTTATCGACGTGACGAACCCGTACAATGCCAAGTGGCTCCTCAACTGGACGTTCACCGGTGATGGTCGGCCCCACGACGTCAACACCAACAAGGACGGCACACGTTTGTACGCCGCGCAACCGGGCAACTTCGGCGCTCCGCCGAACAATTCTTCGCTCGGACCGGACGGGCTAGTGATCCTGGACGTCAGCGACATTCAGTTCCGTCTCCCCAATACACAAATCCGAATTATCAGCAGGCTCTTCTGGGATGATCAAGGGCAAGCCGAACAGATGCTCCCCTTCTTCTCCCACGGGCGCTCGTACCTGATCAGCACCGACGAGTCCGGTGGGCAAGCAGGCGTCGGCCGTCTGGCGGCGGCATGTGCCCGGGGAGCGTCCCCGTACGGGTATTCGAATGTCATCGACATAACCGATGAGACGAACCCCAGAGTCGTCTCCAAGATCATGCTCGAGGTCCATGACCCCAAGAACTGCACGAAATTCCTTGCTGAGCCGCCAGAGGTCGGCGGCGGACCCCTCGACTACTCCACTGAAAGATGCGCTGTAGACCGTCCGATAAATCCGACGATGGCCGCTTGCGGTTCAAGAGGTGCAGGCACCCGCGTTTACGACATTCGCGATCCCCTCCACCCTGCAGAGATCGCGTACTGGAAGGGGCGGGCTCCGCGAACGGCCTTTCTTCCCGGATCCGGTAGCTGGTCACCGGGCGTCGATCGAACCGTCGAAAAACAAGCTGGTTTGGCGCGCTTTGTCAAAGTTCCTGCCGGTGACGGGAAAGGGCACGAGTTGAATCTCTGGATCGTCGGTGATGCCGGCGGTTTTCAGGTTTTGCGCTTTACCGACTGGTACTCGCAGACGCCCTACGGCAAGGCGCTCTTCGCCGAAGCAGTAGCCGAGTAGGTTAATCGCCCGCGCTGAATAGCGCCGTCGGACATCTCTCGCTGCCGCTGTAGTATCGATTGGGATAGTCAGTGAGGCGGCGGTCGATCACGGCAACGATGTGCGAGAGCGCGATTCCATTCGCCATCCAGTCGACCGCGATACGCCTGAGCTCGAACGGCGGACAAAGGCGATGCTTGCGATACACGCTGCCGACCCGACCGCAGTAACTGTCGAGATCGAAGTCATTGATCGAGGTCATCACTCCCCCCGCTGCGACTCGAGCTTATTTCTCGCTTCACTGAGCTTATACCCCAACATTATTGTAGATCGGCACGGAACCGGAACCGGAATCGGAATCGGGCCAGTCGGCGCCAGGATGCGCCGAGTCGCACGAAGCCAGTATCCGGAAGCGAGTCTTTGTTTGACATAGTCCAGACTCGTTCGATTCGAACCAGTCTGGGCTCGCACGTCTCGGTCCTAGATATTAGGGGTGCATTTCTAGGATTTCGCAGCGTCCGGTGGCCCGTCGCGCAGCAGCCGCTCTACCTCAGCCTTCGGATCGTCCCGGCTGAGAATGTGCTCGCACAGTTTTTCGAAATGACTCCGTGCATCAGCGGGCGGATGGCCGCGTTCTGCTTCCCTCCAGTTCTTGATCGTTGTGCCGGTAATTGTTTGTTCGCCGATGTTGGGCCACTTGGCCACCGCTCTTGCCACCCGTCCAGCGGCAACTTCCAGCCTTTCGCCTTTCTTCACGAGGACCTCTAGGCAGGCACTTGCCATGCGCTTGAGATGTGCCTTTTGGCTGGAACGAGATCGCTCCAAAGGTTCGGTCGAGAGGAGTTCGGTCTGAACTCCTCGATCGAAGTCAACCAGCGCTTGATAAAATTGCAAGAAACGGCACTGCAAGTTCGGGGTTTTCATGCCGAACGCCAATGAAGCGCGCGGCAGCTTGACACGCTAAGCGAACGCCTTCTCGGCCACCGTCACCTTTGTTCTTAAACTCTGTGAAGGCGTAATACAGCGTTTCCAGCAATTCCCTGTTTGCCGACCTAAGGCTTTGCCACGGAGGGGCACCGGCTGGTCCGTTGGGGTCGCTGCGCGATGTCAAGCAAAGGCTCGCGCGATATCGGTTCGGTTCTGCCAGATAGCGCCATGGAGCGCCAATTCCTGGTACGTAATCACCCATCACTGTATCATTTCCGTTGCCGGGCTATGTACTCGAGGTGCTGTGGCCGTCCAATACTTTTGCGAACCAGCGCATCGCATGACGTCAAATCGGCAATCGCAAAAATCCGTGGGTGCGGGCGGGGGGTGGCGGAACACATCGTCAAAAATGCATGTAATTTCAGTGCAATCTCGATGCAACAGCGGACACTCCCTCCGCCAGCCACCTCCAAGCCTGTCCACAGTCGTCCGGGAGCCCCTGTAGCGTCGAGGTTTCTTGCTATGCGCTGTCCAGGAGCGTTCGAGGCTTTCCGCTGCTAATAACAAGGGAGTTCCCTCGGCTCTGCCGGGGTGGAAAGGCCGCGGCAAGCGCCGGCGAGCCAAGGCTTGCCGGCGTCGCGCTCTTCATGGCCCAAACTTCGGGGCTGGTGTCTGGTTGAAGTCATTCTCGTCGGCGATGCAGGTGAAGTTCGCCGCGATGTTGGTGCTGCCGCTCCCATTGTACTTCGCGACTTTGGGAAAGACGCAAAGGGGCCGCGTCATCTGGACGGCGGGCGGCGTGTCGTTGACGAACTTGGTGGCGGTGATGGTGTCCGGTGCTACGCCCTTCTCGACCCAGGTCATGAGCGGGGTGAGCGCGTCGAATACGTTGGGTCCGGGCCCGCCTGTGCAGTGGAACATCCCGGGGACCATGAACAATCGGGCATAGCTCTGGGTCCTCTGCAGAGCCGGGTTGCCGCCCATCTCAACGCTGGTTTGCCGCGAGCCATCGCGGCCGTTTCCCACGAGCGCATTGAAGTAGTTGATGCTGCTTTGAGACGGGATGAGCGGGTCGGCCCAGCCGTGATACATGATGAGCTTGCCGCCGTGATCGCGAAACTCGCTGAGATCCGTGCTGTCCGCGTTCAGCACCGCGGCGAGCTGGTCGTCGACCGTGTCGACGTCGTGGTGAAAATCGAAGTTCGCAAAATTGTGGGCGCTGGCCGGAAAGCCGAAGCTTGGACCGAACACCCAGTAGAACAGGCCGTCGAAGGGCGGCTCCGGAAGGTTCTCCGCGAACTCGAGGCCGAGCGCGAGCACGTTGTCGGTCTCGTTACCGCGCTCGGAGCCGGGATTGATGATCTGCCCGTTCACCGGATCGATGGTGCCGGCATAATATTTCTGGATCGTCGTGACCTGGTCGGAGGTCAGGCACGCGGGCGGGGCGTTGCCGACCGTGCACTGCAGGACCTTGGGATCGAAATGACAGTCGCGCGGGTCGGTCAGGAACTGGTCGGTCTTGGCACCGCCGTCCTGGCCCACGCACGCCGCGAGCACCGATTTGTTGATCAGCGTCATCTGGCCGGGCTGGATGAACCGACCCGGGCTGGCATGGGTGTTCTGCCACACTGAAAGGCCGGCCATATGCAGGTGTGTGCGGTTGAACGCCGCCGCGCCGGCCAGAATGCCGTCATAGTCATTCGGGAAGCGCTGCGCTTCCATCAGCGTTCTGGCCGCCGGTGGAGCAGCCGGCGAAATAGGCCTTGCTGGCGCTCTGCTGATAGAACGCCTTGGCGATCTCCTTGCCCCTCACCGTCATCAGATGGATCGCGCGGAAGCCGAAATCCTTGATCCGCTCCGGATGCCCGAACAGGCCGGTCGAGGGGTTTGTCGGATCGCCGAACGCAATCGCCAGCGGGTTTCCCATGTTGCCGTCCGAGCCGCAGAAGAGCGGGTTGCATCCCGAGACTCCGGTGCCGAGATCGCTGTTGGTGACCGCGAAGCCGGCTTGGAGGCCAATCGCGAGCTCGTTGTAGCTGATAATGCCCTGGAACCCACCGCCGCCGGTGCCGAGAAACCGTCCGTTCCACGTGGTTTCCGGCAGCCACATCTCGACCTTGATCGAGGAGTCAGACGTGGGCGTGAGCGTCGCAGTGACGCGACAGAACGCCGGTAGCCCGGTGATCGTTTGCGGCGGGGTGGAGTTCGGAACCACGAAGATGCCGGTTGTGTTGTCGGTGGCCGACGTAATCGTGGTTTGCTCCAGACCCAGGGATTGTAGGTTGGTGCACGGCGTCGCCATCACGGGTGTGCTGACGATCGCGAGCGAGGTAAAGACGCCCGTGGCCGCGCCGACGAGACATAGTCGATGCATGTGTGTCCTCCCCGATGGTTGTAGTATTATGAGGGTACAGTTAACCGCTTAAAGCGACAAAGCCAACGGCTCGGTGATGACGCTCCGCAACATGCTGCGAGCGAACGCGCCCCGAATCGAGAGAGCTACCATTGAACAATACGATCGCACAGTGTCATATGCGAGACTGCCATTCTAGATGTTCTCCCGCGGTGCTTTCACTTATCGGCGATTAGACGGTCGCGACCACTGGTTCCGTAATCTCGACTAAATCGCTACATTGATCTCTGATTTCTGCGGCGTCGGCATATAGATCGCGTGGCACTCATCTTTAAGGTCCGTAACGATCCAAGGATGTGTTAGGTACGTTAATTGGGTGATGGCCTGATTTTTTGTGAGCGTCGCGTAAAGCATTCGCTTGCCATCGAAATCCAGCCAATACAATCGAACAGGCTGTTCTCCCCTGTTTACTACCGTGATGGAGGTACTCTGGGTCGTACCCAACGAACGTAGAGTGCGTTCTTCCTTGCAGTCGATTGGCGCAGCCTGAGCGATATTACCGGTTGGCTGCGGGCTAGTTTGGACCTCGGCGCGCCGGCGGTCTGCCTCCTCTGCCTGAGTCTTCGCGGAGGCATTGTCATCCACCCTCTGCTTCACCGTGGCTGAATTCACGTCGCGCTTGCCCCTCTCAGCCGCCAGATCGGCCTCCGTCGTCCCAGGCGTTCCGTTAATCAGCAACAGCCCACCGCTTGAGGCGGTAATAATCACCATAATCAACGCAGTCACGAGAACCAAAACACGCCGTTGCGTACTCGGGTCGCCTCCCGCTGGGGGTGTTGGGTCTCGCGGCGGAGCTGTTGGTGGATGGTCAGTTTCGATCTCCAGGGCCTGTTCCGATGAAACGAGCCCCAACCGCCGAACCATTTCCTGGACATCCGATTCCCACCGATTGTGGGTGAGCTCAAACGCGTTGCGATAAGCCAGGTCCTCGATTTCCCTCGGTAACTGTTCCGTGGTGGGCATCTGTGCCCCTTCCACAAGAATGGGCGTTACCACGATGTCGCGCTTGAGTGCCGTCTCGATCTCCATGCGGACGAAATCATCGGGGTTTTTTAGTCGGGTCCTTCCTTCTTCGTCCTTGGCTTCAACCCAGTTTTTGTCGATTACAACCAGCATGAGATCACAAGATTCCAACGTTTTCCGAAGTACCCTGCGGAAGTCGCGACCCAGAGCGATGCTATCCACATCCATAAATACAGAGCTCTTGCTCAGCCTACTTACGAGGTCGTTGAACAGAGCTCGAGCCTCGCCTGGAGCAGTCTGCCTTCGGTAGCTTATGAAAACTGTGCTCATGTACCACCTCATCGGGCAGAAATTGCCGCTAGTGTCGTGAGGCGAACTCTATGAACCTTGCTACCTCATTAATTCTACGCAAGTTGCATCGGAACTCGAAAGGCGGGTTCGATCGCATTATATCGTTTTGGAGGCGGGGCGCGTGTGAGGCAGGTCACACTAGGTCATGGCTTTCGAGCACGCCCCTGCGCCCGACGCCCTGCCAAACCAGCGTCAAATGTTTGCGACTTCAGCTGGGGGTCATCTTCAATCGTGGTGCTCCATCGCCGCCGACGGCCGCTTATCCCCAGATAGCGTCCGTGCCGGTTAGATGTCGACCGCGAATTCCCAACCCGTGTTGCACTGCTCGCGGTCGGTGCAGTGGCCACGGTATGGCCCGGGCTTGCCTGCGAAGTAACGCGGATCGGCTATCTTCGGATTACGTTCCTTCATCCTCAGGTCCTCGCGTGCCACCTTGGCACGCGAGCCTGGAACGATCACTGCCTCGGTGCCGCTCAACGTTTGTCAGCCGATCAATCGTGATTGCGGAGCGAGTTGTACACGTTGCGCAGGAAGCTGGGACCGGATGTGATGCCCTGCGGGGCAGCCCATTTCACATTGAGGTCGGCTAGCGGATCCGCGGCGAGCACTTCCTGTTCGGTCTTGCCCGCGTCGTACAGCTTCTTCACCCGGTCTCTCGCAGTGACCATCATGTCGTGGAATTCCTGGAGGTTGGCCTTGGTCGCGACCGGACCGTGGCCGGGCACGATCTTGGTCGTATCGTTGGCCGCCTTGAGGAACGTTTCGAGCGCAAGGATCATACCGTCGATGGTGCCACCGCTGCCCCAGTCGAGGTTGGGATAGGTTCTGCTGCCGTACACGTCGCCGGTCACCAGCACGTTGGCGTCGGGGAAGATGACCCAGGTATCGCCGTCGGTGTGGGCGGTGTACACATGCTTGAGCACTGCAACGCGGCCGCCGACCTCGAGCTTCTTGTCGCCGACCAAGTAAGTCTCGGTCGGGAGCGCGACTGGGTCCACCGGTGGTGTCTTGTTTCCCGTCGCCGCATTGGTGGTGCCGGCGGCGAGGCGGAGGCGGACATTGTCGTGCGCCACGATGGTCGCGCCGTCCTTATGGAAGCCCGCGTTCCCGCCGACGTGATCGCCATGGTAGTGGGTGTTGACCACATATTTGATCGGCAGCGGCGAAATTTTCGCGATCGCGTCCTTGATCTTGTCATGCAACGGCGCGAATTGGGTGTCCACCATGATGATGCCGTCGGTGCCGACCGCGACCGTGATGTCGCCGCCCTGGCCCTCCAGCATATAGGTCTTGTTGCCGAGATCGGTGGTCTTGATCTCGACCTTGGAGAAATCGACGCCCTGCTGGCCGCTGGCGGCGCCTGCAAACAGCACAGCGGTGCCCGCCAGCGCGGCGATGGTGATGTATTTCATGACCGATGTCCTCCCTCGATGACGAAGATCGCTTTGGTCCGGTTGATGCGCCTCGACTGACTGCATCCGGGCTCGGCCTTCGGGCTCTCGGCGATGATCGGATTCGTGGAGGCGCGCGTGCACTCGGAGTACTGCACGGAAGGCTACAATGCCTGGTCGCGGTGTGGAAGAGGCCTGGAACTGGCGAATGCTGATGAGGGCGGCGCCTTGTTGCAGAGGCGCGGCCTACCGGTATTTCTAGACACGCACTCTGCGAGCGTCCCGCCAGCGGCGGAAGGTGTCTCCGCGTCAGGCGAAAAGTCATGATAACCCTAACGTTGATGATGCTGATCTCGCTCAGCTAAGGCTCGCCTGCGAGCAAGCCAAATCCCTTGGGCGGCCGGCGGTGCTTGGTGCCGGCTTCGCGGGCCGCGGCGATCTCGAACAGCAGCGCCTCATCGAACGGCCGCCCGAGGAATTCCATTGCGACGGGAATTTGATCGGGTTTCGGTCCATCCAAGCGGCTGCCGTTCGGATCGCTCGCGTCTGGCACGCGATCATAAACCGCGCGGGTAAAGCCGGCCGGCCCCACGATCGCCGGTAAGCCGCTCGCCGGGCTCAGATTCACCGCGAAGCTGCCGCCGGCACTGCGCCAACTCTCGAAATCGGTTTTGAGACTGGGCTCGCCCGCCAGGAGATTGGGATCGGACATCTTCGTTCCCGCCTTGAGCACGCGCAAGGCTGGCCGACGATTCACTTGTACTTTTCGTGACAACCGTTTGGAGGGCGGCAATGAGCTTTGATTTCGTTGACGAACTCCAAATTAGTTCGTTTCCACAAAAGTCGGCCCCACTGGCCCTGTGATGGTATTTTTATACTCTAACCGTCCGCCGCCGACGCGCGGCCTTCCGGCGCGCCGCGTCGAACGCACGGATGGCCCGCTTGCGCCGTGACAGCGCGACGCGTTCGTACCAATCAAGCTTGGCGAGCCGCCCGCTCATGTCCGACAGGACGGCAACGAGCTTGTCCGCGCCCGCATCGCCAGCCTCGCCCGGCCCCCTCCCTGGGAGGGAGTGCCCCGTCCGGCCGGTCACCGGCCCGCAGTTGGGGTCGGCCATCGCGGCCGAGATGATGTCGCGGCGGGCGCGTGCGACGCGCATGAGATCGACCTGCGCCTCTGCGATGCGGCGCGCCCGGCCGATCAGCTCGGAGTCGCGGGATCCCGGCGCGATCTCCTCCGCCATGAACTCCACATCCGCGCTGACCTCGGGGTCATACATCACCGGCACGTTGAGGCCGTGCTTGCGCGCGTTCTGCGCCGAACGCGCCTTGCCGGCGGCCGAGGTCGGACCGGTGCCAGCGGGCTTGCCAAGGCGGTTGGCGCGCAGCTTACGTTTGCTGGTGCCGGCGCCGACGCCGGCATCAACAGCGGACCCGCTGCGGCTGCCGCCGGCGCCGCCCGCCGCGCCGCGCGCGGTCATGCGCTGCCCGGTGCGGGTGCGACGTCCTCGAACTCGGCGTCGATGGCCTGCCCGGCGCGGCGCAGCGCCTGCCCGAAGGCGGCACGGCGCGAGCGTATTTCGCGCAGCACGGCGTCGCGGCGCGCCTCGGCGATGGTGACCATGCGATCGATGCGTTCCACATCGTCGATGCGGGCGGCGAGCGTTTGCGCCATCACCGCATCGATGGTGAGGCCGGCCCGGCCGAGCAGCCGTTCGGCCTCGGCGGTCGCTTCCTCCTCGCCCAGAGCCCATTGTCTGGAAAGCAGGTTGGCGCTCGCCCAATCGAGCAGCGGCGTCAGCACCCGGGCGAGCCCCTCGTGCGCCGCGGCGCGCAACAGCTGTGATTTGAGGTGGCGAAGCCGGATGCTTTCCCACACCAGATCGACGACATTGCGCACCCAGATCTCTTCCACGAAATCCTTAGGCGCGACATCGGCGGAAATCCGCTCCAGAATCACGTCGTAATTGGTTCCGTCCTCGCCGTCGATCAGCGGTCGCGGCCCGAGCAGCGCCCGGCACGGCGTGCGGGTGGGCGCGGAAGCCGAGGCAGACGCGAGCGCACCGCCGGGGGCGGCAAGGGCCGCCGATACGGAAGAGACGGCAGACGCGGCAGAGGCCGCGGCGACAGACCGGAGATGCGGTTTTCTCGCCATGAGGAACTCCTTGGAACGCCCGCGGCCGTTTACATGGACTGCGGGCGAGGGAAAGAAGTGTCGGCCTCAGTTCGTCGTTATAGGACTATTCCGCTGTTTTGGCAAGATGCGGCTATCGTTTTTTGTTTGGCAGAAGCGGGCGACAATTCTCAAGCCCGTAGGGTGCAATAAGCGTGCGCATTGCACCTGTTTCCGGAGGGACTGGGCGGGCGACGTTTTGGCAGAGGGTGACTTTGGCGAACGAGATGAGCGGCGCAATGCGCGGCGCATGCGCCCTACGGCCCTGCATCCCACGCGCAGCGTGCGGCGGATTTTTTGCATGGCTTGGAGAATTCCACATTGGCCCACGCAGACGCCGCGTGAAGGCGCGTCATGGCGAAACCCGACACCATCATGATCGGCGGTCACGCTTACCGTTGGCAGGAACTGTGCGAACTGCGCCGCCAGCAGCTTGAGGCATGGAAAGCCGCCCAACCCCGACAGCTTGCTTTGTTTGAGGTGAAAACCGACTGCCGTCCGGCCACTGAGCGAACGGCAGCCGGGCGCTTTCAAGAACCGACGCTGTTCGCTTTCATGACCACGCGTGTCGATCGTTGATCGTCACGCGGAATGGGAAGGGTCCCGGAATGCCGGAGTTGAATAGAGCAGTCAGCGCAATCATTTATTGCCACACGATTAGCCGCGTTTAATTGATAACTCGTTCAATTTATTGACCGACATGGAAAGTCTTTGAACCGTGCGGCCACGTGGACGATGCATCGCCAGGAGCATGTTGTTGGTTTAAATGGAGGTCAAGAAGTTGGGGCCGGCACGGCACGTGGTGAACAAGTCACCTTCCAAGGTTATCCATAACGTAGTAAATCGCCAACTGAGCTAGATATCCTAAGAACAATAGGCTCACAAAGCCTACTAATATAAATATAAGCATCCCCACCAACCCCCTTCTCTGAATGTCCGGTACTTCAGGATCTGCGGGTCTATTCGCCAGCCCGCACCAACCCCGTCGTTCCCGTCCAAGTACTCCTTCTTCCCAACGCCATACAGCACAACCAGAACCAAGGCACCTTCCATGCCTGTCAAGAGTCATCCAAAAGAAATACGGAAATAACCAAGCAATGAAACGGTGTCTCCATTGTATATTGATAGGAAAAATTGACAAATTAAAACCGGCAACGCCAGTTGCAACACTCCTATTCCTTCTGGCCGGACACCACCACCTGGCCCGTGCGTACCTCTCGACAGCTATCATATCATTGACTGGCCCTCTCCAAGACCTCTGCCATTGTCCTCTGCTACGATCAAGAAACCTGTAGAAGAGGTAGGGGAAGAGCAGGCTGAAAAGAAGAAACCCGGCGAGGATCAAACTTGATTTCCCAATCATCGAATCCCCCAGTCATCCCAAGAGGCATTGCCATCTGTCGGCTACAGAAACAGAAACCTCCGTTAGCCTCCAAAACGCTCATTGGCAATCCTTGCAACGCGTTGAGGTTAACGCGGGTACTTAGGTGCGGCGTGCGCTTACTATTTCGTTCCCTTAAGAAAAACATCTGCCCGATATTTATCGGGTGTAAGCGCTGCTTGGTTCATTCTAGGGAGCTGTCTAACGAGAACGGTGCATCTGACTTTCCAAGATTGAGACGCTACGTTCCAACTTTTGGATTACTTCCGCTAGTTGAGGATATCTCATGCAGCTTGCCCTGTTTGCTACCGCTTGGCCGGTCGTGCCACCGGCGGAGGCCGACCTGTGCGATCAGTAGCCGCGGTCGGGTTTTGCGTTTTTGCCCTCGTCACCCTTTGAGCACGGCCCCTTTGACTTGACGCCAGACTCCTGCGCTATCTGGCATTCTGGCGGCGGCTGGCGGAGTCAGTCGTTCCTTCCATTGACGACCCTTTCGAGCGCGGCAGCCATCTCCGGCGGCTTCACACGGTGGGGCTTTATGCCCGCGCGCGCGTCACGTTCAAGGCCGCTCGCTTCCGCAGGCTGCCCCAAGGTGATCTAATAGGCCACGAGGGCCAAAGATTTGTGGGCTTTGACGCTTGCAACTCAACGAGTTGGAGAATGTCGGAATCGGGTCAATCGCGTCAGATGGAGCGAGTCGCCGACACATCCGCAAGACCGCCGATTGC
>Ga0066395_10000737_pt1 | contig 12121 bp, 10 predicted proteins | sample PanSoiPlot1MoBio_FD_61218 | JGI IMG/M metagenome (GOLD analysis project Ga0066395, IMG submission 61218) | Tropical forest soil microbial communities from Panama analyzed to predict greenhouse gas emissions - Panama Soil Plot 1 MoBio | ecosystem: Environmental > Terrestrial > Soil > Tropical... | reverse complement strand
CGCTACGCCCCGTTTCACGCCTTGCGCGCGATCGCGCATCGCGGGCAGCCGGACGTCGTCGAGAGGACGGTGCGTGTGCTCCTCGATTTCCTCCAGAAGCAGGCGCGCAGCGGGCTGGGTCCGCCGCTGGACGAGGCCTCCAGCCATAATCCGCGCCTGCTCGCCGTCGAGGCGCTCGCTGGCGCGGTCGACATGCCGGAGGCGGCAGCGGCCCTGTTCGACATCGCCAACAATCCCATCGAGTCGCTCTGGATCCGGCGGACCGCCTGGATATCGTTGTTGCGCCGGCGGCTGGATCGAAATCTATTCGAGCAGCTGCGCTCGTCCGATCTCGGGCGCGACGAGATCGCCGACATCATCCGAGGCATCCCCATCGAATACAGATTCGGGGATCGCCGCTCGCATCCGGAATCAGAGATCGCGGCAATCCGCAGCGCGCTGACGGAACTGTCGTCTTTGGATCTCGACCCTGCGGTGCGATCGGCGATCGATTCGGCGATTGAAACGATGGCGTCGATTGAAAAAGATCGCGCGCGCGCCGCCGCCGCTGCGTCGAGTGACCAGCCGGCGGGCCTTCGGTCGTTGACCGACGCGGGGCGCCTATTGCGGTTCGGCGCGGCCCCGATGTCCGAGCTCCCCAACTACGTGCGCCTGCTCGAACAGCTGCGCGGGATCGCCGCGGGCACCTTCGACGCCGAGGCAGCGACACAGGAGATGACGGGGCATCGAATGGCGGACGGCGGCCCGCCGTTCATCATCCGCTTCGTCCTGCGCGATCGACTGATCGAGTATCGGGTGGAGGGGAATCGCCAGCTCGACCTGATGACCACGGCAGGCGCGGTGAACGAGGCGCTGGCCGCCGCCGGCGAGACGGTCCGCCTCGCGCGCTTCAGCGCCGGGATGGAAGAAACATTGTTCGCCTTTCTTCCGCCCGAGGAAGCGAAGGCGATCGCGAAGCGAGCCGGACGCAAGCTCGTGCGCACGCGCCCGCTGACGGTACGCGCCTACTGACCCTTCGCCTCGTCGATCCAGCTCTGCCAGACGTCCGGAGCGGAGCCGACCGTGGCGCGGCTTCCTGACCGCACGATGGGCGTCCGCAGCAGCAGGGGATCCGCGACCAGGATCTGTTCGATGCGCGGTCCAGTCGGCGCCGCGTACTTGAGGCCCTTGTCGACGTAGCGCTTCCCCTCGCGATCGATCAGCGCCTCGAACCCGCCCACGCGCGCGGCGACGTTGCGCAGCTCGCCCGCCGACATGCCTTTCTGTGCGAGGTCGACGACGTGAGGGGCCACACCACGTTCGCGGAAGAAACGTTCGGCAGCCCGCGTCTCCTTGCACTTCTTGGTTCCGAACAGCTGGATTGTCAGCGGCATCGAGGCTCCATCGAGGCATCAAGGGCGCATAAAGAAGCCGTAAAGGATATACGGCGATTTTTCACGGCGGAAACATTGGAGAAACAAGAACTGCGTAACGTGGGCCTCGGTCACACTCACCGAACCCAAAGGACTCCGACATGACGAAAACCATCCCACGAATCGCGATCTTTCTCGCCCTTTCGGCGGCGCTGTTGGTGATCACCACGCGGCCGTCGTCGGCTGACCAGCCACCTGCCGCGGCTCCTGCGGCGGCAGCGGCTCCTGCCGCGGCGGCCCCCGCCGCGGCTGCACCAGCACCAGCGGCAGCGGCACCGGCACCGGCCGCGCCCGCGGTTCAGCCACTGTCACCCACGGAGCTGACGGCGCGCCTCCTCGACGTCGAGGCCTACGTCACCAACAGCCAGCCGAAGTCGCCGACGCTCTCGACGACGTCGGGTCCTGGCCACAACGCCTGGATGATGACCTCGTCCGCGCTGGTGTTGTTCATGACGCTGCCGGGCCTGGCGCTGTTCTACGGCGGCCTGGTGCGCCGGAAGAACGTCCTGTCGGTCATGGCCCAGTGTCTGGGCTGCGCCGGCCTGGTGACGTTCCTCTGGTGGCTCATCGGCTACAGCCTCGTGTTCGGCAAAGGCGGAGCTTTGGGGGGGCTGCTCGGGAGCACGCAATTCGCGATGCTGAAGGGCGTCGACGCCACACCCAACGGTGACTACGCCTACTGGGTGTCGCAGAACGTCTTCGCGATGTACCAGCTGATGTTCGCGATCATCACGCCCGCCCTGATCGTGGGCGCCATCGCCGAGCGCATGAAGTACTCCGCGATCATGGCGTTCATCACCCTCTGGATGTTCATCGTCTACTTCCCGCTGGCGCACATGGTCTGGGGCGCCGATGGCATGATGAACGGCGTCTGGAACGCGGCCGCCAAGATCAAGGCGATCGACTTCGCGGGCGGAACGGTCGTGCACATGTCGTCCGGATGGTCGGCGCTGGTGCTCTGCCTGATCCTTGGCAAGCGCAAGGGCTTCGGCCAGCGCGCGTTCCTGCCGCATAGCCTGGTGCTGACCATGGTCGGCACGGGCATGCTGTGGGTCGGCTGGTACGGCTTCAACGCCGGCAGCGCGGTCGCCGCCGACGGCGTCGCCGCCAACGCGTTCATGACCACGACGATCGCCACCGCGGTCGCCTGCTGCGTCTGGCCGCTGCTGGAGTGGATCACCCGCGGCAAGCCGACCATCCTCGGCTTCTGCTCGGGTGCGGTCGCCGGCCTGGTCGTGATCACGCCCGCCACCGGGTTCGTCAACGCGACGGGCGCGGTGATCATCGGCGTGCTCGCCGGGGCGATTCCGTTCCTGGCCTGCACCAAGCTGAAGTCGATGTTCAACTACGACGACGCGCTGGACACCTTCGGCGTTCACGCCGTCGGCGGTACGCTGGGGGCGCTCATGACGGGCTTCCTGGCCACCGCGGACGTCAACGCGAACCTCAAGACCAACCTTTCGGCGCTGGTCCGCAACGGCCTCTGGATCCAGCAGCTCGAGGCCATCGGCGTGACGCTCGTGCTCGCGATCGTCGGCACCGTGGTCATCGCGATGATCGTCAAGGCCGTTCTCGGCCTGCGGCCGACCATCGAGGGCGAGGAAGCTGGTCTGGACGAGACGGACCATGGTGAAGTGGGGTATCACTACGACGAGGCCGCTGGCTAACCGCAGGCCAAAAGGGAGACACAGCAATGAAAAAAATCGAAGCGATCATCAAACCGTTCAAGCTGGAAGAGGTGAAGGATCGCCTGCGGCAGGTCGGGGTCTCCGGTATGACCGTCTACGAGGTGAAGGGGTTCGGGCGCACGGGCGGCAAGACGGAGGTGTACAGGGGGTCGGCGTACGTGGTGGACTTCGTGCCGAAGGTCCGGCTCGAGGTCGTGGTGCCCGACTCGATGGCGGCGGACGTCGTCTCCGCCATCAGCGCGGCGGCGAAGACCGGCAAGATCGGTGACGGCAAGATCTTCGTCACGCCGATCGAAGAGGCGGTCCGCATCCGCACCGGCGAGCGAAACGAGGACGCGATCTAGTCGGGCCTCGGGCCTCGGGCCTCAGGCCTCGGGCTGATGCAGGGGAGAGTGGGGGAGACCCCGCTCTCCCCTTCGTCTATTCGGGCCGCTAATATTGCGCGCCGATGGCCGGGTATTCGGGGACGCCGCTGCCGCAGAAGCTCGGCATCAAGCCGGGGGCGCGCCTCGGTCTCGTGAACCCGCCCGCTGATTTTCCGCGGACGCTCGGCGCGCTCCCGCCGGGCGTTGCGCCGAAGCTGGTGTCGGCCGGCAAGGCGCAGTTCGACGTCATCGTCTGCTTCGCGCCCAAGATGGCCGCTCTGGCGCGCCTCCCTGCCTTGAAGACGCGCCTCGATCCGGCGGGAGGCCTCTGGATCGCCTGGCCGAAGAAGACATCCGGTATGGCGACGGACGTCAGCGAGAACGCGGTCCGCGCGCTCGGCCTTCAGACGGGCCTGGTCGACAACAAGGTCTGCGCGATCGACGACGTCTGGTCCGGCTTGCGCTTCGTTATCCGGCTCGCAGATCGCCCGAAGCGCCGCTGAGGCCCGAGGCCCTTTCTTCTTACTGTCCCCAGAGCTCGACGTGCGCGCGCGTGCCGGGCGGCACGCCGCCGTGGACCAGCTCGATGCCGCGGATGAACCGGACGTGGCCCGGAAGCTCGATGGCGCGGCTGCGCGACCCGTCGGCGAAGGAATGCCGCAGGCCCGGCGACCAGCGCTGGCCGTTGCCGAACTGGACGACGACGTCGCCAACCTCGAGGTTGCTGTCGGTGACCACCAGCATGATGCGCGCGAAGCGCCCCTCGTACTTTCCGGCCGGGACGATCTGGCGCTCGTACGGGCCGGTCACCCAGGTGTCGCCCATCAGCCGCCATCCGGTCATGTCGGGATGACCCCCGACCGCTGGCGGCGGCGGGCCTGGGGCCGCCGGCGGCGGCGTATAGCCGACCGTACACGCCGGGCCGGCGACCAGCAGGATGAAGAGCGCGTGACGCGAGATCGACTTCGGCAGCAGCGGCATCGACATCGTGCTCGCCATCGTACACCCGGCCCGCGCGCGCCGCTGTGGCAGGCGTCACCGCGGCGCCCGCCCGGGCGTTTACGGCCGGGCAGCGCGCGTCTCGAAGTCCAGGTTCCGCGGCGGCGGCGGGGCGGTCGTCGGCACGTCGCGTCCGACCTCTTCGAAGCGGATGTCGTCGATCCAGATCGCGCCCGCCCCCGACAGCGTCGCGCCGAAGGCGATGTCGGTCGCGTCGTTCGGGACGTCGAGGACGATCTCGTAGCGCTGCCAGGCGCGCGTGCCGTTGATCTTGCGGTCGTTCATCGCGTCGAACGCCAGCGACTGCTTCGGATCTTGCGACGGACCGTCGACGCGCATCCAGAGTCCGGCGCTCCGCTTGACGTTCTCGGCCTTCACCCAGCCGGACATGCGGATGCGTTTGCCATGAAATTTGTCAGCCGAGGCGACCTGCATCAGCGAGCCGAAGCCGCTCGGATCGGGCGGCACCGAATTGAGGCGCGCGCTCGCCCGTCCCGCGTGCATCACCGTCCGATCGACGCCGACCTGATAGCCGACGGGGTTCGAGCCCGCCTTCCACCAGCCGGGCAACTCGGCGATCTCCACGATCCCGCCGACACCGGGCCGTTCGACCGCGCGCACCTCCAGAGACAGACAACAGACGACTCCGACGACAGGGGCGAACATCTTCCAGGTCATCGCCACACCTCCCAGCTGTGCGGCGACGATTCTAGCGCGGCTCGGCTACCAGTTGACCGTCATGCCGCCGTTGCCGACGTACACAACCTGCTGTTGCCCGGCGAAGCCGTTGACCGCCCACCAGTCGGCCTGGGCTCGGAAGAAATCCAGGTCGAGATGCACGTTCGGCAGCAAGTGGTAGACGAGGCCGGCGTTGATCCCCATCTGGTCCTTGAGCACGCTCCAAACGTGGACCTTATTTGCCATCGCTTGAACCGCCGGGTCGGGGTCCGTGCTCCGCGGATCACGCGGGTCGGGTTTGGTGTAGTCCTTGTCGTAGTCCGTCAAGTAGATCTGCGTGATCCCCCAGCCGGCGAACAGATCCACCTTCCGAATGACGACCTGGCCCTGCACGTACACGCCGGTGGTCTTGCGGAGGTTGCCGATCTTGTCCAGGGCGGCGTCGCTGACCTCGAGCGCGTAGTTTATCCCCGTTCCCTGGCCATAGAATCCCGACACGCCCAGGTGGAAGGGGCCGAGCTCGAGACGGCCGCCTGCGACCCCGCCCAGGACGGTGACATCGCAAGGGAGGTTCGAGTTCGTCTCCGGAACGAACACCGGCGTGCAGTACCCGCTCTTGTAGACCTTCTGGTGCAGGCCGCTCCCGAACATCACGACCTTGCCCCAACCGTCCAGGAATCTTTGCTCGAACGTCAGCTCCGCCTCGACGCGTGGAAACCTGGTGCGCGTCCAGGCTCCGTTGCCCTGGAGCTGGACGGCGTCGAAGAGGCCGGCGCTCAGCTGCAGGCCGGCGAGCAGGGGCGTCGCATACACCGCCCCGCCCGAGAAGCCGGCGCCCAGTAGCCCGAACCCGATCTGTCCCTGCGTGGGCCCGTTGTTGTCGATGGCCCCGGGCCAGCCGAGGCCCCAGCGATGAGCATAGAGCGCGTCGATCGCAGTCGCGCCGCGCGAGAACAGCGCGGGCAATCGGCCGGCCGCAACGCTGCCCCAGGGGCCTTCGAGCTTCGCGTAGCCTTGCCGAACGTCAGGCGGGGTCGGCTGGCCCTTGCGCCGATCGAAGTTCTCCACGAACGCCCAGATCTGGATATAGGCCGAGACCGTGGTGTAGGGCGTGAGGTGGCCGCGCGCGCCGAAGCCGAACTGGTTGCTCACGAACCCGCTGCGGATCCGCATGATGTCGATCGTGCCCTGGTCGTACATCATCATGCCGTTGGTGGCCAGGCCCTGCGTGCCGACGCTCCCGAAGCCGCCGCCCTGGACGCTGTGGATTTCGTAGGGTTGCGGGACCCCGTTGGCGTCATTGATGAAAATGTCGGTCGGCTGCGGGATTCCGTTGCCGTGGGCGTAGCTCACGAAGGCGCCGGCGCGCCCGTCGCTGAAGAGCTCCCAGCCGTCGACGTTTGCCAGGACCTTCTCGGCGGAGGCGCGGTTCGGTATCGAGCAGAGCGCTAGGGCGAATAGACTACGGGCGACCCACCTGTTTCGTTCCGTCAATGTCGGCCTCGCGGATAGGGGCGGTTAGGGGCTCGTCACCGAGGTGACGTCGATCCAGAGCCACTGCACCTCGTAGGTCGTGCCGTTGAGCGAGAACGTGCGCGGCTGCGTGAAGTTCGTCGGCGCCGGTGACACGCCGGACATGCTGATGGTGCGTGAGGTGCTCGTGTCGCACGTCTGCTGACTCAAGGTGGGCCCGCAATTCCCGAGCGTCCGGCAGTTCGAATCGTGAATGACGAGGGTGATCGTCCCGCCGCCCATCACGGGGAAGCTGGCGTTGTACCCGATTTCATAGGTCGCCTCTCGCTGGCACCACCACTGGGCGGTGCCGGCGGCGCTGGGGTTGCTATTTTGGGACGAGTTCGCGAAGTAGATGTCGTAGCCGCTGTTGAGCGTCTGATTCGGCTGGCCGGCGACCTTCGGCGCGATGCGAATCTCCGCCGTGTTCCAGATGCTGTCGTTGTACTGCTTCCCTCCGGAGTACCAGCCGTTGTTCGGACCGTTGTCGACCCACGTGGCCGTCGACGCCGGTGTGCCCATTTCGTAGCACCGCGTGCCCGCGACGCCGCGGACGTTGATGTTGATCGTGTACTTCTGCCCGGTCGTTCCCTTCACGTTGATCACCGGCCGCGTGTTGATGTAGCCGGTCGTGTCCCAGGTCGCGCCGGAAGCACAGGTGGTGGTGTTAGGCGCGTTGAACGGATAGTTCGTCCCCGACAGCGCGGTGTTGCCGCTCGGGGTCATTTCCCAGTAATACCCGTCGAGGCCGTTGGGCGCCGTGCCTACGATGCAGTCGGGGGTGAGGCCACACCCGCCGGTGCCCGTGCCGCCGGTGCCCGTGCCGCCGGTGCCCGTGCCGCCGGTGCCGCCCGCGCCGCCGCGTCCAGCCGCGCCGCCCGCGGTGCCGCCCGCGCCGCCGCGTCCAGCCGCGCCGCCCGCGGTGCCGCCGGTGCCGGCCGTGGCGCTGGTGCCGCCGCGTCCGCCGTTGCCGGTCGTGCCTGCCGTGCCACCGGTGCCGGTCGTGCCCGCTTCGTTGCCGGTGCCGCCCGTGCCCTGGCTGCTGCCGCCGGTGCCGCTGGTGCCCGGGTTACCGGTTCCACCGCTGCCCACCGTGCCGGCGGCGCCGGTGCCGGTGCCCGCTGTGCCCGACGCGCTGCCGCCGGTGCCGCCCGATCCTTCTCCGCTTCCCGGTCCGCTCTGCGCGCAGGCAGCCACCAAAAGAAACGCACCCGAGCACGCGACTAACAGCTTTTTCACGTGGTCCTCCAAGTCAGACCGATTTTTGAAACAACATTTCCCGGAACCAATTTGCGCGTACGCTAACAGCCTAGATGTAGGTGTAAAGGGCTATAAACAAATTTTGTGAGAACCGTTTCCGCGTACGCTTTTCGAGATCAAAACGGGCGTCTCGGGGAATGGGGGCCAGCCCGACCGCGCGTCGCCGTTTTTACTGCTTGGCGCCGACGTTGCCGACGACCTGAAGCGCGTACTGCTGCGCGCTGGTGTAAGTCCCGCGCAGCCAGAGCAGCGCGGTGTGGCTCGAGTCCCACTTCGGCACGATCGGGCGGATGTTGTCCATCGTCGACCGCGCGGTCAGCTGCGTCCACTGGAAGGTCGCGCCGTTGTCGCAGGTGGTCCCGCGCCAGATCTCGCGCTTGCCGCTGCTCGGCATCGTGGTGTCGTCGCGCGGATCGTACGGCGTCGAGATGTAGATAGCGTGCGGGTCGTCGGGATCGAGCGCGCCGAGCCCGATGTAGTCCTCCTCGGCCGGGTACAGCTTCGGGCCGCCCTTCACGAGATAGGTGGCCTTCCACGACGTGCCGTCGAAGCGGAAGTACAGCATGCGCTTGTCGGGATCGGAGGGCGTCGAGTTGCAGTTGGTGCTGTTCGGTGCACCCACGCGCCCCTGGCCGAGGACAGCGATGGTGCCGTCCGCGTACCGCACGATGTCGTGGTCCCACATCCGGCAGATCTGCATGCCGTTGACCATCGAGCCGGTCTTGAGGACCGGGGTGTACGTGTTGATGTCGACCGAATTGGTGGTGGTGGAGCTGGCATCCATCAGCGACGAGTCCTTCACGGCGCCCATGGAGTTGTAGACCTTTCCGCCCGAGATGTAGCCGTGGTACAGGCTGGTGTCGAAGTCGCGCGGGTGGGCTTCGGTCCCGACGAAGTCGATGCGGTCGGTGTTGTTGCCCCAGTACTTGAAGTAGCCGGCGACGTACCCGACCTGCGCGGTGTCCATCAAGCGCCCGTAGTAGGTGAAGTTCGCGCCGTTGTCGGTGGAAGACAGCACGGCAGGGTCGGTGCCGACCGAGCGCTCCATGCTGATGATCGTGGAGCCGATGTACCAGGGGTTCGAATACGTGACCAGGTTCGTGGTGCCGCTCGGCCCCCACGGGCAGCCCCACGGCGTCCAGTCGATCGTCTTCTCCGCGGACCAGCTGGTGCCGTTGAAAATGCTGGTGCGGCTGAGACAGTCGATGCGGTGGCTGGACCACATCGCGAAGTACTGACCGTCGGGCCGGATCAGCAGCGCCGGCGAGTTGTGATCGTCGACGTTGTTCGTCGACAGCGATGACGTCAGCGTGTAGCGCGTCGACTTGTTCATCGCGATGTCGTAGATGACGGCCTCGGTCTGGCCGTTGCGGGTGCCGCCGCTCGCCTCGGTGGCGATGACCAGCTTGTTCGCCTTCGTGTCGACGACGGCGCGCTCGTCCTGATACCAGCACCAGCCGCCGTTGTCGTTGAACGTGATCATGCTGCCGAAGACGGCGTTGCTGCCGCTCGGAAGCGTGATGTTCGGGGCCCCGCAAGCCACCACGCCGCCGGTGCCGCCGCCGGTGCCCGCCGTCGTGCCGCCGGCGCCCGCGGTGGCGCCGCCGGTGCCGACCGTACCGCCGCGTCCCGCTGCGCCGCCGGTGCCGACCGTGCCGCCGCGTCCCGCCGCGCCCGCGCTGCCGCCCGCGCCCGTCGTCCCCGCGGATCCGCCGGCGCCGGTCGTGCCGCCCGCGCTGCCGCCCGTGCCCGCCGCGCTGCCGCCGGTGCCGGTTGCGATCGAACCCCCGGTGCCCGTCGCGCCCGTGCCCCCGCTGCCGGTCGTGCCCGAGCTGCCCGAGTTCCCGGAGGCGCCCGTGGTTCCGGCCGCGCCCGAAGTTCCTCCGCCGCCGCTCGTTCCCGCGGTGCCCTGTCCCGAGCCGCCCGTTCCCGTTCCGCCCGACGAGGTGCCGCACGACGCGAGCAACAACGCGCAGAGCGGCAGGGCGCGTGAAGCGATCTGGATGATTCTACGGTTCGTCATGTACGTGCTCTCCTAGCGCATCAGGGCTGACGCGGTCCAAAGCAAGGGCGCCTGTCCGTGGAAGTCGCCAGCGCTGCGCGGGCGATCGAGATAGTACTGAATCTGCGTGGCGCGGCTGGTGCCGCCGCCGCTGGTCGCGGCCTCGCCGGTTCCGCGACAGACGTCGCGAACGTTGCCGTCGGCGTCGACATACTGGATCAGGGCCAGCCACGCTTTGCGCGCCGCGGGGCCGTAAGGGCTCGCCGGCAACCAGCCGTTCTTCACGCCGGTCACCATCGCGAACGCGAACATCCCGGTGCTGGATGTCTCGGGCCAGTTGCCGGGGCTGTCGTCGTCGACCAGCTGCCGCCACATGCCGGACGCCGTCTGCGTGCGCAGCAGCGCCGCCATCATCGCCTCGTAGCCGGTCATGATGCGCGCGCGGCTGGCGTGCGTCGCCGGCAGCGCGCGCAGCAGCTCGGTCATGCCGGCGGCGAACCAGCCGTTGCCGCGGCCCCAGTGCTGCGGCGACGTCTTCGTGTGGAAGAAGAGACCGTCCGGCTGCTGCAGCCGGTCCAGGTACGCGGTCATCGCCAGCGCGGCGCGATCCAGGTAGCGCTCGTCCCTCGTCGCCCGGAAGGCCTGCACCTGCAGCGCGGTGATCATGTACATGTCGTCGACCCAGTAGCGGGCCTCGGTGGTGATTCCGTCGGGCGTCGTCGACGACCACTGCTTGTCGGCCAGCCCCTTGCCGAGAAAAAGGTACTCGAGGCCCTTGGGGCCGCCGTGCATCGCGATCTCGAGCGGCACGATGCCGAACACCCGATCGTCGACGTGCGCGCGCAGCGGGATGTCTCCGGCGCCGGCCGGGGTCACGATCGGGGAGAACCGCGCGATCAGCGCCGCCTCCATCGCCGCGTCGCCCAGCAGCTCGGCCGTGGTCAGGGCGCCGTACCAGGTGCACGCCTCGGCGTAGTGCATCGGCGCGCCCAGCGTCAGCGGCCGGGCCAGGTAGTTCTTCGCGACGCGCGCGCCCACCTCTTGCGGGGAGGTGCCGGCCGGCCAGCCATCGAGGATTGTCGACGCAGGACGCTGAGCGGACGCCCACGTTCCCCGAGTCGAGGTCATGGCGGGGCCATCTACGGCGGGCGCACGAGCTGACAACGGTCGTAATTCCCGGCAGACGGCCCTGCGATCACCGATTGGCCCCACGCGGCAAGACTCGCCCGTCGACTCCGGACCACTCGGTATCGCGGTGTTGGGCGGCGGCATCGGGTTCGGGACGGCCGGCGGCTCGACCGTCGCTGGCGGCGGCGCCGGTGGAGGAGGCGGGGGCGGGGGCGCGGTCGGGGGAATGAGGGTCGGCGGCGGAGGCTCGGGCGCCGGCGGCGGCGGCGACCGGCCAAAGATCGGCTCGGCCGGCTTGCATCGCACCCGGGCTTCGCTGTGAATGACGACGTTGGGGACGTCGCGGATGTCGGGGCGCGTGCGTTTCTCGCCGGCGGCGATCACGTCGTAGCCGTGCCACTCGCAGAGCGTCTCGAACTCTTGAAGGCAGCTCGACAGCGGGGCGTCGCAGGCGGTTTGGTAGCTGCCGTCTGGAAGCTTCTGCGGATGATGTGCGATCAGCGCGCACGCGCCGATGCAGCAGCCGGCCAGCGCCACGCCGAGCATCCTGTGCATGGAGGGGAGACTACCCCACTGCCGCGCGCGCCGCGCCAATCCAGCGCGGTTGGCAGAAATCCGGATCGAAGTGGATGCCTGCGGGCATAGCCGGCAGCACAACCGATGAGAGTTAAAGGTGTTTCCTAATAGAGGTGCCGGAGCGACAATGCAATCTGCGATGCGCGCCGAGAGTCTCTTGCGGGGCTGCTGCGTCATGCTGGTGGCCGGCTGGCTCGCGGCCTGCGGCAATGGCGGCGGTGGCGCGTCGGGGACGGCGGGCAGCGGCGGCAACACTGGATCGGCCGGCAGCGGCGCCGGCGGATCGACCGGCACGGGCGGCAGCGGGGCGACGGCGGGCGACAACGGATCGTCGGGCACGACCGGAACGGCGGGAGGTGGCGCGGGGACCAGTGGCAGCGCCGGGTCGGCTGCCGGCGCCAGCGGCGCGGCCGGCGCGGCGGGTACGACAGGGACGGGCGGAGCGGCCGGCACGGGCGGCGCGAGCGGCGGCCGGGGTGGCGCGACGGGCGGCAGCGGCGG
>Ga0066395_10000733_pt1 | contig 12147 bp, 8 predicted proteins | sample PanSoiPlot1MoBio_FD_61218 | JGI IMG/M metagenome (GOLD analysis project Ga0066395, IMG submission 61218) | Tropical forest soil microbial communities from Panama analyzed to predict greenhouse gas emissions - Panama Soil Plot 1 MoBio | ecosystem: Environmental > Terrestrial > Soil > Tropical... | reverse complement strand
CGAGGATAAACTGCGGGAAGAATGTGAGGTTGAAGCCGACGAACATGATGAGCGCCGCTAATTTTCCCCAACCCTCCGGATACAAGCGGCCCGTGATCTTCGGCCACCAGAAGTGAAGCCCCGCCATGTACGCGACGACCATGCCGCCGACCATGATGTAGTGGAAATGTGCGATGACGAAGTATGTGTCGGTGACGTGGACATCAATTCCAAGAGAAGCCACGAACAAGCCGGTCAGGCCGCCGATCGTGAACAGGCCGATAAAGCCGAGGGCGTAGAGCATCGGAGTATCGAAGTGGATCGAGCCTCGATACAGAGTGGCCGTCCAGTTAAATACCTTAATCGCCGAAGGCACGGCTACGCCGTAGCTGGTCAATGAAAAAAGAAGCGCGGCGTACAAGGAGATTCCTGCCACAAACATGTGGTGCGCCCAGACCAGAAAACCGATCACTGCAATTGCAATGCTGGCCATCGCAACGAAGTAGTAGCCGAAGATGCGCTTGCGGGAGAAGCAAGTAACGACCTCGCTGACCACACCCATTCCCGGCAAGATCATGATGTATACAGCGGGGTGCGAGTAGAACCAGAAGAGATGCTGGAAGAGGAGCGGATCCCCACCGACGCGAGGATCGAAGATGCCGAGATGAAGTCCACGTTCAAGTGCCACAAGAACGAGCGTGATCGCAATCACAGGAGTGCCAAGCATCATGATCACAGCGTTCGCATAATTGGACCAGACAAACAGCGGCAGGCGCGACCAGGTCATACCGGGGGCGCGCATGCGATGGGTGGTCACCAGGAAATTCAAGCCGGTCAGGATGGATGAGAATCCGGCGATGAAAATGGAAAGAGCGGCGGTAATGACGTTGGTGTTGAGAAACTCCGTGCTAAGCGGAGTATAGAACGTCCAACCACTATCGACTCCGCCGTGGATGATGGTCCAGAGCATGAGCAGGGCACCGGCGGTATACAAATACCAACTGAGCAGGTTGATGCGGGGGAAAGCAAGGTCCTTGGCGCCGATCATCATGGGCAAAAGGAAATTACCGAGCACAGCGGGCACGACCGGTACCAGAAAAAAGAAAACCATGACCTGCCCGTGCAATGTGAACATTTTGTTATAAGTGTCGGCCTGCACGAGATCGCCCTGCGGCGTCAATAATTCGAGACGGATCATCATCGCGAAGAAGCCGCCCACCATGAACATAAGCGTGGTGGAAATCAGGAACAGGATGGCAATGCGCTTGTGGTCCTTGGTCAGTAGCCAGGAGCGAAGTCCGTATTCATGATTCAGGTAAGTTTCACGTTCAACGAGCGGTGGCTGAACAACAAGACTCATGGCGCACCTTCGACATTGTATCGTGTTGCGATAGAGATGATAGCTCGTGGAAGCGGCTAAACGAAACACTGCGTAGATGAAGCGCCTGTCTGAAGGGTTGCCCTGATTCAGGCGGCCATAGCGGCCACTGCACCCAGCGATGCTAGACTATGTGGTCGTTTGTGGGGATCTGATTGCCGACCAATCCTGTTCTGGTGGTCCACGGCGGAGCGTGGGCTATTCCCGATGACATGATAGAGGCTCACCTGCGAGGCGTTCGCAACGCTCTGGCTGCAGGCTGGGGAGTACTGGAGCGTGGTGGATCTTCGCTCGACGCAGTCGAGGAGGCCGTTGTCGTCATGGAAGACGATGACACGTTCGATGCGGGGCGAGGCAGTTTCCTGAATCGCGATGGCCGGGTTCAACTCGACGCGCTGATCATGGATGGGGCAACGCTGCGCGCGGGAGGCGTCGGATGCGTCGAGCGCATCGCAAATCCCGTCCGCGCTGCACGCAAGATATTGAGTGAGAGCCCGCACGTCTACTTCGTGGGCGAGGGCGCGGAGAGATTTGCCGCAGAGCACGGCATTTCGCTCTGCAAGAACGAAGATCTGGTGATTCCGCGTGAAGTAGAACGCCTTCGCGAATACCAATCGCACCTTGAGGAACATCGTGCGGATCTTTTCGCTCCGACTATTTCACATGACACCGTCGGGGCGGTCGCGCTCGATCGCGACGGCAACATCGCTGCCGCCACGTCCACTGGAGGTACTCTCAACAAGGCGCCTGGACGCTTGGGAGATTCTTCCTTGATCGGATGCGGTTGTTACGCGAACAATGAAAGCGCGGCCGCCTCGACCACGGGATGGGGCGAACCGATCATGAAGCTTGTCCTCGCAAAATGGGCTGCCGACCGCGTCGAATCCGGGAACCTGCCGGAGTGGGTCGCGCAAGAAGCGATGAACTATTTGAAGCAGCGCGTGAACGGCCATGGTGGGATGATCTTGCTGGATTCAGCCGGGCGCTTCGGGATCGCGCATAACACGCCGCGCATGGCATGGGCCTTCCGCAACTTGCAATCGCAAGAAGAAGGCATCGAACGTAGTCGCTAGTCGTCCGTTCCTACACCGTGAAGGTGTCTTTCGTCGACCAAGAACCGCCCGTTGTTTTCAAAGACAATGCACGTAGGCTTGGTCGCTTGTGAACGCGAGTATTACCGCCGGTAATAGATTACCCGCATAAACATTGGGTCCGCGCAGTGGCTTTTTCAGTTGCCAAGGAATATTTTTTACGTACATTTCATAACTGCCGCGTATAAGAGAGGACTTGATTTCAGCGACTGAGGTCATTTCAACTTCGCACCTGCGCTCTTTGCGCCGAAAGTGACTGATCATGCTCCAGCTTTCCCCCACTTCCTCGAAGGTTTTCTCGCGTCATCTATTTCGCCGCCAACCCTTCCGCCCCGTTTTGCATTTGTTGATTCTGTTGCTGGCCGGGATTGGCGCGGATGCACAGGTCGACCGGTCCGGATTGAATGGAACCGTGAAAGACCCCGATGGGCGCCTGCTGCAGGGAGCGCACGTAATGGCAGTTCAGAATTCCACTGGGTTGCAGCGCAGCGCGATGACTTCCGCTCATGGGACTTATGAATTGGCTGAGTTGCCCGTGGGCATCTACACCGTCACGTTCACACACGAGGGCTTCCAGGAAAAGGTTTTGGAAAATGTGGTGCAGGGAATCGGGCAGACGCGCACGTTGGACGCCGTGCTGCAAGTCTCGGGCAAAAGCCAGCAGGTGGACGTTTCCGCCAACACGCTGTTCCTCGACGAGACTTCTGCAACCGTGGGGACTCGGATTGAGCGCACACAGATCTGGGAACTTCCGCTGAACGGTAGGAATTGGGCAACGCTGACGGCACTTGCTCCGATGGCCGTCGACAACGGTGGGAGCAACCAGCGTTCAATACGGTTTGCGGGGCGGGGACGCGACGACAACAACTTCACCTACGATGGAATCGACGAGACGAACATCATCAACCAGGGTCAACAAACGTATGTCCGACTTTCGATTCCGACGGATACCATCCAGGAATTCCGCGTCGAATCGATGTTGTTTACGGCTGAGGCCGGCGCTACGGCGGGCGGACAGATGGCAGTCACCTCGACCTCGGGCACGAATCAGTATCACGGCGATGTGTTCGAATTCTTTCGCAACAACATCTTCGATGCGCAGGAACCCATCGACGCGTTGAATCCTCACCAACCGGGTTTCCAGCTAAATCAGTTTGGGGCGAGTTTCGGTGGGCCGATTTTCCGTAACAAGACTTTCTTTTTCGCAGCGTATGAAGGCTATCGTCAGAATCTTGGCCAAACGTTGCCGGGATTTGTTCCCAACCAAGCGTTCCGGCAGCTTGTCGCGACGGAATCGCCGGTGCTGGCCCCAATCGTAAATGCATATCCTGTGGGACAAATTCCCAAGGACGATGTGACCGATGAATTCATCGGCGAAGGTAAGCAGCGCGTGAATGAGAATTCCGGAATGTTCCGCCTGGACCACCACTTCACCGAGAGGACCAGCGCGTTCGCTCGCGTCAGCGTCGATCAGGCGGTCAGCAACGTTCCGCTAGCCAGTTCGGGCCAGTTCCTGGACGGGCGCACAAACAGCAGTTCGGATCCGACGAATGTCGCGCTCGAATTGCTGCACGTCTTCTCGCCAACGCTGGTGAACGAGGTGAAATTCGGGTTCAATCGCAGCACCTCTATCAATACCAACATCAACAGCACAGGATTGCTTTATGCCATCGCTGTCTCCGGATTCACAACGTTGAATAACAACCGTGTCAGCACGGGCGTGGGAAATTCGTTTTCATGGCTCGACAATCTAACCTGGGTGAAGGGACGTCACGTTATCAAGGCGGGAGTCGAAATTCGCCGAATACAGCTCAACCAAGGGACCAGCGCTAATGGAACCATCTCGTTTTCGTCGTCAGATAACTTTGCGGCTAACGTCGTGAATACTGCCAGCCTGACCGACACATTGCCGATTAACGGGCTTCGGAAAACGACCTATTACGGTTATTTGCAGGACGAATTCAAATGGAAACCCAATCTGACGCTGAACGTCGGCGCGAGGTACAGCTTCTTCAACATTTTTCACGAAGTGCTGGGACGGGCGAACCCGTTTGACTTCGCCACGTGCGGTCCGCAAGGACTCTGCGGAGTAGGTGCGAGTTTCGGGCGTCCGAATTATTTCGATATAGATCCTCGCATTGCATTGGCCTGGTCGCCCAGCCAACTCGGAGGCAACACCGTAATCCGCGCGGGTTTCGGGACCTATCACCAGGACGGACAATTGGAAGACCAGAATCTTCCGATATCCAACGAAGTGCAACGGTTCTCGCTTTCGCAAAGGACTACTCCCGGACTGAGTTATCCAATCGATCCGTTCCTCGAGAACGCCACGGGCATCATTTCACCGCGTGATATGGACCGCCGCCGGCACGATATGTACGTTACCCAGTGGGGGCTATCGCTACAGCGAACGCTGCCTCATGAATTTGTCGGGACCATTTCGTATGTCGGAAGCAAAGGCACCCATTTGTTGACATTGTCGGAAGTGAATGTCATCGATCCGGTAACCGGACTTCGCCCTTATCCGGCATTTGGGCAGGTCGATTTTCGCGGAAACGACAACAACAGTTCCTACCAGGGACTTGTGGCCAGCGTTCAGCGGTCATTCTCGCGTGGCTTGCTGCTTTCCGTGAACTACACGTGGTCGCACGAAATTGATGACGGTTCGATGGGCAGCGGCGATGGTGATTCACTTACGCCACAGAACGTCGCCTGCCGTCCGTGCGAGCGCGCCAGCGGAGTTTGGGACGCTCGCCATGCGGCGAATGCGAATGCGGTGTATCAACTGCCGTTTGGTGCGGGGAAGCCCTTTGTGAACGAACCGGGTGTGTGGCGCACCATCCTTGGTGGGATGGAGCTCAATACAATTGTGGCGGCGCACACCGGGTTCCCGATCAATGTGACGGTGGACCGCAAATCGACCGACGTACCCGACGGCAATACCAACAACCAACGGCCAAATCTTGTGCCTGGAGTGCCTATAACGCCCCCTGGTGGGTCGACGCCTTTCCAATGGCTGAATCCAGCCGCCTTCGCTCCACCGGCTCCCGGGACATTTGGGGACGCACCTCGGAACGTAGGTCGCGGGCCGTCTTTGTGGCAAATCGACCTCGGGATCTCAAAGTCGGTTTCTCTAAGTGAGCGCCTACGCCTGCAATTCAGGGCGGAAAGTTTCAATATCTTCAACCATCCTGCGTATGGAGCGCCGCTGGCCGACATTTCGTCGAGCGCTTTTGGACAGATTCTGTCGACAGTGAATACGGGCCCGGTAGGTACCGGTACACCCCGTCAATTCCAGTTCATGCTGCGCCTTGCGTTCTAAAAGGCATGGTGTGACCCTGAGCGTCGCGCGGCACGACCTGCGCTGAGGTCTTCGCAACATTCCAGTCTCCGCCGACTGCCGCGCTCTCGCGCTAGTGCGCGGCCACGCTTGCTCGCTTATCTTCAATGAAGGAAACTGCCGTCGATCCGCAGACAACTTCGAGGGAACCCTTCTTCACCACATGGCTGGGTGCGATGCTGCGACACATTGAGTTGCGTCGCGGGAATGATTTCGCCGCTCAAGAGACTCGGGCTTGCTGCAAGAAAAGGGTGGACAAAAAATAAAGGACAGCCTGGAGCCCCCCAAGGCCGTCCCGATAAACCCTCCCGGTTAGAAGGGCGATCTGACGATTAATCTAAACAGGTTGCATTTCAGAAGTGTTTCGATTTCATGAAAATCCGATGAAATCTGCAGCGCAGGCTGGAGTTACAGGCAGCGGGCTGTGCTAACAGTCACAAGACGATGTGATTAACCGCGCAGCCGCCGTCCCTAAGGCCACTGCTATATTGAAGTGAAGTCCTGGGTTTCGTGTTGCCCGCAGGGAGGCGCTATGGCCCGCAAAACCGAACAGTCACGAAAGCTGCAAAAGCGCGCGGAGCAATTGATACCCGGAGGCGTGAATTCGCCAGTGCGCGCCTTCCGTGCCGTGGGCGGCGACCCCCTCTACATTGTGCGCGGCCAGGGCTCCCACATCTGGGACGCAGACGGCAACGAATATATCGACTACATCGGGTCCTGGGGTCCTCTCATACTCGGGCATGTGCCACAAACAGTTCTGGAAGCAGTGATTTCTGCCGCCCGAAATGGCACCAGCTTCGGAGCATCCACGCCGACAGAAGCTGACCTCGCAGAACTCGTGATTTCTGCGTTTCCGCATATGCATAAGGTCCGTTTCGTGAGTTCTGGAACCGAAGCAACCATGTCAGCGATCCGGCTGGCGCGCGCCTACACAAAGCGCAAATACATCGTCAAGTTCGAGGGCTGCTATCACGGGCACGCAGATGCTTTGCTGGTGAAGGCCGGATCCGGTGTCGCGACTCTAGGCATACCCGGATCGGCTGGTGTTCCAGAGGAATTCACGCAGTTCACTCTCGCTCTCCCTTACAACGATGTTGATGCGCTTGAGCAGGCATTCAAGAAGTTCCGGCATCAGATCGCATGCGTGATTGTGGAGCCAGTGGTGGGGAACATGGGTTGCGTTCCTCCTGCACGCGGCTATCTGGAGGCCTTACGCGCGGTGACGACTCGCGACAAGGCGTTGCTCATCTTCGACGAGGTGATGACCGGATTCCGACTCGCGTTCGGCGGTGCCCAGGAGATGTTTGCGATCCAGCCGGACCTGACCACAATGGGGAAGATCATCGGCGGAGGGCTTCCCGTCGGCGCCTACGGCGGTCCAAGCGAGGTCATGGATCTGGTCGCACCGCTAGGGCCTATGTACCAGGCAGGCACGCTCTCGGGCAATCCTCTGGCGATGGCGGCAGGGTACGCGACATTGCGATACCTGCGTGAGCACAAAGAAGTCTATGGCAAGCTCGATAAATTGGCAGGCGAAATCGTGAGCGGCGTGGCGGCAGCGGCCAAAGAGGCCGGTGTGCAGATCTGCCACAACCGCGTCGGATCGATGTTCACCTGGTTCTTTACACCAGGGCCCGTGACCGACTGGAATTCAGCCGCAAAGTCCGATACGGAAGCGTTCGGACGCTTTTTCCGCGCGATGCTCGAAAACGGAGTCTACCTGCCCCCGTCGCAGTTCGAAGCTGCGTTCGTCGGCACGGCTCACAGCGAACACGATGTCCAGCAGACGGTAGCAGCTGCCGAGCAATCGTTCGCGATGGCACACGCGTAAGAGCTCACTGCTATCAGCTTTAAGCGCCTGCTCTCGGCACGGCTTGATAAGAGCAACTCTTCGAGCGGACAGCGCGCCCCGGCCCCTATCCCCGAGAACTGGAAGCTGACTGCTGAAAGCTCCCCATCATTTCCGGTATGGTCACGAACGCGTAGCCCTGTTCCTTGTAACGACGGATCAGGTTGTCGGTCGCAACCACAGTCTGGCTGCGGTCGGCACCCATCGCTTTGTGGCCGCCATCGTGGAGCAGCACAACATCTCCGCCATGGATTTTGCTCGCAACTTTCTTCTCGATTTCCGCAGCCGGCGGCGCGTTCCAATCGAAGCTCGTCACGTTCCACATTACAGGTTCAAGGCCGAGCTGACGGGCGATGCGCAATGTGGCCAGGCGGCGGCCTCCGAACGGCGGACGAAACAAGCTTGAATGCGGACCAACAGCATCGGTCAAGGCTGCGCGGCAATCCAGAAGTTGGCGGCGAGTTGCTTCGCTCGATTCGAAGATCATCAGCGGATGCGTGAAGGTGTGATTGCCAATTGCGTGTCCGTCTTGAGTCACCGCGCGCGCGATCTCGGGCCGCTGGCAAACGTACTGTCCGATCATGAAGAAGGTTGCGCGAACATCGTGCCTCGCCAGAAGCTCGAGCAGGTTGAGAGTATGCGGATCGTTCGGTCCGTCGTCGTAGGTCAGCGCGATCTGCTTGATTCCCCGCGGCAGCCCAGTGAAGGTGCGGCCATACCATTGGCCGGTGGGCGCCATTGACTGATATCCAGCTGCTATGGCGAGGCCGGCGCCGGCGAGGCTTCCGATGACTGCGGGGAGCACGGGGAGATTGTAGCTGGATTGCAGATTGAAGAGAGCAGGTTGCAGACGTATTAACTTCGCGCTTTGAATTCCAGCTTCGAGCATGCCGATTTGTGGCAAGTATTGACTCGGTTCCCGACCTATTTATTCACAATTGCGTGGTATAGCGAAGCAAGTTATTCTGACACGTCCTCTCATGGCCAAGCTTTTCGAACTGCCTCGATACATTGCGGTTGAAGGCCCCATACGAGTCGGAAAAAGCACTTTGGCACGGGTTCTGGGCGAGCGGCTGGCCGCGCAACGCGTAATCGAGCCCGAGGACAACCCATTTCTGAGCGCCTTTTATGAGGGCGATGCTGGCGCGGCCTTTCAGGCGCAATTCGCTTTTCTGATCCGTCGGTATGAGCAGCTGCGGGCGCTCGATCTTGGGCCGAATTCGAATAAGACAGTCGTAGCCGATTACATCTTCGAAAAAGATAAACTCTTTGCTTGTTTGAACCTGAACGATCAGGAACTAGAGACCTACAATCGCTACTTCAACTACTTCCGCGAACAACTGCCGACGCCCGACCTGGTGATCTATCTGCAAGCCACACCTGAAGTTCTCAAGAAACGTCTGAAAAAGAAGAATGCTCCCGGCGAGAAGGCGATCAGCGAAGATTACCTGATGGAAGTGGTAAAGGCATACGAGCACTTCTTCTTTCACTACACGCAGTCGGACCTGCTGATCGTGAACACCTCGGAGATCGATTTTGTCGACCGCAATGAAGACCTTCAGGAGCTGCTGAAGAAGGTCTCGGCCCCAATCAAGGGAACGCAGTACTTCTTGCCACTTGGCTCGCAGGAAGCGGCTCGCGCCTAGAGCCTCCCAGCCATTTGCCACGTCATGCTGGAATATTACGGTTAAGAATTCAGCTGGCGATTTGCAATGCTACTTCAGTCCCGCTTTTGCCAGCATCTCGAGAAACTGTTTCTGCGTGCGCATGTCGATCGACTGAGCGACGAGTTTCCCTTCGCGGTCGTAAACGAAGCTCTTCGGAATACCTTCCACCGAAAACGCACCGTTGACTTTGCGCCCGGGATCGAGCAGGACGGGAAAGGTGACTTTGCGTTCGTGGATGAATGGTTCGACCTTGCCGGCCTTCTCGTCGGAAATCGCGAGCACGACAAATCCTTGGTCGCGGAAACGATCATAGAGCGTCTGCAAATCCGGCATTTCTTTGCGGCAGGGCGGACACCAAGTCGCCCAGAAATTCACAAGAACAACCTTCCCCTGTAGATCTTTAAATTTCCATTCTTTCCCACTGACATCTTTGAGCGTGAAATTAGGGTGCTCGCGCCTGGCATCCTCGGCTTCGAGTTGCTTCATGGCGGCGGCAAACTGCGGATCGTCGACCGAGGCCTGGACATGCTCATAGCGCACGAGCGAGGCAAGTTCGACGTACTGAAAAGCTGGACGCTTTTCGCCAGCCGTCGCATCGACGGTGTTTTCGGGCGTCTCCCATGATACGGGATGTTCCTTCAAAGCCTCTGCGAATGTGGTGGCAACCTCTTGCAGAGTGTCATGACCGAAGTCGCCTTCGGTTGAGAGTCCGGCCAAGCCATCGGCCAGGCGCAATTTGTTGGAACTCGATGGCAGCGCGCGGATCTTGAGCGCCAGATCTTTGGTCGTTTTGGCTCGCACGTCATCCGGCAGCGAGCGCAAGCCGTGAATCTGGTCGGCAATCGCATGCTCGTCCGGGGTGTAGACGATTTTCTTGTCTTGCGCCGAGCAGGGAACGAGGCTCAACAGGAAGAGTGCGGCGAAAAGCGAATAGCGTTTCAAGATATCTCCCCCATAGTTGGACGAAACAATTCTGTTCGCGTGAGCCAGCGTACCTGATGAAGCAGCATAGCGCATCAGGAGCGAGATTGAGGATCGTCGAACGCGACCACCACCTAGTAGTTTTAGATTATTGTTCGCCGCAGGCCCGCTCCCTATGCTTCCTCAATTCTTTTCACCAGCTTGGCCTCGTATCACAGGCCGGCAAATGTGGGGATTTCCGTTACCCAAATGGAGTGATTATGAACGCTGCCGTTGCCGCATTGCCTCGCGTTGCAAGCCGCAAATCGCTGGCGATCCAGACGTCGATCGCAATCTTGTTGTGCGCGGGCATCGCGCTCTACTTCTGGACGCAGTCGCGTTATCCAGCGCTGATCAAGAAGTATCACTCTGGCAATGCCATCAAGGTCGCGGGACCGATCAGCTTCGACGCGCTAATGCCGGTTACCTCGGACATGCCGCTGAGGGCGCGAATCGGGCGGACCACGGTGAACTGGATGTGGACGAATCGCATCGGCATGACATTCGGTTTGTTCTTCGGCGCCGGGATGCTCACTTTGCTGCCCCTGATGCCGGCATTTCGCTTCCGCAGCGCCGCTGCGCAAACCGCCACCGGAGCAGCAACAGGCATCCCGCTGGGTGTGTGCGCGAATTGCGTCGCGCCGATCGGCCGTGGCTTGTACCAGGGCGGGGCGAGCCCGAGCACAACGCTGGCAACAATGATCAGTTCGCCTACGCTCAATGTAGTAGTGCTGGCGATGGCATTGGCGATGTTTCCACTGAAGATTGCGCTGGTCCGGCTGGCGGTCCCGCTTATATTGCTGGCTCTCGTCCCGTGGATTGTTCGCCACAATCAGATCGCTGCCGTGACGGAAGATTTGTCCGGATCCGCGGACGGATGGATACGCCCGACCTCCGACACGTTTAAGTCGTATGTGAAGAACGTTGGGAGCCTCGCGCTCACGACGATTCCTCTCATGGTCGTGGCGGCGTTCCTAGGAGCGTTGGTCGCCGAGGCCGTGCCCGCTCAGAGCATCCCCGCGAAAGTGACTATCCTCGGAATCGTGATGGTGGCGCTAGTAGGAACGTTTCTCCCGGTGCCCATGGCATTCGATGTTGCCCTGGCGTTCGTACTAATGGCGCGCGGCGTGCCGATGCCTTATGTGGTCACGCTACTCTGCACGCTCGGCATCTTCAGCATTTATCCATATCTGATTCTTGGTCGAACCCTCTCTTGGCGCACCGCTACACGCGTATTCGCAGTGGTCTTCGTACTGGGACTGGCGGTGGGGCTGGGTACCGCGCTGGCAACGCACGCGTTCTAAATGGCCGGTCTCGCTAGAGTGTCACCGGTTTAGAATGAAATTCACGACGATCTGAGTCTCCACCTCAATCGGCTCGCCGTTAAGCTTATAGGGCCGGTATCGCCATTGCTGAACGGCACCGATAGCCGCGTCAATAAGCTCTCGCTGTCCGGAAATAACCTGCAAATCGGCAACTCGTCCGTTTTTGTCGATCACGGCCTGAAGCGTGACCACGCCCTGAATTCCCCTCCGCCTGGCCTCATCGGGGTAAACCGGAGGACCTTATGTGCCAGCATACCTGTCGAGATTCCTTGCGGAATTCGAATGATGTTTGGCGCATGCTGCGGCTGGTCTGTCGCGGTCCGTGCCCCGGGTAGGGTCACGTCTTCGACATTGGCGCGAAAGGCGAAGTCGACCGGAGTCCGATATATGACCTTCACGGGATGTCCGTTCTTGATATAGGCTTGAACTTCCACTTCCTTGCAGCCTCGACCGCGGCCTGCGCCAGTATGGGATTGCCGCTGACCACTTCCACACCGTCAACATCACCGCTCTCCAGAATATGCAGTTTCAGCCACACTTCGCCTTGTAAGTTCCTTT
>Ga0066395_10000732_pt1 | contig 12162 bp, 9 predicted proteins | sample PanSoiPlot1MoBio_FD_61218 | JGI IMG/M metagenome (GOLD analysis project Ga0066395, IMG submission 61218) | Tropical forest soil microbial communities from Panama analyzed to predict greenhouse gas emissions - Panama Soil Plot 1 MoBio | ecosystem: Environmental > Terrestrial > Soil > Tropical... | reverse complement strand
CGCTTTCGATGTCGTCGCCACCGACCCGCCCTATACGCTCGCCGGCGCGGAACTCTTCCTCGGCCGCGCCGGCGAGGCACTCAGGGGCGACGGCGCCTGCTATTTCTCCTTCACGCGTTGGCCGGCCGCACAGCTCGCCGACCTGCAGCGCGTCATCCTCGATCTCGGTTTCGCCGTGCGCGCCGTGCACCCGGACTTCAACCACTATCTCGGCGCGAGCGTACTCGGAAATGTCGGCGACCTTTTTGAACTCGACCAGGTTCGGGCGCCGGTGGGTGCCCTGCCGACCTGGACCGGAGCGCTCTACACGGCGGAATTCAATCCGCGTGAGCGCGCGTATTCCTGCGCCCAATGCGGCGCCGAGACCGTGCTGGGAGAAGACGGCGCGCCGCCGACCATCGAGGCGCTCAAGCGCGCGGGCTGCCGCGCCTGCGGCGGCAAGATCTTTCGCCGGCGCTGAGGCGCAATTTAGCGAAGTTCAGGGCTGGGACGTCAGGACAGCCGCGCGGCCGACCGCTCGGGGCGATATGTCAGCGCGTTGGTGGGCTCGGGGGCCGGCAGCGCGATCGACTCGGTCGCCGGATGTGTCTCGGCCAGCGTTGCGACAAAGTCCGCGAACCAACGCTGCACCGAATTGGCGCGCAGCTTGTCGATCATCGCGATCCAGCGCGCGCGGCGCTCGGCGGCCGGCATGAACATCGCCCGCGCGATCGCTTGCGCCATGCCATCGATGTCGTGCGGATTGACCAGCACCGCAGCGTCGAGTTCCTTGGCGGCGCCGGCGAACTCGGAAAGCACGAGCACACCGGGATCGGCCGGGTTCTGCGCCGCGACATACTCTTTGGCGACCAGATTCATGCCGTCATGGAGTGGCGTCACCAGGCCCATCTGCGCGACGCGATAAAATCCCGCCAGCATCGACTGGCCATAGCCTCGGTTGACATATCGCACCGGCACCCAGTCGACCTCGCCGTGTCGGCCGTTGACCTCGCCCACCAGAGTCGCGAGATCGTGGTTCAATTGCCCGTAGGCCGCGATCTGCTTGCGCGAGGGCACCGCGATCTGAAGCAGGGACACCTCGCCGCGCAGCGACGGCTGCGTCGCCAGCATGCGGTCAAAGGCGCGGATGCGGTTCTCGAGTCCCTTCGAGTAGTCGACACGATCGACCCCGATCGCGAGCTTCACTCCATGCAGGCTCGTTCGCAGCCGAGTGAACTCGTGCCGAGTCACCGCCTTGGCGGCGCGCGCCGCGAATGCGTCGACGTCGATCCCGATCGGAAAAACCCCGAGCCGCGAAACGCCGTGGCCCGAGGCCACGAGCGAGACATCGCGCTTGGACGTGACGAGATGGTTCATCACGTCGCGCTGGAGCTCGTTGGCGACGTAGTCCGCGAAATTTGCGCGGTCGTCTTCAGTCTGGAATCCAATCAGGTCGTAGGCCAGCATCGCCTCGACGAGCTCGCGATGGTGCGGAACGCTCAGCATCGTGCAGCGGGTCGGCCACGGCGTATGGAGGAAGAAGCCGAGCGGGCGCGTCACGTGCAGGCGCCGCAGTTCGGCGCCGAGTGCGAGGAAGTGATAGTCGTGGACCCAGTATGTCGAGTCCTCGCGGCCGAACCGCAGCAGGCCGCGCGCCATGAACGCATTGACTTCCCGATAGCAGCGATAGTCGTCCTGCGTCGCGCGGATCAGGTCCGGGCGCGAGTGCAGCGCAGGCCAGAGAACCGAGTTCGCAAACCCCTCATAGAAACCGCGATAGCTGGCAGCGGGGAGGTCTACAGTCGCGATCGCGCCGGTTCCGAACGCCTCGATCTCGGCGAAGGAATCCTTCTGCGAAGCGTCGCGCAGGCGCCCGCTCGAGCCGACCCAGATCGCGCCGGAACTTTGAACAACGGGCAGCAACGCGCTTGCGAGGCCGCCAGAAAGCGGCTCGTCCTTCCTGATCTTTGCGATCCGATTGGATACGACGACGAGGCTCATGCGCTACTCCAGTGCCTGCCACACATAACCGGTGGCAGTGGCTAATGTTCCGTATTCACCTCGCGTTCACCTGCAACGCTGTTCCGCACTTCTATGTAAAATTTGTGTCGCATTTGCCGTATTGCACTTCATTATTCATTCCGCAGCAAAAGCCATCGTTGACAGCAACGCAACCTCGGCGCGGCGAGAATCGAGGCGCGTGTGCTGCACCACGATCGGAACGTCCGACTCGAATACCGACGCATAGTCGGTGTTGCGGGGTATTTGCTGCGGATCGTCGAGGTCGTTGAAGCGAAGGTGCAACGTCCGACGCGCCGCGACTGTAAGCCGATAGGGACCGACAGGCTCGCGGTTGCCGAAGAAGACCGTAATCTCAACATGCGCCTCGCGATCGGTCGCATTCAAGATGCATGCGGTCTCATGTGACACCAACGCGGGATCGGAAAACGAGCTTTCGGACGGGATGTAACCCTCCGCAATGGCCCAGCGCCGACATCCAAGCATGACGAATCCCTCGCGATGACCTTGCGATGATCGCAGCCTTGCGATGATCGGACTATTAAGGCGAAAGCGAGATTGTGAACCAAGTTACTGATAACGCACACGCGCCCGTCCGAGTTCCATAACCGAATAGAACTTCGTCGACGGCCGTGGCGGTATGTGGCGGTGGACAGGCGGTACGATGCCGCGGCTGGGAACCAACAGTTTCCGTCGAGAGTCTTCCCATTTTGGGCGGGCAGCACACACAGTCGATCGGGACAATGCCCATGCGCGCGATCACGGTCTCGCCAGGCATCACGAATTCGGCGCGGCTGGAGGACGTGCCGCCGCCTCCGGTATCGGAGGGCGCGATCCTGGTGCGGACGCTGGCCATTGGCGTGTGCGGCACCGACCGCGAGATCATCGCCGGCGAGTACGGCTGGAGCCCACCCGGCGAGAGCCGGCTCGTGCTGGGTCACGAGTCACTCGGACGGGTCGAGCAGGCGCCGCCGCAGAGCGGCTTTGCGTCCGGCGACCTCGTCGTAGGGGTGGTACGCCGACCCGATCCGGTGCCGTGTCCGGCCTGCGCGGCAGGCGAATGGGACATGTGCCGCAACGGCCGCTACGCCGAGCGCGGAATCAAGGAGCTGCACGGATACGGCGCCGAGCAGTTCCGCGTCGAGCCTGAGTTCGCGATCAGGATCGATCCCGATAGTCTCGGCGTGCTGGTGGAGCCGGCGAGCATTGTCGCCAAGGCGTGGGACCACATCGAGCGGATCGGCGCACGCTCGCGATCGTGGCATCCGCGCACCGTCATGGTCACGGGTGCCGGCCCGATCGGCCTGCGAGCCGCGCTCATGGGTGCGCAGCGCGGCCTCGAGGTCCATGTCCTCGACCACAATGCGTCCGGGCCCAAACCGGCGCTGACGCGCGCTCTCGGCGCCACCTACCACGCCGCCCGGACACGCCTTAGACTTCGATATCGCTCTCTACAATCGCACCATGGTGCTCAACAACGAGACGGTGTTCGGCACCGTCAATGCCAACCGCACGCACTACGAGATGGCCGCCGCACAGCTCGCACGCGCCGACCGCGACTGGCTCGCACGGCTGATCACGCGGAGCGTTCCAGTCGAGCGGTGGGCTGAGGCACTGCAAAACCGCCCCGACGACATCAAGGTCGTCATCGATTTTCAATCCTGACCGCGGGTCCGCCCCCCATGCCCTCCCGTATCGAAGATTACGCCCTCATCGGAGACTGCGAATCCGCCGCGCTCGTCGGGCGCGACGGGTCGATCGATTGGCTGTGCTGGCCGCGCTTCGATTCGGAAGCCTGCCTGGCCGCGCTGCTCGGGTCACGCGACAACGGCCGCTGGCTCATCGCGCCGCAGGACGAGCACGCCCGCGTCACCCGGCGGTACCGGACCAATACACTGGTCCTCGAGACATGCTTCGAGACCGCCGACGGCACCGCCAAGATCGTGGACTTCATGCCGGTCCGCGGACGCAACCCCGCAGTGGTGCGCCTCGTCATGGGTGAGCGGGGCCGCGTCGCGATGCGGCTCGAGCTCGTGCTGCGCTTCGGGTTCGGCGCGATCGTGCCGTGGGTGACGCGGATGGAGGACGGCACGCTGCGCGCCGTCGCGGGTCCCGACATGGTCGTCCTGCACACGCCCGTCAGCCTCAAGGGCCGCGATCTCACCACGGTCGGCGAGTTCACTGTGGCGGCAGGGGAGATGGTCCCGTTCGTGCTGATCTACGCGCCATCGCATCTGCCGATCCCGACCGCGGTTGCACCGCAGCCGGCGCTTGCCGGCACCGAGGAATTCTGGCGCGATTGGGCGGCGGAGTGTCGCCCTGCCGGGCCGTGGTCACAGGCCGTGCTGCGCTCGCTGATCACGCTCAAGGCGCTCACCTATGCACCGACCGGCGGCATCGTGGCGGCGCCGACCACCTCGCTGCCCGAGCAGTTCGGCGGTTCGCGCAACTGGGACTACCGATTCTGCTGGCTGCGCGACGCGACCCTGACACTGTTCACGCTGATCAATGCCGGCTTTCACGACGCCGCGCAGGCCTGGAACGAATGGCTGGTGCGCGCGGTTGCCGGCAGCCCCGACCAGATCCAGATCATGTACGGAATCGCCGGCGAGCGGCGCATGATCGAATGGGAGGCGCCGTGGCTCGCCGGCTACGAGGGTGCACGGCCAGTCCGTGTCGGCAACGCAGCCCATCTCCAGCTCCAGCTCGATGTCTTCGGCGAGGTGATGGATGCCGCCCACCAGGCGCGGCGGAGCGGACTTGCCACGCACCAATCCGGATGGCAGGTCCAGCTCGAGCTGCTCAATTACCTCAGCCGCATATGGCAGGAGCCGGACGAGGGCATCTGGGAGGTGCGCGGCGGGCGCAAGCAGTTCACCCATTCCAAGGTGATGGCGTGGGTCGCTTTCGATCGCGCCATCAAGAGCGCCGAGATGTTCGGCTTCGAGGGACCGGTCGATCACTGGCGCAAGGTGCGCGAGGAAATTCACGCGACCACTTGTGCGAAGGCCTACGACGCCGAGCTCGAAAGCTTCGTGCAATCCTTCGGATCAAAGCAGCTCGACGCCAGCCTTCTGCTGATGCCCTGCGTCGGGTTCTTGCCGGTCGAGGACCCGCGCATCCGCGGCACGATCGCGGCGATCGAGCGCACGCTGCTGGTCGATGGATTGGTGATGCGCTACCAGACGGAAAGCCAGGTCGACGGCTTGCCGCCCGGCGAGGGCGCATTCCTGGCCTGCAGTTTCTGGCTCGTCGACGCCTACATTCTCCAGGGACGGCTGGCGGAGGCGGAAAACATGTTCCGGCGCCTGGTTTCCCTCTGCAACGATGTCGGGCTGCTGAGCGAGGAGTACGATTTCCGCGCTGGCCGGCTCGCCGGCAACTTTCCGCAGGCCTTCTCGCACGTCGCGCTGGTCAATAGCGCCTTCAACCTGACGCAGATGGAGAAGCCGGTCGAGCAGCGCGCTCAACCGGACGTCGAAATGGCCGCCCCTCCCCGCTTGCGCAGGGACGGCCGTCAACGCCAGTAGCGATCCTCCCAGCTCCGCGACAGCCGCATCGCCGTGAGGATGAGCCCGGCCATCGAATAGGTCTGGGGGAAATTTCCCCACAGCGCCCCGGTCTGCGGATCGACATCCTCGGACAGCAGGCCGTACCGGTTGCGATGGGCAAGCGCATCGAGAAAAAGGTCACGCGCCTCCTCGTGCCGTCCGAGCGACCACCAGGCGTCGACCAGCCAGAACCGGCAGATCAGGAATGCCGTCACCGGCAATCCGAAATCATCGGCCCCAGCATAGCGCATGACGTGCTTCTCGCGCAGTAGCTCGCGCTCCATGGCGGTGACGGTCTTGACGAAGCGCGGGTCGTCAGGCTCCAGCACGCCAAGCTCGGGCAGCAGCAGCAGGCTGGCGTCGAGATCGTCCGAATCGAACGCCGCCGTGAAAGCGCCGCGCTTCTCGTTCCAGGCGCGCGCGAGCAGCGCCTCGCGAATAGGCTCGGCGACACGGTTCCAATATTTTGCGCGCTCGGGGTGGTCGAGCCGCGCCGCGATGGCGGCGAGGCGGTGGCAGCCGGCCCAGCACATCGCCACCGAGTGGGTGTGGACCCGCTGACGGCCGCGATATTCCCAGATGCCGGCGTCGGGGTGAAAGGCGGCCGCGACCGCACGCTCGCCGAGCGATTCCAAGAGCCGGAACAGGCCGTCGTCGCCCGGACGCGGCAGCCGGCGGTCGAAGAACATTGGCGTCGCCGCCAGGATGATGCTGCCATAGGTGTCGTGCTGCGCCTGCCCGGCCGCCGCATTGCCGATGCGCACCGGCCCGTCGCCGCGATAGCCCTCGAGATCTGGCGCCGTGCGCTCGTCGAGCGCTTCGGTCGGCACCACGCTGTAGACCGGCCGCAGCGTTTCGTCGCGCCGGGACGCGATGCTGAGCGTGAAGTTGATGAAATCCTCCATGGTCTGGGTGGCGCTGATGCGGTTGAGCGCCTTGACGACGAAATAGGCATCGCGCAGCCAGCAATAACGATAGTCCCACGTCCGCCCCGATCCGGGAGCCTCGGGAATCGACGTTGTCATCGCCGCGATGACCCCGCCCGTTTCGTCAAAGGAACTGACCTTGAGGGTGATTGCGGCGCGGATCACCGCCTCCTGCCAGTCGTACGAGATCGACAGGCCGCGCACCCAGGTCATCCAGTAGTCGCGGGTGCGATCGCAGAACTCGCGCGATGCCGTCGCGATGTCGTCCGCGAAAGGCTCATCAGGACCGAAAACGAGATGCAGCGCGCGGGTAAGGACGAACGGCGCCTCGCTCTCGATCAGCGACAAGGGGGCATCGGTCGTCAGGCGCAGGACCGTATCGTCGTCGTGATACCGGATATGATTGCTGCCGAGCGAGCGGCGGGCGAACGGCTTGCCGTATCCATGCGTCGGCCGCATCCGAATGGTGATTCGCGGCAGCCCGGACACGGGCTCGATGATGCGGAAGAGTTGCGGGGGGCGGAACACCCGACCGAACTGCGGAAAACGCGGCGCGAAGTCGGTGACCCGCACCGAATTGCCGTGCCGGTCGGTCAGCAGTGTCGAGACGACGGCCGTGTTGCGCAGATATTCCGACTGCGTGTCGACGATGTCGTCGAGCAGGACGTCGGTGAAGCCTTTTTCCTCCTTTCCGGAGAGGAGCCGGCAGAACAATGGATCGCCGTCGAAGCGCGGGAAGCACCACCACACGATGCGCGCGCCTGGGTCGACCAGCGCCGCCGTGCGTCCATTGCCAATGACGGCGACATCGAGACCATAATCGTGCATTAAGCCTATTTCCCAGACGCGAGCGTCAGCCTGTCGAGCCAGTCACGGACGTCGGCGGGCGTGTCGAAGTGATTGGCAGCGCCCGTGACCTGCCGCCCCACCGAGAACGAGAGTCCAGCGAAATTCGGCATGATGGCGAAGACCGATTCGTCGGTGGTGTCATCCCCGATGAAGATCGGGGTGCGCCCCGCGAACGGCGGCCGGCGCATCAATTCCTGCACACCCGTGGCCTTGCTGAAGCCGGCGGGCTTGACCTCCACCACGGACTTGCCGGGCAGGATCTCGACCGGCTCAGGCCACGGTTCGGCACAGATTGCGGCGACCGTGTCACGCACGAACGCTTCCTTCTCGGGCGCCTCGCGATAGTGCAGCGCCACCGAGTAGCCTTTGTCCTCGGCGCGCACGCCGGATCCCGCAATGGCGAGCAGCCGGCGCTTGAGCTCCGGCGCCAGCGCGGGCGCGTTGCGTTTCGGCACATCCGCGCCGTCGATGGGGCGCAATTCAGCGCCATGTCCGCCGACGACGGTGAGCCGCAACGGGCCAAACAAGCGATCAAGGTCGGCGACCGAACGTCCGCTGACGAGCGCCACGGCGCCGCCGGTGCGCTCGACCAGCCGCGCCAGGGCACGCCGCAGCGAGGGCGGAACGCAAACCTCCTGCGGCGTCGGCGCGATATCGACGAGCGTGCCGTCGACGTCGAGCAGCAGTGCGTGGCTTCGCAGGTCCGGGCAAGGAGGCGCCGGATCGGAATTCACGGTTGCCTTTGGCGATTGGCGTTGCGGCCGCATGCTCGATCCCCTCGACTCAATGTTCCACTTCAGTCCACGAATGCCAGCGGCCGCGCGACCGCTTCGAGCGGCTTGCGCTCCGCCGCGACGCCCCAGCGCCATTGGATTCCCGCCGCTGCGATCATGAGCCCCGCACCGAGCAGATAGCCCCCGAAAACGCTCGCGCGCGAGCCGCTCGCGATCAGCGCTCCGAACAGAAGCGGGGCCGCCGCGCCGCCGATGCCGGTACCGATCGCATAGAAGAAGGCGATCGCCACCGCGCGGATCTCGAGCGGAAAGATCTCGCCCACCGTGAGATAGGCCGAGCTGGCCGCTGCCGACGCGACGAAGAAGATCACCATCCAGGCAATTGTCTGACTCTGCGGCGACATCATGTCCAGGCTGAATAAATAGCCCGTGAGCGCCAGCATTAACCCTGATGCCGCATAGGTCCCGCTGATCATGACCTTACGTCCAATCGTGTCGAAAAACCGGCCAAGCAGCAAGGGACCGAAGAAATTGCCTGCCGCGAAGGGGAGAATGTACCAGCCAACGTCGGCGGCCGGTACGCCATAGAAATCAGTGAGGATCAGCGCGTAGGTGAAGAAGATCGCGTTGTAGAAGAACGCCTGCGCCGTCATCAGGCTCAGGCCGACGAGCGTGCGCTGCCGGAAGGCGCCGAACAACGTTCGCGCGATCTCGATCAGGGACGTGTGGCTGCGAATCCGCACGCGCGATGGCGGACCCTCGAGCGAGTCGATCGCATGACCGCTGGCGCGTATCCGCGCCTCGATCTCCTCGACGACCGCATGAGCCTCCGCCTGACGCCCATGCGTCACAAGCCAGCGCGGACTCTCCGGGATCCACCTGCGCATGAACAAGATGACGAGGCCGAGGAGGGCGCCGACCAGAAAAGCAAGACGCCAGCGCAAGTCCGGATCGAGCCCGGTCGCGTTGAGCAGCACGATCGAAAGGGCGGCGCCGAGCGCGGCACCGACCCAGAAGCTGCCATTGATCGCGAGATCAGTCTGGCCGCGATAACGCGCCGGTATCAGCTCCTGGATGGTCGAGTTGATGGCCGCATACTCGCCGCCGATGCCCGCCCCGGTGAAAAAACGGAAGAGGATGAAACTCTGCAGGTTCCATGACAACGCGGTGGCGGCCGTTGCGACCAGATAGACGGCGAGCGTAACGAAGAACAGCTTCTTGCGTCCCAGCCGATCGGTGAGCCAGCCGAAAAAAAGGGCACCCAGCACCGCGCCGCATAAATAGGCGCTTCCCGTGAGCCCGACCTCGAACGTGGTGAAATGCAGAACCGGGCTCGCCGCAAGCGCTCCGGCGAGCGATCCGGCGAGTGTGACCTCGAGGCCGTCGAGGATCCAGGTGATGCCGAGCGCGACGATCACCAGCGTATGAAATCTGCTCCACGGCAGCCGATCGAGCCGCGGCGCGACGTCGGATTCGACGACAGTTGACTCGTGCGCACGCGATGCGGGGGGCCCCTGCACCAATGACGACGGCAATACCCGAAATGATAGGTTGCTGAAATTCATCGCACTTTTGCGATTGGGATCGGGGTTGCGTGCGTCATTTGTCAAACGCGCCACGGGAACAAAGGTTCCACCCGCCGCCTATGCGGCGGCGCGGGGCCGCGACAGGCGGGTGATTTCGCGCTCCACCAGGTCGCGGTAGAGGCCCTCGCGCCGCATCAGCAGGTCAGGCGAGCCATCCTGCACGACGCGACCGGCCTGCATCACGACGATACGGTCGAAATTGCGCACGGTCGAGAGGCGATGCGCGATCGCGATGACGGTCCGCCCGCGAATGAGCTGCCTGAGCGCCGCCCGGATCGATTCCTCGGAATCGGTGTCGAGCGCCGAGGTGGCCTCATCGAGCAGCAGGATCGGCGCGTCCTTCAGGAACGCGCGCGCGATTGCGAGGCGCTGGCGCTGGCCGCCCGACAGCTTCACGCCGCGATCGCCCACCATCGTCGCGAAGCCCTCTGCCATCGTCTCAATGAAGTCGCAGCGCGCCGCGATCGCGGCCTGCAATAGCTCGGCATCCGACGCCTCCGGCCGACCATAGCGGATATTCTCTGCAATCGAGCGATGAAACAGCGATGGCTCCTGCGGAACGATCGCGATGGCCTGGCGCAGACTCTCCTGAGTGACGCGCGCGACGTCCTGGCCGTCGATGAGAATGCGGCCGCGCTGCGCGTCATAGAAGCGCTGCAGCAGCGCAAACAGCGTGGATTTCCCGGCGCCCGACGGGCCGACGATTCCGACGTGCTCGCCGGCCGCGAGGCGAAGGTTGAAGTCCTCGAAGATCGCGTGACCGTCGGGATATTTGAAGGAGACGTTCTCGAACCCCACGCTCGCGTTCTTACGCGTCAAGCACGCGGCGGAAGGGTCATCGCGCAGCTCGTGTGGAACGAGCAGCGTCGCCAGCGCCTCCGACAGGCGCGCCATGTGCTGCGTCACGTCGACCAGCGCGACCGCGAGATCGCGGGTCGCGTGCAGCACCGCAAGTCCGAGCGTGCAGATCAGGACCACATCGCCGGTCGTCGCCGCGCCCTGCTGCCACAGCCTGATCGCCCATGCGAGGAGCGCGATCGCGAGCAAAATGGTCGTGCCGGCATGCATCAGCCGCAGTCTTTCGAGATAGATAAGGCTGCGCCGGCGCGCCGTCATCTCGCGGTCGACCGTCTTGTCGAATCGCCGCCACTCGCGGCCGAACCCGTGAAAGGCGCGCACCAGCGGCATGTTGCCGATGATATCGACCATCTCGCCGTCGACCGCGGCGGCCCGATCGGCGAAGCGATGGTGCAGCGGGCGGCCGGCAGCGGCGAGGCGAAACATGATCCAGACCACGACGCCGCCGATTGCGGCGAGAACCCCCGCCATCGGCAAGCTGACGGTCGCGACGAAGGAGATCGCCGCGATCGTTGCGGCGCACGGCGGCAGCACGTTCCACACGAACATGTTCTCGACTGTGAAGATCGCGTTGGACGTCGCCGTGATGCGGCTCGTCAACATGCCGGGCTGGCGGTCCGCGAAATAGCTCGGCGCATGGCCGGTCAAATGGCGAAAGAGATCGCGCCGCAGATCGCCGGTCACGGCTGTAAAGGTCCCGCTCGCGATCCAGCTCGCCACCCGCCACAACACGTTGTCGGCGGCAATCAGCGAAACGAGCACCGCGAACGCAAGCCAGATGCCGGCAGCCTGGGGACCCCGCGCCAGCGTGTCGACCAGAAACTTCACCCCGTACTGCGTCGCGACCGAGCAGGCGACCGCAGTGATCACCAGAAGCAGGATTGCGGCATGCGAAAACGCCCGTTGCCGCAGATAGCGCGCGATGAAGGGGATGGGACGATGGGCATAACCCGACAAGTTATCGGACATTTCGAGCAATCGTCGAACCTCCCGTTATTCGGCGCGCCCGGAGCCGAAGTTGCGCCGCTCCCAGGCCATGACAGCGTCATGATCGCTCCCCCACCGGCACACCACGTGTGACGTGCCAAGCGCGGAATAGTTCCATGCGTGCCGGGAAAAAAAATTCCATCGTTTCTGCCGGTAAAGCCGGGTGTTCGCGTTGCTACATCACGGGTGATGCAACGGGGGTGCCGGCCCCAAGCAAAAAAGGAGATTGGTCCCATGCGCATCGCGCAGATCGCGCCCTTGACCGAGGCTGTTCCGCCCAAGCTCTATGGCGGAACCGAACGCGTCATTCATTGGCTGACCGAAGAACTGGTGGCGCTTGGGCACGAGGTCACGCTGTTCGCCAGCGGGGACTCGCGGACCACCGCCAAACTTGAGGCCGGATGGCCGCGCGCACTGCGCCTCGACGGCGCAGTCCGGGACGCCAATGCGCTGCATCTCGCGATGCTGGAGAACGTGCGGCGCAGAGCGCACGATTTCGACTTTCTCCATTTCCACTTGGATTATTACCCTTTTTCGCTGTTCTCCCGTCAGTCGACCCCGTTCCTGACGACCCTGCACGGGCGGCTCGACCTGCCGGAGTTGCACCCCGTCTTCGACGCCTGCTCGGCCGCACCCGTGGTGTCAATCTCGAATGCGCAGCGGCGGCCGCTGC
>Ga0066395_10000731_pt1 | contig 12166 bp, 9 predicted proteins | sample PanSoiPlot1MoBio_FD_61218 | JGI IMG/M metagenome (GOLD analysis project Ga0066395, IMG submission 61218) | Tropical forest soil microbial communities from Panama analyzed to predict greenhouse gas emissions - Panama Soil Plot 1 MoBio | ecosystem: Environmental > Terrestrial > Soil > Tropical... | reverse complement strand
GCCGTTTGCCCTCGCCCCGCGAAGCGGGGAGAGGGTAAGGGTGAGGGGCCGTCCTCAGGCGACGTCGCCGCCGTCATACAGCCAGCGCAGCGCCGCCTCGTCGGTCAGGATCTTCGAACCGACCGCGTAGAGGTGCTTGGCGATCTCCTCGGTCATGCCGTCGTCACGGCTGGCGCCCACCTTGCCCTTTCGCATCATCCCGCCGTGTTCGAGGAGGCGCACCGGCACGTGGGGAAGCGTGTCGAACTTGTCCTCGTGTTTCTTCATCCAGTCGAAGGACGTGTACTCGTTGATGCGCGCCCACTCGGCGGCGCTGCGCGTGATGCCGAGAAAGTCAGCGACCTTGCGGGTGGCCCCGGGAAGATCGCGCTTCATGTCCGCGAAGTGCATCAGCAGCACGTTCTTTTCGTGGCGCAGCGGCCACCACGCCGCCGCGAAACCGAACAGCATGCCCTGCATGGCGCGCGCGTCGAATACCTCCCGATAGAACGTGGGGAAATCCGGCCGCGTCATCGCCGCCCTGGGCACCTTCCACAGATCGAAGAAGGCGTCGGTGTGCTGGTCGAGGAAGATCTTGAACGAGACGACCGACTCCTCCGGGTTGCGCGCGGCCACCACATACCGGACGTCCTTGCCGGTGCCCGCCTTGATGAACGGCAACTGAGGCGGCGCCGCGTGCGACTTGATGGCGCGGCGCCGATCGGTCGGCATCGCCTCGATGCGATCCAGCTTCACCTGCGGCGACTGCCCGGGCCACTCGACCAGCTCCGGCCACGGCACCACGCTGTAGATGCTGTCGAACTCCCCGTCCCCACCGGTCAGCAGCTGGTGGACGATGTTCATCATCCAGTTGGTGCCGCTCTTGACGGGGACCGAGATCCAGACGTCGCCGTCACGCGCGACGACACCCTGCCCCGTCCCTGGATTCAGCCATGGTGGTCCAGCCATCGTCGCGCGATGATATCCGATCTGCTGACGAGCGATCGCGATCAGGTGACGATCTGAAGCTGCCGCCGGTACTCCGACACCAGCGGGTGCTGCGCCCCCAGGTGATCGAAGATCGCCAGCATCGCTCGCCGCGCGCCGTCATCGCGGAACTTGCGACTGCGCTTGACCAGCTCCAGCAGCTCGGCGAGGGCCGGCTCCCACTGCAGCGCGGCAGCGTGCGCGCTGGCCAGCGCGAATCGCGCCTCCAGGTTGTCGGGATCTTGAGCGATGGCCGCGGTGGCCGCGTCGCGGCCCCCGAACGCGGCGGCGTCGCGCGCGAAGGCCATGCGGCGGCGGGTCGCGTCCGCGGCGTCGGCCTGCGGGCCGCGCGGATCGACGGAGGCAAGCGCCGCCTCGGCGTCGTCGGCGCGTCCGGCGTCCAGCAGCAGCTCCGCCAGACCGACGGCCGCGGCGTCGCGCACCTCGGCGTCGGCCAACATCGCGCGGAAAGCGGTCTCGGCCCCGGCGCGATCGCCCTTCACCGCCAGCGCCGCGGCGTCGGCGAGCGCCTGCTTTCCCGGTGACGGCGCCAGCTCCGCCAGCCAGCGGCGCAGAAAATCCACCGGCTGCGCGCCGACAAACTCGCGGACCACCTCGCCGCCACGGAACGCCTTCACCGCCGGGATCCCGCGGATGTCGTAGCGCGCCGCCAGCTCCGGGTTCTTGTCCGTGTCGACCTTCGCGAGCTCGACCCGCCCGCCCAGCGCCGCCACCTCACGCTCGAGAATCGGCCCGAGCACGCGGCACGGCCCGCACCACGCCGCCCAGAAGTCGACGACGACGGGGACGGTGCGCGAGCGGGCGATGACGTCCGTGTCGAAGGCGGACTCGTTCACGTCTTTGATGGCGGTGGGCATGCGGCAAACTTATTGCCGCTCGGCCGCGAGCGCTATGAGGTCACGGAACCTAGCGCTCGCCCTGCAAGGCGAGCGGGAACTCCGTCTCGTACGGCGCCGGCGACGTCGGGAACGTCCACTTCGACACCGCCGCCTTCAGGCACGGCGACAGGACGCGAAACGCGGCCGGGGCCTTGATGCTGACGCTGTCGACGTGGCCCGACGGGCGGACCGAGGCGCGCACCGTCACGTTGCCGCGCACCAGGCTGGCGTCGCGAACGAGCGCGCGCTGGTAGCACACCTGCAAGCCGGGGCTGCCGTCCCGGATCACGCGCGTGAGGTCCGCCTGCTTGCGCGCGGAGATCTCCGGCTGTTCAGCCGGTTCGGCGGCGGCGGCGGCCGGCGCTGGCGCGACGGCAGCGGCGGGCTCGGGCTCGGGCGGCGCCGCCTCGGGGGGCGGCGGCTCGGCGAGCGCGACCGGCGCCACCGCCCGGTGGGCGGGCCGCCGCGACATGTTCCACATCAGAGCGATCGCGGCGCACACGGCGAGAAACAGCACCACCAGAACGCCGGGCGACCTGCTCCATTCCAGACGAGCTCCCGCCATATCGCCCCCCTCTACGGCCGATCCTAGTGGCGGCGATCCGGTTGGCCAGGGTCCGCACCGGTCGGGCTCGGTCAGAATGCCGGTCGTTGTCGCGAGCTCGAGCGATCCGAGCCCGACCTTGTCGTCCAGCTCAAGTTCGCTTGCGGCGCGGCGGGGCGTCCCGGTCGGCGAGGTACTTCTTGACGGCCGTGTGGACGGCTCCGTTTATCTCCAGCAGGAGATAGCCGTAGATGAAGAGGGCGCCGGCGACCGGCACGATCCACGTGCGCCAGTCCTGTAGGCGCGGGTGGGGCGACAGCCGGGCGCTGGCGGCGATCGCGCCGATCACCACCCCGGCGATGACGATCAGCAGTCGCAAACCGTAGACCCGCCCGTGCTGCTTCAGGGCGGCCCGAAGTATGGCCTGGCGCTCGTCGCGCGGGCGCCCCGCCAGGCTCGGATAGCTGTTGATGCTCCAGTGCACCGCGGATTGAGATACCATCGAGTCGTGCGTACTGCTCGTCTTGCTTTTGTCCTGGGTACCAGTTTGTTCGCGATCGCGGGCTGCGGCAGCGGGAAGAGCGGCGGAAGCGGCGCGGCCGGAACGGGAGGGGCGGCCGCGGGCGCGGCCGGTACCGGCATGGGAACGGCCGGCACCGGCGGCGGTACGGGTGGCGGCGCGGGCACGGGCGGCAGCGTATCGACCGCCGGCACGACCGGCACCGGCGGAACGACCGGCGGTGGCGGGCGCGGCGGAGCGGCGGGCAGCGCGGGCGCGTCCGGCACCGGCGGGACCTCCGGCACCGCGGGCACGACCGGCACCGCGGGCACGACCGGCACGGGCGGCAGCACCGGCACCGGCGGCGGCGCCGGCGGACCGCCGGTCAGCAAGTACATCGTCGTCGATCAGTTCGGCTACCTGCCGGACCTCGAGAAGATCGCCGTCATCCGCGATCCGCAGACCGGCTTCGACGCCTCCGAATCGTTCACGCCGGGCGCGACGTACGCGCTCGTGAACGCGTCGACCGGCGCGCGCGTCATGATGGCCGCGCCGTCGACCTGGAACGGCGGCGCGACCGACACGTCGTCGGGCGACAAGGCGTGGTGGTTCACGTTCACCTCGGTCACGACGGCGGGCGACTACTACGTGCTGGACATCGATCGCAACGTGCGGTCCTACACCTTCACGATCGGCGACCAGGTGTACCGCGACGTCCTCAAGCAGGCGGTGCGCATGCTCTTCTATCAGCGCGCCGGCCAGGTCAAGGACGCCGCGCACGCGGGCGCGGGCTGGACCGACGCGGCCAGCTTCACGGGCGCGCTGCAGGACGGCCACGTCCGCCTGTTCAGCGACAAGAACAACGCCGCCACCGAGCGCGACCTGCACGGCGGCTGGTACGACGCCGGCGATCTCAACAAGTACACCAGCTGGACGGCGACCTACGTCGAAGGGCTGCTGCGCGCCTACGCCGAGAACCCGACCATCTGGACGGACGATTACAACATTCCTGAATCCGGCAACGGCATCCCGGACGTGCTCGATGAAGCGCGGTGGGGCCTCGACTACCTGACGCGCATGCAGAATTCGGACGGCTCGGTGCTGAGCATCGTCGGCGAGCCGTCGGCCAGCCCGCCGTCGGCGGCGACCGGCCAGAGCCTGTACGGCCCTGCGAACACGTCGGCGACGCTGGCGACCGCCGCGGCGTTCGCGGCCGCCGCCCGCATCTTGAAGCTGCCCAACATCGCGGCGCTGAATACCACCGCCGCCGACGCGCTGACGCGCGCCCAGAACGCCTGGACCTGGGCGGTCGCCAACCCGAACGTGCAGTTCAAGAACAACGACACCGCGTCCGGATCCAGCGGGCTCGGGTCCGGCCAGCAGGAGACCGACGACTACGGCCGCCTCGTCTACAAGCTGGACGCGGCCGCGCAGCTCTTCGCGGTCACGGGCGACGCCACCTACAAGACGTTCTTCGACGCGAACTACCAGCAGCTGCACCTGATCACGCAGAGCTACGTGTCGCCGTGGGATGTGTCGGGGCAGGACGCGGCGCTCGACTACGCGGACGCCGCGGGCGCGACGGCGGCGACGGTCACCGCGATCAAGAACACCTATCTCGCCGGCGCCAAGGGGAGCGGCAACCTCGGCGCGATCACCGGCAACAAGGATCCGTACCTCGCGTACATGCAGGACTACGTCTGGGGGTCGAACTCGACCAAGTCGCAGGTCGGCAATCTGTTCGCGGCGGTCGTCAGCCACAAGCTGGACGCGACGTCGAACGCGGACATGGCCCGGGCGGCGTCGCGCTACATCCACTACATCCACGGCACGAACCCGCTGTCGCTGGTCTACCTGACGAACATGTACGACCACGGCGCCGAGAACTGCGCCAACGAGATCTTCCACACCTGGTTCGCCGACGGCAGCGCGCTGTGGGATCGCGTCGGCACGTCGACCTACGGCCCGCCGCCCGGCTACATGCCTGGCGGCGCGAACCCCGGTTACGACTGGGATGCCTGCTGTCCGTCCGGGTGCGGCGGCACCGCCAACAACGCGGTCTGCACGTCGATGTCGATCTCGCCGCCCAAGGGCCAGCCGCAGCAGAAGTCGTACAAGGACTTCAACACGGCCTGGCCGCTGGATTCGTGGAGCGTCACCGAGCCCGACGACGGCTACCAGGTCGCGTACATCCGACTGCTGTCGAAGTTCGTGCGCTAGCGCCAGCGCACAGACGCAACCGGGGTTTCATGGGCTGGCAGCGCCCGCATCGGGCATGGGTGGGCCCGGGTCAGCGTCGGACGCGAGGCGGAAGACGCCACCGGTGGTTGCGACGAGCAGCCGCCCCTGCTTGTCGGTCGCAGACGCCCTGACGTTCGGATTCGGCAACGGGTTCGGCATCGGGCCCCAGGTCGCGGAATCGTCGACGCTCGCGTAGGTCTCCAGCGGCGCGCCGTAGTTCACGCCGGGCGCGTAGCCGGGCCCGACCACGAAAAGACGGCCGGCGCCGTCCTGCGCGATCCAGTCCGGACGACTCGGCAAGACGCCATGCGCGGGGAGGAGCTGCACCGTATCGCCTTCGTCCGAGGTGATATCGATGCCGGCGAAGGGGTCGAGGAACAGCAGCCGGCCGTCGGGCTCCTCGATGAGCGGCAGCGGAAGCGAGCGCGGCAGTGTCTGCCAGGTCGCGCCCCGGTCGGTCGAGCGGAAGGTCGTGTTGAGACCCTGCACCTGCGCCTGAGCGAGAAGGTGGCCGTTGCCTAAGGTCTGGAGATACTCCATGCTGAGGCTGCCGGGTAAGAGCTGGAAGGTGAGACCGCCGTCGTCGGAGCGCGCGACACCATTCCCGACGGCGGCGTTGCCAACGGCATAGACGGTGGCGCCGACGGTCGCGAGCGCGGTCGCCACAAACGCCGACTGGGGTGGCGTCACGGCCGGCAGCGCGACGCCGTGCCAGGTGACGCCGTGGTCGTCGCTCCGTCCGAGCGGAAGGGTGCCGGGCGCGCCGCTGATGCCCGCGCACTCCAGCGCGCCGGCGGCGGTCACGATGCAGGAGCTCGCGTTGAACGGCGCCGCCAAAGTCTGCCAGGTCCAGCCCCCGTCAATCGAGCGCTGCAGAGCGCTGCCGCTGACCGCCTCGTAGCTCATGAGGTAGATGTCGCCGCTCGCCCCGAGCGCCGTCGACGTGGTGTCGACGAACATTCCGTAGACGAAGCCCGTAATCGCGCCGGTCGCGGGGCTCCCGCTCGCAGCCTGCCAGTGCTGGCCGCGGTCGTATGACTTGTAGACGCCGTCCGAACAGGCGGCGAACAACTTGTCTCCGCGCGCGGTGTACGGACCGCCGCAGCTGGGTTCGGACGCGCCCAGCGTCGGGGGCCGCTGGATGAGCGTGAAGGTGGCGCCGCCGTCGTCGGACCGGGCGATCATCGCCCCCGACGCGATGTACAGGAGACCCGTGTCGCTGACCGCGAGAATCGTGGCGCCGGCGCGCCCCAGGGCCGTCCAGGTCGCGCCCGCGTCGGTTGACTTGACCAGCACGGGCTGGTCGAGGTTATTGGTCGTCGTGTGCGCATTGGCGTAGCAGGTGTTGACGCCGTCGCAGCGAAGCTGGGCGCTGAGGCCGAAGCCGTCGTCGATCCCCTGCACGGCATTGAAGGTCACGCCCTTGTCGATCGATCTCACGACGCCGCTGTCGCCGGCACGCAAGATGACGGACCCCGCGCTCAGAACTTCGATGCTGCTGATGCCGAGGCTGGCGAACTGCCCCGGGGCGAACGTCTTGCCGCCGTCGATCGAGGAGTAGAACATGTTGCCGCCGTAGTTCGACGCCACCATTACCAGATCACCCTGGGCGCCGATGACGCTCACCTGCCCCTGGCCGGCGGGCGGCGTCACTTGCTGCCAGGTCGCACCGCGATCGACACTTCGAAGCAGGCCCGCCGTCCCCGCGTAGATCGTGGTGCCGGCCGCGGCCAGGCCCGCCACGTGGAAGTCGTAGATGCCGCGGTTCGCGGGATGCCAGGAGCCGCCTTCGTCGGTCGACGTGAATATCCCGGCGCCCGGAGCGCCGCTGACGCTGCCCCCGCCGGCGTAAAGCACGCCGTCACCGTCGACCGCGATCGCGGTGATGCCGATGCCGAGCGGGGCGGGGAGGACGACCCAGTGGTACGGCGAGAGGGGATCGGGGGCAGCGTCGCCCCTATCGGCGTTGCCGTCCGTCGGCACGTCGGAGGTACCGCTCGCGTCGCCGACCTCCGCAGCGACATCGGCGACGGCGTCGCCGTTCCCGTCCACCGGAGCGTCGAGAGCAACGTCAGGCGACGCGTCGGCCAGGGGCGTGTCGAATACAGCGTCGTGCCCGGCGTCGCCCAGCCCGTCGGGCGATGCTTCCATCCCGACGTCGGTCGGCGCTGGCGCATCGCCACGCGCATCTCGGGCTGCGCCCGCGTCGGTGCGCGCATCGGCCGATCCAGACGGGCTCGAGCCGCACGCGGCGGCGGAGATGACGGCGACCAACAAGGCAGCGCGGCAACCAGCAACCAAGGAACACCGCCCCGCCTCGCTCAGCACGTCTCCAGGATGCCCTGCCCTTCGCCAAAACACAAAGCGGTCGCGCGTTCGGACGAGGCCGCTTCAGGCGGTCGCTGACGGTCACTGACGCTGCTGACGCCCGCGCCTCCAGACCGGCGCGCCCTCGCCGCGCGCCCGCCCATCTCGCGGCTGGCCCGCTCGTTGCTGTGTGGGCCGTCCGGAACCCACGAGGAGACCACGATGAAAATTTCCAGCAAGACTCTGATGGTTCTTTCGATCGCGCTCGGACTTGCCGCCTGCAACCCCGACGATCCGATGACCGGGCACGTCGTCACGGGCAGCGGCGGGACGGGCGGCGCCGTGAAGGAGGGGACCGGCGGCAGCGCCGGCACCGGCGGCGCCGCGCAGAAGACTGGCCCGGCCGCGTTCCTCGGCACCTGGCGGTACCAGCCGAACTCGAAGACCAGCGTCAGCTGCGCCGACGGTACCGCGTTCGATGCGTTTTCCGACGGCACCGAGACCGAGACGTTCACGGCGGGGACGCAAGCGAGCGAGGTCGTCGCCACCGACGACGGCGGCTGTTCCGCCAGCTGCTCGATCACCAACATCAGCGCGAGCTGCGCCGCCGAGCTCTGTAACGGCGTCACGCTCACATCCGACGTCTACACGCGGGTCGGCGACCAGCTGCACGAGAACGTGATCGGCTCGGCCCAGCTGGAAGACGGCACGCTCTGCACGTTCACCGCGACGGACAACGTCCTGGACCTCGTGCCGTAGTCGCGCCAGGACCGCGCGCCATCGAATTTGCGACATCGGGACGGCCGCCGTTGCCCGCGAGGGCGCGGCGGCCGTTTCGCATTGGTGGCCGGCATTCGGCCACCCGTCCGGACGCCGTCAGAGCTGGCGTCAGCCGCTGACGATCGCCGTCGGCACCGTCGCGGCGAGCGGCAAAAACCCCGCGAGTCTCGCGCACTTCGCGGCCCGATCGCCGGGCACGACCGTTGCTGAAAGGGCCCGCGAGCCGGTCGACGAACTTCCCGACGGTCGGGAGAGCCATCCGGCGAAAGGGAAGGACACCATGCGTTCATTCGATTCGCTCAAGAAAATTTCTTTGGTCGCCGCCGCGCTGGCGCTGTTCGCCGCGCTCGGCGGCTGTGACGACAACAACGACGGCGCGAGCTCGCGCATCGCGCCGCCGGAGCAGACGACGAAGGTCGGCGAGGCGACGCTGTTGCCGCCGACGTTCACCGAGCAGCAGTGCACCGACCTCGTGTCGTCGTTCCCGGGCTGGGCCAGCGTCCAGCCGATGCCGGAATACGACGCGCAGGGACGGCCGACGCTGTTCTACGCGGTCATCCCGATCACCGCCGCGAGCCAGCTGGACGACCTCGCCCTGATCGGCGTCGACGTCCAGCCCGAACCGATCTTCGTCAAGGTCGACCCGAACGCGCCCAGCGACCCCAGCGTCACGCAGAAATCGACCTGCGGGAAGTACGAGATCCACTGGGCGCTGGTGCCCGGTCCGATGTTCAACGCCATCAAGACGGCGACGCTGCAGGAGAGCGACACGATCGTCGACGCGATCGTCGTCCAGCCCGTGCCGGACGTCTTCGCCGACACGTCGATCACCTACCAGGGCGTGCACCCGGCCTCTTACAAGGCGCTCAGCGACGCCGGGTACCTGTACATGGGCCAGAACGCGCCGCCGCCCAACGACGCCGCCGTGGCGTGGTCGCTGTCGGGCGCCTGGCACGCCGTCACCGGCGCCGTGTCGTCGACCTGGAAGAAGGTCGTCCGGACGGCCGCCGGCCTGACCCACGAGATCCCCGACCTGATCGAGCGCGGCATCGGCTGGCTCGACTGCCGCGTCCAGGGGTGCGTGAACCTGCGGGTCAACCTGGACATCCGCAACACCGATTCGAACTTCGGCGGCAGCATCGGCAAGCCCGGCCAGGCGGACACCTCCACGCGGATGGTCCGCGCCTGGGGCAGCGGCAAGGGCAACCAGATGCAGCTGCCGGGCGTGACGATCGCGGCCGTCCAGCAGCTGGTCGGCGTCGACGGCTACGGCATCAACATGCGCTTCGAGGGCACCACCAACTCGCAGAGCTCGGCCGGCATGGAGATCCGGAAGGGCAAGGCGACCCGCCTCTGCATGGTGATGGAGAACGACGCCGCCACGCTGAACGACTACTTCACGCGCACCGAGATCTGCGGCCTGGAAGCGGGCGCGAACCACGCCAACGTCTTCCAGTCCGATTCGACGGTGAACGTGAAGGTCCAGAACAACTACGTCAACCTGCTGGCGCAGTTCATCGACAGCCGCGCCTACCTGCACGACGTCGTCGGCTACACGCCGCGCAAGCTGTCCGCGCTGGTGGGATCGATCGCGAACACGATCGGCAAGGTGACCCACGGACGGGCGATGACGCCGTGCCTCGACTTCCCGAACGTGGCGATCGACGGTCTCGACGGCGCGCTGATCGCCGCGGCGTCGGCGGTCCCGGGGGTCGGGACGGCGCTGGCGGCGGTGATCGCCGCGGCCGAGGTCGCGATCGAGGTCGACATGTGGCTGCCTGACGACGGCGGCAACCTGTCGGGCCGCGGCATCCCGACGCACGAGTACGGCCACTTCGCGATGTGCTCGCTGCTGTACGACGAGGACTGGACCGCGATGGTCGACATCCCGTCGCTGATGATCCAGCGGATCTCGGAAGGGACCTACATGGATTTCAACGACCAGACCTCTTACATCATGGAGGGCTGGGCGGACTTCTTTCTCGGCCAGGTCGCGAGCGGCGGCAACTACTTCAGCTTCCTGAACGAGCTCGCCAGCAGCGGCGTGGTCCAGTACTGCGACGGCACGCGCAGCGACTGCATGGACTGGAACTACGTCGAGGACACCGATCATACCGACGACGGCTTCGGCAGCGGCGACAACGGCTTCCACAACCAGGTGCGTCGGATCGCGACCACGCTGTTCGACGCGTTCGACGGCCAGACCGGCGGCGGCAATCTCCCGTCGCAGGGCGACTTCTGGACGGCCGGCGCGAAGGGCAGCGGCCTCGCCATCGTCCCATCCGCCGCGCACAACGGCGACGCCGGTGACGAGGTGATCGCGCTGCCCGGCGCGGCGCTGCGCACCTTCATCCACAACTGGACGCACAGGGGCTGGCTGACCGACCCGACGACCTGGGCGGTGGACGAATATCAGTTCTTCGGCGCGCTCAACCAGACGATCCGCGGCGCGGACAGCCCGAAGCGGCCCGGTACTAAGTACAGCTGGTGCGACGCCTGCGAGATGTTCGGGCAGCACGACGGTCTGTCTTGCTCGGAGGTCGGCTTCGGCCAGTCGGGCGGCACGTGCACCGACCCGAGCAGCGGGAATCCGAAGCAGCCGACGATGTCGTGGGCGCAGAAGGTCGACGTCTGCGTCAAGAGCCCGACGCTCCCGGGCTTCATCGGCGCGCCACCTGCGGGCAGTGACCCGACCAGCGCCTGCAGCTTCACGGGTTGCCCGACGCGCTCGATCCTGGTCGGCCAGATCGGCGACCCGGGCGCCTCGTGCATGGCCTGCGGCCCGCGTCAGGTGGCGACGGGCGTGCATCCCTGCACGACCGGCATGTGCGCCACCGCGAGCTCCAGCGCCACGACCTGCGTCGACTGCGGCGCCGATCAGATCGTGGGCGGGGCCGACGGCAACACCTGCGTCTCGTGCCCGGCCTTCCAGGTGCCGAGCGCGGACGCCAAGAGCTGCCTCGCCTGCGGCGCGCACCAGGTCGCGCAGAACGGCGTCTGCGTCGCCTGCCCGGTCACCGAGGTCGCGATGCCGGACAACACCTGCCAGACCTGCCCGGCCGGTCAGGTGCCGATGAGCAACAACCCGGTGGCCGGCACCAACCTGAGCACGCCTGTCGCCGACACCTGCATCCCGGCCGCGGAGTGCACCTGCACGGGAAGCACTTGCCGCACGCTGAACAAGGTCGGCATCTGCGTGAACGTCATCGGTTAGTCGAACCAATGTAGGCGGGCGCCGTCCATCGAGGCGGCGCCCGCTTTTTCCCTTCAGTCGGCACGTGCTTTGCTGCGGAGGACAGTCATCATGAAATCCTTTCTTAGAATCCTGAAGCTGTCGGCCCACGCGGCCGCCCTCGCGTTCTGCGCGTTCTGGCTGGTCGCCACCAGCGCGGCCACCGGTCCCGCGCGGCAATGCTTCACCGGTCTCGCGAACCCGACGAAGATCTCCGTCTATCTCGGTACGCCGGCGGCGGATCAGGCGACCTCACAGGTCGGGGCGCCGAGCTGCGGAGGGATCGACGGCCTGGTGCCGGGCGCGACGCTGATCTTCAGCCTCAATCAGGGTCCGCGCCCGCAGAACGTCAACTCCACCGTCTGCTGGAGCTATGACACGCAGGCGATCGACGGTGTCAGCGGCCTGCAGCTGACGCCGATGAACCGTTCGTACGCGCAGGGCCTGACCGAGGCGGTTGGCACGTTCACGTCGCCGACGATGTCCGGGTGCGAGGGCTCGTGGCAGCTGGAATTGGGGCCCGACATGATCCCCGACCAGCCCATCTCCCTCACGAGCAACGGATGGGTGCTCAAGCGCACCATGGACATCTCGGACGCGCAGGCCTGCGGCGCCACCTTCACCGGCACGGGATTGATCGGCTGCGGCGACTGGTTCCCCGTCGTCAACATCTGGGAAGGGACCCCCTGATGGCTGGT
>Ga0066395_10000727_pt1 | contig 12182 bp, 7 predicted proteins | sample PanSoiPlot1MoBio_FD_61218 | JGI IMG/M metagenome (GOLD analysis project Ga0066395, IMG submission 61218) | Tropical forest soil microbial communities from Panama analyzed to predict greenhouse gas emissions - Panama Soil Plot 1 MoBio | ecosystem: Environmental > Terrestrial > Soil > Tropical... | reverse complement strand
CTTCTTGAGTCCCTTAAGTATGCTGGAAGCATTGGCACAACATCTGAGCGAAAGCGGGCAATGCGTGCCTGCCGATCCTCCCACGTTAACTAAGGTGATTCTCGACTCGCTCGCGATGCGCTACGCGTCGGTGCTGCGTAGCATTCAATCATTGACGGGCCGAAAGATCAGTGGTGTTCACATTGTCGGCGGCGGCAGCAAGAATGATTACCTCAATCAAGCGACGGCAAACGCCACCAATCTGCCGGTAGTCGCCGGACCCGTCGAAGCGACGGCAACAGGAAATGTGCTGCTTCAAGCCATCGCATCGGGACGTTTCACCTCACTTGCTGAAGCCCGCGCGTACGTCGCGGGTAACGTGCAGCTGAAACAGTTTACGCCGTGCCGGACGCCAGTGTTGGAAGAAGTATCCCGCCGCTACGCCGCTATCGAAGCACGCTGGATCGAAGACGAATCCAGTCTCGCCGTTCGCGACGTATCCCGCAGACAGGCTTGACACCGCGACGGGAGCAGAATCGCAACCATGAAAACTCTGATGACAGCCGTAATCGTGCTCGCCCTCGCAGCGACGCAGTCCAGCGGGCGTGATCCTGCAACCGTCATCTTGAAAACTCCACGCCGCGCTGTTCAGATCGACCATTTCTTCTTCGAAACCGCGCGAGGCCGCACCCCGCTGCCAACGGAATTGACGCACAGCGTGCTTACCGTTTCAAACCGTCGATGGACGGGCGAAGCAATGACTGCGGATGGTCACAAGGTTCGTCTCACAATCACACCGCAAGGTACGAATTTTGATTTCTCCATGAGTGCAACACCTGCGGCCGACATCACGAAATGGGGTTTCGCTATCGACGCCAAGCCCGACGAGTATTTCACCGGCCTGATGGAGCGCGTCGTCGATGGGCCGCAGCAAGCGTCCTGGGCTACGGGAATCTCCGAAGCAATGAACCTGCGCGGGCAAAAAGTCGAGATGATCGTGAAGCCGACCACATCGATCTATGCTCCTTTCTACCTCTCGTCGCGCGGTTACGCTGTTTTTGTGAAGGGCACGTGGCCCGGTCTCTTCGATTTTGCGGTGTCACAACCTGATCGTGTCGGCATCGCATTTGATGGCCCATCGTTTGAGATGAAGGTGTACACAAGTGACCGGCCTGCCGATCTCGTGCGCGCGCATGCGATGGACGCGGGCCCGCCGGTGCTGCCTCCGAAGTGGATGTACACGCCCTGGCGCTGGCGCGATGAGCACACGCACCGAACCACGTATTACGACGGTACACCCGTCACTGGACCTTTCAATTCGGAAGTCATGGAAGATGTCCTGATGATGCGGGCCTTCGGAATCCCAAACGGTATCTACTGGATCGATCGGCCGTGGGGTCCCGGCGCGCTCGGCTACGACGACTTCGAGATCGACGAGAAACGCCTTCCGCATTTCCCGGAGATGGTGCAGTGGCTCAATTCCCTGAACACGAAGACATTCTTGTGGATTGCACCTTTTCTACAGGGAAAGATGGCGGACGAAGGCATCGCCAAGCACTATGGTTTGCCCGGACAAACGCGTCCGCCAAATGGATCGAATTACCCGCTCGTCGATTTCACGAACCCGGAAGCGCGCGCATTCTGGCAAAGCGGTGTAGAGAAACTGCTAAAGATGGATGTCGTGGGCTTCAAGCTCGATCGCTCCGAAGAGAACATTCCGGAATCGGGCCCGGACAAAGTTTTCGACGAGCGCAGCATTCGCGAGAATCGAAACGCATATCCCGCCATGTACGTTCAGGCGGCGTATGAAATCGCGAAAAAGTATCGTGGTGACGACTTCGTCGTAATGCCTCGCGCGGGGTATACCGGATCTGCGCGATACGCCGTGTTCTGGGGCGGCGACATCGGCGGCACGCAGGAAGGATTACGCGCCTCGATCATAGCGGTCCAGCGGGCCGCCGTGATGGGTTATCCGAATTGGGGCTCGGATACTTGCGGCTACAACGAGCAATTGATGGAACAGGAAGTGTGCGGACGATGGCTCGAGTTCTCCGCCTTCACACCAATTATGGAAGTCGGACCCACGCGGAACGTTGCTTTCTGGAACTTGCCTCGGGATCCGGCTTACGATGACGTGCTCATCGCCGTCTGGCGATTGTATGCACGGCTTCACCAAAGACTGCAGGATTACGTTTACCGCGAAGCCAGACTCGCACATGAGACGGGTCTTCCGATTGTCCGCCCCATGTTTCTTGTCGATCCGAATCAGCCCCGGGCATGGGAAAACTGGTGGACATATCAATACGGTCGGGACCTGGTCGTCTCACCGATTTGGGAAAAGGGAAAACGTAACCAGCAGGTTTACCTGCCGACCGGCGCCGAATGGCGGGATGCGTGGCATCCGGAGAAAACATATCGCGGCGGGCAGACCATCGAAACGCGAGCTGAACTTCATCAGATTCCGTTGTTCATTCGCGGCGGCGTGAACCTGCCCATTGGCGATCTCAGTCGCGAATGGCAGGAGTCGGTCGAGATCGCGCGTAAGAAGCCGGACCTCAAGACGCTCGAGGCCACCATCAAACTGAATTAGGAAACGAAATGCGAGGAAAAATATTCGCACTGATTTCAGCCTTACTGGCGGGTGGATTGATGAGTCCGGGCCAGAACCCACCCAATCCTGCGAATCTCGGCAATGATGCCAACGGCAATCCTCTGCGGAAGGCGTTTAAGACGGGCCACATTTCGAATTACGACGAATCGAAAGTCGCGCCATACTCGCTGCCTGATCCGCTCGTGCTGTCCAACGGGCGGCCCGTCCGTAATGTCGATACGTGGACGAAGCAGCGGCGGCCGGAACTGATCAAACTTTATGAAACCGAGATCTACGGCCGCGTGCCTGCGAATGCGCCGAAGGTTACGTGGGAAATTGCTGAAGTCGATCGCGGATGGAGGAACGGCACAGCAGTTCGCAAGAAGCTCGTCGCACATGCGCGCGCAGGTTCCGACGAACGACGATTCAATGTGTGGCTGTTCACACCGGCAAGGGCAACGAAGCCGGTGCCGGTTGTCCTGTCGATTATCTTCGCACCGGCAGCGCGCGGCGGCGGTCCGGCGCCGACGGGCGAGCCTCCTGTCGCTGATGAAATCCTGGCGCGCGGGTGGGGATATGCGACGGTCGTATACACGGAGATTCAACCGGATCGCGCCAACGCATGGAAGGATGGGGTCATCGGACTCACCCTCGCATCCGATCAAACGGAGCCGCGGCCGGATGAGTGGGGCACGATATCCGCATGGGCGTGGGGCATCAGCCGCATCATCGATTATTTCGAAACCGATAAAGCCGTGGACGCAAAGCACGTCGCGATTCAGGGATTCTCCCGCCTCGGCAAAACCGTCTTGTGGGCCGGGGCCAGAGATACTCGAGTTGCAGCCGTGTTTTCCGGATGTGCCGGTGAATTGGGCTCCTCGCTGGCCCGCCGTGACTGGGGCGAAACCGTAGACGACATGGCTCAGAATTTCGCATGGCAGTTCGCCGGCAACTTGCAAAAATACGTCGGCCGTTGGAACGACATGCCGGTTGACGCGCACATGTTGATCGCGCTCAACGCGCCACGTCCCGTTTTCATCACCGGCGGCACTACGGATCAGTGGTCGGACCCCAAGGGCGAGTTCCTCGCCGAAGTCGCTGCCGGGCCTGTGTATCGACTTCTAGGAAAGAGAGATCTTGGAAAAACGTCGTTTCCCGAACCGGATTCACCGGTCGTGAACGGCGAACTAGCATTCAATTACCATACGGGCGGGCACACGTTGACGCCAGCGGAGTGGAAGCTGTTCTTGGAATTCCTGGGCAGGCATCTTCAATAACTCCCCGTACATCAGTCCACTTTTTGCGGTCTGCGTTAGGACAAGATTTACCGGAGCAATTCGGTGAACTAGGAAAATGTTCGCTTCGCCCACCGAAGAAGCAAGTCGCGTCCCGTAACTCCGTTTCACAAAAGGACTTCTTGACCTGAGGGCACGACTGACGTTGGCAACTCTCATGCACCAAAGACAAGTAGACCTCCCAAGAGAGTTGGGGTGCATTTATGAAGGACGAAAATCGAATCGAATATGGAAGGAATCGTTTTGGTATCAACGTAGGAAGGGGTATTTCATGGTCTGGCATACTGGCGGGTGTCGCTGTGGCTCTTGGCATCGCCATCTTGCTGGGTCTTTTGGGCGCGGGCTTGGGCGCAGGCTCGGTAAACCCCTTGCAAGAACGTAATCCCTTCGAAGGGCTAGGTACCGGCGCTTTGCTGTGGATGGTATTCACCGGAATCATCGCTTTCTTTGCCGGGGGATGGCTGGCTGCATACGCTGGCTGGTCTCACACGCGAACTCAAGCCTTGACCCATGGCCTTGTGATGTGGGCGGTCGCGACCATCGTCGGACTGTGGGTTACAACAGGGGCGGCAAGCACGTTGTTATCAGGTGGCGCTGGACTCATCGGCCGAACGATTTCTGGCGGAGCGCAAGCCGCAACGGGTTCGCCGGAACTCAGCGCGCGACTCCGCGAAGAACTCGAAAAACGTGGCATCAACCCAGAGTCGTTAGAGCAGCAGGCTAAGAGCCCCGAAGCTCAAGCTCAGGCTGAAGAAATGGCCCGTAAGGCCGGGCAGACCGTTGCACATGGTGTCTCGAAGGCCGCGCTGGGCGGATTTGCAATGCTGCTGCTCACTCTGGCCGCTAGTCTCGTGGGCGCACTAACTGTAGTTTATGGCCGTCGCGCAGAGACGACCACTGCGGAAAGAGTAGCCTGACGAAGAAGTGCTTGTTGCGCCTCGACCCTCAGGACGAGGAACAAACAAGCCCGACGCACTTGGTCAAAATGGTCGCGGAAAATTGAACTACCTCGTGGAGGCCGCGTTTCCCAGAAGGCTGCGAATTTCGGCGGCGCTTGCTGGATTAGCGCCGCCATTCGCAGGACCACCGCCTGCGGCAGGAGGAGCACTCCCTCCTCGCCCGCCGTCCCGCGCCAAGTCGATCGGCTTTTTCCCCTCGGCATCCGTGATCTGGCTGCTGGCACCCTTTCCAAGAAGATAGCGCACCAGATCCGTCTTGCCTGTCTCCGCCGCGATATGAAGAGCAGTCTTGCCTTCGTTTGCGGAGGGCGCGCGGGAGACGCGCATCGAGTACGTCAGAGTACCTGTGACTTGAGCATTCACATCAGCGCCGTGTTGGAGGAGCAACTCCATCAGTTCCATATTCACCGGGCCGCCGGCGCTAGTTTGTGCTGCAAGGCCTGTTCCGCCGCGGTTGCCGGCTCCGACTCCGGCAGCGACCAGGAACGGCGTGAGGCCCATGTCTTTGATGTTGGGATTAGCGCCCTTGTCCAACAAGGCGCGAACGACTTCTGAATCACCGGCCATCGTGGCGCGCAGTAAGGGCGTGCATCCTGTATTCAGCAGGGGATCGATAAAGCGCCCGCTATTGCCTCCGCGGCTTGGCCGATGAAAATTGAGTTGCGGATTAAGATCGACATCGGCGGCGAGCAAGGCCTTGATGATATCCATGCTTGAAACGGCCGCACCCGAAGCACCGCGCGCCCGAGGAACGCCTCCGCCACGGCCGCTGGCCGCCGCTCCACCACGCCCGCGGCCTGCACCGACCGTTTCTTTTCGATCGATTGCGATGTAGAGAGCTGTGCGTCCCCACCAATCCCAAAGATTGGGATTCGCTCCACGATCCAACAAGAGCTTGGCGACATCGTTATGGTCGTTGTCGAGTGCGAGCATCAACGCAGTCACTGCCTCGGGCGTCGGCACATTCACATCAGCGCCGGTCCCGATCAGCGCCTCGACACAGTCGGCACAGCCGTCGCGGGCGGCATACAACAACGCGGTCAGTCCGCCAACCGGACGATATTGCGCACGGGGCTCCGAAGTGATCTGACTCGGCCAGTCCGTGTAGAGCGCGCGCGGCTTGACGTCGGCGCCTTTGGCAAGAAGGAGCTTCACTATTGCTCCAGCGTTTCTTGGCGCAGCGGCTGCCCACATCAACGGCGTTTGCTTGTGAAATTTCTCAACGGTGTTTACATTGGCGCCGGCTTTTATGAGCATGTCGACGACCGCCACGTCGCCGGTCTTGATTGCGAGCATCAGCGCTGTCTGGCCATCCGCATTGGCTCCCTCGGGTTCCGCACCGGCATCGAGCAGCATTTTCACCATTCTGGTGTCGGCCAGATTGGCGGCTTCCGCGATGGGCGTGGATCCGAATTCATTTTTGACATTCACGTTCGCTTTCTTGGCGATCAGCGCCCCGAGCAGTTCGTAATCGACTCGGTAGACGGCCCAGTGGATCGGCCGCGTGCCGTCGGTTTGCGCCTCATTCACATCGGCACCAGTGCGGATCCGATCAAGCGCGGCTTTGCGGTTTCCCGCTTCAATAAGGCCGGCGAGCGATTCCTTCGAGCTCTGCGCCACAATGGGTGCGGCAGCGAACACTAGGATGAGGGCGAGATAGAAACGTCTCATTCGTTACTCCATAGATACGTCGTGAGCGACCGCAGGGGGGTCGCTCACACACCAGCCTTGCTACAGCGCCTACACCGCAGAAATGGTACCGGTGCTGTCCCCGAACTTGTCGCGCTCGATGCCCACCTTCTGCAACAGCGTCAGATGAAGATTCGCAATCGGCGTGCGCTCCGGCAGCAGGATATGCTGCCCGCCGAGTTTCACCTTTCCGTTGCCCCCGCCCACAATGATGTTCGGTTCCGGATAATTGTTATGCAGGTCGCTGTTGCTCATGTTCGATCCATACATGAAGATCGAATGGTCGAGCAAGGTTCCTTCTCCATCGGGAGTTACAGCCATCTTGGCGACAAACTCCGCGAACTTCTGCACGTGCCAGCTCTGGATCTTGACCAGCTTGTTGATTCTTTCCAGATCATTGGCATGGTGGGAGACAGGATGAAAAGCATCCGGAACGCCGATATGGTTGTAGGTCCGGTTCGTTCCTTCCGCAACCATGATGTAGGAAACCACGCGCGTGAGGTCGGCCTGATAAGCGAGCGCAATCAGATCGAACATCAACTTCACCTGCTCGCCAAAGTCCTCCAGCTCTCCCACGGGGGCATCGGGAATCTTCAGGCTGGAGAGATTCGTTGCGCCGGCCTTCTCAGCTCGTCGCTCAATCTCGCGGACGGTTTCCAGGTAGCCGTCGAGAACGGAGCGGTCGTTATTTCCAAGTTGCCCTTGTAGCTTCTTCGTTCGGTCCCGGATGAGGTCCAGGATGCTGTTGGTCTGATTCTTTATGAATGCGCGTTCTTCCGGCGTGTCCCCTTCACCGAACAGCTGCAAGAAAACCTTGCGCGGATTGTATTCCATCGGCAGTGGTGATTCCGCGTCGCGGAAGGACAGCGTTGTGTATGAGCCGCCTCCACCCGCGGCAGACTGAACGATTGTCTCCGAGGCGACTTCCAGCGACGGCAGCGGTGTATCCTGACCGATCACTTGCGCAATCACCTGATCGAGAGTTGCGGCCATGTGCGCGCGGGGACCGCGGCCCGTATCGGGACGCGTGGCGCTGAGCCATGTTGCAGGGTTGTAGGTGTGAACCGATCCTGCGCTGGCGGCGTTCTCGAGGTTGCCGAATGAAGTCACGTACTTCTTATATGGCTCCAGTGAGGAGAGAATCGGGCTGAGCTTGAAATCGGCCCCCGCACCGCTGGGAGTCCACTTGTCCATCGCTGGGCCGTGCGAGGTGTTGTGCATGATCGCGCCATGCGGAATATAGAAAAAGCCCGTCCGTATCTTCGGCACCGCGGCGGTTTGAGCAAGCGCCGTGGCAGCGGGCACCATCGCATCCAGAAACGGCAACGCTAAGCTGACCCCGGCGCCCTTCAGCACCGTTCTCCGGGAAATATGTTTCTTTGTGATGAACATGTGATCTCCTTAGCGAAACCGTGAGGAAACCACAAAGACACAAAGGCACAAAGTGGTTGAGGCGCTCCGCCTTTGTGCCTTTGTGTCTTTGTGGTTTTCCATAAAGTCTATCAGCGCCCGCTCTTCGAGGATGAGCTCGCAGGCGGACCCTGCTTGCGAAACGCCTCGGTACTGGCGATTCCCAAGACGATCGAAGAAAACTTGTAATTGTCTTTCCCGGCCCCCCGAACTACCGCGCGCACTTGGGGCATATCGAAATATTCCAGCTCACGGTTGAGCGCGTACGTCATCAGTCTTTCCGTCAGGGCTTCTGCGAACATTGCCGGACGGCTGGCCAACTGATTCCTGAGTTCTATAGGACCGTCGATCGCAACCCCATTCGGCAGCACCGTGCGGACGTCGATCGCAGCGTTCTCCGCCTGGCGGTCCGTCGTTCGCCACTGCCCGATAGCATCGAAATTCTCCAGCGGCAGACCGATTGGATCCATCACGCCATGGCACTGCAAACAAAGCGCTTTTTCCCGGTGTTGCTCGAGCCGCGCCCGAATCGTTTTCGGTTTCTCGCCCTCTTTCTGATCGAGAGTGGTTGCAACATTCGGCGGAGGAGGAGAGGGAGGAGTGCCCATCAGCTTATCGAGCACCCATGCTCCGCGCAGAACGGGAGACGTGCGGTCGCCATAAGAAGTCCGCAGAAGCACTGCACCCTTGCCCAGTAGGCCCCACCGCTCTTTTTCGGGCAGCGTGACTCTCCGAAATTGGGCGCCGACGACTCCGGAAATACCGTAGTGACGCGCCAGCCGTTCGTTCAAAAATGTGTGGTCGGCGGTCAGCAGATCCACAACGCTACGATCTTCCAGAAGAATGCTGCGCAGGAACTCTTCCGCCTCTTTCGAAAAATCGCGTCGCAGTTGATCGTTGAATTCGGGGAACAGCATCGGGTCGGGCTTCACTGCGTCGAGATCGGCGAGGTTCAGCCACTTCATCGCAAAGCTCGTGACGAGGCTCGAGGCTTTCGGATCCGCCATCATGCGCTTCACTTGTTTGTCGAGCGCCCCGGGTTTCGTTAACCCGCCCGCCGCAGCCAGCGTCAACAGTTCGTCGTCGGGATTCGTATTCCATAAGAAGAACGAAAGACGCGAAGCCAATTCGAGATCCGTGAGAGCAACCTCGGCATCCGGTAGGGGCGACCTCTCACCGCCTACTCCACGAATAGACCGATAGAGGAACTCCGGGCTGGACAGTACCGCCGTCACCACCTGCTCGATTCCGAAATCGAAGCTTCCGTCGCCATTACCTGAGGCTTCGCCCTGTCGGGCTTGCGCTGGGCGACTTGAGGCTTCGCCCTGTCGGGCTTGCGCTCCGCGCCGACCTGATTCATAGAAGGGCATCAGGCTATTCACATCTTCCGTGGTTACGGGGCGGCGGAACGCGCGGCGCGCCAAGTTTTCAGTGATTTTCCGTGCACAGGCTGACTCGCCGGATTTCTTCGGATCGCAGACGAAGATCAGCGCGCGGCTGGCAGTCCGCGAAACACCAGTGGAGTTATACGGCCCGACGATTTCAACGCCGTCGCGAATACCCGGCATGCGGCCGTTGCCCGCACCAAACCCAAGAGCGCCATTGCCGCCAAATCCGGCGGCGACGTTTTCATCGGACTCCACGTGGGACCGGTCGATGAATGCCACGACCATGTCGCGTACGCCGGCTTCAACCTGCACGGGAATTTTCGTGAAGCGAGACATGATCTCGTCGCGCCCCGGAGGTCCTTTGCGATCCACAAGAGCCTGATCCGCGGGTCCGCCAATCGGCTTCCTGAAGACAACCTTGCCGTCGATCATGATGACCAGCGTGCTTTCGTTTTCTAGTGTGGCGGTGTAGAGGCCCAGCGAAAGGTCGAGGACGTTAATGCGATATTCACCATCCGCAGGAAAATTGTGCTTGAACCGCATGCCGCCACGGGTGCCCGGAGGCAACAGCAGTCCGCCGTCCTGACTGGCTGCGACGCTGTGTTTTACGTTGGAGACTTTAGGATTGGGACTGCCGACCGCAAGTTTCGCGATCTGCCTGGCCGCGGTGATGTATTGGTCGAGGAACGCTGGCGATACGCTGAGAACAGTCGCGATATTGTCGAAGCCTCCGACCTGGATGTCCTGCGGAAGAACATCGTTTGCGTTTACATCCACACCCAACAAAGCCTTCACCGAAGCGGCGTACTCGGTTCGATTCAGTCGCTGGATCGGCACATAGCCTGCCTTAGGCCCTTTTGCGCTCGAATCGAGGGCGTTTTCCATCCAGGCCATGAATGAATCGATATCCTTCTGCGGGGGCTGCGGATTTCCGGGGGGCGGCATCAAGCGTCCGCGCAGCTTGCGCAGCGCCTTTTCCCAGATCTGCGCGTTCTCCTCCGGAGTTTTAAGGTCCAGGCCGTCCAACGCGAGGCCACCAATCTTCACGCGCGTGTTGTGACAGGTGAAGCAATAGGTCGATAACATCGTGCGATATTGATCCGGCCCGTTTGCGGCAGGAGTCTGCGCAGCTTGCGCCCTGGTTTGCAAAGGCGCCGAAGCGGTGATCAGAACCAGAAGAGCACCCACACAAAGGAAACCCTTGTTGCCTGTCGGGATTCGCACATTGCTCAGCATAGGGCCACATTTTTACACAGAATCCGAAGTCTCCAAAGATTAGGGAAGTGTCTCAGTGAAATATTGATGGGCTCTACTGTAGCGGCGCTCTATGAGCGCCGAAAATTCATTAAGTTGCAGAATCGTCGGCGGTCATAGACCGCCGCTACAGTTCGGGGTCGCAGAGCGTTTCAGTTGGTCGCGAAGCAGTAGAGCAGTCCGGCCCCACCGGTTGGCGCGAGTTGTTCCAAGCCGCAACCCTGCGAGGTATGGATTGAGTTCCAGGAGTTCACGCCGGGGTTGCGCCCCAGGCGATCAGCGTGGCCCAGCATTGCCTTCGCGTCGGCATTTCCGACGGTCCAGTCCTTGCATGTGTCCGCGTTCTTCGTGCCGTCTTCGTTTGAACCCGTCATGATGTCGTGCTGCAACGGGTCCGCAGCGGGTGCAGGCGGATTTCCAGCAAGGTAGTTCGGCGTGGTGCCCTTCTCCGTCAGCGCTGTCGCCCCCGAGATTTTGTTATTCGCACTGTGCAGGTCCGCGACGTTCGAAGCTATCTGCTGACCCTTGAAGTTGAACCATGGGCCGTTGCCTATCCGGGTTTTCGCGTCGACGGTGCTCGTGCTCAAGTATGCATGCCAAGTCTTGCCGCCCGCGCCGACGGCACGGGCCAGGGACTGACACACCGCATCCGCTCCAGTCAGGCCCCCGAGATTGCCGCCCTTTGGGTTAGAGCTTGTCACAAAGAAGCTCATATTTGGCGCGGGAGTTTGGGCGAATGCCGTGTGGCCGGCGATCGACATGGCAGCGACTATCAACGCCCCGACGATGAATCCTCTAATAATGTTTCGCATAGTGCGTCCTTATCTCCTTGCTCGTGTCCTATGGCGGATGCCCAGGCCTGGAGCATGTTTTGTGATGACGGGAAAATAACAGCATCGGCTCTCGTTGGCTACCTCTTTGCGGCGCGTCAGTTGATCTTGTCCAGACCTTCTGTCAGCTCGATTGAAACGCCCCACGGGTCGACGATCATCGCGGTGGCGATGTTGTTCATGGCTGCGTCTCTTCTGTTGTAAGGCCGAGTGACTTTGATGCCTCTTGCCTCGAGCGCTTTGCAAAATGCTTCCAGGTTCTTCACTTCAAATCCCACGTGATCCACGACCCGTCCGGCGGTGGGAACGTGAGTGATGGACTGATCGCCTTCCCACCGGAAGAAGTTGAGGCTGTATCCGACGCCCGGCAGGTCGGCCCCAATGAAGAAGTCGGTTTGTCCAGGACGTAGAGTCGCGTTTAACGCCTTCATGTACCACTGCTGCATCTCGACGTACTGTTTGTTGATGAAGTGAATATGATGCGCAACTATGGGCGGCGCGTCTTTCTGATCGCTGGTGACGAGCTCGATCTTCACACCGTCAGGGCCGAGGAAATACGCAAAGCGTCCATAAACCGCGGACGTGCCCGATGCCGCCGGTGGCGACTCGCCTGGTTTCGGCTCACGTCCCGTCGTTTCCTGATATCCCGCGGCCGCGAGCTTCATCGCCATCGCCGGCACGTTCGGCACGGCGAAGCCGATATGATCGAAGGCGGTGCCGCGTGCCGGCCCGTCCGGCTTCTGCACGCGTAGGAAGATGAATGCGTCGGGAAATTTGACGACGTCAAT
>Ga0066395_10000724_pt1 | contig 12218 bp, 11 predicted proteins | sample PanSoiPlot1MoBio_FD_61218 | JGI IMG/M metagenome (GOLD analysis project Ga0066395, IMG submission 61218) | Tropical forest soil microbial communities from Panama analyzed to predict greenhouse gas emissions - Panama Soil Plot 1 MoBio | ecosystem: Environmental > Terrestrial > Soil > Tropical... | reverse complement strand
CTGGATGGTGGCGCCCGAGTACTCGATGGGCCGGGGGACTACGGGCGGCGCGAACGGGACGTAGAGCCCCTCTTCCGCGACCGGCGGCTCGCCGAAAGTCGTCTCGACGGGCTCGGCGGGCGCCGCCGGTACTGCGGCCTTCGCCGGCTTGTCCGGCTTCTCCGGCCTGGCGTCTTCGCCGGGTTCGCCGCCGGAGTCGGGCGTCTGCGCGTATGCGCGCAGACCCGGGAGCAACAGCCCGGCGACAGCGAGTGCGCCGAAACCGAGTCTCAATTAGTCACGCACGCCAGGAAACGGATCCAGTTCTTCATCGGGGCCTCCAGGATTGACGGGGAGCGTTGTCGAAGAGGGCGTAATCGATGCGGAACGCCGCTGCAGTTAGCGTAGGGATGCGGCGGCGTATAGAACTTCGTTGCGATTCGGCCACGGGCCGTGCTCGCATCTTGTATTCCCGGGAATAGAGGAAACGTGCCAAGGGTCGCGCCCGGAAAACCGATTTATCGCCGCTTCGACCATCTGGGGTTGGAGACCTGCGTGTACCGCGGGCCGCTACCGCCGATGCCGATGCACGCGCACGCGCAGGTTCAGCTGACGCTGTACGCCGGCGGGCCGCGGCGGTTCGACATCGCGAGGCAGAGCTTCACCGGCGACACGTGCACGTCGGTGATCATCCAGTCGGGAGAGCCGCACGGCAGCGTCGCGGTCGCAGATGAAGAGACCGCCCTCCGGACCTTCTACATCGACGAGAAGATGATGGAGGAAGCGGCGGCCTCGATCTGGCACCGCGGCGGGACGGTGGCCTTCCGCGATCCGCGGTTGATGGATCCGTCGACGGTGGCGCGCCTCCACGCGGCGCACCGATCGCTACAAGAGGGCGGCCTGGAGGGCGAGGTGGCGTTCTGCGCGGCGCTGGAACAGCTGGTCGCGCGGCACGCGGCGCCGACCGGCGCACGCCGCAACCTGGCCCGGAACGACAGCCGGATGGAGCAGGTGCGGGATCTGCTGGTGCAGCGGGTCGCGGAGAACGTCCGCCTCGACGATCTCGCGCAGGTCGCCGACCTCAGCCGGTTCCATTTGATCCGGCTGTTCCGCCAGCGTTACGGCGTCACGCCCTTCGCCTTCCAGCGCAACCTGCGCGTCGAGCGGGTGCGCGACGCGCTCCGCTACGGCGAATCGCTCGCCGAGGCGGCCGCCGACCTGGGGTTCGCGGACCAGTCGCACCTCGGGCGGGCGTTCCGCGCGGTGATGGGAGCAACGCCGGGCCAGTACCGGCAGTCGTTCCTTCGCAAGTGAGCGCGCGCGCCGCCGAAGCGAGCGCGCGCCCGGACGCTACTGGATCGTGAAGGACTTCGAGGTGCCGTTGATCGTGAAGGTCAGGTTGCTCATCCGGACGTTGCCGACCGTGGTGTCGTCGACCTCGGTCCCGACCTCGATGCGCGTCAGCCACATGTCCGAGGTGAAGCCGGTGTACTTGGCGGTGATGCCGTTCAGGAGCGCCTTGATGTCCACCGTCTGGCCGTAGCTGGGCAGCGAGCCGCTGCTGTTGCTGTTGTCGACGAAGTTGAAGAAGCGCCATTTGGGGGCGGAGCCCCACGAGTCGCTCTGGTGACAGAGGCTGAAATTGCCGACGCTGACCGCCATGGGCACGCTGCAGCTCCAGCCCGGGGGGTTGGCGTTGCCGTTCTGCCGGTTCGGTTCCCAGCCGAGGAAGATGATGATCTCGGCGTAGACCTGCGCGTCCGCGTTGGTCCGCGGATCCAGCTTGCTGATCCAGAACTCGAAGTTGTGGTCCCAGTAGCTGGAGTTCGCGTTGCTGGTGATCGTCGTCGTGAAGTTGTTGAACTGCAGGGTCGCGCTGCTCAGGCTGGAGATCTGGATCGGCAGCAGCGTCGTCGACGAGAACGGCGGGGTGGTCAGGTTCGAGCTGCCGGTGCCGAACGGCGCGACACCGAACTCGACCTCCGGGAAGTCGGGATCGGCGCGCATGCCGCCGCACGCCGGCCGGTTGAAGTCCCAGCCGACCAGCTTGCTGCTCGTGATCGTCACGCTCTCCATCGACCCCGTGCAATGAAGCGCGTCGGATCCCCAGCGGTTGTTGATCAGGCGCATGTCGCCGAGATTGATGTAGCCGCCGGTCTTCGATCCCGACACCGAGACGATGTCGCCGGCCTTCCCGATCGGAACGCCGTTCTGATCCATCGCGACGCCGGTGCCGCCGGTTCCGGTCGTACCGCCCGTGCCCGTCGTGCCACCCCGGCTGCTCGACGTGCCGCCCGTGCCGGTGCTGCCCGCCGCGCTGCCGCCCGTGCCGGTCGTCCCGCCGCGGGACGATACGTTGCCGCCGGTTCCGGTCGTGCCGCTGCTGCCGCCCGATCCATTTCCGGCCGAACCCGTCGTGCCGCCCTTCGACGACACCGAGCCGCCCGTGCCGGTCGTGCCTGACTGGCCTGACGAATTGCCGCCCGATCCGACCGTGCCGGCGACGCCCGCCGCGTCGCCACCCGTGCCCGTCGTTCCGGCGGAGCCGGGACCCGACGAGCCGCTGGTGCCCCCCGTTCCGGTCCCACCTCCCGGCGCGGCGCAATTCGTGAAGGAGAACAGCGCCCCGAGGCAGGCGCTCAAGACAATCAGTCTAGACGTTGGCATCGGTACTCCTAGGCAACGATTGGGGGCCGTTCCAGCTGGCCGTCGGAAGCGGGTCGTATTCTCTCAGATGACGCAGCCGCGCGCATCAAATAGCGGCGCATTATGCGAACATTAGTGTCACGCCGCTCCAGAAATTCCCGAATCCGAGGCTGGCGGATCACGATTCACCGCGGCGCCGCTCAGCGCGATCGGGGCCGCGCCGGCTTGCGCCGGACCTGGCCGGGGGTCTTTCCCGACCAGCGCTTGAAGGCGCGCTGGAAGGCGCCCGCGCCCGAATAGCCCAGGTTGCGCGCGATCTGCCCCTGGCTGACCCGGGTGGCGAGCGATTGCGTGGCGTGATCCTGCCTGACGACGCGCACGAGGCCGCGGTGGGTGACGCCGGCGGCGCGCAGCCGCCGCTGCAAAGTCCGCGTGCTGACGCCCAGCTGGTCGGCGAGCCGGGTCAGCGTCAGGTCGTGCTCCAGCAGGCCGTCCTCCAGCATCCGCTTCACACCGCCGACGAACGACGGAGCACCGTTTGCCGGCGTGAGCGCCGCCAGAGCGCCCTCCGCCTCGCCGGTCAGGATCGCATTCACACGCGCATCGGCGCCCGGCATCGGCAACTCCAGCAGCTCGCGAGCGAACACCACTTCGGTGTACGGCATCTCGAATTGGACCGGCGCCTGACAGATCCGGTCGTAGGTGGATCGCGGCCCGAGCGCCGCGTGCGCGAAGCAGACGCGCCGGAGCGACCATCCGGGCCCGAACAGGTCGCGCGTGCGTCGCACGAAGACGCCGACGATCATCTCGATCGGATAGGGAAGCCCGTTGCCGTTGTGAAAGCGGAAGCGCGCCTCGTCGCCCTGGACGGTGAGCGTCAGTTGCTCGGCGTCGTTCATGAGCGGCGCGAAGCGCGTGATCCCTTGCAGGCCGTTCCCGACGTCGGCGCTCGACATCACGAGGTAGTCGATCAAAGTGATCGCGCCCATCGGGAGCCCGTCAGCGAGCTTCAGCGCGAACAGCGGATCGCCGAGGAGGCCCGTGATGCGTTTCCACGCCTCCGCCGCGGCGCCGACGCGGACGCGTGCGCCTCTTCGCCGGAGGATCGCAGCATCGATTCCGCTCGCCGCGAAGATCGGCGCGATGTCGAGGCCGCGCGCCTCGACGCCCGCGGCGAACATTCGGAGGTACTCGCTCGACACCGTCGGAGCCCGGCCGCCCGCCAGCGGTCGCGCCCCTGGCGCGAAGGGCGAATTTACTGTCGCATTTGGATCCATTCCCCTCTTCGCGATCCTCTCCTATCGTGCGGCAGGGTTGCCAGGCCGCCGCGTGCCGTCAGATCAGCATAGTCCGCCGACGCGCGCGGTGAAAGCCGCGATCTCGGTGCTCAAGGTCTTCTCCGCCACGATGCAGAGGGACCGCGAGCGCCTCGGCGATCGCGTCTCCGACTGGTTGGCGGAGAACCCGCAGCTGGAAGTGCTGCAGACGATCGTCTCGCTCAGCTCCGACAGCAGTTACCACTGCCTCTCATTCGTGCTGATCTGCGCCCAGCGCCCCTCGCTTTGACCCGCGCGTCGGGGTCGGGCAAGCGGCGGGCTCAGTCGGCGATGTGGTACAGGATGGAAAGCTCGACGCGCGCGTTGCGAGCGCGGCCCGCCGGCGTGGCGTTGTCGGCCACCGGCTCCGCCGCCCCCCTCCCATCGACCGTGATCCGCTTCGGATCGATCCCGCGCGACACGAGCGCCCAGTAGACGGCGTTGGCCTGTGCCAGCGACAGCGCCACGAGATCCGCGGGCTTCCCCTGGTCGTCGGTGTAGGCCGCCAGCTGCAGCGGATAGCTCGGGTACCTGCCGATCAGGTCATTCACGGCGTCGAGCAGCTTCGCGCCCGCCGGCTGCAGCACGGATCCGTGGTCTGCAAACAGCCCGCCCACGACGAGCACCAGCCGCTGAAGATCCTGAACGCGCTCGAGCCTCGTGTGGATTCCGGGAAGCGCGGTGGCATCGGCCTCGAGCGCCCGATCGCGGGCCCGCGCGCTGAGCACGACCGCCGCCTTCTCATACTGCGGCCGGGCGAGCGCGGTCGCCCCCTCGGCCTCGCCTCGCGCGAGCGTCGTCCGGGCGATCGCTTCGCCCCAGTGCCCCGCATCGAACTGCTTGTGGGCCTCCTGCAACATGTTCGTGGCCGCCGTGTATTTCGCCTTGGCATAGCGGGGCGTGTCGACGGTCTCGGCCGTCCGTAGCGCCAGCTCGGCGCGGCGGAGGCCGTCGATCGCCTCGGCGCGCTGCTTCTCGGAGGCGAGCTGCTCCGCGAGTTGCTGCCGCTCGCTCGCGGCCTGCTTCCGCGCGCCCTCGAACTTGTCGATCAGAGCCTTGCGTTCCTCGGCCGCGGCGCGCGTGGCCGTGCGCAGCCGTTCCAGGAGCGCGACCTCCTCGCCCGCCGTCGCGAGCTGCTCCTGCAAGCGCGCGTCCTCGTCGCGCGCGATCGCAATCTCGCCGTCCAGCGCCGCGATGCGCGCCCGCTCGCGGTTCGCTTCCAGCAGTGCCAGAGCGGTCTTCATCTTGATCTGGCCCATCAGCGCGTCCCGCCGGGCACCATAGGCGTCGCGCCGTTCCCATTCTCCTTCCGCGCGAACCACGAGATCGTCGGCGGCGCCCAGCAGGTCGAAGGCCCGGCGATCCGGCTCCGACAGCGTGGGGTCGTCACGCAGCCTCTCCGCTGTGACCAGCTCGGGGGGGCGCGCCCGCGCCGCGCAGCTGGCCAGAGATGCGTCGAGGATCAACATGATCAGGAGGGGGGCGCGCGGCGCGGACATCGATGCGAATTTTACCTCGATCGCGCGCGACGCCAGGTCCACCGCGCGCCGCGGCGGCGGATTGCCAGCAGCGCGATGACCGCGATTGCACCAAGGCCCGGTCCGGACTGACCGGGCCCGACGGCGCAGCCGCCGGAGGAACCGTGGCCGCCGCCCGCGCCGGTCGCGCCGCCCGTGCCGGACGCGCCGCCCGTGCCCGTGGCGCCGCCCGTGCCGGAAGCGCCGCCTCCGCCACCCGTTCCGGCGGCTCCGGTGCAGACCGCCTCGTCCCAGATCTTGCCGGGCGATCCGAGGCCGTTGCCGGCCAGCGCCTCGCAGCTGGCCTGGCACTGCGCGTTCGTGCGCAGGCAGGCCATGATCGATCCGATCTGATCGAAGCGAACGACCGGCTGGAAGGTCGCGCCCTCGTCGGTGGACGCGCCCAGCGCGTAGCCATCGCCGAAGTTGTCCGTCGCCGCGTACAGCGTGCCGTCGCGCTGGGCGATCGCCAGGACGCCCGGCACGGCGTCGTTCTCCTGAAAGGTCGCGCCGCCGTCGTTCGAGACCAACAGGGCCGACTTCTGGGCGGGGCTGACCATCGACACCGCGCTCAGCACCAGCGCGCCGTCGGGCATGCGCGCGAACGACGTGAAGTAATGCGGGATGGAGAGCGGCTTCGTGGCGGTGGCGCCCCCGTCGTGCGTCACGGCGATCGCCTCGCCGCCCAGGACCGACGACCAGCGCAGCAGGACCGTATCGGCATCGGCCGGATCGACGGAGATGATGCGGGGCAGGCCGGGGCCGAGGGCGGCGGAGAGATCGTTCACCGTCCACGTGGCGCCGCCGTCGCTGCTGCGCGCGAGCCGGGGCGTCTGGTCGGCGCCCATCAGCGCGACGTAGACGACGCGGGGATCGGCGCGCGCGCTCTCGACGCTGCTCACCACGTCCCCGCCGGTCGCCTGGTACGGCATCGCCCCGAACGTCGCGCCGCCGTCGCCCGATTCGAACACCGAATAGATCGTGTTGGCGACGCCGATCGCCAGCACCCGATCGGCGTTCGTCGGATCGGGGAACACGTCGGTCACTGATTGGCCGGCGAGCAGCCCGCCCGCGACCTGCCAGCTGCAGGTCGTGTCGTCGGAATACACGACGTTCTGATTGGCGACGGCGAACATCCGCCGGCGCGGCGCCGGCCCCAGTTGATAGAGCACGCCGAGCGCGTTCGTGTCCTGCTCGCACGACCAGGTCCAGGTCTGGCCGCCGTCCTCGGACAGCACGACGCCGAAGTTGGTGACGAGCACCATCTCCTGCGGGCGATCGGCGGCGAGCAGCACGCCCTCGGCGGCGGGGAACGCGCCGTCGGCGCGCGCCGCGGCGGGCGCCGCTAGCATCATCCCGGCGAGGACCGCGACCCCAGGCGCCCGCACGGTGATCGCCCTCGCCCTCACCGCGGCGGCGGACCGTACAGCGTCGCGCGCTTCTGGATGTAGCCGAAGTTGGTCGTCGTCCTCATCTCTTGCAGCACCGTGCCGGTCGACGTGATCTCCTGGATGATACCCTTGCCGCCGAAAGCGATCACGATGTTGCCGTTTGCGAGCCGCTGCAGGTCGCCCATGATGTCAGTCTGATATTGCGTCCCCATCGCCTTGTAAGACCAGATCTTGGTGACGGTCTTGGCGTTGAGGTCCAGCTTGATCTCCAGCGCGCCCGAACCGTTGCCGGTCCCCATCGAGACCGGAATGGTCGTGCCCGCGACGCTCAGCGAGTTGTTGTTGAAGATCAGGAAGTCGTCGAGTCCGAGGATGTGGATGCCGTGCTCGCTGCCGAGCCAGGTGTCGCCGGTGAAGGTCTTCGTCTCGCCGTTCAGGATCCAGACCTTCGATCCGTCGGAGCGCTTGATCTTCGCGACCGCGCAGTGAATGTGGTCGGAGAAGACCAGCGTGTCGTCCACTTGCGAATACTGGATGTTGTTGACGTGGCACTGGCCGGTCGTGCCGAGAACCGCCTGCGAGTTGGCGATCATCCGGACGGTGCCGTCCGATTTTCGCTCCTTGATGTCGCTGCAACCCATGCCCATGCCGTCGTCGGCGTAGAAGGCGACCGTCTCGTCGGGCAGCACGGTCAGCTGGTGCGACAGCTTCTGCATCTGACTGGTCAGATCCTCGGCCGTCATGCCGTCCATCGTCACCCGGTGGACCTTCGCGTTGGCGAGGTTCGGGGGATGGTTGTTGATCCACATGTGTGTGCCGGCGTAGTCCATCACCACGCCGGTCACGTTGTCCTCGATGTTGTACCACCAGACGATGTCGCCATCGGCGTCGAGGATGAACGCCGGCCCGGTGCCCGTCGAGGTCGCGACGTACTGTCCGGTGAGCAGGAAGCCACCCGCCAGCGCGGACGCGTTGTTGGTGGTCACCGTCGGCTTGGTCAGCCCGTTGGCGAGCGGGCCGGTCATGATCGTGTAGTCCGGGCTCTGGCAGTTGCCGCTGCTGTTCGTGGCGGTGATCCGGTAGTGGTAGAGGTGCGACGACTTCATGCCGAGCAGCAGCGTGCGGTCATTCGGCTGCGCCAGATCGACGGGCGCCGTCATGCCGTAGGACGTCGTCAGGCCGAAGTCGATCTTCGCCGACTGGACGCCCGCGAGCGTCGTCGACCAGGTGACGATGCCGACCGTCCCGATCATCGGGCTCGTCGAGGAGGATTGCGTGAAGGTGCAGCTCGCGCTTCCACCGCCGCCGCTGGTTCCGGCGGTGCCGGTCGCGATCGTCCCGCCCGCGCCCGTCGTGCCGGCGCTGCCCGTCGTGCCGGCGCTGCCCGTCGTGCCGGCCGTCCCGCTCGTCCCGGCGCCGCCACCGCCCGCGCCCGGGCTACCGCCGGATGAGCTTCCGCCGCATCCGGCGGCGAAGAGACAGAGCACTCGCAACAAGACCGCCGCGCCTGAGGAGCGTAGTCGCATGGAGCCGACTCCTTCGTGGGTGTTGGAGATCCCCAACGTCCCCGGAACAAACCACCCCTGTGATTGGTGTGCGCGCGAGTCCTGCTACATCGAGCAGGGTTTCAGAATCGTCATGTACCAGGGCGCCGGATTGCGGCAGTTGCCGCAGGTGAGTCCGACCAGCCACGTCCCGCTGCCGTCGATGCCCGGAAAGCTGGCGCCGTTTTCGTCCTTCAGCGTCGTGAAATCGAGGATCGAGCCGGGCGGGATCTGCGCGCGGTACGTCGCCGTCGCGATCCTATCGAGGTCGAGAAACTGGGGCTCGAGCTCGGCCGGCGTCTGCGTGTAATGACCGACGACGGCGTCGGTGACGTATCCGCTGGTGAACGGCCGCCCGAGCGCATTGGTCGTCATCTGCGACCAGTCGAGCATCAGCGCGGCGGTGCCGGCCGGCACGCCGGTGATCGTCAGGCTGTGCAGATCCGCCGTGTAGGTCAGCTTGGTCGAATCGTTCGTGATCGCGACGTCCGTGACGCTGGAGCTCGCGTCGAGGTTGAACGCCTGCAGCATCTTGATCTGGCGCCCCAGCTCCGTCCCCGCCTGAACCCCGACGATGAACGTCGCGTTCGCGGGCGTGTACATCGCCGCGTCGAAGTAAGGGTTGATCATCGCCGGCGTCACGGGCGTCGTGTTGACCGTGAAATCGTAGAGGTGGGCGGTCGTCGCGCCGCCAAGCTGCAGGCTGAGCGGCGGCGAAAAGATGAGATCCGCCGTGTAGAGCGCGTCCGCGTTCAGATCCGTCTCGAACTGGGCGAGCGGCAGATCCCAGAACATCACGATCGCCAGGCCGAGATCGGTGGCCGGTGTGACGGTGTGACCCTCGAAATCGCGGGTCAGCCCCGTCCAGTCGAACAGCAGGTTCGACATCGGGGCGACGTTCACCGGCTGCAGGGTGATCTGGCTGGTGAACGCGTAGTCGTTCTTCTCGTTCGCGAGGACGTTCGCGCCGAAGCACATCGTCGGCTGCCCACCGCCTCCCCCGCCGCATCCCGTCGCCGTGACGACCAACGATGACGTCCAGAGCGCGATGTTCAGCGGAGACCGCATCGCGGCCCCGACTCTATCACCCGATCGGACCGCGTTGGCGGCCGTGCGCGTCCTCGAGGCGGATCTGACGCAGATTCTCCCGCACCAGGGCGGCCATCGATTCGTGCTTCAGATAGACGTCGTCCTCGAATTGCTCGGCGAGCCCCTGGCGCAGCCGGACGACGTTCGCCTGCGGCGCGATCACATCGCCCGCCATCGCGTCGAGCAGGATGTCGAGGCGCTGCTGCGACACCTCCGCCCGCTGCAGCATCAGCGTCCTCTCTTCGCGTTGATACTGGTACGCCGTCTTGAGGTCGAGCAGGCTGGTCGTGAACTGGACCAGCGGCAGGTTCTCCCGGAAGAACTGGGGCAGATAAAAGGTCCGGCGCCCGCTGTACGACTGCTGATCGAAGTCCATCGCGCGGATGCGCACCTGCCAGCCTTCGAAGTCGGGCGTCAGCACGAAGACGAAGTTGTAGCTGCGCATGTCGCCCAGCAGCCGCAGGAAGCAGCGCTCGTTGAACTTCACCAGCTCCTTGGCGATGCGGACCGGCTTGATCTCGCGGTTCTCGAGCCAGCGCCGGATGAACACGTCGCCCGGCACGCCGGCGATGTGCTCCTCGACCAGCGTCGGACCGTTGGTGAAGTAATTGAGCCGGTTCGGCGACAGCAGATGTTCCAGCTCGAGGCCGTAGACGCGCGAGGCGTCCGCCTTCTTGATGTAGAAGTAGTCCGGGTTCTCGTTGATGCTGTTGACGATCCGGATCCGGAACGGCAGCGAGTTGCCGAAGCTGCAGAAGTCGATCCGATCGACGTAGAGGTGCTCGACGACCGAGAGATCGCCGTGGACCTTCAGCAGCGCGTAGATCGACTTCAGGTCGACCTTCAGCGCCTCCATCTCGCCGGGCGGATACAGCACCGACTCCCAGAGCGTGTCGCGCCCCTCCGCGTCGGTCAGCGGCAGGCTCTCCTTGAACCCCTCCAGCCGCGCGTATGTCACGGGCAGCTCGAGCTCGCGCCGGAAGCGCGCCAGGTAGCCGGACAGCCGCGGGCTGACCGGGTAGCTCGGCTTCCGCATCGTCCGGCCGATCTCCTCGACGTCGTCGGCCGCCGGGGGCATCGGGTAGGTGCGCGAGATCGACATCAGCCTTCTGATCCTGTCACATCCCGGGCGTAACGGACGAAGGTCTCGTGCCGCCCGCCCGGCGGCAGCGCGACGCGGCGGTCGCCGACGTTGCCGGACTCGACACAGACGAATCCATGAAATCCGTCGGGCGACATGTCGCCGAGGGTGCGGGTCTTGGCCGGGCCGGGGTTCCAGACGACGGTCGAGCCCGCGCCGGTCGTGTCGACGCGAATCGGCCGCCCGCGGGCCGGGTCGGCGAGCGTGACCGGACCGCCGCTGTCATAGACGCGGTCCACCTCGCCCTCGAAGCGGATGGGCTCCGCGTCCTGTCGGCGGCGCGCGCCGCCCGCCACCTTGTCGACGTAAGCGCTGCCGCCCAGCCCGCCGACCGCGGCCGCTGCGGCGTCCGAGACGGCGAAGTAGCTGTGCAGCGCGACCTCGAACGGCAGCGGCGCATCGCCTCGGTTTTCGACCGTGAACGCCAGCTCCAGCGTCTCGCCGGCCGTCACAGCCAGCCGCGCCACGAACGCGTGCGGGTAGGCCCGCAACGTCTCGGCGTCCGACGTCAGCACCAGCTCGGCCCGAACGCGCGCGCCATCGAGCGCCTCGACCCGCGCCAGCCGCCAGACCCGCGTGCGCGCCAGGCCGTGCGCGGGCAGATCCGGACGATCCGGATGCGGTCCGAACCACGGAAAGCAGATCGGGATCCCGCCGCGCAGCGCCTTGCCGACCTGGAAGTGCGCGCGCTCGCTGACCCACAGCCAGTCGCGATCGCCGCGTGGCACGAACCCGAGCACCTGCGCGCCGTGAAGCGCGATCGTGCAGGTCGACGCCGGCGTGGTCAGCTCGACGACCTCGAGCCCGTTGCGAACACCCTGCGTCCATGCCGTCGTGGCCATCTACGCTTCTCCCGTTTGCGCCTCTTCTTGCTCATCTCGTCGCGTGCTCAACACCGTCAGCCTGAACATGAGAGCGCAGCACGCGAACCAGACCGCCATGCCGAAGCCCGTCCCGATCCGGTAGCCGAGGATCCCCGCCTCCGTCCCGGTCGTCGGCAACCGCGTCAGCGTCAACATGTGAAAGAAGCCCCAGATGAACCCGCCGTCGGCGAAGGCATCCTCGTAGTTGATGAGGAAGTAGGTGTGTGCCAGGGCGACGACCGCCAGCAACGCGGCGCTGCCGCGTCCGAGCACGCCCGCCAGCACCGCCCGCGTCCGAATCGTGAGCCCCGTGATGACGATGCCGACGCCGGCGACGGTGATGACCGACGTGATCGCCGCCAGATAAGGAAGCAGCCAGTCCGGCTCGCCAACGACGTGGTAGCCGGACACGAGCGGCAGCACCTGCGCGACCCGCCATCCGCCGAGCAGCGCGAGGTACGCGCCCACGACCAGGAAGAGAGCCCGCGGCGACCGCCCCATGGCTGAAGCGTCGCACGGTATGATGCCGCGATGCCAGACAACAGCGCGTGGGGCCCACTCGCGGGCCTCATCGGAGAATGGGAAGGCGACCAGGGCCTCGACGTCTCGTTTCACAACGCGACGGGCCGCGTCGCCGAGACGAAGTTCCGCGAGAAGGTGACGATGGCGCCGTTCGGCCCGGTCGCGAACGGAACGCAGCAGCTCTACGGCCTCGACTACCGAATGTCCGCC
>Ga0066395_10000722_pt1 | contig 12226 bp, 5 predicted proteins | sample PanSoiPlot1MoBio_FD_61218 | JGI IMG/M metagenome (GOLD analysis project Ga0066395, IMG submission 61218) | Tropical forest soil microbial communities from Panama analyzed to predict greenhouse gas emissions - Panama Soil Plot 1 MoBio | ecosystem: Environmental > Terrestrial > Soil > Tropical... | reverse complement strand
GATGCCCTCGATACTGTTGGGCGACGCGCGGTTCTCACCGGTTGCCAGCGCACCGATACGCATGGTCGTCGGGCTCGGCTGCGGCAGGCTGGTCGCCTGCTGCAGGACCTGCGTCCCGTCAATACGCACCGTGACGTTGATGCCGTCGTAGAGCAGCGCGAAATAGTGCCAGCCGATGCCGAGGTTGGTCACGGTCGTTGTGCTGACCACATTGCGCTGGATACCGGACGGGTCGCCCCACACCAGCGTGACCGTGCCGGACGCCGACGGCGTAAACCACAGCGCCACGCGTGGCAGCGCATCGAAGAGCACGCGCGGGTTCGGTGAGTTGCCGCGTCCCCAGAAAAAGCCTTCGAGCGTCCACGGCGGCGTCGCCGGGAACAATGCTGCGAACGGCGCGGTCAGCGACTCGAAGAGCTTGATGTCCGGGTTGCCGACGAAGTTCACGTCGTAGTAGGTCGAGGCGCGGTTCTCGATCGTGGAGATCTGGATGTTGTCGATCGAGAAGTCGCCGCCCGCCGGGCCGCCGCTCTGCTCGACGAACAGGAGGTTGTAGGTGCCCGCACCGGCCGTCGCTCCGCTGCCCGTAACGCGCTGCCAGCCGCCGTTGCCGTTAATCGTGAGGTTGATCGGGAAGTCGCTCGTCGTCGCGTTGTACAACTGCAGCGCGACGGGAAAGCCCACGGGCGCAAACACGTCGGCCGAGATGGTGTGCATCAACTGGCCGGTGGAGAAAGCGAACGCGACGCCCTGCCCCACGGCGGACGCATGCACGTTCAGGTGCCAGCGTCCGCCGCCGCGCGGCCCCGCTCCTGCGGGGGCAGCCGTCGTGTTCGCCCGCGCGATCGTGCCGCCGGCCCAGACGGCCCAGCCGTTCGTGTTCGTCTCGAAGCTCGGATTACTGCAGACCTCGGCCGTCTCGCCCTCCAGCTTGATGCCCGGCTGGCCGATGTTCATCGCGACCGCATCGACGTAACAGGTGCCCGCCGCCGCCGGGAGCACATCGAGATACGCGCCGCCGAACGCCGTGCCGCCCGAGGCGTTCGCGACGCAGAGCGGCAGCACCGCGCGCTGCCACGCGCCGTTTCCGGCAAGCGTCTGCGACACCAGCGTCGCCCCGCCGTTGTCAAGCACGCGCACCAGCACCGACAGCCCGGCCGCCGCGTAGATATCGGCGCTGACCTGATACGTCCACTCCTGATTGAGGATGACCCGCGTGCGCGCCCCGTCGAAGCCGGCCGTGACCGTCACCTGCATGGCGCGGCTGCCGGCAGACACGGGCGAACTGACCAGCGAGAGCGCCGCCGTGCCGATGCCGGCCCAGCCGTTGAGCGTGCCCGGTATCGCCGCGTTCGCCGTCTCAAACGTCGCGTTCTGCACAATGTTGGTCGTCGCGACGCAGCGCACCTCGTCGGTGTAGTACGTGCCCGCCGCGCTGGCGTAGAGCCGCACGATCCAGTTGGCATCGGTGAAGGGACACGGGCCGCAGACCGAGAGGTGCTGCCAGACGCCCGCGACGAACGGGGCGCTCGTGGCGTTCTGCACCGCCCACGCCGGGCTCGGGTCCACGAATTGCAGCGTGACCTGCGCGCCCGCCGGGCCAAGCACGTCGGCGTCGATGCGGTAGTAGAAGTTGCCCTGCAGGCTGACGAGCGTCTGCCAGATGTTGTTGACGCCGGTTGTTACCGCCTGCAGGCAGGCCGTGCCGGTAAAGCCCGCCGGTGCCCCGGTCGTGCGGCTGATCGTCGTCGCCGTGGCCGCGTTCCCCCAGCCCGAGACGTCGGTTTCAAACTGGCCGTTCGCCACCGTGTTGTTGGTCGAGGGCAGAATGGGCACCGTCGCGCCGAAGCGGCCCGGTTCGTAACGCGGCGTCTGCGCCGCGACCAGCGCCCCGAGGCTGCCCTGCCAGAGTTGGTGATTGTTCGCGTCGCCCGAGTAGGTCGTCGTGCGCGTGATCACGGGCAGCGTCGCGATCTTCTGGTACGCCCCGGCGGGCTGCGTGAGCGGCGGGCGCGGGTCGGCCGCGTCCCACGCCACGCGCGCCGGCAGCAAGCGCGGCGCGGCGCGACGGCGGTACACGTCGTAGTGGTCGACCGGCACCTGCCCCGTCACCGCCGCCTGCGGCGTGATGCCCAAGCTCACGTAGCCGCCGCTCGGGTTCGGCGTCGCGGTGAGCACGGCTGCCGGTGGGTTCGTGTAGGCGACGATGAAGCTGCGCAGCGCGTCGGCGGACTGCGTGCCAAAGTCGTCCCAGCAATGCAGGCGTAAGGAGTACTGCTGGCCGCCCACGAGCGGCGGTACGCTGACGAGGTAGCTGCCGGCGGCGCTGTTCACCGTGCCGGTATCGGAAAGCTGCACGCCGTTCTGGTCGAAGACGCGCAGCTGGAAGCTCGCCTGCGGGCGCGTGCTGGTAAAGCGCCACTGCACGGTCAGCGTGCTCGCGTTGTGCGTGTAGCCGTCGCTCGGCGGCATCGTGATCACAACGGTCGGCGCGGCGACGCAGGTAAAGACCGCGAAGGCCGCGAACGGGCCGATGTTCTGCTGGGCGCTGTTGTTCTTGGTGCGGATGCGCCACTGGTAGGTCCGGCCGTTCGTCAGCGCATTGGCGCCGATGCCCCACTGCACCTGCGTGGCGACGCTCGGATGGTTGCCGAACGGCTCGAAGTACAGCCGGCTATTCGTGCCCGGCGTCACATCCCAGATTTCACCTTCCCAGTCGAGTTGTGCGAGCGCGTTGTTCGGGTCGGTGAATTGCCACTGGAACCACTTAAACGTCGTCGCGTCGTAGCCGGGGAATGTCGTCAGGATCGGGGCGCTGGCAAGCTGCACGCAGGCAAAGCTGCCGCGCGCCGCCCACGGCCCGACCGTACCGGCGGCGTCCCACGTCACGACGGTCCACTGGAAGCTATGCCCGTTGACCGGCCAGCCCCCGGCAGGGATGCCCGCCTGCGTGAAGCTCTGCGCTCCCGTGTGCGTAACCCCGGTATCGCCGACGAGGTTGCCCCCCGTCGTCATGTCGAAGACCTGCAGTTGATAGGCGCTCTGCGTGTCTCCGGCGTCCGGGTCGGAGAACGTCCACGTAAACGTCGTCCCCGCGATCGCGTCGAAGTTCGCCACCGCGCCGAGCACGGGCGCGTTCGGCGGACGGTCGGGGACGAGCGCCTGCGGCGCTCCGTAGTCGCCTTGGACGAGGTAACGCCCTTCCGCCGTGGCCACGTACCAGTGGTACGTATGCCCGAACTGAAACAGTCCGGTCGGCTGGTCGTAGAACTGGCTGGACGACCCGATCCAGCCGGTGTCCCCGACGAGCGGGTTACCGGCCTGACTCACGTCGTAGATCTGCACGCGGTACTGGCCCTGCGTCTGTCCGCCCACGGCAGGCTGGAAGGTCCAGGCGAGCCGGACCGTCTGCGTGTAATCAATCACGCCCCCGGTAACGAGCACCGGCGGATTCGGGCGCCACGTGCAGGCGGATGCGGCTTGGCCGGCGCCGACGCTCTGCACGCCCGCCTGATCGCGCGTCCATACCTCCGCGTAGAATGAGCGGCCGTTCGCCACCGTGTTCGGCGGGATATCGTAGAACTGGTTGACGCCGATGGCGCCCCAGCCGGTCGAGGCGAAGATGGGGACGCCGACCACGTCGTTGTAGTGGAAATTGATGAGCGCGTCGCTCTGGCTCGTGCTGCCGGTGCCCCCGACAAAGGTCCACGTCATGCGCTGGGAGTAGCGCCCGTCGTAGTAGGGAATCGTGGCGACGTTGGGCACGCCCGGCGGCATTAGCGGAACCTCCCGGTGGCGCGGGCGACCTGCTTCACGCGGCTAAAGAAATCGCGCGCCGTGTGGATGTCGGCGAGGTCCTTCGCGTCGATGCGGATGCTGCCGTCGTGGAAGTGGTAGGCGTCACCGCCGCCGGCCCCAGCGACCGCGAGGCGCGGGCTGCTGCCGCCAAACCCGGCAAAAGCACCCGAGCCCGCGCGCACGCCGCGCGCCGCGAGGCTGCTGAAGGCGCTGAGCCAGCCGGGCGTGCCGCTCTGGAAGTTGCCGCTCATGAGGTTGTCGTAGCTGATCGGGCCATACTGCGCCGCTAGCCCGGCGGCGGCTTGGCGCACCAGCGTCGCGTCACTGGGCCGAGGATTGACCTCGTAGCCGACTTTCAGCGCGGCGGCGAAGATATCCTTCTGGTTGCCGACGCTCCCGCGCGAGGCGTTAAACAGCCCGAGGTCGCGGCCCATAAAGTAGACCTGAATCGCGCCGTAGGCCGAACCGGCGTAGTTGGTCAGGGGTACGCCCGGCCCGCCGCCGGCAGGCGTGACGAAACCCGGAACCTTACTGCCGGGCGGATTAAGGTCGATGGTACCGCCGCCCGCTGCCGCAGCCGGGCCGAGTGGGCTCATCGCCGCCCCGGCATAGTTCGGGGGCTTGGCGGCCTCGGCCGCCGACTGCGCCCGCCACGCATTCAGCGCATCCATCGACTTCTGCCACGCGTCTTGCGCGGCCTGCGCCGCCGTCGCCGCGTCCTGCGCCGCGACCTGCGTCTCGTGCTCCATCAGCTTGTAGCCGGAAATGCTCTCGTCCAGCGCGTCGATCTGGCGCTGCAGGTAGATGCGGGTCGTCTCGTCGGTCGTCTGGGCGATCTGCTTCTGGAGGTCGATAATCTGCTGCGACGCCTTGATCTCGGCGTTCAGCCAGCCGCCGAGCCCCGCCGTGCGCTCCTCGTTCGTGAGGTGCTGCAGTTGGTGCCGCAGGTCGAAGACGGTTTGCTCGCCCGAGATAATCGCCGCGTGCGCTGACTTGACCGCCGCGACGTAGGCTTGCTCGGCGGCAATGCCGTCCTTGGCCGTCTGCTCACGGTCGGCCCGCACCTCCTGCTGCGTCTTGAGTTCGCCTTCGAGCCGGGTGCGATCCTCCGCCGAGAGATCGCCGGTGAGCTGCTGCTCGATCGCCTTGATTTTCTCGTTGCTGTCGGTCCACGCCGCGACATCCTGCTGCGCCCAGCCCAGCGTGTCGTTCGTCATGAAGTCGAGCGCCGTCTTGTGCGCCGCGCGCTGGTCGTCCGCTCCGGCCTTGATGTCGGCCGTGCGCTGGTCCGCCAGCTTCTTCATGTCGGCGGTGAACTGGTCCGAATCAGCGAGCGCCTGCTGGTGGGCCGTGTGCCACGTGTTGTAGGCGTCCTCGGCGTTCTGCTTGTCCGAGTCGGCGCTCTGCTTATCGACCTTCAGCTTGTCCTGTAAGGCGGTAATCTGCTCTTTACTGGCGTTGTTGTAGTACGCATCCTGAAGGTCTTGGGCATCCTTGAGCAGCACCGCGTACGAGTCCTTGGCCGCGCTCTGCGCCTCGCGCACCCCGGCGATCAGCGCGTCCGCCTGCTTCTTCTCCTCCGCGACGATGTCGGCGGTCAGTTCCTTGTGCTTCTGGCTCACGTAGTCGGTCGTCAGGTCGGCTTCCTGCTTCGCGAGCGCGGTCGCGTCCTTCTCGGCGGTACGGATGGTGCTGAGCGAATCGAGCCACGCCTGCTTCAAGGCCGCCGCGTCCTGCGCCGCCTGCCGGGCGTCGTCGCGCGCCTCCTTGGCCGCCTCGGCCGCCGCGTGCTTGGCCTCGGTCGTGCTCGCCTTCGCCGCTGCCGCAGCGGCCTTCTCGGCCGAGCCGTACTGCGCGATCAGCTTGATGAAGTCGGTGCCGCCGCCGTCGGTGCCATCCTGATAGCCCGGCAGCGTCACCAGTTCCGGCCCGGCCTCGCCCACCCACGCCAGCCCGGTCGTCGGCACGCCGCCACCGCCCGCGTAGCCGATGTGCGCCTGCTCCGACGCGACGAGCTTCGGGTTGTTCGGCCCGCCGTAGCGCGCCTGAATGTAGCGGATGGCCGCAATCGCGTTATCGACCGGGTTGAGGATGTTCCCGTGCCCCGGCAGTTGGTACGTCCCGAACGTGCTCGGGATCGTCTGCATCAGCCCGGTGGCGTGCTCGCCGTTCGCCACCGCGACCGGGTTGACCGCGTTGGGGTCGCCGCCCGACTCGAAGCTCGCGATCAGCTGCAGCCCCGGCAGCCAGTCGGCTTCGTTCACGCCAACGATCTGGATCGCCTGCTTCAGCCAGTCGGTCGCGCTGCCCGGCAGGTTCGCCGGCTGGCCGCCGCCCGTCCCGGCGCCCACCGCCTTCAGCGCGCCCGAGAGGATCTGGCCGAGAATACCGACGACGACATCCTTGCCCTTGGAGACGACGGCCTTGCCCGCCTCGGCGAAGGGGCCGGCGAGCCCGGCGTCAAAGCCCACGGTGGAGAGGGCACGGTCGAGCAAGGCGGCGGCGCCCTTCGCGCTCCACTCGCGCACGAAGCCGGCCACGTCGTCGGCGGCGCCGGAAAAGATGCTCCCCACGTCGCCGATCCAGTCGCCGACGCCACCCGCCAGCCCGACCATGCCGGTGCCGCGCAGGAACGCGGTCGGCCCGGCCGGTATCACCTGCGCCCCGGCGGGCAGATTGACGATCTCCGGCCCCTGCTCGCCCACGAGCGCGACGCCGCCGCGCCAGTTCGGCGAGCCGCCCGCGAGCGCAGCGAGGTCGCCACCGCCGCCGCCACCGCCGCCGATGCCGGGAATCGTGCCGATCGGCGTCGGGGCGCCGCTGAAGATCTTGTTCTGGCCGAGCCCCAACTTGTCGCCGATCCAGTTCACGGCGTCGTAGAGCTTGCCGAGGAACTTGTCGATAAAGCCGAGGAAATCGTTGAACGGCGTGGTCGCCGCGTTCAGAATGCCGCGAATCGCCCCGGCAAAGCCCTTGAACGGCTTCTCCAGCGCCTTCTCCAGCGGCTCGGCGAAGTTCTTGTCAACCCAGTCCCAGATCTCCCAGATGCCGTGCGTCACGTCGTCCTTGATCTTGCCAAGGTTGTTCGTAAACCATGCCCACGCATCCTCGACGCCCTTGATGACGGCGTGGAAGATGTCACCGGCCTTCTGCTCTAGCCACGTGTTCAGGTCGGTGAGGACCTGCACCGTGTCGTCCTTTATGCCGGTCCAGATTTTCTTGACCTCGGTCCAGATGTTGTTCAGCAGCGGCAAGAGCGGGTCGATGGCGAGCTTGAAAAACGTCAGGATGGCATCAGTCAGATCCTTGGCGACCGTGATCGCGTCCTTCCATGCGTCGGACCAGTGGCCCTGCAGCAGGTCGGCAAAGCCCTTGCCGACGTCAAGCAGCGTCTGCAGGACGTCGCCGACGAGGTGCAGGGCATCTTTCATCGCCATGACGATGCCCTGCTTGAGGCCGAGCGCATCGAAGACGTGCAGGAAGACGTCCCAGCTTACGGCGAGGATGGCCGCCTGCACGCCGAAGTAGATTTTTGCCGCGTCGGCGAGCAGGCGCAGCGCTGGCTCGAACTTATCCTTGAGCAGGCTGGCGACCTGTCCCCACTGCTGGAGCAGCGGCTGGAGCTTGTCGAGCACCTGCGCGAAGGCATCGCGCACGGCGTCGATATCCTCGCGCGTGGGCACGAGGTCCTTGACCAGCGTCTTGGTGCTCTCGCTGATGTCCTTGATCAGCGCCGCCGCCGGGCTGCCCTTGCCGACCAGCCCTTCGAGCGTGCTCGCCAGCTTGTCAATCCCGCTGTTGATGGTATCGATGGCCGTCGCAAGGGCTTGTCCGATACCCCACGTGTTGAAGTCGCCCAGCGCCTTGGCGATTGCCGTCGTGCCGCGCCCGGTCTTGGCGACGACTTCCCCGAACGCATCCCAGACCTTGTTGCCGTCGTCCGTCGCCTCCTTCCAGACCTGCTGCCAGTCAACGCTCTTAAAGGCCGTGCTGACCGCGGCCGTGGCCTTCTCAGCGACGTTGAGCGCATCGCCCAGCGCGCCCCAGACCTTGCCCGCGAGGTCGTCAACCTTCTTCCACACAGCGGCCCAGTCGATGCTGCCCAGCGCCGTGCTGATCGCGTCGCCGACCTTCTGCCCGAGCCCTTCCGCCGCGCCCAGCGCGTCACGCAGCCCGCCCCAAACCTTGCCCGCGAGGTCCTCGATCTTGCTCCAGACGTCCTGCCAGTTGATCGCCCCCACGGCGTCAGCGATCAGGCTGCCGATCTTCTTGTCGAGATTGACCCCGCTCTTGATGACGTCGACAAAGCCATCCCACATCCCCTTGAGGATGTCGACGTAGCCCTGCCAGAGCGCGTGCCAGTCCACCTTGCGGAAGAGGTCGCCAATCGCGCGGCCCACCGCCTGAATGGCATCGACGCCCCCGGAAAGCAGCGCCGTCAGCAGCGTGGGGCCCACCGAGACGACGGTGCGCATCACCTGCGGCCAGTTGATTTTGCGGAAGACGTCGATGAAGAACTTGCCAATCGTGGTGATGACATCGCCTTCGAGCCCGAGGAGCTCGCCGAACGCCGTCTTCACCGCCTCACCGAGCCCGCCCTTCTTGAACGCCTCCGTGACTTTGCCCCAGATGTCGCTGAGCCGGTCAAAGCCGCCCTCGACGAGCTTGCTGACGAACTCGGCCGCCGTCTTGATGGCCGGGACGACGTGCGTATTGAACGCGATGGCCAGCGTGGTCGCGAGCTTGGCCGCGTTGTCGAGCACGGGCAGCAGCACGAGCCCGACCTGTACCTGCAAGCCCTGCATCGCCGCGTGCATGTCGCGCGTCTGCTGGGCGTTCTCCTTCATCGCCTTGGTCGTCTTGTCGTCGAGCACCAACCCGAGTTGCCCGGCCTTCTTGTACATCTCCTCGATGCCCGCCGGACCCTTGGCCAAAAATGGCAGCATCTCGTTGCCGCCCCGCCCGAACAGGTTCATCGCCACGGCCGACTTCTCGGTCGGGTCTTTCATGTTCTGGAACGCGGCCGACACCTGCGGCAGCAGGTCGTGCATCGAGAGGATGTTGCCGTGCGCGTCCTTGGTCTTGATGCCGAGGTCGAGCATGATCTGCGCGAACGACTTACCGACCGGCAGCGCCGTGCCGTCCTCGAACTCGGTGACGCCGGCCAGCGCCTTCTGAAAGCGCAGCATGCCCTTCTCGGCGCCCTCGGTGTTCGTGCCCGACAGCTGCAGGGCGGCCGCAAGCTGCGAGCTTTGTACGCTCGACTGCCCGAACTCGCGGTTCATGCGGTTGACGGTGGAGCCCAGATTCTCGGCCGCCTCGACCGACTTCTCCAGCGCAAAGGCCGCGCCGATGCCGGCGGTCATGGCGCCCAAGGGGCCGATCATCGCGCCGACGGCGCCCTTGAGGTTCTCGACCGCGCCGCCGAGCTTGGTGTGGTGCTCGGCGGCGGTTGCTGCTGTCTCGCCGGCCTTCTTGACGGCCGCCTCGTGCGCCGTCATCTGCGCGGTCGCGCCGTGCGCCGCCGTGCCCTCTTTCGTGATCGACTCGGCGTCGCGCGCGTGCTTGCCCGAGGCCGTCTCGGCTTCAGCGCCCGCCTTCTGCGTCGCGCCGCCGAAGGCGCCGAGTTGCGTTGTACTCGTCTTCGCGCTCTGGTCGACCTTGCCGAGGCTCTGGACGACGGCGTCGAACGCCTTGACGTCGGCCTCGCCCGCAAGGCGCAGGACCTGTACGATCGGGGCGTTTGCCATCGGCTACGCCCCCGCCGCTGCTGCTGCGCGCCGCCCGGCGAACAGGAACGTAATCTGCGTCGGCGTCAGCACGTCTTCGGCGAGCGGGTCGGGCGTCCACTCGGGGGCGCGCAGCGCCGACACGCGGTCATGGACGCTCTGGATAAAGCGCTGCCGCGCGGCAGGCTCGACGCCGCTGAGGCTGAGATTGCCGCTGATGATCGCCAGTTCGAGCGCGTCGGCGCGCTGCTCGCGCTCCCAGCGCCGCGTGTACAGGTAGAGGCGCAGCAGTTCCGGCAGGGGCATGGCGTACGCCTCGCTGCGCGCCGTCTGCGTTGGCGGCCCGGCGACGCCGATTAAGACGCGCTCAAAGAAGGTTGGGGGCTCTCCGTGCCAGTAGGCGTCGTCTCCGTTGCCGTCTCCGGCAGCACGACCGCCGTAGCCTCCACCGTCATCGCCGCTTCCAGCGCTAGCTGATTCTCGCGCAGCAACCGCTCCTGCTGAATGACCGCCTGCCGTTCCAGATTCACCGTCAGCAGTTGCGCCGTGCGCGAACCCAAGTTTTTTGCCAGCGCCTCCAAGAACCTGAGCCCGGACTGGTCATACGCGCGGTCGACGACGTTGGCGATCTCGTCGGGCTGTGCCAGATATTCGAGGTCGGGCGGCAGCGGTTCCAGCACCAGCCGTTCGAGCAGCGCCCGTAGCCGGTCGTAGGTGCCGAAGAAGGCCGCGCCCTCGATGTACATCCGGCCGATACCGGCATCGTCGCCGATGTTGATCGTGTTCGGCCCGCCCTCGCTCGTCAGCCAGTCGCGCAAGAGCTTGATACCCCACGTCGTCGAGACGGCCAGATGGTACGTCTCGCCCGCCAGCAGCACCGGCGGCCCGACCGCGCCAGCGACGCGCGCCGGTAAGCGTTCGGCCGGGTCCGGTTTGGCTCCGTTGCGCGCCGCTCGCTCGGCCATCGCGCCGCCTTCCTCTCGCTGTTACGGCCCGGCCCACGCCGTCGTCGGCGGTAGCGCCACGCCCGTCGATTCCTGATCGAAATCGTAGCGGAACACGGCGAAGCCCGTGACGCTGTCGATCAACTGGTCGTCAGGGTACGCCGTCCAGACCATCGGGATCGTCTCGGTGTCGCCGCGCGCGAGCGTCTGGACAATGGCCGCACCGTCCCAGTTGCATTTCGGAAACACGCTGACGTGCAGCCGCCCGAACTGGTCTTCAAGCGCAATGGCGAGGCGGCACTGGTAAATCTGGATCGCGGCGACGAAGTTACGCCGCTTCTCGCCGCTCGACGCGTCGGGTGGCCGTGTCGCCTGCATGAGCGAGTACTTCTCGTCGGCCGTGACCTGCAGCGCCTCGCAGGTAATCTGCCCCGTCCAGTCGTTCGGGCTGCTGCGGAAGATACCGAACTGCTCCGACCGCCAGTCCGTCTTCGTCGCCGCGTTCTGGATGCGCGTCGGCGTCTTCGTCAGGCCGATATCGACCCAGCCGTACGTCGTCGTATTCGGCAGGTACGTGCTCAGGTCGAAGATCTCCGAGAAGCGCGACGAGTAGGGGTAGCTGCTGATCGCGGGCGAGATACCGGGCACGATGAGCACGCGCGCGGGTCCGCCGATCGCCTGATTGCTGTTGCCCTGATAGAACTGCGGCATCGGTTAGCCCTCCGATTGTGCTGGCGCCCACGCGGCGGCAAATGCTGCATCGACGCGCCCGGCGACGCGCGCCAGTGACGCGCTCACCCCGACCTCGACCTGTGCCCACGCGCGCTCGTGGACCGGGTTGCCGTGCGTGCCCGGATGTTCGACGTGCTGCCGGAAGACGACCTTGCCGCCCTTGCCCATGAAGCGCAGCACGTGCGCGTGGCCGGGGAACGTCACGGAATCGCGGTCCTCGGCGTCGATCGGGTGCGGCCGTGTCGGGAACAGCACGTAGTCGGCGTGCGGCGAAACGTTCTCCAGCGTCACCGTGCCGCCGGTGTCCGTCGGCTCGTACGGAGCCCGCCACGCCCCGGCAAAGCGCACGTAGTCGTGCGGCACGCCGAAGGGATGCTGGCCGTGCGGCGAGTGCGCCTCGGCGGCCTGCACCAGCGCCGCGCCCTGCGCTTGCACCGCGTCCTGCATCTGCTGGATCGCGTCGGCCGTCGCTTTGCTGAAGCGGCCCGACGTCCCGCGCCAGCCAACGAGTGTGATGCTGAACGGCGTCGTCACAGAAACACCCCCACGAGCAACTGCACCGCCCGCATGTTCGCCGTAGTGCCGAACGGCTCGGTCGGCGCGATCGACCAACTGGTGTAGTCGAGCGTCGCCCCGGCGAGCAGCCCGTTCTCGTCGCCGTAGATCAGCGCCAGTTGCAGCGCCGACGCATAGCGGTCGAGCGCGGAAGCAAGCCGCTCGCTGTTGCTGTCCTGCTCGAAGTACCGCATCTCGACGAGGCCCTGAAACGCCGTGCCGCCAAGCTGGTCCGAGAGGTCGCCCTGCTGCGGCGCGATCGCCCGCGTGTCGATGGTGAGCGTCGGCCACTTCTGCACCAGCGAGAACTGCTGCACCGTGCCGAGGTGGATCTTCTGCGGCGGACGCAGGCGCGCGTCGGGCCAGCCCGCGTCGGCCGCCTGCTGCGCGATCGTGACCAGTAGCCCCGGCAACTGCGCCCCCATCAGCGCGCCGATCGCGCGCTTGCAGGGTTCGAGGCTGATCGTG
>Ga0066395_10000718_pt1 | contig 12248 bp, 10 predicted proteins | sample PanSoiPlot1MoBio_FD_61218 | JGI IMG/M metagenome (GOLD analysis project Ga0066395, IMG submission 61218) | Tropical forest soil microbial communities from Panama analyzed to predict greenhouse gas emissions - Panama Soil Plot 1 MoBio | ecosystem: Environmental > Terrestrial > Soil > Tropical... | reverse complement strand
GCAACGAGACGTGGGAGAACAATTCCTGGGTCGACAACGGCAACACTGGCGTGTGGGCGCATATCACGGTCGATGAAGAACTCGGCCTCGTCTATATCCCGGTGGAAACGCCGACATCGGACTATTACGGCGGACACCGCCCCGGCGCCAATCTGTTCGCCGAGAGTCTGGTGGCGGTCGATCTGAAGACCGGCCAGCGCAAGTGGCATTTCCAGTTCGTCCATCATCCGATCTGGAACTGGGATATGACATCGGCGCCGATTCTGTCCGACATCAATGTCAACGGCCGCCCCGTCAAAGCGGTGTCGGTCGCATCCAAGCAGGGTTGGCTCTACGTCTTCGATCGCGTGACCGGGCAGCCGGTGTGGCCGATCGAGGAGCGGCCGGTACCACAGTCCGATCTGCCGGGCGAGAAGACGTCGCCGACACAGCCGTTCCCACCCGATGGCCTGCGCTACGCCAATAACTTCCTCAGCAAGGTTCCCGACGATCTGATCGACTTCACCCCGGAACTGCGGCAAAAGGCAGTCGAGTTCCTCAAGCGGTACAAGGTAGTGACATCGCCGTTTGCGCCAGGTGCGCTCGGCGACGCCAAGGGCACGCTTGGTGCGATCGTCACCGGTACCGCGACCAACTGGCCGGGCTTCGGGTACGATCCCGAGACCCACATCGCCTACATGCCGGCCGGAAATACGCCGGGCGTTCGCTCGCTGGTGGTGCCGCCCGGTGAGTTCTCGGACATCCGGTACGTTGCCGGGGTCGCCGGACAGCAATTCCGGGAAATATTGGGGCCGGGCGACTGCTGCGCCGCCGGTGCACCGCAGACGGAGGCGCGGGCGCGTCTGGCGCGGACCAATCCGGCGGCCGCAAACGCGTCCCCGCCCCCGGGCGGGTTCGGGGGACTGAACGTGGACGGGCTGCCGATCACGAAGCCGCCCTACGGCCTGCTCTCCGCCATCGACCTCGACAAGGGGCAAGTGAAATGGCAAGTGCCCCACGGCGACACCCCCGATCAGGTGCGCAATCACGCGGCTCTCAAGGGGCTCGATATCCCGAAAACCGGCCAGGCACAGACCTCGGGCGTCGGCCTGGTGATCACCAAGACCCTGGTCGTCATGGGCGACCCGGTGGCAACGACCACACCGGAGCATCCGCGCGGCGCAATGCTGCGGGCCTACGACAAGGCGACCGGACAGCAGGTCGGCGCCGTGTTCATGCCGGCCCCGCAGAGCGGCAATCCAATGACCTACATGGTGGACGGCAAGCAGTACGTCGTGGTGGCGGTCAGCGGCGGCAGCTATTCGGGCGAATACATCGCGTTCACCCTGCCGAATTGACACGACGGGGCGTTAAAACGGGCCCGTCTGTGTGGGGGAGGGTCGGACTGCCGAAGGCAGTCCGGGATGGGTGGCCCCCCTGATCCTTCTCCGCATGCGGGCGGGGAGGGGAGGGAAGGTCTGAAGCGCTATCACCTCCTCCCGTCCTGCTAAAGCGGGCCGGGTACATAACCCCATGACGCAGGGAGGGTGCATCATGTCGAAAAACATCCTTCTGGTCTCGTCACTGTGCAGTGCGTTGCCTGTTGTTGGCGGTCCCGAAATCGCGGTCGCACAGAAATTTCCTTCATGCACATCTGGCGAGGCGCAGGCCAGAACAAAGACCGCCGTGACGAACTGGGTCCGATCCACAATGGAGAATGCCACTCAAGGCGACCGGTCCGCCAAGTTGCTTGCAGTCAACATCTCGATCCCGTACCCGGAAAACGCGGATGTCGGTCCGTACGCCGGAGTGCTCAAGTGTAGCATCGACGGATACGCGGTGATCCGGAGGTGGGACTATCGCGTGGCCCGATTGCCGCTGCAACGGATCATGGTCTATTATATGTACGATCAGAACGGGAATTTGATCGTCGAGGCTTGTCGTTCCGTAAGCTCAGACTCGCAGAGAATCCCCGCAGGCGACTGCCCGGCCATCTACCCCATTGCGCCGGACGGTCGCGACGGCCACTTATAAGTCGGCAGCCGAAACGTCCCGATGCCGGCCAAAAAGGGTCGCAAGACATGGCGAAGTCTCCGGACGATCGCGCGCCGGCGCCGATCGGAGAGGGTACCACGCCGGCCGGAACATCTTCGCGTGGCGAAATTGATGTCTTTCTGGAGCGCGTGCGCACGATCGAGCGCGCCGCACCCGGAGGTCACCGCGGTCGTTTGATTTTTGCCCTCGACGCGACGATGAGCCGGCAGCCCACCTGGGATACCGCCTGCAAGCTGCAGGGCGAGATGTTTCTGGAAGCCCAGGCGATCGGCGGACTTGATGTGCAACTGATCTACTTCCGCGGCTTCAATGAATGCCGGGCGTCGCGTTGGGTATCGGAGCCGGCGGCCCTTGCCGCCCTGATGGAACAGATCGACTGCCGTGGCGGCCACACGCAAATTCGCAAGGTGCTGAGCCACGCGCGCCGCGAGACCGAAAAGGCCAAGGTCCAGGCCCTCGTTTACGTGGGTGACGCGATGGAGGAGACGGTGGACGAGATCTGTGCCAGGGCGGGAGAGCTTGGCTTGCGCGGCGTTCCAGCCTTCGTGTTCCAGGAAGGGAACGATGCGGAGGTCGAGAAGACATTCCGCGAGATCGCGCAGTTGACGCGCGGCGCCTATTGTCGCTTCAATGCCGGAGCGGCCCATGAGTTGCGGGAACTGTTGCGCGCGGTCGCGGCCTTTGCGGCGGGCGGTCTGAAGGCGCTTGGCGATCTGTCGGCGCGGCGCAATGCCGGTGCGATGCGGCTGCTGGAGCAGATGAAATAATTATGCCGACGCTGTTTATCGGCCTTCTTGCGCTCGCCCTGGTACTGTGGCTGCTCAAATCCTTCGCCAACAGCGATCCGCGGTATCTCATCAAGGTTGGCAAGACGGCGGGCGGCGTTCTGGCGCTTGCCAGTGCGGCATTTCTCGGATCCCGCGGACAGGTATTTGCGGCGGTGCCGCTTTGCGTCACGGGCCTTGGTCTGCTGGGCTGGCTTCCAGCGGGAATGCGCGGATATTGGTGGCCTGGGCAAAGAAGCAGCGGCCAAGCGTCGCGCGTGCGCTCCAATTTCGTCGAGATGACGCTTGATCACGACACCGGCGCGATGACCGGCGTGATCATTGCCGGCCGCTTCAAGGGTACATCGCTCGACGCGCTCGAGTCATCCGTGCTGGTGGGTCTGCTTAGCGAGTTCGACGAGGAAAGCCGTAACCTACTGGCAGCGTATCTTGACCGCCGGCATCCCCGATGGCGTGAGGACGTTGAGGACGGTGCGACAGCGGGGCGCGGAGGCGCGCCGCGGTCCGGAAAAATGTCGGAGGAGGAGGCCTATCAAATCCTTGGCCTTCAGCCGGGCGCGAGTGCCGAGGAAATTGGACGGGCCCATCGCGGGCTCATGAAGAAATTGCATCCCGACCAGGGGGGGTCGACGTATCTTGCTGCCCGCGTCAATGAAGCGAAGGATGTGCTGCTTCGACGCCATCAATAACTCCTACGCATTTACGCCAAGGATTTGCACCCTCGTCAAATGCCAACGAAACGGAACCAAGCTCCTGCAGTTTGTCGCCGCACAGTTATGCGGTCTTTATTTTTTTTACCTCTAATTTGGCCGTTGAGCCGTCAGTTCTTGATGGTCATACAAGTGATTTCGTTACGTTTTAGTTGCCGGCAAATCGCCTCTGCTTGATCTTTTTGTATGCCAGCGAATCTCGCGCGATAAAGCGTCTTGTCGCCCATCACAACCGCCTCGGTAAATGGGCTTGCGCGCTTGAGTATTTGACCCGCTTTGGCCTGGACAGCGCTGAGCCTTTCACGTGCTTCGCGCTCTACGTCGAAGGCGCCGACCTGGATCATCCAGCCGGAATGGAGCGAGGGAGCTGGGGGCATCGCGTGTCGAGGTGCGCTCTCGGGCGGCGTGGTTTCGCGAATAGCCTCGGCGATCAGGTCTCGCTTCGGTTCCTCCACTGCGGCAACCTGCGAAGTCGCGGTTGCAAGGGGCGCGCGATCCCGCGCGGCGTCCTGCACCACAATCTGAGTGGAGGCCAGTGCGGCCGCTGTCGGCGCCAGCTTGACCTTCACGGTCTTAACCTGAATGGGCTTGATAGGATCGGTGCCCAGCTTGGCGGTGGGCGCTGGGATCGCCGCGGTCGGTGTCGTCGTCGCTGCCGAAGCGGGTTCTGTGGCTGGCGGCGCTACCGGGACTGTGGGGCTGATTGCCGATGCGGCCACTGACGGCGCCGGCCACGCAGCCGATTGTCCCTGTGACGCGACCGAATAGATCGCCGACCCACCTGATGCGCCGGTCGGGCGGGTGTCGACGGCGCGGGTCGAATCCACATGACTGCGCACGCTGGCTGCGCGCTCCTCGGCCGGCCGCGTGGCGGCAGCACGTACCTTGGCAGCGGCCGCTTCCGCCACAAGGCTCTTCTGGGGCGCGGCGGCGACGATGTACTCCTCGATGAGGGTGCGCATGCGTGCATCGCGCGCGCCAGCCGAAGTGCCGCCCATCACCACCGATACGATGTGTCTGTTGTTGCGCCGCACCGAAGCGACCAAGTTGAATCCCGATGCCTGGGTATAGCCTGTCTTGATACCGTCCATGCCTTCGACGCGGCCCAGCAATTGATTGTGATTGCGCATTGTCTGACCATGATACGTGAAGGAGGGCGTCGCGAAATACCGATAGTAACGGGGGAACCGTTCCTGGATGGCGCGACCGAGCAGCGCCTGGTCGCGTGCGGTTGTAACCTGCTCGTCGTTGGGCAACCCCGAGGCGTTGCGATAGACGGTGCGGCTCATGCCCATGGCCCGGGCTTTGAGAGTCATAATGTCGGCGAAATCACGCTCGCTGCCGCCGATCGCTTCAGCGACGGCGACCGCGGCATCGTTCGCGGACTTGGTCACCAGCCCCCGAATCGCATCCTCGACTTCGATCGTCTGGCCGGGCGTGAGCCCGAGTTTTGTTGGGGCCTGTACTGAGGCGTGCTCCGACACCGGCAACTGTGAGTCGAGCCTGAACTTGCCTGATTCGAGCTGCTCGAACAGCAGATAAAGCGTCATGATCTTGGTCAGAGAGGCAGGGTGACGCAACTCGTCCGGCTGCGCCGCATGCAGCACGGTGCCAGTATTGGCGTCGACCACGATCGCTGCATAAGGTGGGGCTGGAGTGGAGTCATTCTTGCCATGCCGCGATTCCTGCGCTGTCTGGGAGGTATGCGATGTGTGACGCGGCGCTGCATGACGTCCGCTGGCCGGATGTACTGCGACGGTAATGGCAAGAATGCCGACAAGGCCGGCGCACGCGCCCGACCGTCGGCGCGAACCCAGATGATTTGTTGTCAACTTTGTCTCCCCAATCCGGCAATTGTGGCCGGCATTTTACGCAATGTACGCTGCCCAACGTGAACTTCAGGTGAATTTCCTTGTTTATCCGTGGACCGGAAGTGCGAGATCACGGTTCGCGCCCCCCTTATGGCGCTGCTGTCGAATCGCTACCTGCCGATGAAAACAGGCGGGACCAAGGCACGCCGCACCAGGGTAGGTTTCGAAAGTTGCTAATTTATTAAGCAATCCAGCAGGTTAATCTTACAATCCAAGCGCGTTTTTGCGATGCAAAAAAATCCTTGACTTATTGTGCAGTGCGGCATAGATAGGCTTTGACGGTCCAGCAGTGCCGAGGTAGGCCCAGCAGAGGGCCGAGGCAATCGAATGCGGCGGAGTGCCGTTGTGGAGGACAATCATGCTAAAGAACTTCGACGACATGCAAAAATATAGCAAGGAGCAAGTGGATTCGACCATGAAGGCCTGGGGCCAAGTCTCCAAAGGGGTCCAGGCAATCGCTGCCGAGACCGCAGACTACTCTAAGAAGTCCTTCGAGGAGGGCTCGGCGGCGCTTGAAAAGTTGCTTGGCGCCAAGTCGCTCGAAAAGGCGATCGAGATCCAGACTGCCTACGCCAAGAGCGCCTACGAAGGCTTCGTTGCCCAGGCGACCAAGTTGGGCGAACTCTACGCGGAACTGGCAAAGGAGAGCTATAAGCCATTCGAAACGTTCGTCGCCAAGGCTCCGGCCGCCAAATAGCCTCGGGTGCTATGCCGGGAAGGTCGTATCTGGAACGCGTCCCGTTGCCGTGTGTCCAACATTGCCGGGCTTGGCCCGGCAATTCATGCCTGTGCCAAGAAGATAGACCGTCGGGTCAAACCCGCGGGTGACGGCGAAGCGCGGACCACCCCAACCCGGGCATGCTCGAGTCGCCAACCTTCCCGGCTTTCGTAACGCCGCCCGTCCGGAATCCCGGACGGGCTTTTTTCGTATCGCGCGGCAACTGTGACCGGTCGCTTTGAATTTGCTCTAAGTTATGGTCAGAAATCATGGATTGGATTTGGCAACTGACCTTCATATGCGGCGGCAGTTCGATTCAATCGTTATCCCTTGGCTACGCTGGCGAAGGTACCATGCGCTTCCTATCTAGGCGGTTGCCAACCGACATTTCATTTTTAACTATAACATCGCTTCGGTTTGCGGCATTCTTATCGCGAACCGGAACTAGCAACCTCGATCCATGACTACGTCCGTTCGTCACAACTTGTCGGAACCCGGGATGCCCGCCGCTCCGCGCGCGGCGGACGACGATCGCAAGCGACGTAATGAGCCGGGTGGCCCGAGCACCGCGGTCATCACCAAAACCAAGACGCTAACCAAGAAGCCAAGCCTTTATCGGGTGCTGTTGCTCAATGACGACTATACCCCGATGGAATTCGTCGTTCATGTGCTGGAGCGATTCTTCAACAAGGATCGGGAAGCGGCGACACGCATCATGTTGCACGTTCATCACCACGGCATCGGCGAATGCGGCATTTATACGTATGAGGTCGCGGAGACGAAGGTTACGCAGGTGATGGACTTCTCACGAAAACATCAGCATCCTCTGCAATGCGTGATGGAGAAGAAATGACGTTCGATCGGACGGCGACCACAGGCAGCCGTCACTTTGGCAGAAAATCGGAGTACGCGATCATGGGCCATCAGTGAGACAAAGGATTGTGATCAGACGGCGGGGTGACAGGGGCGTTAGTCTACGAGACGATAGCGAAACACGAGCAACCCGAACACGAGTTAGCCTAACACGAGTTCTTGGGGGGACGTGCAACTGCGGAAGCAACCAACAAAGAAGAGAATTTCATGCCAACGTTCTCGCGCAGCCTAGAGCAGTCGCTCCACCGAGCCCTAGCGCTCGCCAATGAGCGTCATCACGAATACGCCACATTGGAGCACCTACTGCTGGCGCTGGTCGATGATCAGGATGCCGCCGCGGTAATGCGCGCCTGTAATGTGGATCTCGATAAGTTGCGCCGTAATCTCGTCAGCTATGTTGAATCGGAGCTGGAGAATCTCGTCACAGACGGTTCCGAAGATTCAAAGCCCACCGCGGGCTTCCAGCGCGTGATCCAGCGCGCTGTGATCCATGTGCAGTCGTCGGGCCGGGAGGAGGTGACGGGCGCGAACGTGCTGGTGGCGATCTTTGCGGAGCGCGAAAGCCACGCTGCCTATTTCCTGCAGGAGCAGGAGATGACACGCTACGATGCCGTCAACTACATCAGTCACGGTATCGCAAAGCGGCCGGGGCTCACCGAATCGCGTCCGACCCGCGGCGTCGATGATGAAACTGAGCAGAAATCCGGCGACGAGCCGAAAAAGAAGGGCGATGCGCTCGACAATTATTGCATCAACCTCAACAAGAAGGCGCGTGAAGGCAAGATCGATCCGCTGATCGGCCGCGACCAGGAGATCAACCGCACCATTCAGGTCCTGTGCCGGCGCCAGAAGAACAATCCGCTGTTCGTTGGCGATCCCGGCGTGGGCAAGACTGCGATTGCGGAAGGCCTCGCCCGCCGTATCGTCCACGGCGAAGTGCCCGACGTGCTCAAGAACTCCACCGTCTTTGCCCTTGACATGGGCACGCTGCTAGCGGGCACCCGCTATCGCGGCGATTTCGAGGAGCGCCTCAAGCAGGTCATCAAGGAGATCGAGGCCTATCCGGGCGCGATCATGTTCATCGACGAGATTCACACCGTGATCGGCGCCGGCGCGACCTCCGGCGGTGCCATGGATGCTTCGAATCTCTTGAAGCCGGCACTGGCGGCCGGTACAGTGCGCTGCATCGGTTCCACCACCTACAAAGAATACCGCCAGTACTTCGAGAAGGACCGCGCCCTGGTGCGCCGCTTCCAGAAGATCGACGTCAACGAGCCGAGCGTGCTCGACGCGATCGAAATCATGAAGGGCCTCAAACCGTATTTCGAGGACTATCACAAGCTCAAATACACCAGCGAAGCCATCAAGGCCGCAGTGGAACTGTCTGCCCGCTACATCCATGACCGCAAACTGCCCGACAAGGCCATCGACGTGATCGACGAGTCGGGCGCCGCCCAGATGCTGCTGCCGGAAAGCCGGCGCAAAAAGACCATCGGCCTCAAGGAAATCGAGACCACCATCGCGACGATGGCGCGCATCCCTCCCAAGACCGTGTCAAAGGACGACGCCGAGGTGCTCGCGCATCTCAAGGAGACCCTGCAGCGCGTGGTCTATGGCCAGGACAAGCCCATCGAGGCGCTGGCTGCTTCGATCAAGCTCGCCCGTGCCGGTTTGCGGGAACCCGAAAAGCCGATCGGCTGCTATTTGTTCTCCGGCCCGACTGGCGTCGGCAAGACCGAGGTGGCAAAGCAGCTCGCGGCCACACTCGGCGTGCAACTCATCCGCTTCGACATGTCCGAATACATGGAGCGGCACACGGTGTCGCGCCTGATCGGCGCCCCGCCTGGCTATGTGGGTTTTGACCAGGGCGGGCTGTTGACGGACGGCGTCGATCAGCATCCGCACTGCGTGCTGCTGCTCGACGAAATCGAGAAGGCGCACCCCGACCTGTTCAACGTGCTCCTGCAGATCATGGACCACGGCAAGCTCACCGACCACAACGGCAAGCAGGTCGACTTCCGCAACGTGATCCTGATCATGACGACCAATGCTGGCGCCCACGACCTTGCCAAGGCCGCCTATGGCTTCACGCGCAACAAGCGCGAGGGCGACGACGTCGAGGCGATCAATCGCTTGTTTGCGCCCGAGTTTCGCAACCGGCTGGATGCGATCATCACCTTCAACCATCTCACGCCCGACATCATCACCAAGGTGGTGGAGAAGTTCGTGCTGCAGCTCGAAGCTCAACTTGCCGACCGCGACGTCACCATCGAACTGTCCGACGAGGCTACCAAGTGGCTGATCGAGCGCGGCTATGACGAGCAGATGGGGGCGCGGCCGATGGCTCGCGTGATCCAGGAGCACATCAAGAAGCCGCTTGCCGACGAGGTCCTGTTCGGCAAACTCAAGAACGGCGGCCATGTCCGGGTCGTGGTAGTCAAGGAAGAGGGCAGCGGGGAGGGCAAGTCGGCCGTTGCAGACAAACTCGGCTTCGAGTTCCTCGAGGGTCCGGTGACCCCGAAGCCGGAAAAAATCCCGCCGGTGCGCCCGAAGAACAAGCGCCGTGGTGGCGGTGGTGGGCCAAAACGCGCCAAGCCGCCGGGCCCTCCGCGCGGCGACGGCGGCGGCGCTCCGTTGCCGAGCCGGGGGTCGGTGCCGAAGATTCCCCTGGTGAAGGTGTAGCGCAAGGGCGTAGCCCGGATACAAGGCGGAACTTGTCCGCGCGCTATCCGGGGGCGGCCTTTCCAGCCGAGCAGAAGATCCCGGATTGCGCTGCGCTTGATCCGGGCTACCGTACTTTTCGATCGCCGGCGCCAGCGAGGCCAGAAATTGATAATGCGCCTCGATCGCGGCACCGGTTCGTTACGTATTGTCGGTCATTGGTACCCCGATTCTGTGGCGACCACGGGCTACGCCCCTCGACCCGTCACGGTGCCGGCGCGGGCGACGTGTTCCCACTCGGCTTCGGTAAGGAGGCGATAAGGCCGGCTCGTGACCTCGGCCAGCCAAGACGCATAAGCCTTGGCATCGTCCCAGCTGACATACACGACCGGATGCACGCGCTCCGTGCCGATTCACGCACTTCCCCTCGCTTCCTCTATAAGCCACGCTGCGAACTGGCGGACGTGTGGCTTTGCGCCGCCGTGTTCGGATTCGATGATGAAATACGCCCGCGATCCGACCACCGCCCTGCCGAACGGCGTGACCAGTGCGCCCGATTGAATGAGATCGTTGACGAGCGGCTGCCGGCCGAGCGCCACGCCTTGTCCGCTGATCGCGGCCTGGATCATCTGCTCGTATTGGCTAAAGTGCAGCGCTCCAGCCGGCTTCAAATCGCCGATGCCGAGCGATGTCAGCCAGGTGCCCCAGTCCAGGAAGGACGGCAGCGCGCCCGCATAATCGAAATGCAACAGCACGTGATGCCTGAGATCGTGGGGCCGCTTGAGCGGTCGCGATCGTTCGCGCAGCAAGGATCGGCTGCACACCGCGATTACCTCCTCGCCAAACAATCGGGTTGCTCGCTCCGGTACGTCTTCCGGTCGGCAATAGCGGATGGCGAGGTCGACGAGGCTGCGCTCCAGATTGATCACGGCCGTGGTCGCCGAAATGCGTACGTCGACTTCGGGGCAGCGGCGGGTGAACCGTTGCAGCCGGGGGATCAGCCACAGCGAGGCAAACCCGGTCGTCGTCGTGAGCGAGAGCTGGCGGGTCCGGCTCGACGCGCGCAGCTCGTCGGCCGCTGCCTGCAGGCGCTCGAGCACGTCGGTAGCAACGCGGTAGAGGGCGTGGCCGCTTTCGGTGAGCGCGAGCGCGCGCTGCCGCCGCTCGAACAGCGCCACACCGAGGTGGTCCTCGAGCGCTTTGATCTGCCGGCTGACCGCGGACTGGGTGATGAGCAGTTCTTCGGCTGCCTTGGTGAAGCTCAGATTGCGCGCCGCTGCCTCGAAGCCCTGGATGAAGCCGAGTTGCGGCAGCTTGTAGCGCCTGTTTGGCATGCACGAAACTCATGATTAGCGTGAGAAACGTTCGTTTGAGCCTTCCGCGGCCGCTGTGCATCTTAGCGTTCAAGCGAAATCGGCGCGAGTCGACCGATAGGCCTCATGCGCCACACTCATGCAAGGAACGAGCGATATGACAAGACGTTTTGCCGATGGGCCGGTTCGCCTGGACACCGGCCAGCTGCTCGATATCCACGACGGCGAGGGGGGCACCGTCGAATGCCTCGAAGGCGCGGTCTGGATCACTCAGTCGAACGATCCTCGCGACATAGTGCTCAACCGGGGGCAATCCTTCGTACTCGACAAGCCGGGCCTCGCGCTGGTCTGCGCGGCGGCCGGTCCGGCTGTGGTGGCGGTCGAGGTCGCGCCGGAGCGGCTGCCCCGCGCGCGATCGCACAGGCGAGACGCCGCGCGTATTCGCCCCGCGGCCTGACGGTGCGCTGCAACGGGTTTCGGGTGGCGAAATCATCCATAGCTGTCATCGTTTCACGAAACGATTTCGATCGTCCAAACTGATTGACCGGGGATTACGAGATGAATGATCTGAGCGGCGTTGAGCAGAGCGCGCAGGCCCACATGTTCCGCCTGGCGAGCGGCGAGGACGTGACGGTGCGCGCGATCAGGCCGCAGGATGCGGGCCGGTTGCAGGCGTACATGCGCAATTTGTCCGTATCGACCCGCCGTAACCGATTTCTCGGTGCGGTCAACGAACTTGCGCAGGCGGAGCTCGACCGGCTGACGCATATGAGTGGTCCCGGCGAACTGGCGATGATCGCATTCGCCGGCGCCGGCGACGCGGCGTTTATGATCGCAGAGGCGATCCAAGTCATTGCGCCGGAAAGTCAGCGCTGCGAAATCGCCCTGTCGGTGACGGACGCTTGGCAGCGCAAAGGTCTGGGCGCGCTGCTGGTTCGAAACATGGAATGCCGGGCGCGGGTGCTCGGCGCCCGCTATCTCATCGGCGAAGTCCTTCGAACCAACGATGCCATGAAGGGCCTGGCCCGCCAGGCGGGATTCGCAATCCGAAGTCCCTTCACTGACGCGCGGCTGGTAGCGATCGTCAAGGATCTCGCGATGCCGCAGATTGCGGCTGCCATGCCAAGAGGATTTTTCCAAGCCAAGTCGATTGCGGCTTAGAGCCAATACCGTTCACTTTAGCAGGATTCTGATGGCTTGCTTGATATTTACGGGCGGTAGCGGTTTGTCAGATTTGCGTCGGAGCGGAAAGTTGCTCATCTTTCGTTTGACGCCACGTTTGT
>Ga0066395_10000715_pt1 | contig 12282 bp, 9 predicted proteins | sample PanSoiPlot1MoBio_FD_61218 | JGI IMG/M metagenome (GOLD analysis project Ga0066395, IMG submission 61218) | Tropical forest soil microbial communities from Panama analyzed to predict greenhouse gas emissions - Panama Soil Plot 1 MoBio | ecosystem: Environmental > Terrestrial > Soil > Tropical... | reverse complement strand
CCCTTTTGGGGGCGCGGGATTCCGAGGTCGTCCAGGCGCGTGAGCAGCGTGCTGCGTGAGATTTCGAGCCGGCGGGCGGCGCGCGTCTGGTTGCCGCCCTCGGCCCGCAGCGCCGCGACGATGCGATCGCGCTCCGCGCTCTCCTCGGCTGTCAGCGTGCGCGGTGGTCCGGCCGGCGGCTCCGTCTCCCCGTCGCTCCCGATCTCGTCGCTGTCGTCGATCGCCGGCCGGGTCGGGGCCGTGGCCCCACTGCGGATCGTCTCGAGCGGCAGGTGCTCGGGCTCGATCGTGTCGCCGTCGCAAAGCAACAGCGCCCGGTCGATCACGTTGCGCAGCTCGCGGATGTTGCCGTCCCAGGCGTGCGACGCCAAGAGGCGCGCCGCCTCATCGCTCAGTCGCGGCGCCCGCGCCTCGCCGCCCGACAGCTGGGCCAGGAACGCCTCGGCCAGCGGGCGGATCTCCGAGCGCCGCTCGCGCAGCGGCGGGATCTCCAGCGAGATCCCGTTCAGCCTGTAATACAGGTCCGAACGGAAGCGCTTCTCGCGGATCTCGTGCACCAGATCCTTGTTGGTGGCGGCGACGAAGCGGACGTCGATCGCCTTCGGGCGCGCGCCCCCAATGCGCATCACCTGCTTGGTCTCGATCGCCCGCAGCAGCATCGCCTGCATCGACGACGACATCTCGCCGATCTCGTCGAGAAACACCGTCCCGCCGTCCGCCATCTCGAGTAGGCCGGGCTTGGCGTTCTTGGCGTCGGTGAACGCCCCGCGCTCGTAACCGAACAGCTCGCTCTCGCGGAGGCTCTCCGTCAGACCGCCGCAGTTCAGGGAGAGGAACGGCTTGTCGGCACGCTTCGATCCCCGGTGGATGGTCTGGGCGAGGATGTCCTTGCCGACGCCGGTCTCGCCCAGGATGAGGACGTTGATGTCACGCCCGGCGGCCTTCTCGGCGACCCGGTAGACCTCGCGCATGCGCGGGTCCTTCACGATCACGCCGGGCGGCGCGGCGCTGGAGGGCGCCGGGCGCAGCCCCGCGCACGCCTTCTCGATCAGCGTATGCGCGGTCCGCCCGTCGGCGGGGAAGTGGGCGAACGCCGCCCGCGGCACGCCGCCCAGCTGCTCGATCCGGGCCAGCAGCGGCGCCAGCACCCGTTCCGCCTCGTCGGGCGCAGTGCGGCGCAACAGGATCTCGTACGCGCCGGGCGCGTAGGTCCCGAGGATGTCGGCCGGACGAAGCAGATCGGCGGCCGCCGCCGCGAACCCGTCGGCGTCCGGCCCGTCCTCGACGTCCAGCCGCGCGATCGAGAACGCTGCGCCGCTTTCGTTCTGCGCGAGCAAGCACTCCTCGCCGAGGCGCAGCTCGAAGTAACCGTGTGGCAACGATCGCCGCTGCTGCAGCTGCCGGTTCTTCCGCTGCAGCAGCAGCACCGCGCCGGCGACCAGGGCCGACTCGCCCGTCGCCAGCGGGACGCGCTCGCCCGCCTCGATCCGCTGGCCGCGGATCTGGGTGCCGTTGCGACTCCCCATGTCCTCGACCGTGACCCGCCCTCCTTCTATATGGATGCGGCAGTGAAGGGCCGACGCGCCCGGGTCGGCGAGGCGCACATCGGCGTCCTCGCCGCGTCCGACGACCAGGGTCCCGCGTTCGGGCAGATCGTGGACCTCGACCGCGTCTCCCTCGACGGAGACGACCTGCAATCCCGCCTCGGCCCCCACCCCGTCGTGCGCGAGCGTTTGGGCAACAGCCATTTGTCGATCCCCCGCGACGGTCATACCGCGGGAGCTCGGAACGGAGCAATCGATCATGACGGTCCTTACGAGCTTACCGACGGGTGGTTTCCCTTCCGGGCGCGCAGTTTCCCCTCGGATCGGCCTTGGAAAAATGCCGCCCCACAGATTGCGTGACGCACCGCCTTCCAGTCGCACAGTTTGTCGATCACCTCCTTCGATCACCCTCGCCCTGGCGGGCCTTGCGTCCGGATCCGCGCTGGCCCCGTGGTTGCTATCTGGCCCAGCCATGCAAATCATCAGGCGAGCGACCGATGACAGCGGCCTTTCGGCCGACGAGGCGATGACCCGCTACGCGGGCGGCGACGACGAGGCCTTCGGCCGGCTTTACGCGGCGGTGACGCCGACGCTGGCCGGGTTCCTCCGGCACCGCGTACGCGACGGCGCGCGGATCCCGGATCTGATCCAGGAGACCTTCCTGCGCGTCCATCGAGCCCGGCGGACTTTCCTGCCGGGTGCTCCGGCGATGCCGTGGATCCTGACGATCGCGCGGCACCTGGCCGCCGACGCGCACCGCGCCCCCGCGCGAGAAGAGGGCGCGGACATCGAGGTGCTGGATCGCCTCTCCCAGCGCTCATTCGTCGGCGTCGCGGCGACCGGCGAGCAGATGTTGATCGCCGAGGAGGTGGCCGTTCGCCTGGGAAACGCCTTCGAGCACCTGCCCGAAGGCCAGCGCGCGGCCCTCCGCCTGGTCAAGAGCGAGGGGCTGTCGATCGCCGAGGCGGCGGCGGCCCTCGGCACGACCACCACCGGCGTGAAGCTGCGAACCCACAAGGCGTGTCGAAAGCTGCGCGCGGTGCTGGAACCAGAGCTGGTGGCGGCGTGAGTCAATTGCGGCTGCGCTGCTGCGCCGCCCGATAGAAGGCGTCGAGCATCACCGTTCCCGCCTCGAGGCGGGCGGGATCGTCGCGGTGCTGGAGGGCGATGCCGGTGATGAGCGCCGTGAAGCCGCCGGTCTCCTCACGCTTGAACTTGCGGTCGCGAAGATCGATGTCGTGAACCATGTCCGCGATGTGGCGCAGCGCCGGGTCGCCGCCGCCCCAGCGGGCCAGCAGCACCTCGAACGTGCACAACTCGCCCTCGTGCGTGAACTCGGCGTCGAACATGTCGAAGCGCAGCTCGCCGGCCTGCGGGACGTAGCCCTTGGCCTCGACGTACTTGAATTTCGCCTCGCCGTCGATGAAGCGGCGAATCAGCCAGGCGCTGGCGATGCGATCGACGTGGATGCCTTTTCGGGTCACCCAGGTCCGCCCCCGCACCGCGCGCAGCGATGGCAGGTCCGGCGTACTCCGCGGATCCGCGGCCTTCGGCGGGTGGAGCTTGTCTTCTGCCGCGCGCAGCAACGAATCGAGCTCGAGTCGGCCCGGCGCGCCGAAGAAATCGAGGGCGACGATCTCCTCGCCTCGCTTCCGGATCCTTTCCAGCGCCGCCTCGGCCTGTACCCGCCGCTTCGCCGGCAAGCGCTCGCTCCGCGAGACGCCGTCGACCAGCCGCCGTGCTTCCTTGACCAGCTCGAGGTAGTCGCGCTGGCGGGCGAGGCGAAACTGCTGCTCGATCGCCTCGTCGGTGAGACCGCCAATGAAGCGCGCCTCGCACAGCGAGGCCTCGCCGCCGTCGGACACGATCTCGTGAGCGACCCACTCCAGGTCCTCGCGCGCCCCGTCCGACCTCGGCAGCACGTAGACCGAGTTCTTGACCGCGACGGCGCCGAGCTTTTGAAGTCGCCTGCCGATTTTCACTCTCAGGTAGTTCGGGCGCGGTGGAATCGAGTGGATGAGAAGGATCCAGCGCGTTGCCGCGTTGGCCGCAGGCGTGGCGCTGACCGCCGGCCGAGAACGGGGGTTCAAGGATGTACCTGATACAAGTGAATCATCATGTTGACACGGATGAAGCATCTGGTCCATACCTACTGCCGGTCTGATCCACGCCCGCGATTGAAGGAGGTGGTCGATGCGCGTCCTTGCCTTGTTGGGATTGATGGCGTTGTTCCTCTCGCCGACGTCGGCGCTCGCGGCGCCGAAGGCCGCGGCCGCGCAGCTCGATCAGGCGCGCATCGAACAGCTGACCGGCGCGAAGGGGAAGCTGGATGAGAAGTCCGGCGTCTTCAAGGTCAGCGCGCCGCGATCGGACCTCAAGGTCACCTCCGGCGGCGTGCACATCACGCCGCCGATGGGCCTGACGTCGTGGGCGGCCTTCACGCGCGCGGGAGCTCACACCGCCGTGATGGGCGACATCGTCCTCACCGAGGATCAAGTGAATCCGGTGATGAGCGCGGCGCTCGACAACGGCCTCGAGGTGACGGCGCTTCACAACCACTTCTTCTGGGATTCGCCGAAGGTGATGTTCATGCACATCGGGGGCATGGGCGACGAGGAGAAGCTGGCGACGGGCGTCGGCGCTGTGTTCATCAAGATCCGCGAGACCGCCGGCGGCAAGGGCGAGGTCGTGAAGGCCGACATCGATCCGGCGAAGAGCACGTTGGACCCGAAGAAGCTGGACGCCGTGTTCGAGGGACGGGGCGCACCCGGCGACTACAAGGACGGCGTCTACAAGGTTGTCGTCGGACGCGCGACGAAAATGGGCGGCCACCAGATGGGAAAGGCGATGGGCGTCAACACCTGGGCGGCGCTCGCCGGATCCGACGACAAGGCGGTCATCGACGGCGACTTCGCCATGCAGGAGTCCGAGCTCCAGTCGGTGCTGAAGTCTCTGCGCAAGAGCGGCATCAACATCGTCGCCCTCCACCAGCACATGACCGGCGAGCAGCCGCGCGTGCTGTTCCTGCACTACTGGGGGGTGGGCAAGGCGTCGGATCTCGCCGGCGCCATCGTCGCGGCGCTCAAGGAGACGAAGAGTGACGGCGCCCCCTGACCCGGGCGCGGCAACGGCCGAACCAGAGGTCACCGCCGCGCCTCTCGGGGACTTCCTCCTCTACTTTCTACGCCTGGGGACGTTCGGCTTCGGCGGGCCGATCGCGCTGGCCGGCTACATGCAGCGCGATCTCGTCGAGAAGCGCCGCTGGATCTCCAAGCGCGACTACCTCGAGGGGCTCGCGCTCGCCCAGCTGGCGCCCGGTCCGCTTGCGGCGCAGCTTGCGATCTATCTTGGGTGGCTCCGGGCGCGGATCCTCGGCGCCACGCTGGTCGCGGCCGCGTTTATCGTGCCGTCGTTCCTGATGGTCCTTGTCATCTCTGCGGCGTACGTTCGCTACGGCGGCCTCCCCTGGATGCAGAGCGTGTTTTACGGCGTCGGCGCCGCGGTCATCACCATCATCGCCCGCAGCGCCATCAAGCTGGTCAAGCTGACGCTGGCGCGCGATCGGTTGCTCTGGGTCCTGTTCGCCGTCAGTACGGTTGCCACCGCGTGGACGGAGTCCGAGATCGTCTGGCTGTTTCTCGCCAGCGGCGTCGTAGCACTGATCGTGCGGATCCCGCCGCGCTGGGGCGCCGCCGCGACCAGCGCGCTCCTCCCGTTCGCCTCCGCGAATGTGTCGCTGGCGGTGGCGGTCGCCCCGGCGGCCGTGTCGTGGCCACTGCTCGGGCGCATCGCCGTCTACTTCGCCGAGGCCGGCGCGTTCGTGTTCGGCAGCGGCCTGGCCATCGTCCCGTTCATGCACGGCGGCGTCGTGAACGAATTCCGATGGCTGAGCGAGCGCCAGTTCCTGGACGCGATCGCGGTCGCCATGATCACGCCCGGTCCGGTCGTCATCACCGTCGCCTTCATCGGCTATCTCGTCGCCGGGCCGCTCGGCTCGTCCGCGGCGGCGCTCGGTATCTTCCTGCCCTGCTACCTGTTCGTGATCATCCCGGCGCCCTACTTCCGCCGCTTCGCCAACAACCCGCGCGTGAAGGCCTTCGTCGACGGCGTCACGGCGGCCGCCACAGGCGCGATAGCGGGCGCGGCATTCGTTCTCGGCCGGCGCGCCCTCACCGACTGGGGCGCGGTGGCCATCGCGGTGGCGACCTGGCTCGTGTTCAGCCGTTTCAAGAAGCTACCCGAGCCGCTGGTGATCATCGCGGCGGGAATCGTTGGCCTGATCGTGCGCAGAAATTGATTCACCGGACGCGATCGAAGCAAGCCGTTGTTCTGCTGTTCGCGGCGATCACGGCTGCTGCCTGTCGCAATCGCGGAGAGCAGACCGTCGGGCCGCAACCACCCACGCAGCTCGTTCCGTCGTTTCGTTCGGACGTGCTGCCGGTGCTGCAGCAGAACTGCGCGACCGCCGAAGGTTGCCATGGAGACAAGCCGACGGACTCCGTACGGCTCGACCTCAGGCCCCAGGCCGCTTACGCGCAGCTCGTGAACGCGCCGGCTCAAGCCCGGAAGGGCGCACTGCGCGTGGCAGCCGGAAGCCCTGGATCGAGCTTTCTCCTCGACAAGCTCTCCGGGACGCTCGGTCCGCGCGAAGGGAAGACGATGCCCGTCGATCCAGACACGGGCGCGCCGTTCGACCGCAGCCCGCTACCGCCGGACTTCGTCCAAAAGATCTTCACGCCATGGATTGCCGGGGGTGCGCCCAACAACTGAGCGCCGCTACGGCGTTAAAGTCCGTCCCAGCGAACACACCTGGCCCAATAGGGCAACGTGACGTCCACCACGTCGATGTGGCCGTGAACGAAGGCGACGTACCACGCGACGCTCGGATCGTTGGCCTGCGTTGGATACGCCCAAAAGTTATCGGATGGTGTGTTCGGGAATGCCGCTTGATCTATCGGAGCGATCGGAGGGCCCTGCTTCGTCAGGTCGATGAGGGTCTCCAGCTCGGTGGGACTCGGCAGTCTCCAGCCAGTACCGAGCGTGGGGCAGTACGCTGTCGCACCGCTCCAGGTCAGGTTTTGGCTGCCCGTCACGGTTTGCGACCACGTCAAACCTGTCGTCGCATCGTGAACCGTTCCGTCGCCGGGGATTGAGTAGCGTGTCGACACACAGTTGGGGAGTGCGCCACGCACACACCGAATCCTCTTGAGCACGTTAGGAAGTTCCTGGTGCGCGTCGCCCTTCGCGAAGTCGACGTACCAATATTTGGGGCCGCACGCAGCCGGGGAGGACGTCCAGAAGTGCTCCGCAGGCCTATCCGGGAACATCGCGCTGATCGTCGGACCGGGCGGCGGAACCGTGAAGTCAACCAGCGACATCAGCTCTTTCATCGTCGGCAAACGCCAGGGGCCATAGGTCTTGTCCTGGTCATCGCAGAATGAGGCCGCCTCCGGCTGGGAGACGGTGCGATTGTCGACCAGGCCTTGCCAGGTCAGCGTCGTGATGTTGTCTTTCAGGCTCTGATCCAGGCCCGGCGGCGCGTAGTTCGCCTGGTTGGGCAGACCTGAGCCAAAGTTGGGCACGACGAAGCCGCACGGCATCGCAGTTGAGGCATCCGATGCATCAGCATCGGTGACGCCGCCATCGACGGTGCAACTGCTCGTCGTTCCCGCCGCGCCACCCGTCCCGGTCATGCCGCCAGCGCCGGGCTTGAGCGAGTGATTGTCGACCCCGAGGATCGCGTTGCAACCGGCACCGAGCGGAATCAGCGCCGCCAGCGCCGCGAGACGCCAGCCTCCCCTCACCGAGATCACCAGCTCCCCCACATCTGGAGCCCGCCCGGACCCAGGCTGACCTGTGTCCCGCCGCCGCCATCGGCCTTCGGTTTCGCGAGGAACCAGAGGGCGGCGCCGCCCACGATGCCGGCGGCGCCGATGATGAACGCGCCGGTCGCGATGTTGCCCGCGTCGTGCGTGCTCTTCCAGGCATCGACGCCGGGCTGGGTGTCGCACAGCTGCGTGGGGCAAAGGTTGTTTGCCGTATCTTTGCGAGACATCGTGATGAGGCCGTATGCAATGCCCACACCAGTAGCGGCCACGCCGACGCCGCCCAGGATGAGAGCGATGGTCCTGCCCCTACCGAGACCGTGCGTCGGCGGCGGACTCGGCTGCTGTTCCAGCAGATCGACCTTTGCAGCCGGGGCCGGCACTAGAGGCGGGGTCGGTTTCGGCGGCGCGAGGGCCTCGAACTCGACGCGCTCGCGTCGCAGCTTCTCGCCCTCCAGGATCAGCAGGTGCTTCTCGACGATCGGGCGCCCCGCGACTTCGAACGTGAACGTGTGCTCGCCGGGATCGATCGCCAGCGCCGTCCCCCGCAACCGCTCCGCCAGGACATCCCCATCCATCTTCACCGTCACGGCGAACAGATCTGTCCCGCCCGCGTCCCGGGCCTCGAAGACGATCGTCGGCAACGACGTGTCGACCTCCGGCATGCGCCGGAGACACTCGGACCGGATCTCGGCGGGGCAAGAGCCGGACGAGCAGATGACGAGCTTTGCTTTCGTGGCCCGGAACTGATGGTTCCGGACGAGATTGAGGGAATCCTCGTACGCTGTCAGGCACTCGGCAGTCGTCGGCTCGTCGCCCCGGGCCTCGCGACTGAACGAAAGCGTCGCGCCGGCCACGACCGCCATCAGCGCGAATGCCGCAGACGCGCTCCTCGGTCCCATCACGGCCCTTTCTTCTTGTCGAGAAAGCACTCGGGTTTGAAATGCTTGTCGCCCTGGGCGTCGAAGTAGTAGTTGGGGTTGCAACTCGTTGCCTGGACGGCCGGCTGCGCCGGCGCGGGCTTGGGCGCCGCCGGCTTGGGCGCGCGTTTCGGCTTGCTGGCCTCGCGCTGCGGCCGCTCGGGCGTCGTGGCCGGCTCGGGAGCCGGCGGAGCGCTCTTCACCATCGGCGGCGGCGGCGGCGGGGTGACGACGGGGGGCGTGGTCTCCGGCGCGGGAACGGGGGCCACCGAACTTGCCCGCGTGTTGGCGGTCTTCGGCGGCTCGCGCCGCAGCAGGAACAGCCCGGCGGCCCCGACGATCGCCACGGCCGCCAGACCGACCGCCACGCGACGGCTCAACCTCGGCCTCGCCTGCACCCGCACGCCGACGTCCAGCATGCTGATCTGTGAGACGATCGTCGTCGCGCTGACCCGCGGCGACGCCGTCGCCGCTCCCTCGAACGCGTCCGCGAACGCCTTCACCGTCGGAAACCGCCGCTCCTTGTCCTTCTCGAGAGCCCGCTTGAGGACCGACGCCAGGGCGGGCGGAATGGGCCCGTCCGGATCGTCGAGCCCGCGCGGCTCCTCGTGGACGATTTGGTAGACGAGGCTCGAAACGCTGTCCCCCTGGAAGGCGGTCTGGCCGGTCAGCATCTCGTAGACGATCAGCGCCAGTGAAAACTGGTCGCTCTTCGCGTCGATCGTGTCGATGCGGCCCCGGGCCTGCTCGGGCGACATGTATTGAGCGGTCCCGATCACCGTCGACGCCGACGTGATCGTGGCGGTGACTGCGCTGATCTTCGAGATCCCGAAGTCGACGATCTTGATGAGGTCGTGATCGCTGCCGGCCACCTTCAGCACGAAGATGTTCTGCGGCTTGAGGTCACGATGCACGACGTCGTTCTGGTGCGCGGCCATCAGCCCGGAGGCGATCTGCTTGAGGTAGGCGACGACCTTGTGCAGCGGAAGCGACTTCGAGCCGTTCAACAGCTGAGCCAGCTCGGGCCCGTCCAGGAACTCCATCACCAGGTACGGCTGGCCGCCGTCGATCGTGCTGAAGTCGATCACCTGCACGATGTTCGGGTGCTGGAGCGCCGAGGTCACCTTCGCTTCCCGCTGAAAGCGCTTCAGCGCCTCGGAATTCGCCCCGATCTCCGGGCGAAGGACCTTCATGGCGTAGCGACCGGCCAGACGGCTGTGCGAGACCTCGTAGATCTCGCCCATGCCGCCGGACCCGACGCGACGGACGATCGCGTACGTGCCGATGACCTGACCGACCGCCAGCACCGGTGCCACCGCTTCTACCTGTTTACGCTCATCTATTTCGGAGTCGCACCCGATCAATTCCTTTTCGTATCCGCCTGTCAAGGTATCATCGGCACCTCAGCAGGTGATGGCCGAGAAGACGACGCAGCGTCGCAACGCGACGGAAACGCTCGGCGGCCGCGGCGGGAAGCTGGCGATCGTCTGGGTGTTTCCCGACGCCGATGGTCGGGTCACTTTCCTCGCGTCCGGCCGCACGGTGCTGGGGCGCGACTTCACCTGCGACGTCCGTCTGCCGGGCGACCAGATGTCCCGACAACACGCTGAAATCACGAACGAATCCGCGATGCTGGTGATCGCGGATCTGAAAAGCATGAACGGCACCTACGTCGACGGCAGTCGCATCTCGCGGGCGCCCATCGACGAGGGCAGCGTCATCCGCATCGGCGACTGGGTCGGCGTGGTGGTGAAGCTTGCCGCCGAACCGGACGGCGCGTGCTTCCAGCAGATCATCCCGGGCTATTTCGGCGGGCCGCGGACTCTCGCCACCGTCGAGCCGTTGCGCAAGGCGGCGACGAGCGACCTTTCAATCGTCATCGAGGGCGAGACCGGAACCGGCAAGGAAGGGATCGCGCGGGCGACGCATCTCTGGAGCGCGCGGAAGGGACCGTTCATCGCGGTCAACTGCGCAGCTCTGCCGGAAACGCTCGCGGAGGGCGAGCTGTTCGGGTACCGGAAGGGCGCGTTCACCAGCGCGGACCGCTCCAACCCCGGCTTCTTTCAGGCCGCCAATGGGGGGACGCTGTTCCTCGACGAGGTGGGCGATCTGTCGTCCGCGATTCAGCCGAAGCTGTTGCGCGTGCTCGAGCAGGGCGAGGTGACGCCGCTCGGAGAGGCGAAGCCGGTTTCAATCGACGTTCGCGTCGTCGTGGCCACGCAGAGGCCGCTCGGCGCGCTGGTCGAGGAGAAGCGCTTTCGCGCCGACCTGATGGCGAGGCTGGACGGACTGCGGATCAAGTTGCTGCCGCTCCGCTCGCGCGTCGAAGAGGTCCCGTACTTGTTCACGCATCTTCTCAAGCCGAAGTCGGGCGCGCAGGCCGTGCCCGGGGTGGATGCCACTGTCGTGGAGAGACTGTGCTGCCACCGTTGGCCGCTCAACATTCGCGAGGTCACCAATCTCGCGAAGCGCGTGATGGCCCTTCACGGACGCGAGAAGATGCTGAAGCGCAGCCACCTCGTCGCGCTGATGAGTGAGCCTTTGCCGGCGCCGAAAAACGAGCCTGCCGCGGCGCCCGTCGCGCCGCCGAGCCCCGAGCCAACAGGCTTGACCGCCGCCGAACGCGAGGAGCGGCAGCGCATCCTCGAGGTCCTCGACCGCTGCGCCGGGAATCAGACGGCCGCCGCCGAGATGCTGGACATGGCGCGTAGCACCCTGATTCAGAAGTTGAAGCGGTACGGCATCCGGCGGCCCCAGGCAGATCGCGAGTCATAGTCCGGACCGCCGCGAATTCGCCCGGTCGATCCGTACGGATTCGTGCGCAATCTGTGTCGTCTGCCGGTCAGATCGACCGACCGACCGCCATCGCCTGTGATCCTGAATGCGGCCGCGCCGCCTGGCACGGTCTCTGCCTTTGCCGACGCCATGACGATGCAAAGGCTGGCACTGATTGCGACGCTCGCCCTGACGGTCGCCGCCTGCGGCCCGGCCATGCTGATGCCGTCGGAACCACCGTCGGACCCGCCGCGAGACGCGGGAAGTCCAGCAGTCGGAGGCGCGGGCGGAACCGCAGGCTCGGGCGAAAAAGGAGGCGCGGGCGGCGCTCCTCCTAGACCCGGCATCCCGCTGGTCACGAACGCCGACGGCTGGCTCGAGCCCAACCCGGCCGGCGCGCTCGGAATGTGGTGGTCCGCCAACGATTACTTCGGCCCGGATCTGACCCCGGGCGCCGGAGACTGCCCGGCCGCGGGCTTCCCAATGAGCGCCTGCTCGACTTTGACGACGCCCGTGCCGGGGACACCCTTCCGGCCTGACCCGGGTGGCCGCGGCATGTGCGCGTCGGGAACGTCGGCGCAGGTCGTGATGGGAAGCGACGGGACGCTCGCGTGGCCGTCGATCTGGGGAAACATCATCGGCTTCAACGTCGCCACCCTCGATCCCGACCCCATGGCGGTTCTCGGAACCTACGATGCGCCCGCGCACGGCATCACCGGCTTCGCGTTCGACATCGATGCGGTTCCCGACGGCGGCCATCTGCGCGTCATGTTCGCCAACCCCGGCACCGAGAACCACACCGCCTACTGGGCTGGCGCCGCCAACGACATGTCACCGGTCCTCTACCCCGGCCACTACGAGTTGCGCTGGCCCGAGGTTGGCGGCCCATTGTGGTACGCGGGTCCGCCGCCCTTCGACCCGACGAAGATCGAGTGGATCGCGTTCCACATCGTGAGCACCAACGTCGCGCCCGTGCCCTTCGATTTCTGTCTCAGCAACCTCGCGTTGCTCACGAACTGACGTGAGACGGTCGCTCGCGCTGGGCAAAATCAGCGCCTTTTCCAGCCCGATTTGACAGGTCTGTTCGGATAGCGGACCCTTTAGGCTCGTGATTTCGCGGCGATTCACCCGATGGCAGAAGCTGGCGGCGCTGGCGCCCGCGCTTTTGTTGCTGGTCAGCCTGCCCGCGCAGGCGATGCTGCGCTGCCGGATCGACGG
>Ga0066395_10000714_pt1 | contig 12286 bp, 8 predicted proteins | sample PanSoiPlot1MoBio_FD_61218 | JGI IMG/M metagenome (GOLD analysis project Ga0066395, IMG submission 61218) | Tropical forest soil microbial communities from Panama analyzed to predict greenhouse gas emissions - Panama Soil Plot 1 MoBio | ecosystem: Environmental > Terrestrial > Soil > Tropical... | reverse complement strand
CGACAGGGCGATCCGCGCCTCGGCGTCGCCCGTCATCGGCCGCACGGCCGGCAGCACGGGATTGACGTCCAGCAACGCGAGCGCTGGGCACTCCACCGCCCAGATCTGACGGAGCTGTTCCGGCATCGGAACCTCGAGCACCCTCTCCTGCCCCGCGGTCTGCGTGCGCAGGGCAACCTCGATCCAGATCGTGAAGTCGCGGGGCCGCCCCTCCCGGTCGACGCACCCGAACAGGTACCGCCAGGGGCGCGAGGACGAGGCCGCCGACCGCATCCGAACGAGCACCTGATCCGCCTGGTCGAGCTGCACATGGACGCACCCCGGAACGTCCGGGCAGTTCGGCGCGTCATGCCATCGCGCGACCCGCACGGGCACCGCCGCGAATGGCGACGGCGCCCGCCGCGCGAGCTCGAGCGCCTCTTGCGATACGCCGAACGCGAAATCGGAGAGCACGTCGAGGCCCAGCATCCCGCGCATCGATTCGTCGGCCTCGCGCGGATGTGCCACGACCTGGCGGCGTCCCAGGTCGGCCTCTCCGAGCCGGAGGGCCGCCTCCGTCGCCTCCGTCAACCGGGTGCTCGGATCGCGCGCGCTGAGCGGCCAGCCGTGCTGGAGAGTCCGCAGCGGCAGCCCCAGCTCCCTGAGCCAACCGGCGTCGATGACGGTGATGGGCGCGCCCGTGTCGAGCAGCACCGGCACGCCCCTGCCCTGTACCGACAGATCGACGATCGTTCGGGCCGGAAAGCCACGGATCGGGAGTCGCGCCGCAGGCGGCGCTGGCGACGCGCGCTGCGCTCCCAGCAGCAACATGCCGCGATCCAGATCGATGCGCCAGCCGCGCGTCATCAGCACGTCGGCGCCGAGGATCGCCGTCTGCTCGTGAACGACCGTCACGACGTCCGCGAGCGACAGCCCATCGCCGAGCCGCATCTCGGAGACCAGCCCGCCCGCCCAGGCGCGCTTGTCGCCGGCGGCGTCCTCGATCGTCGCGAAGCGGGACGCGCTCACCTCGACGCCGAGCCGCGCCAGCGTCGCCTCCGGAAGCGCCGAATGCGACGACCCGGTGTCGACGTAGAGCAGCGCCTCCTCGCATGCACGCGGCCCGGCGGGCGGCGACGGACCGCAGACGGTGGCGCGCACCTTGGGGCCAAGCCCGGTGAGCGGTTCGTAAAGCGGGATTTCCCAGGAACTCGCGCCACCCGACGGAAAGACCGGATGGTGACCGATCCAAGGCGGCAGCGCGCACCCCGACACCACCAGCCCGGCGATGAGGCCGATGCGCCCCGCACCGATGAACATGACAGCCGTTCGACAGGAAGCAGCCGCGCCGGGATGCTCGCGTCAGCTTTCCGTGACGGGCACCGCGGGTGGGCCGCCGCGCGAACCGAGCAACCCGAGCAGCGCGGGCGCGACCGCGAGCGCCGTCATCAGGCACGTCATCTCGCCGATGATCGCCATCAGGCCGAACGAACGGATGCCGGCGTTGGCTGACAGCAGCAGCGATCCGTACCCGACGGTCGTGGTCCACGAGCAGAGCGCGACCGCGCCACCCGTCGTGGCGAGGGCCCCGCGCGGCGCGTTCGGCCCCTCGGCGCGCGCGCGCAGCACGATGTTCGCCGCGTAATCGACGCCGATTCCGAGGGTGATCGGCAGCGCCACGAAATCCAGCGAGTTGATCTTCAGGTCCAGCGTGGCGGCCAGCGCCAGCATCAGCAGCGTCCCCAGGGTCACGCACGCGAGCGTGACGGCGGCGTGCCGCCCCCGACCCACCACGATGACGACGAACACGATCACGCCCAGCAGCGCGACCAGCGTGCAGCGGGGGCCGGCGCGCCTGACCGCGCGAACCGAATCCGCGAAGACGAACGCCCCACCGCCCATCGTCGTCCCCGGCGGCAGCGACAGCGCGCGCACGGCCTCCGTGAACGCGATCATGTCGCGCCCATTCCAGCCGTCGAACCGCGACGCCTGATTCGCGAACAGCAGCCGGCCACGACTGCCGTCGCGCTCCGCAAAGCGGCGGGCGAGGATGTCCGGCACGTCCGCCTCGGTCAGCGGGCGCAGGCCGTCCGGTGGCCGGAAGTGACGCGCGTCTGCTGCGTCGGTCGCGTCCATCGTCTCCAGCGCCGGGTCGTCGAGCAGGTGGCGAATCGCGCCCAGCACGCGCAGCTTCTCGGGCTGGTCGCGCGGCACGTACCTCTGCAACGAGTCGACGCGGCGAAACAGCGCCGCTGGCCCCGCCACGCCGGGCTCGTCCTCGGCGTGCGCACGCAGCGTCCGTTCCACGGACGCGGCGCGCTCCCTGTCGGTCGCCCCGATCACGAACCCGCCCACGAACTGCCGCCCGAACGCGGCGTCGATGCGCCCCATCCAATCGCGTGCCTCGCCCGCCAGGCCGCGATCGGACCGCATCTTCTGCCAATCGTATTCGAACGGATCGGAGACCAGGTAACGCCAGGTGATGCCGGTCGCGATCATCAGCAGCACGGCCGCGCCGATCACCACGCGGCGCGGATGCTGCGGAAGCAGGCGCGCGACGATCGCCTCGATGCCGGGCGCCGCCCGGACGCGCACCAGGCCGCGCCGCTCGAACACGCAGAGCAGCGCCGGCAGGATCGCGTAGGCCGAGACCCAGCAGAGCAGCATCCCCACGCCGCCGATCACGCCGAAGTCGCGGAAACCGCGGAAGTCGGCGACGATCAGGGACAGATAGGCGATGCTCGCCGCCACGGCTGCCGCGACGGTGCCGTTGAAAGAGCCGCCGACCGCCCGGGCCAGCGCCCGCTGCCACGCCTCGCCACGGCGCCGCTCTTCCAGGTGGCGTGCGAGCACCAGGATGCCGAAGTTGATGCCGTTGCCGACGACGATCGCCGACAGGAACGCGCTGACGCTGTTGAGATGCCCGATCGTCAGACGCGTCAGCCCGAACGTCACCAGCGTGGCCACGGCCAGCGATCCGAACAGCGCCGCCAGCGCCGCTGCCGACCGGTAGTAGAGCGCCAGCGACGCCCCCACGATCAACACCGTCAGCAGCATCGCCAGCGACATGCCGCCCCGGATGGCGCGGTGCTCGGCCACGGCGATGATCACATCCTCGGTCAGGCCGATCGACACGCCCGGGCCGACCTCGCGCTGGGTGTCGGCGACGGCGCGGCCGAACGCCGCCACCAGCCGCTCGCCCTGCGATACCGATTCGGACGGGAACGGCGCCTGCACGATCAGCAGCTGCATCCGGCCGTCCTTCGACACGATCTCGTTCGGTCGCTTTACCTTGTCCTCGGCGTCGGCCAGCTTCTTGCGCAGCGCGCCCAGGCGCTCGCTCTCCTCGGCCCGGGCCCGCGCCGTCTCGGCCTCGTCGTCCAGCGAAACGAACAGCGGATTGGCCGCGAGCTTCGCCCGCCGGATGCGATCCGCCAGCGCGTCGCGCGCCGATTCCAGGTCGGCCAGCGGCGCGAACAGGAAGCGGTTGTCCCACGCATAGCGCCTGGCCACGCCGTCGTCGGCCACCACCGCCGCGACCAGGGAAGGATCCATCTCCCGCAGGCGCCGGGCCAGCGCACGCGCCGCCCGTCCGCGCAACTCCGTATCGTCGCTCGAGACCGCGCACAGCACGATGCCGAGCACGCGGGTCCGCGCCTGGATGTCCGCCAGATCGCGCACGGACCGCTCGTTCGGCGGCAACAGGTTCGAGAAGTCGGCCCGCAGCGGCAGGCGCGACGCGAGCGCGCCGCCCAGTAGACCGAGCACGCCGGCGACGACCAGGATCGCGATCCGCCTCCGGTCGATCCAGCGGACGTAGGCGTCGTGACGAGAATTGGTCATCGGCGAATCAACACGGCGCGACGGATCGGCACTTCGGCGGTAGTAGGATACGCGGCGGTGGAGAGGCTCAAGAATTTATGCCGCCTCGTCGCGAGCCATGCAGTGGCTTTCGTGATCTTCATCGGCCGTCTGCTGCTCGTGCTGGGGGCTGCGGTGCCGAGCGCGCTGGCTCGGCTGGCGCGCCGGCTGCGCCCTCCCCCGCCAGCAGCCGCGCGCGGCACGCGCCGCCCGCGCGTCCTGCTGGTGGGCGGGACCATCAACCACACCACGCAGGTGATGCAAATTGCGGCCGAGCTCCCCGAATTCGATCACGCCTACACCTGGTACTATTGCGACGGCATCCTCGAGCTCTTCCGGCGCCTGCGCTGGCTCGAGAGCACCGCGCTCGGCACGAAGCTGCGCGCCCGCTGCCTCTCCTACCTGCAACAGCACGCGCTGCCGCTGGACCTCGACGGCGCCCGCGGCGACTACGACCTCGTCGTCACCTGCTCCGATCTGGCCGTCCCCCGCAACATGCGCGGCCGCCCGGTCGTCCTCGTGCAGGAGGGGATGACGGATCCCGAGGATCTCGTCTTCCACCTCGTGAAATCGTTGCGCCTGTCCCCCTGGCTGGCGATTACCTCGTCGGCGACCGGGCTCAGCCATTCTTACGATCGCTTCTGTGTCGCGAGCGAAGGATACCGCGACCTGTTCGCGCGAAAAGGGGTTCCCCGACACAAATTGGTGGTCACCGGCATTCCCAACTTCGATCACTGCGAGCGCTTCTTGCGCAACGACTTTCCACATCGCGGTTACGTTCTGGTGTGCAGCTCGGACATCCGCGAGACGGCTCGCTTCGAGGATCGCCCCAAGTTCATCCGCGAAGTCGTCGCGATCGCCGCTGGCCGCCAGATCATCTGGAAGCTTCACCCGAACGAAAACGTCGCCCGCGCCCGCCGGGAATTGCAGCGGTTGGCGCCCGGCGCGCTGGTCTTCGACGCGGGGAACGCAGAGGAGATGATCGCCAATTGCGACGTTCTCGTGACGCAGTTTTCGTCGACGGCCTACGTCGGGCTGGCCCTCGGGAAAGAGGTGCACTCGTACTTCGACATCGACGAGCTCAAGCGCCTCTGCCCGGTCCAGAACGGAAGCACCAGCGCGCGCCGCATCGCGGACGTCTGCCGCGAGCTGCTGGGGCTTCCCTCGCCGCACGCGCGGGTCGAGACGCCGTCGTCATCGGCTGGCTGACGGTCTTCACGCCACCGTCGCCCGTCCGTGACGCCGGCGCCGAACACGCCACCGTCCGTGACCAGAGCGCAACCAGAGATTCACCGTGCGCGTCCGCGGACTCGTGTATCCAGAGGAGCAACGAATGCTCGGCGCGGACGGGGTGTCACCTCGGTTCGAGCGGTGGGCGGCCGAGACGGCGCCCGGACTGGCCGCGCGCCGCGCCGGCATCGGGCTGCTGGTCGCCGCCAGCTACCTGCTGGTGACCGCTCGTCTCGGCCTCCGGGGTCCCTCGCACTGGCTGCTGGCCACCGTGGCGGTCGCGCTGCCGGTGACGATCCCCGTGGTCCGGCGCCTGCTGCTGAGCGCCCTGCCCTTCATCATCCTCGCGGCGGTCTATGACTGGCTGGGGCTGGCCCGGTCGTTCGTCGCCGCCCGCGGCGTTCACGTGCTGGGACCGTACCTCTTCGAGCGGGCTCTGTTCGGCGTCGGCAGCGGGGCGGACCGCCTGACGTTGAACGAGCTGTTCGCGCGACACCACTGGGCGGCCGTCGATCTGGTCGCCGGATGCGCGTACTTGAGCTACGTGTTCGCGGTCGCGGGGTTCGCGATCTTCCTCGCCCTCGCCGACCGGACGCACGCGGGCGTCGCCCGGACGCGCGCGCTCGGATGGACGTTCCTCGGCGTCAACGTCGTGAGCTTCGTGATCTATCTGCTGTGGCCGGTCGCGCCGCCCTGGTACGTCGCGACCCACGGCCTCGGCCCGGTCGCCGTCGACGCGGCCGCCAGCCCCGCCGCGCTCGTTCGGTGGGACGCCCTGGTCGGGGTCCCTTACTTCGCCAACTTCTACGCCCAGTCATCGGACGTGTTCGGCTCGATGCCGTCGATGCACTGTGCGTACCCGGCGCTGCTGGTCGCCTACGGCCGCGAGCTCGGGCGGATCCGACTGCTGGTGGCGCTCGTATGCTTTCAGCTGATCATGTGCTTCTCTGCGGTCTATCTCCAGCACCACTACCTCACCGACGTCCTGGCCGGCCTGCTGTGCGCTCTGCTCGGCTACATCGTCGAACGGGGCCTGAGCCGCCGCCCGGCGCTGGCGCCGGCCGCCCCGGAGAATCGACCATGAACGAAGCAGGGCCGCCGCCCGCCGACGCCGGGCCCCCTTCCCCCGGCGCCAGGCGGCGTCTCATCCTGCTGCTGCGCTGGGTGGTCGTCGCGATCGCCGTTCTGGTCTTCGTTCGTGTCGTCCAGCATGCCGATTTCGACCATGCCTGGTCGCTGCTCAAGCGCCTCGGCTGGCCGGTCGCGTTCGTCGCGCTGCCGACCCTGTTCGCGATGATGCTCGATGCCACCGGCTGGCGAGCGATCCTCTCGACGCTCGGTCGGCCGGTCTCCTGGCACCGCCTTCTCGGCCTGCGGCTGACCGTGGAGGCGCTCGTCCTCGCGCTGCCGGGCGGCTCCGTCGCGGGCGAGGCCGCGAAGGTCGCCCTGCTGCGCCGTTCGAACGTACCGCTGCCCGAGGGCGCCGCCAGCCTCGCGCTGACCAAGCTCCTGCTGCTCGCGACGGACGCCTCCTACCTGGCGCTGGCCGGGACCTGGCTGCTGGTGGCGATCGCCGGCGGGCTGCAGGCGTCGTGGACGGTGGCGCTGCTCTGCTTCGGCGGCGCGGCGCTGACGGCGGTCGCCGCCACGGCGCTCAGGCTCGTCCTCGGCCGGTCCAGCGCGGCCACCACCCTGGTGCAGCGCCTGTCCGCGCTGCCGATCCGGGTCCTCGCCTGCTGGTTCCAGCGCTGGCGCGCGCAGGCCGAGGCGATGGACAGCGCCACCCGGCGCTACTTCGCGGCGCCGCCATCCGCGCGGCTGGCCGCCATCGCGCCGTTCGCGCTGGAATGGCTGTGCGAAGGCCTCGAGACGGTGCTGATCTTCTACTGTCTGGGCGTGCCGATCGGGTTCGGCCAGGCGCTGACAGTGGACGCCCTGGGCTCGCTCCTCCGGGTCCTGGTGTTCTTCGTCCCTGCCGGCCTGGGCATCCAGGACGCGGCGCAGGTGATGTTGCTGGCCAGTCTCGGCATTCCGGACCCTGTCGCGACCGGGACTGCATTTGTTGTCGTCAAAAGGACAAAAGAGATTTTCTGGATCGCCATCGGTCTGTTGCTGTTGGCTGGTAGGAGAGTTTCATGGCTTCGAGCGGCGCTGACGGACCGCCGCAACTTGGTGCCCATGGGCAGCCAGGAACGGAACGCCGCGTGCTGAAGGTGGTCGCGGTCATCCAGGCGCGCATGGGATCGACGCGCCTACCGGGCAAGGTGTTGCTGCCGCTTCACGGGCGGCCCCTGCTGGAACGGATGATCACCCGGGTGCGGCAGGCGAAGACGCTCGACGAGGTCGTGGTCGCCACTACGCGGTCGGCGCTCGATTCGTCGATCGTCAAGTTGGCTGCGGCGCTGGGCGTGCGCTGCGTGATCGGCCACCCGGACGACCTGATCGACCGCCACCGGCAGGCCGCCCGCGAGACCGAGGCCGACGCGGTGGTCAAGATTCCGTCGGACTGCCCGTTGATCGACCCGGCGATCATCGACCAGACGGTCGCCTTCTTCCGCGCCGACCACCCGCGCCACGACTACGTCAGCAACCTGCATCCCGCCACCTGGCCCGACGGCAACGACGTCGAGGTGATGGGCCGTGACGCTCTGGAGACGGCCTGGCGAGAGGCGAAGCGTCCGTACGAACGCGAGCACACGACACCGTTCATCTGGGACCAGCCCGATCGGTTCAGCGTCGGCAACGTTGTCTGGTCCGGCGGACGCGACTTGTCGGCCAGCCACCGGATCGTGCTCGATTTCCCGGAGGACTACGCCGTGATCTCGGCGCTGTACGAGGCGCTGGCGCAGGTCGACGACGCTCGGGCCTTCACCGTCGACGCGATCGTCAGCCACCTGGACGCGCATCCGGAGCTGAAGGCAACCAACGCCATGCACCTCGGCAAGTCGTGGATCCAGGCGCACCTGCGCGATCTGCGGACGCTGTCGAACCGGACGCCGTTCGAACAGGGAGGCGGCGCCCCGGGCGGCGCCGCGATAGCGGGGCCATGACCAGCGACGCCGAGCTGACGTCGCAGGCTCGGCGAGTGCGCGCGCATGCGATCCGCATGGCCACGAACGGCGGCTGCTTCCTGGGTGCGTCCTTGTCGTGCGCGGATCTGCTCGTCTTCCTGTATGACCGCGTGCTGCGCCTGTCACCCGACCGGCTCGACGATCCGGACCGCGACGTCCTTTTGCTCTCCAAGGGTCACGACGTGCCGGCGCTGTACGGCACGCTGGCCGAGCGCGGCTACTTCTCGACCGCGCGCCTCGAGAAGCACCTCGCCATCGAGGATCACATCTACTGGCATCCGAACCGCGCGATCCCAGGCATCGAATTTCATTCCGGCTCCCTGGGCCACTTGCTGTCCGTCGGGATGGGTATCGCGGTGGACGCCAAGCTGCGCGGCTCGCCGGCGCGCGTGTTCGTGATCGTCGGCGACGGCGAGCTGGACGAGGGCTCGATGTGGGAGGCGGCGCTGGTCGCCAGCGCGAAGAGCCTGGACAACCTGGTGATGGTCGTCGACCGCAACGGATTTCAGGCCAACATCGCCACCGAGGCGCTGACCCCGCTCGAGCCGCTGGGCGACAAGCTGGCCGCCTTCGGCTTCTCCGTCGCCGACGTCGACGGCCACAGCTTCCCCGCGCTGGCCGAGGCGTTCGCCACGCTGCCCCGCCGCGAGGGGATGCCGACCGCGATCATCGCGCGCACCGTCCGAGGCAAGGGGCTGCCCAGCATCGAGGGCCGCGCCGATCGCTGGTTCGTCAACCTGACCGCCGACGAGGTGCGCATGCTGCTCGACGAGTTGGAAGGAACGTCCCGCGCCGAGCTGCGCTCGGCGCCGCTGGTGGTGCGATGACCGCTGCGCCGGCGACAAAGTCTTACGAGGACGTGCTGGCCGCGCTGGCGGAGGCCGACCCGCGCATGCTGGTGCTGACCGCCGAGAACCGCGCCGCGATCCGCAACCTGCCCGCGCGCCTCGGGCCGCGCTTCATCGACGTCGGCATCGCCGAACAGACGATGGTCGGAATGGCGGCCGGCCTGGCGCTGCGCGGCCGCGTGCCGGTGGTCCACGCGCTCGCCACCTTCCTCACGCTGCGCGCCTTCGAGTTCATCCGCACGGACGTCGGGATCGCGAGCCTGCCGGTGAAGCTGGTCGGGTACGTGCCGGGGTTCCTGTCGGAGGCGAACGGCCCGACCCACCAGGCCGTCGACGACGTCGCGGTCATGCGCGCCATCCCGCGCATGCAGATCTTCTGCCCCGCGGACGACGCGGAACTGGCGGCTGGCCTGCCGGACGTGCTGGCCAGCCCGCGCCCGGCGTACATTCGTTTCAACGCCCGCCCGTCGTCGCTGGCGCACGCGCCGTTCGCGCTCGGCCGCGGCGAGACACTGACCAGGGGCGACGACATCGGCGTCCTCGCGGCGGGGCTATTGGTGCCGGCGGCCGCCGAGGCGTGCGGCGCGCTGGCGGCGGCCGGCATCGGCGCGCGGCTCTGCAACCTCCGGACGCTGTCCCCCGTCGACGAGGCGGCCATCGTCGACATCGCGACGAGCTGCCGCGTGCTCGTCACCGTCGAGGACCATCTGCTGGTGGGTGGCCTTTACGCGCTGGTCGCCGAGGTGCTGGTCCGGCATCGCGTCTCGGTGCCGGTGGTCCCGCTCGCCCTCGAGGGCCGTTACTTCCGCCCGGGCCGGCTCGCGGACGTGCTCGAGTACGAGGGCTTCAACGCGCGCTGGCTGACGACCCGCTTCCGGCAAGCGCTCGACGAGCACGGCGGCCCCCGGGCCACCCCCATCCGACCCCGCGCCGCGCGCACGCCCGACGGCTACCCGTCCATCGTCGCGTCCGATGCGCTTTACGCCCGCGCGGCCAATCTGATTCCGGGCGCGACGCAGACGCTGGCCAAGGGCGTCGGCCAGCACGTCCGCGGCGTGGCGCCCAAGTACCTGCGCTCGGGCCGCGGCGCGCACGTCGTCGACGTGGACGGCAACGAATTCCTCGACCTGACGATGGCGGTGGGACCGCTCGTGCTCGGCTATCGCGAGCCGGTGGTCGACGCGGCGATCCGCGATCAGCTGGCGCAAGGAATCACGTTTTCGCTGCCGCACCCACTGGAGCTGGAGGTCGCCGAGCAGGTCCGCGCGATGGTCCCGGGCGCCGAGGCGGTGCGCTTCGCGAAAAACGGCTGCGACGTCACGACCGCCGCGGTCCGCCTCGCCCGCGCCTTCACCGGCCGCGACAAGGTGCTCTGCTGCGGCTACCACGGCTGGCACGACTGGTACATCGGCGTGACCGATCGCGATCGGGGCGTGCCGAAGGATGTCGCCGCGCTGACCCATACGTTCCCCTATAACGACCTGGACGCAGTCGCTTCCGTCCTCGACGAGGAGACGGCCTGCGTGATCCTCGAACCGACGACCTTCGAGGCGCCCCGCGAGGAATTCCTGGCCGGGCTCAAGCGGCTGTGCGCGGTTCGCGGCGCGCTGCTGGTGTTCGACGAGATGTGGACCGGCTTCCGGCTCGCGCTCGGGGGCGCACAGCAGCGCTTCGGCGTCACCGCCGATCTCGCCTGCTTCTCGAAGGCGGTCGCCAACGGAATGCCGCTCGCCGTGCTGACCGGCCGGGCGGACGTGATGCGGCTGCTGGAACGCGACGTCTTCTTCTATTCGACCTTCGGGGGCGAGGCGTTGTCGCTGGCGGCGGCGCGCGCGACGCTGACCGCGCTGCGGGAGCGCCAGGTTCCGTTGATGCTCGAGCACGCGGGCGCGATCCTGCGCGACCAGTACAACCAGCTGGCGGACGCCCTCGGCCTGCCGTTCACCCGCTGCGTCGGCTTCGGCTGTCGGACCCTGGTGACGTTCGCGCCCCAGGGAATCGCGGCCGGCGCCGACCCGCTGATGATGAAGTCGTTCGTCCAGCAGGAGCTGATCCGGCGCGGCTTCCTCTGGAGCGGATTCCACAACCTGTCCGCCGCTCACACGGCCGACGATCTGACCGCGCTGCTGGGTGCGTATGGCGAGATCCTGCCCGAGCTGCGCGCCGTCCTCGAGCGCGGGACGCTGGCGACGGCGCTGCGCGGCGAGCCGGTCGAGGCCGTCTTTCGGCGGACGAGCAACTTCAACACGAAGCCGCGGCCCGCCGGGGCGATGGAGGGGCCGCGTGCCCGCGCCTGATCGCGACGCCCCGGCGACGATGACGGCGTTCTCGCTTGCGGGGCGGGTCGCGATCGTCACCGGCGCGGCGGGGTTGCTCGGCCGCCAGCACTGCCGCGCGCTCGCCGACGCCGGCGCCGCCGTCGTCGCCACCGACCTCCAGGAAGACACCTGCCGGGACGTCGTGTCCGAGCTGGCGGCGGAGGGCCGACGCGACATCCATGCCTTCCCCGCCGACATCACGGACCCCGCCTCGCTCGGCCGGCTGCGGGAGGCCGCCCTCCGGATCAACGACCGCATCGACGTCCTGATCAACAACGCGGCGATGAACGACCGCTTCGAGAACGCCGCGACCGCAGCGGCGCAGTCGCGCTTCGAGAATTATCCGGTCGACCGCTTCCGCCAGGCCCTGGATGTCAACGTCACCGGGACGTTCCTCGCCTGCCAGGTGCTGGGGTCGGAGATGGCGCGCCGCGGGCGCGGAAGCATCGTCAACATCGCGTCGACCTACGGCATGGTCGGTCCCGATCAACGTATCTACCGGGGTGAAGCCGGCGAGCAGCGGTTCTGGAAAAGCGCCGCCTACCCGGCGAGCAAGGGGGCCGTCTTGGCCTTCACCCGCTACCTCGCCACCACCTGGGCGGATCGCGGCGTCCGGGTCAACAGCCTGTCGCCCGGCGGCATCGCGCAGACGGGCCAGGACACGGTGTTCGTCGCGCACTACAGCCAGCGCACGCCGCTGGCGCGGATGGCCGAGGCGCACGAGATGCGAGGCGCCATCGTGTTTCTGGCCAGCGATGCGTCCAGCTACATGACGGGCGCGAACCTGGTCGTCGACGGAGGGTGGACGGCATGGTGACGGTAGAAGAAGACGAGCCGCCGCTGACGCCGCCCCTTTTCGAACGCGAGCTGGAGATGCGCGCCGCGCGCATCAAGCTGATCGCGACCGATGTCGACGGCGTGCTGACCGACGGCAGCGTCTATTACTCGGAGAGCGGCGAGGCCCTCAAGCGGTTTTCCC
>Ga0066395_10000712_pt1 | contig 12298 bp, 5 predicted proteins | sample PanSoiPlot1MoBio_FD_61218 | JGI IMG/M metagenome (GOLD analysis project Ga0066395, IMG submission 61218) | Tropical forest soil microbial communities from Panama analyzed to predict greenhouse gas emissions - Panama Soil Plot 1 MoBio | ecosystem: Environmental > Terrestrial > Soil > Tropical... | reverse complement strand
CGGGCGGGATGTACCCGAACGCCGCGTGGCGCAGGCGCAGGTCGACGTAGATCGGCTCGGGCTTGTCCGGCGCGCCGACGTCCAGCTCGACGAGCGCATCGGCAAAATCGTCCAGCTCCTGCGGCGGCGTGGGCGCGGTGGCATCGGCCGTCAGGCGCGATCGCGTCAGCACGGTACGCGCCGGGATGCCGAGCTCGCGCGCCAGGGCCAGCGCCAGCGCCGTCCGGCTGCCGCGCCCGCGCGCCAGCGCGAAGCTGGCCGGATCGGCGAGCTCGTCGGTCGCCTCGATGTTCTCGGTCACCCAGTCGACCATCGCCGCCGCGAGCGCGCGTGGCCCGCCGTGGACCTGACCCGCCAGCCGGCGGGCCTGCTCCCGGATCTCCGGCGACGAACGGACCGCGTCGTGAATCTCCTCGCCCAGGTAGCGCGCCCAGCCGCGCCAGTCGACGCCGGCCGACGCCCGCACCGACGGGACGTACTCGATCGCCGGAACCGCGGCGCGCTCCGCGAACAGCTGCGGCACCCCCACGGCCTGGAAGCTGGTGATCCGCGTGCCGTCGACGGCGGCGCGCGTCTGCGACCGGGGCGCGCCCGCGCGCGCGTCCAGCTGAAGGTCCACACCGGGCGGCGACACCAGCAGCAGCTCGCTGCGCGCCATCGGCGCGTCGAACGATTGAAAGAAGAACCGGTCCAGAAGAAACCCCGGCGCGAACGCCGACGAGGGAGGCCGCGTCTCCAGGTACTCCCACTCGATGTAGTCGCCGATCGCGACGTCGGCCGCCGAGATGGTCTCCTTGCCCGCAATCTCTTCCGGCTCGCGGGTGGTGCCGTCATGCTTGTGCGTGCGCAGGCCCAGGATCTCCGCGCCGGGCGGGACGGAGATCTCCGCCCACTTGTCCACGGCGTCCTTGCTGTCGACGCGGACGATCTGGTGGGTCAGCGTCATCACCGTGCCGCTGTCGAAGATCCGCATCACGGCCCGATCCAGCACCATAACCGCCGGCGCGGTGTAGCGCTGCGCCGCCGCCTCGAAGGCGCGGATGATGGCCCGCCCGTCGACCCGAAATCCGTCCAGCGGAAGCGGCACGCCCAGCGCGCGCGCCGCTCGCTGCACCTCGGGGACGTCGGGCCGCGTGGCCAGCAGACCCGCGATCGTCTCGCGCGCCGCCGTCGACTGTCCGGCGGCCGCCTGCGCGTCGGCCAGCCGCAGCCTCCGCTGCGGGTCGTTCGGATCGCGCGCCACGAGGCGCGCCACCTCGGCCAGCGCGTCGTCGTGGCGACCCTCCGCCGACAGCACGACCGCCAGGTCGCCGACCAGATCATCGCGGTCCGGGTCGAGGCGCAGGGCGGCCTGCAGCGCCGCGCGCGCCCCGCCGAGATCGCCGCGCGCGCGCAGCCGTTCCACCCGGGCCTCGACGTTGCCGCCGCAGGCCACCAGCGCGGATTCGAGCCGGGTCTCCTCGTCGAGCGCGCGCCGATCCTGGGCGCGGCGCCGCAGCGCCTCCAGCACCGGACAGGGACGATCATCGCCTGCCGCGTGCGCGGCGGCCTCGATCGCGCGGTTGGCGTCGAACTCCAGCCCGCGCGCCGTGAACGCCCGCGCCAGTAGCAGCTGGGGCGACCACCAGCCCGGCGCCGCGCGCAGGGCGGCCCGCCCGGCCTCGATCGCGTCGCGCGGCCGCTCGTCCTCCAGCGCCAGCGACGCGAGATCGTGCCAGGGCCGGGCCAGCTCGGGATCGATCGCGACCGCGGCGCGAAGGGCGGTGCGCGCCGCATCGCGGGCGATGCTGGCCGGACGGGTCGGATCGTCGTGCGCGACCGAACCGGCCAGCGCGAGGCCGACGGCGAAGCGGGGACGGCCGCGAAGCCGGCCGACCGCGGCCAGCGCGTCATCCGCCGCCTCGATCCGTTGCGCGATGGCGGCGGCGCAGTAGTCGGCCAGCGGTCCGGGCGGAACCGCCGCGACGGGATCGGGGCTGGCGGCCGGGGACGCCGGCGCCGCCGCGGGCCCGCCCTGGCGCGGATCGACGAAATGGACCGCGGCCGTCGCCCGGCCCGCCGCGCCGCGGTCCGCGTGCAGCACGTAGAGCGCGAACCCGGCGACGCCTGCCTTCGTGGCGAGGCGAAGCTCCAAGTCGTGACGCCCGGCCGCCAGCGTCACCCGCACCGCAGACGTGCGCGGGCCGTAGCGCGTGGGCGATCCGTGGGCGCGCGCCGGACCGCCATCGATCGAAAGGCGCCCCTCACCCGCGTAGTCGATGACGACGTCGTAGGGGCCGGGCTGGGCGTCGAATGCCATCCGCACGACGCGGGCGCCGCCCCGACCGTCGGAGGTGGACGGAAGCTCGACGTGGCAACCGGACGCCGTGACCGGACGCCAGCTCTGCTGCGCGCGGCGGGCGGCGGGCAGCGGCGCCTCCAGATCGGCGCTGGCCAGCGGACCGATCACGCCGACGTCGGCAGCCAGGGTGACGCATCCCGAGGTGTCGCCGACGCGCCCGAGCTCGTTCGCGTCGCCCACCTCTCGCGCGGCGTGTGTGGCCAGGCGCAAGAGCTCGACGCGGGCCAGCCACGGCAGCCGCGGGCTGCGCGCCAGCTCGGCGGGATGCAATCGATCGATGCTGCGCCGGCGGGCCGCGGCGCCGATCTCGTCGTACAGCGCCCCCACCCGCGCCGCCGCGACCGGCGCGATCAGCGCCGGCAGATCGCCGTCGGCGGATTCGGCCACCGCCGCGAGCGCGGTCGTGTAGTCGTCGATCGCGCTCTCCGCCAGGCCGCGCTCGTAAGCGATGCTCGCCCGCCCGAAAAGCGCGATCGGATCTCGCGCCGCCGCGCGCAGGCGCCGCGCGAACAGCGCCTCGGCCTCTGCCCGTCGTCCGTCCGCCAGCGCTTGCCACCCCGCCTGGCCGTCGTCCGTCTCGGGCGAACGCGGCTGCGGCGCGGTCGCGCACCCCAGCACCAGGAACAGGCAACAGGCCATCGCTCTTTCGGTCATGCGCCCCCCGCGGGCGACGGCGGCGCGACGGCGATCGGGCTCCCGAGCGCGGCGTCGACCTCGAGCAGGAACGCGCGGAAGCGCGCGTAGTCGTCGGGGGCGATGCGCGCCCGCTCGACGTTCAGCGATGACCGCACGCGCACGACCGAACCGTCGATCTCGACGTCCAGCGAAAACCGCCCGAACGGCCCCTCGATCAACCGGCGCGCCGGCGGCGAGCCCGCCGTCAGCCGCCACCCCGGCGGCAGGCGGTAGCTCAGCTCCTCGTCGTGACGCCACGGATAGCCGAGCACCAGCTCCTGCCGCCGCGCCGACAGCCGCGCGTACGTGCGGACGAAGTCCGCGTCGCGCCCGGTCACGGGCAGGTCCAGCCCGCCCCCGACCGCCGCCCGCGCGAGCCGCGGCACCGTCACGTCCGCGCGCACCGTGACGGGCGCGTTGCGATCCTCGATGTCCGGCATCGCGACGGCGTCCAGGCGCGCGCCCGGGAAGCGCCCGCTCCAGACCCGGCCATAACGATCCTTGCGCTCCCCTTCCGTCTGGTAGTGCTCGCGCCAGTTCGGCGCCGCCTGTCCGCGGATGATCAGCTCCTCGTCGACGCGAGCGTCGCCGGTGGCCTCCACCGTCACCTGCCAGCGTCGCTGGACGTGGTTCTCGCTGGACGGCAGCACCGGCGTCTCGGTCAGCACGCTGCCGTGCGGGCCGACCCGCAACACGACCACCCCCTGGTCCTGCGCCGGCAGCTCGGTCAATCCCGAGAACTCGGCGGTCCCGTCCAGGTAGCGATCCAGCTTGGGGACGTAGACGATCGCGTGATCGAAGACGGCGAGCGACGCGGGCTCGGGATCCAGGTGACCGCCCCGCCGCGTTCGCACCAGCACCAGCTCGGCGGGGACACCGACCTCGCGCAAAAGCGCGATCATCAGCGCCGCCTTGTCCTTGCAGTCGCCGAAGCGCCGCGCGAGCACCTGCGTGACCTTGTAGGGCTTGTAGCCGTGGATCCCGAACTCGAGGCCGACGTAGCGCGTACCGGTCAGAACGAAGTCGTAGACCGCGCGGGCGCGCTCCGCGTCCGACATCCCCTTCTTCACGAGGCCGCGCGCCGTCCGGCGGATCTCGTCGTCGGCGCTCAGCGACTCTTCGATCAAACGCCAGTACCAGGCGCCGACGTCGGCCCAGGACGCGTAGGTGCTGACGTGCAGGTAGGGCGTCGTCTCGCCGACACCCGGCATCGCCGGCTCGGCGTCGACCTTGGCGACGTCGCGCGCGGCGAAGCGGTAGACGCGCTCGCCCCCTTCGGTCGACACCTGGCGGTCCAGCCGCGACAGCCGCGGGACGTTCGCGTAGATCGGGCGCGAGACCGGCGCGATCAGCGTGTAGTCCCAGCGGCGCTTCGGTATCGATTCGCCGATGAACTGCAGATCGCCGAAGTAGTCCGCCATCTGGTTGTCGCTGCCGACGTCGTCGACGAGGTACTGGATCTCGACGACGTCGCCCGGGCGCAGGCCCTCGAAGCGGACCACCTCCGCGCGGTTGTCGTAGTAAAGGCCGTACCACGGCTCCGAGAGATCCTCGTCGCTGCGATCGGTCGCCTCCAGCGTCGAGATGTCGCCGCGCGCGCCGCGCCGGTAGACCCGCGCCTGCCGTATGTCGACCTCTTCGCGCCCCGGCGTGTAATGGACGGCGAACTCCTTGTTCTCTTCGGCCCCACGCTCGGTCAGCACCTGGACGACGCGCTGGGCGAACGTGCGGGACAGACCGTTCTTGTGGACGCGCACGACCCGGCGATCGAGCAGCACGATCGCGCCGCTGCCCGTGGGATCCGGCGTCGCCTGCGCGGACGCGGGCACCAGCGTGAGCGCGTCGTCCGCGAAGCGGCGCGCCAGCTCGTCGGGAACGCCCATCTCGTGGTCGCCCGCGGCCAGGCCGTCGACGTAGCGCTTGAGATCCGGATCTTGCGGGCGCAGCGCCAGCGCCGTTCGCAGCGGGGTCAGCGCCTCGTCCACCTTGCCCGCCCGGTGCAGGAGCTTCCCGAGCGCGACCAGCGCGGCGGGCTCGTCGGGCAGGCGGGCTGCCAGCTCGCGCAACGTCGCGAGCGCCCGCTGGGTGTCGCCCGCGCCCTCGAACAGCCGGGCCAGCTCGATCTCCAGCGACGGAAGGTCGGGACGCAGCACGGCCACCGCCGCCAGCCGCGTGCGCGCCTCGTCGCCGTCGCCCCGGCGGCGCGCGCGGATGGAGAGCTGGTGCATCAGATCGCTGTCGCGCCGGCGATCGTGCGCGAGGTCAGCCAGCACCCGATCCGCTTCGCGCTGCCGGCCGGCCGCCTCGTACAGCCGCACCGCCGCCCGGCGCACGCGCGGAAGCGACCGGCTCCGGGCCGGCAGCGCTTCCAGTCGGGTGACCGCGGTGAGCGGCAACCCGGCGTCCGCTTCTTCCTGGGCGATCGCCAGCGACGCCGTCCAGCAGGCGGGGTCGACCGAGAGGGCCTCGCGCCACGCTTCCATGGCCGTGGCGTCGCGGCGCGCGGCCCGCGCCGTCACACCCAGCCGCGCGAGCAACAGCGCCCGCCAGGCCGGCGGCGGGCGCGCCTCCAGCGCCTGCTCCAGCACGCGCCGGCGCTCGTCGTCGTCGTCGGTCGCCTCGGCGGCGGCCAGCCGCAGGGCGGGCGCCAACCCCGGGTCGAGATCCTTCGGCGACAGCAGCTTGAACGCTTGCGCGAACGCCGCGTTGGCCGCCCGGTCATCGCGGTCGCGCGGCGTCGTCCAGGCGAGCAGGCGCGCGAGATCCGCCCAGGCTGCGCCGCCGCCCGCGCCGAGGCGCCGGGCGCGACGTTCCAGCAACGCGTCCAGCGCGTCGACCTTCGGCAGCGGCCGCGACACGCGGCGCGCCAGCGCGCCGGCTGCCGGCGGAGCGCCGACGTCGTTCGCGAGCCCGAGCGAGACGCCGGCCGGGTCGGTCACGCGCGCGTAGAGCCGCCACGCCCCGTCGGTGATCACGGTCTTGATCAGGATCCGGTTCCAGCCACGCCCGAGCCAGATCCCGACCGCGTCCTGATCGAGCGCCGCCGGGCGCACGACGTCGTGGGTGAACACCGCGGCGCCGTTGACCCAGACCTTGATCGGCCCCGGTGAGCCGAGGCGCAGGGCCGCGGGCCGCTCACGGTCGCTGCGCACGAAGGTGACCACGTACGCGACGCCCTGGTCGGCGGGACGCAGCAGCCCGTCGAGATAGAGGACGCCGTCGCGCATGCCCGCGTCGGCGACGCGCCAGCCGACGTCGTGGCTCTTGCCCGGGTAGGTCTTGCCGAGCGCGGGCGCCGCGGCCTCCTGTTCGGGCGGAAACGTCGTGTTCAGGCTGGCCCGCCCTTCGCCGAACGGACCGATCACGAAATGGTGCGACAGCAGTCCAAGCGAGGCACGCAACGCCGACGCCTCGCGCGTTTCGCCGCGCTGATCAAGCAGCTGCGCGAGCAGCGCCGACGCCTGCGCGGCGACCAGCGGCTGCGCGCCCTTGACCACGGCGCCGCGCACCGCCGCCTCCAGCGCGGCGGGATCGACGTCCTCGTCGAGCGCCGCCAGCGCGGCGAGCGCGCCCGCCGCCTCGGGCTGCGCGGCGTGCGCCGCCAGGCGGGCGCTTTCTGACGCCAGCAATTCGTCGTAGGGGCTTGCCGCCCGCGCGGCCCCGCCGCCGATGACGGCGACGGCGCAAACAACGAGCGCCGTCGCTGCCCTGGTGTTCCGCATGGGGCGCCCGGGATTATAGCGGAAATTCGGGCGGTTACGCCCGCGGTCCGCCAGGAATTCTTGAAGGCGTTACCGCTTGTTGAAGTAACCGGTGATGGTGTCGCGCAGGGCGATACGCGCCCGGTGCAGCCGGGTCTTCACCGTCGGCACGGAGATGTCGAGGATCTCCGCCGTCTCCTCGGTCGACAGCCCCTCGACGTCGCGAAGCAGGAACACCGTCCGGTAGATCTCGGGAAGCGCGTCGACGGCCGACTGGATGTGGCGGCGGAGCTCGTCCGACTGCAGCTCATCGTCTGGTCGCTTGGCCCAGTTTTCACCCGTCGGCGGCAGGGCGCCGAACGTATCGAGGTAGCCCGCCGGCAGCTCCTCCGTCGACACCTCCGGGTGGCGACGCTGGGCGCGCAGGCGCATCAGCGCCGTGTTCGCCGCTACGCGGTAGAGCCAGCTACCGAACTGAGAGTCGCCCTTGAATGTGTCGAGCTTGCGCCAGATCGACAGGAAGGTGTCCTGCAACACCTCCTTGGCTTCGGTTTCGTTACGAACGAACCGGTAGGCCAGCCGGAAGATCTTGTCCTCGTAGCGGTCGAGCAGCTGTTCGAACGCGCCGAAGTCCTTGGCGCGCGCGCGCGCGACCAGCTCCTCGTCGCTGACGGGCGCGGCCGGCGCCGGGGGCGGCGCGGGTGGTACGGGGGGGTCGTTGGTCGCCATCGTTGACCGGGCGGAATTTACCCAGATAATCACGTCACCGACGGCCGCGCCATAGCGATGCTCTGGTCAATTCTAAAGGCCGTCCGGCCGCACCAGTGGGTGAAGAATCTGTTCGTGGCGGCGCCGGTCGTTTTCGCGAAGCGGCTGGGCGATCCGTCGTCGGCGCTGCGTGCCGCTGCCGCGTTCGGGGCGTTCTGTCTGCTGACCAGCGCGGTCTATCTCGTTAACGATCTCGTGGACCTGGAGAAGGACCGCGCTCACCCGGTCAAGCGGCACCGTCCCATCGCCTCCGGCAAGCTGAAACCGGAGCTGGCGCGGGCGCTGGCGGGTCTGTTCGCGGTCGCCGCGGTGGGCAGCGGGCTGGCTCTCGGCTGGCCCTTCGCGATCACCGCGTTCAGCTACCTGGCGCTCAACGCGGCCTATTCGCTGCGCCTCAAGCGGATCGCCTTCGTCGACGTCGCCTGCATCAGCGTCGGCTTCCTGCTGCGCGTCCTGGCCGGCGCGCTGGCGGTCGGCGTGCCCGCGTCGCGATGGCTGCTCGTCTGCACGCTGCTGCTGTCGTCGCTGCTCGGCTTCGGCAAGCGGGCCCACGAGCTGCGCATCGGCGGCGAGGGAGGCCACAAGCACCGCGAGGTGCTGGGCGACTACGATCCGCGCGTCCTGCGCCTGTTGCTCGGCGTGCTGGGCGTGATCACGCCCGTCGCGTACCTGATGTACACGCGAACGTCGACCGCGATGGAGCTGGGCAATGGGCGGCTGGTGTTCACGGTGCCGTTTGCGGTGTTCGGCATCTACCGCTTCATCCGCATCGTCAGCCGGACGGACACCGCCGACAGCCCGACCGATCTGATGCTTCACGATCCGGCGTTCGTCGTGAACCTTCTGCTGTATGCGGGCGCGGTCGCCTTCATCGTCATCGCCGCGCCATGATCACGATCCGAATCCTTCGCCGACGGTCCGTGCTAGATCGTCCCTCGTCATGCTCGCCGCGCTGACCGCGTTGACCGCGCTTCTGTCGATCGCGTCGGGGACGCCACCCGGCGCCTCGCGCGGGGCGCCGCCCGCGCCGGGGTCAGACCTGCCCCAGCTCGCCTACGAGAAGTACACCCTGCCGAACGGGCTGGAGGTGATCCTGCACGAGGATCACCGGATGCCCGAGATCGCCGTCGACGTCTGGTACAAGGTCGGCGCGCGCGACGAGGCGCCGGGGCGCACCGGCTTCGCCCATCTGTTCGAGCACGTCATGTTCCAGGGGACCAAGCACATTCCCGAGGACAAGCACTTCGAGTACCTGCAGAAGGCCGGCGCGACGAACATCAACGGCTCGACCTCGCACGACCGGACCAACTATTTCGAGGTGGTTCCCGCGAACCAGCTGGAGCTGGCCCTGTGGCTGGAGAGCGAGCGGATGGGGTTCTTGCTGGAACGAACGGGGTTCAAGGAGACCGTCGACAACCAGCGCGACGTGGTCAAGAACGAACGCCGCCAGCACTACGAGAACCGACCGGCGGGGTTGATCTCGAAGGTGCAGCTGGAGGCGCTCTACCCGCCCGACCACCCCTACTACCATCAGGTGATCGGATCGATGGAGGATCTGACGGCGGCCTCGGTCGACGACGTCAAGTCGTTCTTCCGCACCTACTACGCGCCCGGCAACGCGACGCTGGTGATCGCGGGCGACTTCGATCGCGCCAAGACGAAGCAGCTCATCGAGCAGTACTTCGGCGCGATCCCCGCGGGCGAGGCGATCACGCGGCGGGTGGCGCCCGAAGTTCGCCTGACCGGCGTCAAGCGCATCGCCATGGAGGCAAAGATTCAGCAGCCACAGCTCCACGTCTCGTACGCGACGCCGGCCAACTTCGCGCCCGGCGATCGCGAGCTGGATCTGGTCGGCCAGATCCTGGCGGGCGGCAAGTCGTCGCGCCTCTACAAACGCCTGGTCTACGAGATGAAGATCGCCCAGTCGGTGTCAGCCAGCCAGCAGAGCCAGCTGCTCGCCTCCAGCTTCGAGATCACGGCCTCACCGATGCCCGGCCACACGCTGGACGAGGTGCTGGCCGTGATCGACGAGGAGATCGCCGGCCTGCAGGCGAAGCCCGTCGACGCGACCGAGCTGGACCGCGCCAAGAACCAGATCGAATCCGACACCGTCCGGAGCCTCGAGAGCCTCCTCGCGCGGGCCGAGCGGCTGCAGTCGTACAACTACTCCCTTGGCGATCCCGGCTACGTGACGGAGGACCTGAAGCGCTACCGTGCGGTCGATGCCGCCGCCGTCCAGCGCGCCGCGCAACAGTACCTCAAGAAGGACGCCCGCGTGGTGGTCACCATCGATCCCAATCCGGACGCGCCGATCATGGGACGGATCAAGAAATGACGCTGCGGACGCGCATGCGCACGGGCTTCGCCGCGCCTCTGGTCGTCACGCTGATGTCGGCGTGCGCGTCCGCCCCGCCCGCCACGCCGGCCAAGCCTCCTGCCGCACCAGCCGCCGCCGCGGCCGCTGCTCCGGCGGCGCCGGCCGTCACCGCCACGCCCGGTCCGGCGACGGCTGGACGCGAGACGCCCGACGCCCCGTTCCGGCAACTGGCCCCGCCCGCCGGCCCGGAGCCGACCTTCAAGCCGCCCAAGCCGCAGCGGTTCAAGCTGAAGAACGGCCTCGAGGTGATGCTGGTCGAATTCCACGACCTGCCGCTCGTCGACTTCAACTTGATGATCAAGACGGGCGGCGCGGCCAACCCGGCCGATCGCGCGGGGCTGGCCGATCTGACGGCGCACATGCTGGACGAGGGGACGAAGACCCGCAGCGCGCTGGCGATCGCGGACCAGGCGGCGTCGCTGGGCGCCACCCTTTCCACCGGCAGCACCTGGGATTCGTCCAACGTCAGCCTGTCGACGCTGACCAAGAACCTCGACGCCGCCCTGGCGCTGTTCGCGGACGTCGTCGTGAATCCCGCCTTCGACCCCAAGGAGTTCGAGCGGGTGCGCGACAACCTGCTGACCGCCATCACGCGGCGCAAGGACAGCCCACCGACGGTGGCCGGCCTCGCCTTCACCCACCTGCTCTACGGGCAGAAGCACCCCTACGGCTGGCCGATGGCGGGCGTCGAGACGACGATCAAGAAGCTGACGCCGGCCGATCTGCGCGGCTTCTACGATCACTACTACCACCCGAACAACGCCGCGCTGCTGGTCGCCGGCGACACCACCGAGAAGGCGCTGCGCAGCAAGCTGGAGGCGGCGTTCGCGAAGTGGCGGACCAAGAGCGCGTCCGCGCCGAAGCTGCCGTCGCCCGAGGGGGCCGCCGCCGCCACCCGCATCTTCCTGATCGACAAGGCCGACGCCCCGCAGTCGTCGGTCCGGGTCGGCCTGGTCGGCATCGATCGCAAGAGCCCCGACTACTTCCCCGTCACGGTGATGAACCTGATCCTGGGGGGCGGCTTTTACCGGCTGGACCTGAACCTGCGCGAGGGGAAGGGCTGGACGTACGGCGCCCGCTCGACGGTCGACAGCCGGCGCGCGCCCGGGCCGTGGTCGGCGGGCGGCGAGTTCGTCGCGCTCCACACGGCGGACTCGGTCACCGAGATCCTGAAAGAGCTGGCCAGCATGCGCGACGCGGACGTGACCGACGTCGAGCTCGCGCGCGCGAAGGACCAGATCATCAAGTCGTTCCCCGCGCGCTTCGCGACGCGCGCCAACGTCGCCGCCCAGCTGGCCGAGCTGGCGGTGTTCGGGCTGCCCGACAGCTACATCACCGAGTACACCAAGAAGATCGCGGCCGTGACCAAGGACGATGTCCGGCGCGTCGCGCGCAAGTACCTGGACCCGAACCACCTGACGATCGTCGTCGTGGGCGATCGCAAGTCGCTCGCCGAGCCGCTCGGGAAGGTGGCCCCTGTCGAGGAGCGCGACCTCGACGGCAATCCGCTCGCAAGCGGGCCATAATCCCACCTATCGCTCGTCCATGACGACGCTCATCGATGACGGTTGTGCGCATGCCGAGCCGATGGCAGAGGTCCAGCGGCGGGCGGACGAGCGCCGTGCGGCCGTGCGACGCGTCTTCCTGCTGACGCTCGGCTTGAACGCGGCGGTCGCGATCGCGAAGGCGACCTACGGCTATATGTCTCATTCACTGACGCTCGGGACGGATTCGTTGCACTCGGTCCTCGACGCGTCGTCGAATGTGCTCGCGCTCTTCGGGCTGCGCTGGTCGGCGGCGCCTGCCGACGCCACCCACCCTTACGGCCGCCAGAAGATCGAGATCCTGGCCGCCCTCGGCATCGGCGCGCTGATCGTCGTCGGCCTGTTCGAGTTCGGCGCGGCCGCGATCCACTCCCTGATCGACCGTCACCCGGCGCCGCAGATCGGCGCCGGCGGATTCGTCATCGTGATCGCCACTATGGTGGTGAACCTGTTCGTCACCCGCTACGAGCAGCGCAAGGCGCGCGAGCTCTCGAGCGCGCTGCTGGGCGCCGACGCCAAGCACACGCAGTCGGACCTGTACGCCTCGACGGCGGTCGTCGCCTCGTTCATCGCGGCCCGCGCCGGGATCGCCTGGGCGGACGGCGTCGCCACGCTGCTGCTGATCGTCCTGATCGGACACGCCGCCTGGGACGTCTTCCGGGAAAACGTTCCCGTCCTGATCGACGCCGCGATTCTGGACCCGACCACAGTCGCCGCTTTCGCGGGCTCACTCGCGCCCGGCGGTTCCATCCATCGCGTACGATCCCGGGGCGTCCGCAGCGCCGTGGAGCTGGATCTGCACCTGGAAGTGGCGCCCCACATGAGCGTCCAGGAGGCGCACACCCTGGCTCGGCACATCGTGAGCGAACTGAAGGTTAAGTTCCCGGAGGTT